>Ga0265298_10002089_pt1 | contig 28577 bp, 11 predicted proteins | sample AusTroGonzalo_MG_3_FD_193486 | JGI IMG/M metagenome (GOLD analysis project Ga0265298, IMG submission 193486) | Bovine rumen microbial communities from tropical cattle in Woodstock, Queensland, Australia - Gonzalo_01 | ecosystem: Host-associated > Mammals > Digestive system > Stomach > Rumen ...
CTGCGGAATAAGGTGGAACACTTGAGGCAGCACCAGATTACAGGCCACAAATACCGTTGCCCACAGGTACGTCTTTGCCTCATCATAATTCAATGCATAAAGTCTAACATTTGCTTCCATATCTTTATTGATTTTTAAGAAGACAACTTGGACAACTTTAACAACTTTCACATTGCAACGTCATACTCCGACTCGTCAGAGAACTCTTTAATCTTGTTGTTTTAGTTGTTTTTGTTGTCTTTAATTTATTAATTTAAATTTCTCATCTCTCATTTAGAAATTGACGCTTACGCCTCCCATAAAGGTGGCACGAGGCATGGGATAGCCCAGATTGATCTCATATTTCTGTGCCAACAGGTTCTCACCACGCACCCAGAAGCTCAAAGCTTTTGTCGCAGCATAGGTAACGCTGGCATTCAGCAGACAGAAGTTCTCCTTCGTCTCGTTGTCGCCCACCTCCGTATAGAGATGGTTTACATACTGCACACCCAGTGTAGCCAACCACTTGTCGTGATGGTAGTCAGCACCCAGATAGCATGTTGCCTCAGGGGCTGCCACAACCTTGTTCTTCATGTGCAGATACGAGGCGTTACCATTAATTGTGAGACATGGACTGACAGGATATGTTGCTTCCAGCTCTGCGCCATAGTTCTCGATTTCACCTGTATTGACATTCTTCATATTGATGGTCTGAATCATGTTGTCGCCCTTAATATAAAAGAGGTTAACACCATAGTTCAAGCCTCCGTCCAAACGATGACGCCACGACAGCTCGTAGTTCCACAGGCGTTCTGGCTCCAGCTCTTCGTTGGCAGACTTATACAGATACATCTCCTTGGGATTAGCACGACGGAAACCCTTGCTGGCCATCGCCTTTACCTCGCCTGTAGCGATAGGACGGACAACGATACCAGCCTGTGGAATCCATTCGCTACCAGCTACAGAGTGGTGGTCGTAGCGCAGACCTGCATCTATCGTCAACCATTCTGTCAGGTCCTGACGGAAATCTACATAACCAGCAATATCATTGGCATGCGAATGACAGCTCTGCATCAGACGCTGCTGGGTGTTAACCTCATCGCCTGTCTCACGATTGGTATAGTAGGCACGTCCATAGATATGCTGATAATCTACACCAACGGTAGTACGGTTACCCTCAAACAACTGGGCTGACTGGTACAGAGAGACACCAGACACCGCATCCTTCGAACGGAACAGGTCGGTCTGGGGCTTTCCGCCTTCAGCATTATAGCCATCATTGATCTTATGGCGTCCAAAGTTTGAATAGACGCTCAGTGCACCACTGGTACAGCCATAGTTGTTGCTTAGCGTTGCTGACACCTCACCACGGGTAATCCACTGGTCGTTCTCCAGTTTCAACTGGCTTTCAGCACCAGGGTTCGAGGCATTCCAATGCGTCACGTTTCCACTCAACGAAGCCTTCCAGTTCTCGTTCAGGTCGTAACCTAACTTCAAAAAGCCACCATATTGTTCGAAGCCCATATGAGGGCGATGGTTGTCAGTACGTCCATATTGTGCAGCGATGGTACTGCTGAACTTACCGCTACGCATCTGGTTCGAGGCCTCAGCCTGAACGGTGCCCCAGCTGCCTACGCCCACAGTTGCGTTTGTCGCGATATTATCGCGACCTACAGGACGACGAGTCACGATATTTATCACACCACCCATTGCATTCGAGCCATAAAGCACAGAGGCTGGACCACGCAACACCTCCACACGTTCTGCCATCAGGGTCTGATAGCTGTCGCTGAGGGGATGTCCATAGATGCCTTGATACTGCGGATGTCCGTCGATGAGTACCATTAACTGACCTGTTCCACCAGAAATACCACGCAGGCTGATACCACCTGCTGCACCTGTTGACACACCATAGCCCATCATCGAGCGTGACGTGACGAAGAGTCCAGGCACCTGTTGCATCACCGTTGGCAGAATGCTCGTCTGGTGTTGCTGCGTCAGGGCTTCACGATCGATAATGGTGACGGTCATAGGCAGGTGGCGTACATCTACAGCATTACGCGTACCTGTTACCACGACTTCTTGCAAAGCCAGCGAGTCTGCTGTCATCTGCGCCCTTATCGGCTGCGCCCTTACAGGGCTAAATAACAAATAAAAAACAAAAAATAATAAATACTGTCGTTTCATTGTCTAAATATTGTCCTTTTTACATTTCATATCTCTCATCTTTCATCTCTCATCTCTCATCTCGTACTATCTCTCAGTTCCATCCTTGTCTTCACCACCACGTGCTGCACACTGTCGTCACCATTCATCTGGTCGAGCAACAGTCGGAAGGCCTTGATACCTATTTCTTTTAGATTCTGACGGACGAACGAAATACGAGGATGCGACATCTCTGACACCCAGTCACTCATATAGCCCACAAGCGCCACCTCGTCAGGAATACGTTTTCCGCAGTTCGTCATAGCCTGTAAGGCAGAGATGGCCAACAGACCATGTGTAGCCAGGATGGCGTCAGGCGGTTCAGGCAATTGCAACAAGTCGAGCGTATCGCTTAAACCAGAGTTAAAACTGATACGATGGCTCTTGACCAGTTCAGGACGGATGGGAATGCCCCGTTCACGCAGGGCTTCCAGATAGCCATGCTTGCGATCTATCATCTGTTTCTGCTGGTTAGGACCACCCAAGAAGGCGATGCGACGAGCACCACCATCAATCAGGCAGTTCGTAGCCTCGCGTGCTGAGGCAGCATCATTGAAGATGACAGACGAGATGTCTAAATCCGGTGCTCTGTCAAACAATACCACAGGCATGTGCGACTGTTTGAGCTGCTTCAGGTGACGGAAGTCAACGGTGTCCTGCGAGGGACAGATGATGATACCCTCGACATGCATGTTGACCAACATTTCCAGACAATTCACCTCATTCTCGTAAGTGTCGTCCGTGTCGGTAATGATGCACATATAGCCAGCCATGCGTGCTTCAGCCTCGATGTTTTTCACGATTCGTGCATATTGGTTATATGCAATGTCTGGTACGACGATGCCAATGGTTCGTGTGGTGTCGTAACGCAGACTCAGCGCAAAGGGGTTGGGACGGTAGCCAGCATCCTCAGCCAACTTCTCAATTTGTTGCTTCAATTCAGGGCTGACACCATCCAGTCCGCGTAGTGCTCGTGACACCGTGCTGACGTTGATGCCTAACTGGCGGGCTATATCTCGTTGTGATATCCGTTTCATTGCTCTATTATTGACCCCACAAAGTTACAACTTTATTTTGAAAAGCAACGCAACATAAGCCCAAAATGTTGCGCAATGCGTTGCGTAATTAAAATGCCACTCGTCTGAAAAGACCAGTGGCATGTCGTGCGTGTCCATTAGATTACCTCTCGTGGAACTACATCTATAATAATAGAATTGTGTTGGTTTCTGCTGCAAATGTATGGAAAATCCAACAAATGACAATGAGAAACCACAACAAACTTCACGCAATGCGTTGCGCTGCTACGCAACAACAGCCTGTCACTATATTTCGAAGTCGAGGCAAGAACGTTGTACTGTGTAGGGGCGAACCTTACCGTTGGCCACAGCCACGTGTTCAGGATGAACGGCATAGCCCTTCAGGGCCTCTTCGCTCTCCAACGTGCTGTCGAGCATCACGTCAGCATTCGACGATGCTAATCGTCCGTCAACGTGTACTTTTACATCGATGAGTCCTGGCACTTTGCCTACCAAGCCTTCCAAACCTTCCTTAATACCTGCCTTAACGGCCTTCTTCTCTTCTTCTGAGAGTTCTGGATTCAGTGTCCAGAGAATTACATGTTTTACCATAATTGATTTTTATTTTTAAGACAACTTGGACAACTTTAACAACTTTAACGCTGCAACGCCAAACTCCGACTCGTCAGAGGACCTTTTAATATTGTTGTTTTAGTTGTTTTGGTTGTCTTCATTATTTCATTTCTTTATTTGATTTAAGGTGCATCTGCACCTCTTTCACTGGGTGACGGAACCAGATTTCTGCTGCATGCAGCATCAGGCGTTCGCCCTTCGTGCCATAGAGTTCGTCGCCCACGATGGGACGGCCCAGTCCGTCAGGATGTGCACAATGGATGCGCAACTGGTGGGTGCGGCCCGTTTGTGGATACAGCGCTACAATATTAGGACTGATGAACTCGTAGTCTGTCACCGCCCGCTTCCCATGTTCCATATCGACAACCTGTCTGGGCCTATTCATGGGGTCTGGCCTGATTGGTAGCTCAATCCTACCTCTTCCATCTTCCATCTTACTTCTTCCATCTAACATCGCTAGGTACTTCTTTTTCACCTGATGTTTGATGAACTGCTCTTGAAGGGGGCGATACACCTCCTGCGACTTGGCAATGATTAGCAGTCCGCTGGTTCCCATATCCAGACGATGGGCCACCTGACAGCCAGGATAGCGCTCCTGCATGACTGTCTCGACAGAGTATTCAGAGACGCGTCCTGGTACAGACAACATACCACTGGGTTTGTCGACCACCACGAGCCATTCGTCTTCATAAACCACAGGAATGTCCATTTGCTGAAAACTTGACAATTCTGGATCTGGGTCCACATCCAAGCCCTGCAACATCCACGTCAGAATGGGCTTACACTTGCCTCGACAGGCAGGATAGTAGTTCAGGTGCTGCCGTAACTCAGTATTTGTCGATGGTCCCCACCAGAACTCCGCCATGCACACTGGTTTTAAGCCGTGCTGATAGGCATACTGCAGCAACTTTGGCGCACAGCAGTCGCCCGTACCACCCGGTGGAAACGGGAACTTCTTCCTCAACTTAGGCTTGTCGTAATAGTCTTGCCATATTTCCACCAAATCCTTTACCTCTCCTCGTGTATTCAGCAACTGGTATTGATGGAATAACCACTCTTGTAAATTTTGTGACATCTGTTTAGAGATGAGAGGTGAGAGATGAGAGGTGAGAGATATGATTTTTTCTTGTTGCTTGAAGTAGCCATCAGGTTGTTGGGCATCATAGACAGGAGGTACGAAATAGGGCCAGTCGTTACGACCCTCCAACAACCCACTATAAGCCGCTAAAAAGCCCAAGGTCTTACATCTTCCATCTTCCGTCTTACATCTTCCATCTTCCATCTTACATCTTCCATCATCCATCTCCACCACCAGCACGCCAAACATCTTGCCTTCTTGCGGATTGATACGTGCAATCTCAGCCTGCACCTCCTTGGCTGCCAATTGGCATAAAGGATGTGGCTTATAAGCAAAAGGATACGTGAACCGCTCTGGCTTCTGGATGTCTGTATGCAGCGGATGTATCACCATAGATGTCCATTCTTATGGGGTTGGGGTGACGACTTTCTCCTTACCAATTATCACGTTCGTATTACCCGTCACATCGGCATTATTGCCACCACCATACACGTTACCACGGATATCGGCACCGACAACAGTCTTCGATACACGTTTATCGTCACCCTCGATGGTATTATCGGTCTGGGACTCAAATTTCACAGAAGCTTCCGTACCGATATTCACATTGGTATCACCGATAACCTGAGCAGCGTTACCACCACCAAACACATTGCCGATAACACCCATCTTACCATCTTCGTGAGGCCATAATTTTACCGTCGTACCGTCAATGAATGAAGGCTTAGAAGTATCGGTATCCGGATTATATGCATTAGGCTCGTAATCCGCACCCGTCTTGTCAAATTCCACCTCATTAATGTTTACGATTGGGCTACCCACCAATACAGCTGTCGAGCCATAGCCTCCACCAAAGATATTACCAATACTGGTAAAGGCACAAACATTAATTCGTGGCATATGATAGTGATTGCTCAGAATACCCTCTGCCTCCTTTTCAGCATCAGTCATCGCATTATAATCATCTTTAGTTCTCGGTATCCACTTGCCATTGCTGTCTTTTTCGTCCTTATAGCCATAGATTGAATACGGGGCTTCATTACCACCACCATACAGTTCACCGATGATGATAGGTGTACCACACTTTTCGTTCTCTTCTATCCTGACATCAATACCGCCATTCAGTCTTCCACCCGACTTGTTACCACCGAACACACGACCGAACTTACCGCTAGTCAGCGTCAGGCTGACGTCGTTACCCATATCGGCATTCTCTGCACCGGCATAGATTTCCGAAATCCAGTCGTTTGGCATACAGCCTAAGATGATTTCCGTACCACCTTCCATCGGAGCATCCTTACCTCCGCCGTAGATATTGTCCACGTTCAGATTATCGCAGCAAGGTTTGAGGGTACCACGATCAGCGTTCTTATCAATATTCGTAATCGATGAGCCGCCACGGATGTCACCTCTAGTATTACTACCACCATAGACGTTGTTGACATTACCCGCCATCAGTCGTACCACGGCAGTCTTCACACCAGAGCCTGTATTTCCATACTCTGTACCTCCTGTCTGATAACCGACATTGGCACCTGGGTTGTTTTGTCCTGCGCCGTAACCACCGCCAAAGACATTATCGATAATCTTAGTACCTCTGATTTCCACCTTCGTACCAGGTGTAGCAGCACCATATCCACCGCCATACACCTCTTGGATGCTGGTCAAATCGCAGCCTTCGATAATCACCTCAGTACTCTGCTTAGCACCCGACACTGTAGGTACATAGTCGGCATTGTTACCACCGCCGAATACGTAATCCACGTCATAGCCGGATGTTGGCTTCGTCTTGATATCGGCAGTTCCTTCATTTTGTGTAGCATGGATATGTACCAGCACATCGCCCTTCGGTGTACCATTCATATCGTTACAGCCAAAGATCTTGCGAACTTTACCACCTGGGGCATTCACTTCCACATCTTTGTTCAGTTCTACCGTCACATTGCCTTCAACCGAACCAGCCTCACTGATGGCCACCTTATCAGTCTCTGCAGTGCCACTTGGATAGGTAATATTATCAATGCTACCCTTACCGCCGCCGAACACACCACCATAGTAATAAGCGTCACTACCTGTGCCTATCTTTGTACCGACTTGACCACCTGTGATGTTCACCTTGGTGTTCTGCTGTACGACACCGAGCTCTGCACCACCATATACGTTACTCTTGATGATACCACCCGTGATGTTCAGTTCCGTCTGCTTACAACGACCCAGTTTTGGCCACAACGTAAGCAACGAATTATCCAATCCATACAGACGACCCATGCAGCCGGCAAAAACATTACCGCCACGCGTGTAGAGCAGATGGTTCTGACTGTCGAATGTGGTAGTAGGCATCTTCTGCTTATCGGTAGCCGAAGGATTAGCCTTATACTCTATGTCGTTACCAATGGTACCGCCACTGATATTGATGGTGATATATCCGCGTTTGAAGCCTGAAACAGAATTGCCTCTGTCATCCTTATTGTCGGGACGCATCACGCCATAAGGTGTCTCGCTACCTACCGTTTCTACCGTTTCGTCCACCAGATACAGGCCATAGCCCACAGATCCCAGACGTCCGCCACCATAAACAGAACCCAGTATAGAACCACCCTGAATGTTAATTCCTACGCTGCCTCCCACATTACCTGCTGTGAGAGCCTCACCACTGAATCCACGGCCACCGCCGAACACATTACCATCCATGTAGCTGGTACCCCAGGTACCGATGTTTGCACCATCCTTAATGGTCATCTGGACGTCCTTCATGACGTGACCATCCTCACCGCCACCGAATACAGATCCGTAGATTTTACCACCAGAGATTTCCACTTCCACCTCCTTCACGTTGGTTGTCTTGTTGAAGAAGATACGTTGGTCGCCCTTACCAGCTCCGAAGAGGTTGCACGTCACGGGGTGTGCAGCCATCTGGGCCAATGTACGCGGAACGCCTATCGTACCGCCTGTCATCTTCACCGTACACTTACCACCCTCCTTCGTGATATTGTAGAACATATCGGCCGTCTCATTGGTGAGGTCTGTCATCTTCCTAACGCCACCGGCACCTACGTCAGACATCTCGTTACCACCATAGACTGATGTCAGGATGTGGCCACCCTTAATCTCCACCGTGGTGTTGCCCTCAACCCATCCGGCAGTGGGCAGCCATTTACCTGCTGCATACGGAATAGAACCAGAACCGCCACCGAACACGTTACCATAGAACGTATGACCGTCCGTACCCGTCGAGTGTGCATTATCAGCAGAAGAATTGTCGGGATATTTACCATTCTCATCAGCAAATTTATCGTAAGGGGTATAGGGAGCCCGATATGGCCAACTGTTACATTCATACAGGAACTTGGTATTGTCCGTTGTCACGTCGTAAGCCCATTCTGTATCAGTATAGACTCTGTCCAAATCACCAGCACCGTTAGTGCTTCCATCATATCCGCAACCTATCTGGCAGTTACCGTCTATCACCACATGCGTATCGTTCAGCACATGACCACTCTCGGCACCGCCATAAACAGAGCCTTTCACAAAGGCCGTACCATTGATGGTCACCTCTGTCTTATTGAAATAGGCCGTGGTCTCTAGATTAGGATAGTCTGCTGGGTCGTGCATCTCACCCCTACCAGCACCGAACACGTTACCATAGTAATTAGGCATCGTCATCGTCGTAGGTCCAATCTTACCATCGCTGATAGTCACGGTGCAGAGGCCGGTACCTTCAACAGCTGGTACAGCTGGTGTTGTCTCAGTAGCCGGTATGGCCGCTGCTGCTTCAACACAGCTGACGGGCTTGTCATTGGCATCATTGGTAAACGTACCCACAGAGCCCATAGAGCCACCGCCATAAACCGCACGCACCACATGACCACCCGTCATCGTCACGCTGGTATTACCCTTCACAATACCTGCTGTGGGGTTAAAGTATTCCTTGTTATTCTTCGTATAGGTATCGGTACCGCAGCCACCGCCATAGACATTACCACGTGACGGATATTCCGGACCATTATACGTAGTTCCACTACTGGTCACAGTGTAACCCTCTACTGAGGTGTCAGCATTGTCTATACCTATCGTACCACTATAAATCTTAACATCCGTATCATGGAATACATGTCCATTCTCACCACTGCCATAGACGGAACCCCTGATATGCGGACCAGTTGTTGAGCTGGGGGTGCCGATGGTGACATTGGCATCATTGACCCATGCCATGTAGTCGTCTCGTGAATCTTCACCCTGTACATCACCTCGTGACGAACCGAACACCATACCGTTGTCCTTACCGTCATAGCCGATGGTACCACCCGTGATAGAGACATTGGCAGTACCCGTGCCAGAGGTGTGGAGACTATTAATGCCAAAGACTTTTACTATATTTGGATAATTCGGATCATCTGTTCCTGTCGTATATTCATAGTCGCCCACCGAACCGTATGCACCTCCACCATAGATATTATGGTAGATACGGGTGTTCGTACCACTGATGTTGACATTGGTATTACCTAAAACCAGTCCGCAGCGTGAGATGGTCTTGTTACCACTGCCACCGCCATAGACGTTACCCATCGTAGCACCGCCAAAGTAAGTATTACCAGTCTGGGCTGTAATCGGGGCTCTACCAATAGTACCACCACTCACCGTGACATAGGTATTTGCCGCATCACTCGCCTGAGTGATTGCCGTCTCTCCTAATCCATCTTGGCTATAACTATAGAAGCCATAGCCCACATTGGCCAGCTCGCCACCGCCATAGACGCTGGCTTTCACCGTACCGCTACTCATAGTGACCGCTGTGCTGTTCATCACGCGGCCAGCCTGGAACTTTGGATAAGTCTTATTACTGTTGGCATCCGTCAGCATCTCTGTAGCACTGCCATAACCACCACCAAAGGCGCTACCGTAGGTGTACTGCACAACGTTGTTGTCCGTTATCTCGCTACCGATGGTACCGCCAGTGATGCTTATCTCTGTGCTGACATCTTTATTATCTGAAGTTTTGTGCGTGCCACTGGTCCAACCCAGCTCACCGCCACCATAGATGCTGCTCTTGATGACAGCACTACCCGAAACGGTCAGCTTGGTACTTTTCACCTTACCCAAGTCTAACCAGTAAGGCAGAACCGTGGTTCCGTTCAAGGCATAGAGGCGTCCCATAGCACCTGTAAAGACATTACCACCCTTGGTATGTGTCAGACGGTAAATATATTTGTCTGCCTTTCCTGTTTCCTTAATAGTCTCGTAAAGTTCAATATCGGTATTAGGAATATGGTTGGTAGCCTTCCAAGTTTCCAAGTTGGCAGGAAGAGTGGTCACGGGCACATTCTTGTACTCGTAATCATTGCCAATGGTACCGCCACTGATATTAATGGTCACATGACCGTGGGTCACACCCGTTGCGTCTGAAACAACCACATCTCCATTGCCTATGGTCACTTCATTAATGGTCTGCTGTTTGCCGTCAGGTATCAAAGAGCCATACGTTGCTTTGTCTGATGGAACGAGATAGGTTCCTACAGAGCCCAGACGACCACCACCATAGATGGAGCCAAGCATCTTGCCACCACTGATGTTGATGTTCACATTGCCACTCACTACACCAGCTGTCAGGGCATCGCCACCGAAGCCACGACCACCACCGAAGACGTTACCATCGACATACGAGGTACCCCATGTGCCAATGACAGGGTCATTGCTATTCTTTTTCTTAATATCGATGTTCACATCACCCAGCACGTGACCATCCTCACCGCCACCGAATACCGAACCGTAAATAATGGGCTGACTGATGGAATCATTGATTTCCACACGTACTTTACCCACATTGGTCCATTGGTTAAAATGAACGCGCTGGTCACCCTTACCAGCTCCGAAGAGATAGCACGTCACGGGGTGAGCGGCAATCTGTGTCAATGTGCGGGGAACACCCAGTGTACCGCCCGACATCTTCACGAAGCACTGACCCTTATTACTCTCGACGCTCACACCATTACCCACGTCGGTCAGCTCACAACCACCATAGACAGAGGTCAGGATGTGTCCGCCCGTGATGATGACGTTGGTATTACCCACTACACGTCCGGCAGTACGGAGCCATTCGAATATATAATTACCATCATTATCCTTATTTAGCCTTGATTTATAGGGGTAGTAACCGGAACCGCCACCAAACACATTGCCATAGAACGTATGACCGTCCTTAGCCGTAGTAGCGCCACCACCCGCAGCACCGTTCTTGTCGTAGGGGGTGTAAGGATCTGTATAATCCCAATGGGCACATTCGTAGATAGAAGCTGCGGCTGTTTCTATCTCTTGGGCTGTTGCCGTTGCCGGATTGACGAACAGGGCTTCATTATAACGTTCATTCACGCCACCGCCAGCATTTGAATTCAATGTCGGATTCCATCCGTTACCAATCTGACAATGGTCTTCAATCTTCACGTTGGTATCGTGCTGAACGTGTCCGTTCTCACTACCACCATAGACAGAGCCTTTGACGAAGGCATGTCCACCGATGGTCACCTCAGTCTCTGTAGCCAACGCTAACGTTCCGACATACTTCAGATAGAGGTTTTCAGCTGCTGGTTCATATTCTTCCTTTACATAATTTCCATTATCATCAATTGTCCAACGTACAGGATTTTCATTAGCCTCGTAGCCCTCGTATGGCAGTACACCCTTACCAGCACCAAAGACATAGCCTGTATCGTCTGGACCACCCTCTGCCGTCATATGCATATCATCTAAGCCAATCTCTGCATAGCCCTTGACAGTAACGATACACTTACTTTCACTGTCAGCCAGTGTATACGGCATACCTATTTCCACATCATCGGGGGCATCAGATGGATCTTTATATCCTTTCTTCACCTTATATCTGCCTACCGAAGCAATCTGGCCACCGCCATAGACGCAGCTGTCAACCTTGGCATTGCCCTGAATGGTGACTTCGCTGATGCCTCGTACCAATGCAGCATAGCCATGGGTATTGACACCTGCGCCTGCACCATACACATTACCATTGATTTGGGGTTCACTGGTGGGTGTGCCTGTGTCTACACCATCACCAATACCTATCGTCACGGTAGTGCCTGTCTCCACACGACCCAACTGGCCGCCACCATAGACGGTACCTTTCACCGTGCCGTTACCTATCATGATATTCGTTGAACCAGCCACAATGGCTTTCTCGCATTTGAAGGTTGTTGCTTCACCTTTACCGCCACCATAGACATTACCCTTGATGGTGACACTCTTACCCGCTGCAACGGCCTGCCATACTTCTTGGTTGTTCACCGTTGTCTTCTTCGCACCGATGTTCACAAAGGTACGGCCTTGAGCAGTTATCTGATCTATATCAGCATCCATTTCGCCCACGTTGGCCAATTTACCACCGCCATAGACGTTGCCGGTGATGTAGGCACCCAATACCGTCGTCTGTGAAGTACCAACTGTCTGTTCCGTACCGATATTCACATGGGTCTCACCTATCACAGGAGCTGCATCACCACCGCCATATACATTTTCTATAATACCTAAGTGGTTGGTATTTTCGCTATTTGGCAGATTCAATTCTGTCATCATGTCAGGAACAGCCGTATCCGCATAACTTCCCTGCACCATATTGATGTTCACCGTCGGGTTGGCATACATCGTGGCAGGTGCACCCAAGCCACCGCCGAATACCTCGCCGATATAGGTGCAGGAGATGATGTTCAGTTCGGGCTGAGCATAAGGGAAGGTGTGTGTCGCATCTGTGGTTGGATTGGTCACAGGAGCCTTATAGCCTTCTGCTGTTGGATCGGTTATAGCATACATTTCAGCGGTTCTTGGCTTCAGAATATTCAAGCCCGTTACAGGATGAGGCTCATCACTCTCATAATAGCCATAGATAGAGTAGGCAGCCTCGTTACCACCCAAATAGAGCTCGTCAATCTTGATAGGTTGACAGCCCGTTTCCTCCACGTTCACCGTGATTTTACCCTTCACGGCACCACCCAGGTTATTACCACCAAACACCTTGCCAAAGTTACCATTGGTGATGTTCAGCGTGATGTTACCATTCACGTTCGCCTCGTCAGCACCCGCAAACAGCAGGGGCACCTTGCTCGAAGGCTGACAACTCAGCGTCATATTCACATCGCCGTCGATGTCCGCATACTTACCGGCACCGACAATCTTATCCAGAACCAATTCACAAGCACCTTCACCAGTATCAGGATCAGACGTCTGGTTAAGGCTACCCTTCACGATACCCTTCGTGTTACTACCACCATAGGCTTCATGAATATGTCCGCCCTTCAGCAGAGAGTTTGCATTACCAGTACCAAAGCGTGATTCACCTTGGTCAAGCGTACCAACATCAGCACCAGGATTATCAGTTAATTGATTATTTATGATTATTTTGTCCTTACCATTACCGCCACCGAAGACACTACCAATCTCGTAAGCGGAATGAATCGTCACATTCGTCTCAGGCACGGCAGCAGCATTACCACCACCATAGACGGTCTCGATACTGGTGAGTGTACAACCTTCGATGATAACCTGCGTCCTTGAGCCATTAGGTGAAGTGTTAGGTTCAGAAGTATCTGCTGTATTTGGAGTCACGGGAACATACGCAGCCATGTTACCACCGCCATAGACAGCCTCCACGTCGTATCTTACGCTATTGATTATCCTCTTATCAGCTTCAGTATTCTTAGTATCAATACCCGATGTTACATTTGTTATAGCTGTCTTGAGTTCTGCGGCTGTTGCATCGTTATTGCTAATCAAAGCCTTATAATCATCTAAATCCGAGATGCTTAATGCTTCTGCTATCGTAATCCTATCCGAGAGTATTCTCTTAAGCCTTGTCACATAAGCATCGTCCGTTTCTGTATTGCTCAGTTTGTCTAAGCTCTCATTGTCCAAAACATATTTCTGGGCAATCGTCCCTTTATCCTTGTTCTGCGTCGCATAGACATGCACCATTACATCACCCTTCGGTGAACCATTGATGTTGTTACAACCAAAGACCTGTCCAACAACACAACCCTTTGCAGTATTATTGATAGCTGCTCCTGTTTCACCAGAAGACGTCGTACCGTTCAAATCCAACAGCACGTCACCATAAACGAAAGCCGGAATATCACTGGTTGCTCCGTTCACACCCGTCTTTTCTCCTAAAGCGCCACCGTATGCCTCGCCTAAAATGGTACCACCCGTCAGGCGAACGGTAGTGGTATAGAGTGTGGATTTTCTGTCTGCGTCAGCCCAGCCACCAGCATTATTATTTGCCGAAGCATCCCAGTTGCTGGTCTGCGTATCAGCCAAAGCACCGCCGCCATAGACATCTTTCAGTACCAGGCCACCCGTCATGTTCAAAGCAACACTGCCCTTCACAATACCAGCCTCACCGCCGCCGAATACAGAGCCGGCTATGAGCTGAACTGTCTTATTAGTATTGTCACCTGCTGGTGTTGTCCCATAGTTTATGTTCACCTCCGTCTCACGTACCTGAGCAAGGTCACCTGTTGCAGTAAGGTCACCACGGGCGGCACCAAATATGTTACCCTCGTTGTTAGTACCGTCATAACCTATACGTCCGCCAGTGACTGTAATCGTTGTCTTACCACTAGTAGCGACATTTGTAGTACCTACCGATCCCATAGCACCGGCACCATAGACGTTGTGAACCACATGGCCGCCACTGATATTCACCGTAGTGTTACCTTGCACGATACCCGCCAGGGGATTATACGTATCACCTTTGCCATCTGTAGCAGTATGTCCCTCAGGTATCGCACCAATATAATACTTATCCGTACCGCAGCCTGCGCCATACACGTTGCCACGATTGGGATACGCAGCACCAGAATATGATACGTCATCAGATGTGTCACTAGGCGTACCATTATTATCTGTAATCGTCTCACCGCTTGTAATACCTACAGTACCGCTGTAGATATAGACTGATGCATCGTTGAAGACATGACCGTTCTCACCACCGCCATATACAGAGCCTTTAATGATTGGAGTGGTGAAATCAGTGCCAGAGCCAGATTTACCAATCTCTACATGGGTATCATATACCCAAGCCAGCTTATCATGAATAGCACCCGGAGCACCTACGTCACCACGTGATGATCCGAATATCATACCATTCTCTTTACCAGTTGTGCCGAAAGTACCACCTGTAATAAAAACTTCAGCCTTACCACCAGAGGTACGCGTCGCAATAGCCGCATCAGCATCATTACTTGCATAAGTATAGGTTCCCACCGAACCATAGGCACCACCACCATAAACATTGTGTCGGATAAAGGGCACAATCTTATCATTTCCTGTACCAGTATTCTCAATCGTCACCTTGGTATCACCCTTCACCAGTCCATTTCTGACATTCTGGGTGGAGCCTTTACCACCACCATACACGTTACCATAATGCATTCCACCCATGTTTTCTGTACCAATGGTGCCACCACTGATGGTAATATCTGTGTCACCACCAACCTGAGCTTGTTGACCACCGCCATAGACACTTTTGGCCACTGTGCCTCCACTCATATTGATAGAAGTGTTACCCGTAACGTATGCTACAGTCTCATCCGTTTCATCACCTTTTCCTGCACCGAAGACATCACCACTGATATCAGCTCCGTGAAGTATCGTTACAGAAGTATTATCAAGCGACTTACTCTCATTACCACCACCATAAACATTTTCTGTAACAGAACCTCCATCGATAGTTAAGGAGATAGCCCCTGTCACATTACCGAGGTCTGTTAAAGTTACGTCAGTACCTGTATATAATTTCTTGTTGGTTTCATCAGCAGTATTCTTTTGTGACGATGTGCCCTGCACCCACTCGTAAGTTTCTGGGGCTACAGTACCGAAATCGGTGAAGAGACATGTTTCGCTAGTGTACGTTGAAAGAGATGGTGAATTTGCAGGATAGACATCCACCTGGTTTGACTCAGCCTTATAGCCACCGCCAAAGGCACTACCATGGACTGTGCATCCTGTCAATGTTGATGTCACCGTACCATTAACCTTACCCTGACAACCTGCGCCATAAAAATCATTCTCGATCTCACAGCCATTGAGGATATTGGTGACACTGCCCGTTGAGGCCAAAGAGAACCTTGCATAACCCGTAAAGAAGCGGGACACACCTTGATAGCCTCGAGAATGCATTACGAATTCAAATTTGTAACAACTGCCAATACCATAATTTGTCTTATAGCGCAAGCGACCTATATCAGTTTTTCCAGCAGCAACATAACATGCATTAAAATAACCCGTATTATAAGTAATAGAATTTTTACCATAAAGGGTTTCACCTTCATCTTTATCATTGGTATATGTGATACCCGTGCCGCCAAAACCTGCTCCGTAATACTCCTTAAAATAGGTGTTAGTAGCTTCTGTCCTTACAGTCTTGCCATTGGTCATATCTCCGAACTCGGGACCGCCACAATAAAAATCTACTCGGCTATTGTTGATAGTCACGTTAATATTACCAGTTACACGTGCACTAGGCGATGTTCCTCCACCAAAGAAACGGCCGATAATGGCATGGTCTATTTTGGCTGTCAGATTCACATTTCCGTCAGCACTAGTAGTTTGCCTTGGTTTTTCCATATAAGCCCCTAAGAACTTTCCAATTTTACCGCCTGCACACCAGAAATAAATATTTGGACCATAGGCCGTTCCCAGTCCATAACCCGTCATGAAGCACTGCTCTATCTCGCCGCCCGTCACATTGACAGGAACGAAGGTGTTTGCATGGTTTTTCTTACTGTGATTGCCTGGATAAAACTCTTTGATATAAGCCTTTCCTCCAATCTGGAAATAAGAAACTTTTGTGCAAGCTACTTGATTACTGCGAACCATCTGCGTGAAATATCCACCATTGATAATACAGCGATAGTTTTTTTTGTCACCTTCACTGGTGTTGAAATGATTGGAGTCAAGCTCAAACTGGTCAGCACGCAAAAGGCTGGTCTCGGTCAGTTCAAACCATCCGTAAGGCTTGAAAATAGGAATATTGGGATAGAAACTAGAGTTTTTAATGTGTGATGACATACCAACAGGAATCATTGCCACAAAGTCAAAACGGGTAGGTGGAATTGCGGGACGGTCCGTTGTGTAGTTTGAATAGATAGCATAGTCAGGCTCCTGATTGTTGTCAGCATCAATACTCATAATAGTATAACCTTTAGCAGTATTCAATGCGCCTTCATCTTGGTGATAGTTGCCCAGCAATACTACAGCCTGTTCATGGGTAGTACCAGAACTCCCCATTGCCCCCAAAGCGGCAGCTAGGGTATTATATACAGTCTTGCCATGATAAGTTGTGGGGGTACTTCCACCAAGCGCTTGTCGATTTATATAGCCAGCACCTATATACTGATTTTTATCGTTCTTTGTAGGATCATCGCCAGAATAGCTGATTTCGTATGATTCATCGCTCAAATAGTAAGCATTTGCAAAATTAGCCGTAATTTCAATCTTCGTGACATTATAAGGTACAATATAATAACCACCCTGAGCAAAAACGAAACCTGTTTCTGAACAAAGGTCTTTATCTGTGCAATCACGGTCTGACATATTGTAGTTGCTGTAACCAGCTCCATTACCGCCTGTGATATCTGTAATTTTCCAACCTGTACAAATTTTGTCGTAGTTTGTATTTACCTCAAACTCATTGGCAAAAGGCAGAACCACTTTACCCCATGTGTAATCGTGGTTTTCTTCATCCATGTCAGTAATGGGTAATGACGCAGAATAAGAATGACTACCAATAATGACAGAGACATCAAGCGAAGTTATTGGAGACCCCTCACCCTTACGAACACTAACCGTTGTTCCTGTAGGAGCTTCCAGAACTTTCTTTGTATTCGTTTTCCATCTTTCTATGATGGGATAAATAGCCTCGTTTTTATTAAGTACCCAGTGACCAATCTCATTAATCTGTGCTTCTGTCATGTCACCTACACTACCACTACCCGCTGTTGTGTTATTAGCAAAGAGAAAATAGGCAGCCAATTCGCGATGGGTGTTCAGAATGTGACGGTAGAAGGGGAAACGCGTCAAGTACTCATCTTTATCGATTGCCAACTGGTCGTTATAGGTTGTATAGGAAAGATTTGCCTTGCTACGCCAATAGTTATACTCCGTAAAATTCGAAGCATTACTGATATGGTTGCCTGCATAGACTGGCGAGGTGCCTCCGGGCATGTCGCCATACATCATACAGAGGGCTATGCGTACATTACCCACTGTTCCTTCATTTTTTCCAACGATACCTGCCATAGTCGAACCACCACTGACAGTCGCAAAACTATAACAGTTCACTACGCGGACACTAGAACCGCTATTGATAAGACCCACCAGACCACCAACATTTCTCGAACCATTCACAGAGCCTGAAAGAATACCGCAATTATATATCTTTGTAGCGCCATCAGCTTTACTACATATAGCTCCTGCATCTCCGTCCGTATCATCGCTACTGATATTCACATCTTCAAGTATCAAATTTTTCACCGTACCACCATTGACGCTACTGAACAAAGGTTTAGAAAGATTATATATCTTATGATATTTGCCGTCAAGAGTCCCGGAAAATTCTCCTAAACTTTCAGCTAACCCGGATGCGTCAATATCGCGAATCAGCTCATACGTTGCTGTCAAATCAACAATATCATCAAGACTCGTTATTTGATTCAAAGTAGTCGACACAAACGTAACAGTGACATACGTTCCATGATAGTCGGAAGGAATGTCGAAAGTATAGGTGTATGCTGTTGGGCCTAATTTCCAATCATCATCAGGTCCTGTAACCGGAAATGTTCCAATGCCTGGTGCACGACGAGGTGCTGACAACAAATCGGGGGCGACCATCTTCTCCGCTATAATCAATGCCGTCTTGGTCTTATAACCATCAGCAGGCCTTACTGTCAGCGTTACTGGATAATGCCCTTCCGTCAACACCCCCACACTAGCAGATACACTACCATAAGTATCATCAGTCACAGAGCCTTTGCCTTCTTTTCCGCTTGGCATTACCTGAATAAGGATATCGTCTGCTGTAACTTGTGACCATACATTACCAACTCCACACATGAGGAGGAGCATTATCACAAAGATTATTTGAGTAAAACGTTTGAAACTCATATTTGGTGTCATCTCTTTATCTTATGATTACTTTCTTTCCGTTCGTAATATATATTCCTTTCTGGGTAGGCCTATTCATGAGGCGACGGCCATCAAGTGTGTACCAAACAACATTCTGTACTTCCCTGTTTTCATCTCTCACAATTCGGCTTATTCCAGTTTCAGTATCCTGGACTACTATCTGCAGGGACCTACGAGGTGCTGGAGCACTACCGCCACCAGGCTCTGACTGGGCCTGATAGTTAGGATTATAAAAATAGAAATAGTCCTTCTTAATCGTACCTTCTTTAGCCAGAACAAACTCGCCTTCATAGAATATATAAGCCTCAGTATCTTTCACAGGCACACCATCTGCGGGTGCTATCCTTAATAAATTGCTGTTTTCAGCAGCAGCCGTGATGTCCGTAGTAGTCTCGGTTGTAGGCGAAGTCGTAAAGCCAGTAAGATTTTCATTATTACTTAATAGCAATACAGGTACCCCCTTAGGAATGTAGTTCTCTTTAATTGGTGGATTATTCGTATCATCAATAGTGTATTCAACGGGAGAAACTGTGACCGTACCGATGGTCGGGTTCACTTTGTTTACGATATATGCCTTGATCTCACTTCCACTCGCAACTGGACTTGGCACCACATCGTATATGCCTAAGTACACTGCAGCATATTCATCCCCACTAGGACTCCATGTCGCTCCATCCAAATAAAATGTAGGTTCGGCATAGGCTGCCTTGGCTAAGCCTGTGTAGTTCCCTGTATATATGCCATTATTATTTTTTGCTGTTACCGTAACGACATGTCCGCTCACACTCTGCGAACCACTTACTTCGTAATCATAATCATGCTCGGCATCAACAAATTGAGTTAAGGGCGTGGGTGTACCTTGGATATTATGTGTGACTGTAACATTATACGAAGGAGGATTTGTTTCCATATTCTTCGTCACAGTAATCGTGATACCATCCGCTGGAGTTCCCGCATCATCCTTGTTCAATGCCTTTTTGCTGATAGTGAAATCTTTTGTAAGTATTTGTGCTAAGCTATTGTCTCCCTCTCCCATCGAGGCCTGCACAGTATATGTACCCACTTCAGTCGGAACAGCCGCATCATAGGTTTCGTCATTTGCGCCTTTTACTTTGTATCGATAATTAACTGTTTGATTATCAGGATTAAAACTTAACGAAGGAGAATTTGTCGTAGGATCATAGTCTCCGTATGACCATTCAGTCATGACAATGGATGTGTTGATAGAACCTTTGACAATGCTGAACGTCGTCGTTTTGGTAGTAGGTAACTGATAGTTGCCTTTTTTCGTGCCTGTGAGGCCTGAGGCTGTAGCAGTATAAGTTCCAACATTGGTTTTTGCACCTGTTACGGTAATGCCTATTATATCACTATTCACTAAACCCGTAGCAGTCGCAGTAGGAGCTTGCGGAGTGCCATTATAGGGCAAAGATGTCTCGCCCCACGTAATACCAACAGTCTTCTTACTAATTGTCAATTCACCAGTTTCAAAAGATACAGCGTAGTTACCTTGCAAAGCAGCGCCAGCGGGGGTAATGGTATAATTACCGACATCTTGGCCTGTTGCACGACTGAGGGTATAGGTGATGAGACTCTCTGATTCTCCAGAAATCAGACCTGTTATGGTAGCGGTCAGTGTGGGATCGCTCTCACCATAAACCTTCGATTTGTTTTCTGCAGTAACTGTTACTGGGGCTGGTGCGATGGTAACTATAATAGGATCGGTAACGATAAGGCCATCATAGCCAGTATCACCTACTGATTTATAATACACATGGTACGTTCCTGCGTCTTTCTTTGTCGGGATGGTCGTCGCATAGTCACCTTCTGTTCCTTCTCTATACCAGACTGTACCATGTTCGCACACTCCTGCAGTAACAAGATTCTGTGTCGTACCATCATAAGTTCGATTATTTGCTGTTGGCAATGGATTGATAACTGCTACACTACTCGCAGTAAAAACAGTTTGAATTTCATCCGCTCCAAACGAATAACTAGTGTTTGAATAGAGTTTTAGCCCGTCTGTGCTATAACCAAGAGTATAATAGGATGTGGGGTAGTTATTGCTTGGTATTGCTACCAATTCATATTTCCCACTTGTACTCTGGTGGAGGAAGAAGTAACTGCCTGTTCCGGAAAGTGTAGGTGCTGCCTCTCCCCCAGAAACATCGTATGTGATATATTGACTATTATCTACATTCTTTATCGTAAATTGATAAGGGTCATCGCCATGAAGTGTCCATTTATAAGTGTCATCCGCGCCACTAGTAGTAGCGCTACCTATCGATGTAGCATCAGCAGCATAAAGATAGTGATCTCCACCGACTGAAAGGTTATACCTGATTGTTCCATTAAAATAGATGGCACTGCTACTGGTATTGTAACGCACATAGATATTAGCCGAAGAGTATGGTAGAGACATTAATTCATGGGTACCGGCAATAGCATCTGCCTCTGTCGGATAAAAGGAATAATTGCATACTGGAGACTTTAATAAGTCGGGTATCATCTCCGCTGTAATTGCATCACCAGCATTTAATGCAGAGGCGGTCTTATCCTTCATCGCCTCCTCATTACTATTGTTTATGATGTGAAAGGTGTATTTTGCCTTAAAGATTTCGATAGTGAGGTCACATCTAGCATAAGGAGTATTAGCAACTTCTCCTTGGCTACTGGTCGTTTGATTATATAAATGATAAGTGGTCTTATTGCCCTTTCTATTATTGTTGAGATAGCCATGACCAAAACTGTCGAGTCTGTTGTCATTGGTTTGGTTTACAGTGCTACCATCGGTCACAATTAAACGGTAGGTGCCATCTGATCCTCCTGGGAGCAGACTAAATGCCCATGAATATGTACCTTTTGCTGCAGCCAGTGTCGGTTGAAGACGTATATCAGCAAAAGACGTATTACCAGTCTTATTGGAAAGATAATAGTTTGTGTAATCGTCACTTTGACTTTGTATTGTTATCTGATAAGGATCGACAATGTTGAATTTCCAAAGGTAATCGTTTGTAGTAGTGTTGCTAATAGCTGATGAAGATGTATTGATTTCTGTTTGTTTTGTAGTATTATTATACCACGTAGACTGTTGTAAATAGAAATTATTCGGGAACTTGATTCTGTAAATGCCACCATTCTCCAAGCCAGCTGTGCTGAGAGCATCTTCATCAAGTTCGTAGGTTACATAAACATCAGCATTCGCAGATAATACGCTGCTTTCATCAAGCGAAGGACCTCCGGTAAAAGTACATACTTTGGTCGATGTGTTGTAGCTTACATCGCTGGAGCTATAATACTTCCAATTCTTTGCCAGTGGACTCTTATATTTTTCAAGTGTGCTGTTGCCTACGGTAACGGTGTTTGCTGTGACATAGAACTGAAGAGCTTCAGTTCGCGTACTGGTGGTGAGCTGGCCACTATCATCCAGTCGGCCAAGGTTAATGATATGGTAGGTAACGGTGGCTCCCCACACATTATTCACTCCCAAAACTGTCATCAGGAGCACCAAAATAGAGAAACGGCATGTTGCTGCAAAAGAGAATAGTCTCCATGCAATTCGCTTACTATTTCCGTATCTTATATTCATCATATCTTGTGTCATCGGTGCAATTCGTATAGGTGGTTTACTTACTAACTAGCAACTTTCACTATCTTAAATAGTAGAATTCAAGTGCAAAGATAGGGCATTTTTAGGAAATATCCAAATATTTTAATACAAATTTCGCGCGTGCAGGTTATTATTAAAGGAATTCAACTTTCGCAAGCTCCGCTTGCTTTGTAGATAGAGGTAGATAGAAGGAGATAAAAGACATTACATATTTGCTGATTTATTAACCTTAAATCGCTTTTCGCCCTTGGTAATGGCTGTTCGTCTAAAAATTCTCGAGATTCGTCTTTATAAACGTTAAACTCGTACCTCAAAGGTTAAACTTTTTAAGAACCCTGACGCCTATAGTCGTCAGGACGATGTCGGCGGATAGTGGTAACTTTGTACGCACAAGGCGGTCGTAGTGCTGCCAGAAGTAATCACTATTAATAACAATTTAAAGTTTTAACAAAACATGAGTTTTTACAAAACTCGGCCAATCCTCCCTATGGAGGTAGGCCCAGAACGAGAGCTTATGGCGTGGTTCCTCGCAAGAGTGAAGCACATTAAGGGGCTCACTACAGCTCTCGGTCAGAATGCCGGTGTCAACGGCAAGTGGCTTAAGCCAGACGAGCCCCGCAACATTCCTTCAAAGCGCTTACTGCGCATCGTTCTTCACACTATGCACTTCCTTGGTCGCGAGGAGTGTAAGCGAAGGGCCGTATTGGCCATCGACTACGTATTCGACCACATCCTTCCCAGCTATGTCGACCATCTGGCTGGCAAGCGGAAGCAGCGACCACCCAGTATTAGGCGTCTCAGTAGACGCCGGTACCGTCGAGGCAAGAAAATACTTTTAACTCACCAAATATATTCGATATGGAACAACCAGCAACCATCCGCGACATTCTGTATGGCATCTGCAACACCCGCGATGCTGACCTCCCCCTGTTTCAGCGGGAGCTAAAGGCGTATATCCTCAGACGAGGTTTACTTCACGCTCGTGAATCGGAATCACCTCGCATCACAGAACCACCGTAAAAATCTGTGTTATCTGTGAAATCTGTGTGACATTATAAATCCGTGTGAACTATGGACCTCAAAGACATAAAACTCAGTATATTCAAGGACCTGCAGTCGTACGAGAGTAAGGCTGTGGACCTCGACACCGTATTGTGGTGGATTAAGAGCGACCGGAGCGTGGAGCAGAAAACCGAGCTCTACCGCAACCTGGCCAAGACTATCACCCGCGAGGAAGCCAACAAGAAGGTGAAGAACTCCATCATGCCAGCCTTCTCCGTGGCGGTGGTATTCAACGGTTTGGGCAAACAGACCACCCATGCCACCCGTGTCACTGGCCTCTCCATCTGCGACATCGACCACGTGGAAGAAGGGAAGATGGAAGAGGTTAGATGTAAGATATGGGCAGACCCACATACAGTCTTGGCATATCGTACCATCAGTGGTGAGGGTTTTCGCGTTATCTTCAGCTATGTTGACGAGCAGGGCTCGCCACCTGAGAACGGCATCCTCTATCGTGCAGCCTATAAGAAAGGTAACCAGTACTATGCCGATCTGTGCGGCGTGGCCTACGACGGCCAGTGCAGCAACATCACCCGTCTATCGGGTATCGCCCACGATGCAGAGGCTGTTCTGAACCTCCAGGCGCAGCCCTTCCTCATTACCGACGACGAGGCTGCGGCTGCCAATACTGCTGCTGATACCGAACCTGGCAAGCGCCGCAAGGAAGCCCCCGTGGGCACTCATCATGCCGAGGTCGAAGCAGCCTGGGCGGTCATCGAGCAGATGCTGTCCAAGCGTAACATCGCCTACGGTCAGGGCACCCACCATCACTATGTGATGCACGCTGCCCACCTGTTCAACCATTTCGGCGTGCCGAAGGAGGACGTCTTGGAATGGGCCGCTCAGAATTGGTGCGACTATGAACAAAAACAGCGCGAGAGCATCATCCACTGGGTGTATCAGAACCGCCAGCACGAATATGGCTGTTGGCGCTTGAACAAGGCTGGTCGCTCCAAAGAGGTGTCCATGATCACCCTGCCCGACATCGTGGAGTGGCTCAGAGAAAACAAGGTCGAGGTCATCTACAATCAGATTACCGACCAGACCTACTACCGCTGCGAGATGCTCAACCTGCGCGGCCAGACCACCGAACTGTCGCCACCAACTAGCGAATGGCAGCAGATGGAGGATTCGGTCATCTGTACCCTGCGAAAACTCATGGCTACCGACACCACCAAACGTGTGCTGAAGCCCGATGTGCGCGATATGATTATGAGCGACTATGCCCGTCGCATCCATCCTGTGCGCGACTATGTCCGGCAGCTCCCTGCCTGGGATAAGGCGGATCGTGTCGCCCTCTTGGCGGCCCATGTGCATGTCGATCCCGTGCAGGACAATCAGTCGCCCGAGGATGCTCAGGATCTGTTTCTCTGGGCCCTCCACAAGTGGCTGGTGGCCACCATGGCCGACTGGCTGAGCGATGACATCTGTAATGAGACCATCCTCACGCTCATCGGTCCGCAGGGTGTCTATAAAACCACCTTTTTCCGCTATCTCCTGCCCCCTTCGCTGCGCCCCTACTATCTAGAGAACTCCAGCAACTCCTTCTCGCAGAAGGATGACCAGATAGCCCTCGTCGAGAACTGTCTGGTGGAGATCGAGGAGATTGATATGTTCAAGGACCGTGATAACGCCGAACTGAAGTCACTTTCGACCAAGGTTACGCTCAAGATCCGTCGTCCTTACGATAAGTTTGTCATGGCCAAGCACCGTTTGGCGTCACTCTGTGCCACGGGTAATCAGGAGCGTTTCCTCACTGACGACACCGGCAATCGCCGATGGCTCTGTTTCCGTGTGGCCAATATCGATAACCCACGCGCTTGGGATTTTGACTATGAGCAGCTCTATGCCCAGCTGCGCGACGAGTATTACGATGGCTTTGCCTATTGGTTTGATAAACCAGAAGAGGAGCGCATGAAGCAACAGAACGAATATTTCCGTGTTGTGTCCGACGAGGAGCAGCTCATCCGCTGTCGCTTCCGTAAACCCAAGCCCGGCGAGCCCTTCAAACGGCTCAACTCAGCCACCATCGCCCAGATGATCTCTTATGGTCGTCAACCCATCACCTCTCGTCGTGTCTCCTTAGTCATGAAGGCCATCGGCTTCCACTCCGAGCGTAACTCCAAGGGTTGCTACTACAAGCTCTTTGAAATGGATCAGAACGAGTCGCAGCGCGTCATCTCCGACATGCTCGCAGAGCCAGAGCAGCCTAAGATAGAAGAACCTCAGCAGCCTGACCTCTTTGAATCACAAGATGATTTACCCTTCTAATGTCTCACACAGATCACACAGATCACACAGATCGCACAGATTTTTTATTATGTCCCACAGAAATCACGGAAATCACAGAAATTCAATTCTTTCAGATGATACGTTTATGTTTTATCTGAGGCACTCTGAAAGTGCACTTTCAAGATGCTTCAGAGAAAAAATAAACCTTTGTTCTCAAAAACAAAGCAGTCATGGTAGTGACTGTCATCTTAAAGAATTCTACTGCTTTCTATCTGTGAATATCTGTGTAATCTGTGTGCCCTTAATATTTCCTTTATTTCTGCTATTTCTGTGGGACTTATCAGACCCGACAGTGTAACGAGTGTAACGAGTTTTTGAAAGTTTCTATATAACAAATATATTCACCTCCAACCAAATGTATTTCTATACCGAAAGTTTTGTATTCTCATTACACTCATTACACAAATATAACTAATTATATTTGAGAATTCAGTAAAAATTCAAACTTAAAAAATTATGCAAGCAATGTTTAAAAGTGAGCTCGCCAAGCTCGCAGGTGTGTCAAGCCGCACCTTCCGGCGTTACCTAGCCACACGCCGTGCCATTCTCACTGCGATGGGTGTCAGTCCTTTCGCCCGTAAACTACCCCCTCAAGCCGTCTATTACATTAGTGAAGACTATTGTATTGATATCCCTGACAGCGCAGCGATTATAAAACTACATCGCGTCGTCCCGCGATATTTTTTTCTGGCGCAAGCGGCCTGAAAGGGACAAGACCCTTTCCAAATGTAGTACCTTTGCAAAAGAAATCAGGACGTCGTTCCCCTGGGACCTTTGGTCCATCCAGACCATTCGAATGAACCGTTCAGACTATCTGAATGAGCCATCGAAATAATCCCTTTGGGGGTATAGAGATTATCCGAACACCTCGTTAAGACTATCTCGACAACCCGTTAAGACTATCCGGATCAGTAAAACATAAATCTGCGATTAAGCGAATACAGTCGAAGGCTAGCATTCAGAATGTTGAGCGAAAGCAGGTTCAAACAAAGTTTAACTTTCAACTTTCAATTATCAAACTATGAGTCAAAAATTCATTAAAGCAAAAAACAAGAACAGCTTCAGCCAGGCCTACGGCAAGTATTTCGCACAGGCTGTCTACGACAACCACTTCGTTGGTACCGAGGAGCTCTCTGACTTCATTCAGCGCCAGGCCTCAGTCAAGAAGAGCGATATCAAGGCCGTACTGCAGGAACTGGGCGAAGCCTTCAAGCACTTCTTCGAGATGGGCCAGAAGATCAAGCTCGACGGCATTGGCATCTTCAAGGTAGGCTTCTCAAGTATTGGTGTCACCAAGCTCGAGGACTGTGGTGCCCAGACCATCACCACCCGTCGCGTACTGTTCCAGCCCGAGACCACCCGTGTTGTTGTAGGTCAGCAGAAGATGTCCGACGGCTCTGTCAAGCAGAGGTACGTCAATGCCATCACCATGCTCAAGGATGTTGTCTTCGAGGAAACCCATGACAACGCCATGAATGCAACGCCACACTCTGACCAGGGGTCAGAGAATGTCGAGGGTGAATCGAACACGAATCCCTCGAATGGTACGAATGGTGGATCTACGAACACAGGTAACAACGGAGGTTCAAACAGCGGTGGAAACACCGGTGGCGGTGGTGACGACAGCGGAGATCCCGATGAGAACTGATGGCTGATGTCTGACGTCTGATGTCTGAGGGATGATGTAAGATGTGTCCGGGGCAAAGCGACAGGACCCCTTAAGTCCGTAAATCCATGGATTTGTGACTCCGTAACTCCAAGTTTATCTCCTGTGAACGCAGCTTGCGCACTTGCATCTCCCTCATTCCATCCGCTACATCCGTACCATCCGTGTTCGTTTTCTAATTCGTTTAATTCGTAAAATTCGTGTTCAAAAATGAAACTTTCATCTTCAACCTGGAAGCAGCTGCTTCAAATTCTTGCAACAATCATCACCACTATTGCTGGTACGCTCTGCGTACAGAGCTGCTCACCCAATTGGCTTTAGCCAATAACTTTCCGTGATTTCTGTGATTTCTGTGTGACTTAAATTATCCGTGTGCCATGCGACGTATTGATCTAATTTGTATTCACTGTTCAGCCACTCGCGTCACCCGCGACTTTACTCCTGAAGACCTCGAAGCCTGTCACAAGGCTCGAGGTTTCAAGACCACCGGCTACCATTACTACATCACGAAGGATGGCAAACTCCACAAGTGCCGCCCCGAGGAGATGATTGGAGCCCATGCCCTCCGCTACAACGCCCACTCGATTGGCGTTTGCTATGAGGGAGGTCTCGATGCCAACGGCAAAGCCGCCGACACTCGCACTCCTGCCCAGAAGCAGACCCTCATCACCCTGCTGCGTGCTCTGAAGGCCGACTATCCCGATGCCCAGATTCTTGGTCATCGTGACCTTCCCTGGGTCAAGAAGGACTGTCCTTGCTTCGACGCCCGTGCTGAATATCTAAATCTCAAGCCCCTTAAACTGGAGCAGTAAGATTTTAAATTTTCATTTCACTGCCAACTTCGTCCTGTAG
>Ga0265298_10002090_pt1 | contig 28569 bp, 22 predicted proteins | sample AusTroGonzalo_MG_3_FD_193486 | JGI IMG/M metagenome (GOLD analysis project Ga0265298, IMG submission 193486) | Bovine rumen microbial communities from tropical cattle in Woodstock, Queensland, Australia - Gonzalo_01 | ecosystem: Host-associated > Mammals > Digestive system > Stomach > Rumen ...
CAGAGCCTGAGTTTGATGCTCAGGAGTGGGCCGGCAAGGATGTTATCCTGGTATCTATCAACTATCGTCTTGGAATATTCGGTTTCATGACACACCCCGACCTCTCAGCTGAGAGCGAGAACGGTGTTTCAGGTAACTACGGTATCCTGGATCAGATTGAGTCACTCAAGTGGATCAAGAAGAATATCGCCCAGTTTGGCGGTGATCCCGACAACGTAATGATATTCGGCCAGTCAGCAGGTGGCGGTAGTGTACGTACACTCTGCGAGTCTCCTCTGGCACGCGGTCTGTTCCACAAAGCTATCATCATGAGTGCCGGTGGTCTGACAGTTCCCAACAACAATGCAGCCGGTGGCCGTGGTATGGGCGGCATGCGTGGCGGCATGGGCATGATGGGCGGCTTTGGCGGCTTTGGTATGGGTGGTGGAAACAATAACACTCCCAAGCTTGCCGCTTACAAGGCTCCTCAGGCTCCCGAGGGTCTGAATGCTCTGCAGCGCGCTGAGTTCAACACCAAGGTTATCATGGACTGGGCCGGTTACAATACCCTCCAGAAGATGCGTAATGCAGACACTGAGGTTATCTACTCAGTAGCCAGCATCTACAGCAATGCTACCGGTAACATGGGTAGCATCACAGGTATGCCTATCGTTGACGGTTACGTATCAAAGGAGAGCTTTGATGAGGCCGCTCTTGACGGTACCCTGGCCGATGTTCCTTACATGTGCGGTTACACTCTGAACGATATGGGTAACATGTCTGCAGGTGTTGCAGCATTCTGCCAGAACCGTGAGGAGATGACCAAGAATGGTAGCAAGGCATGGGCTTATGAGTTTGCCCGTCCTCTGCCCGATGACGGTTCACATCCTGAGGTTTCTCAGAGACTGCGTGGCGCATTCCACTCATCAGACCTCTGGTTCGTATTCAAGTCACTGCAGCACTGCTGGAGACCTTGGACACAGGGTGACTGGGATCTGTCAGAGAAGATGCTTACCGCTTGGACCAACTTCGCTAAGTACAGCGATCCTAACGGTCCTCAGGGTGGTGAGTGGGCTCCCTGCACAAAGGAGAACCCCGGTTTCATGGTATTCAAGCTGGATGAGAACGACGCTGAGAACTCAGAGTTCGGCGAGTCTATCACCAAGCTGCCTTGGGAGTAATACCCCGATCAAATGCATAAAAGATGCCGACCTGCAAAGGCCGGCATCTTTTTTATATCATGTCCGGTTCAGTTTAATACTGTCAGGATTCCGTTACTGTAAGTTACGGAGTATGAGTACAGCGGTCTTGCCTTACCGCTAATGGCGATGCCGTTGTTGTTCAGACCCCATACGCGTTCACATTTGGGACATGTGGCGTTACCGGACTGGTCTATCTTGAGTCTTACGGATGATTCATCACACTCGGGGCATCCCAGGTCAAAAGCGCAAATCTGTCCGTTTTCACTCAGTGACGGTATTCCAAGGATGAGACCGGCCAGCCCTAACGTAAACTGGCGGCTTTGGATATCGGTCAGCGGCTCGTCATATTTTCCGCCGTTGGAATCGGTAATATGCAGCTTGCCGGTTGTACGGTTGAGCCTTACTGAAAGGTATATACCCGGAGTCTTGAGCAGATTATAGGGTGAGATGCCGGTGTCACAACTGAAAGCAGCCGGATACGGTGATCCTTTCCTGTAACTGTTCTTCTCACAACCTAATGTGACAAGAAGTGCCAGGGCAAGAAATACTACCCTTTTCATCGCGGTAATGTCACCTTACCTGGAGGTGAGCTTGGAGATTGCGGTGTCTATGGCGCTGAACGGGAATGCGGCTGTGAGACTCTCCATGCGTGCCGCAATGCGGTCATTGCACAGGTTGCCTATGCTGCCCTCATGAGTGTGGTGTATGTTATGGTCAGCCTTGAACGTGCCGTTCTCGATCTCGGCACCCACCTTGCGGTAAGCCTCGCGGAAAGGCATACCCTCGCGTGCCAGACGGTTAACCTCCTCAACGCTGAATATGGCATCATACTTGGGATCTGAGAGAATATCCTCACGGACCTTGATATGATCCAGCATGTAGGCGGTCATGGTTATGATCTCCTCCAGCTCCTGGAATGCGGGCAGGAACACCTCCTTTACCAGCTGCATGTCGCGGAAGTAGCCGCTGGGCAGGTTGTTGGTCATAAGGGTTATCTCCTGCGGGATGGCCTGAAGGCGGTTGCACTTGGCGCGTGTAAGCTCGAATACATCCGGGTTCTTCTTGTGAGGCATGATGCTGGAGCCTGTGGTGCAGTCATCGGGCAGTTTTATGAAACCGAAGTTCTGACTGTTGTACATGCAGGCATCAAATGCCAGACGGCTTATTGTGGCTGCGACCGATGCAAGCGCATATGCTACGTTACGCTCCATCTTGCCGCGGGTCATCTGTGCGTAAACCACATTGTAGTTCATCGACTCGAATCCCAGAAGGTCAGTGGTCATCTGGCGGTTCAGGGGGAACGATGAGCCGTAACCTGCGGCCGATCCCAGCGGGTTGCGGTTGGCCTGGTCAAAGGCGGCACGCAACAGCAGCATATCATCGGTCAGGGCCTCGGCGTAAGCACCGAACCAGAGTCCGAATGATGAGGGCATTGCTATCTGCAGATGGGTGTAACCGGGAAGCAAGACGTCCTTGTACCTGTCGCTCTGTTTGATAAGGATGTCAAACAGGCTCTTCACGGCATTCACGATGCCGCGCAGACGGTCACGGGTAAAGAGTTTGAGGTCTACCAGCACCTGGTCGTTACGTGAACGGCCGCTGTGTATTTTCTTGCCCATATCGCCAAGCTGGCGGGTGAGCATGAGTTCAACCTGAGAGTGAACATCCTCCACTCCGTCCTCAATAACAAACTCACCGCGCTCTATCACCGGCAGCAGATCCTTGAGTCCTGCAGAGAGAGCTGTAAGTTCATCTTTCTCCAAAAGGCCGATGGACTGGAGCATTGTTATGTGTGCCAGTGAACCCTGTACGTCATACTTGGCCAGCATGAGGTCCATCTCGCGGTCACGTCCCACGGTGTACTTCTGAATCAGTTCGTTTACGGGTTTACCCTTATCCCAGATAGGTTTCATAGTCTCGAGGGGATTTTATTAATACGGTAACATAGCCAGCATGTCGGCAACCTTCTCAACAGCCTCGGTAAGCGGTTTCTCCACCATCTTGGCCATGAAAATGTTAAGGTCGGCATCGGCCGTGAGTTTTATCTTACATGAGGATTCACCGGTGGATACGATCTGAATCCATGCGGTGAGTTTGATGGGCGACTGGAGAGTCTCCATCTTGACGCACTTGAAAGGCTCGCGTGATACTATTCCTACCTCAATCTGTCCGATCGGCGATATGGTGCAGCTCACGGTATCCGGAGTGCACTCCAGATTCTCAACCTTGAACTGGCTCTGCTGATCGGCGGGAATCCTGTCTGCCAGTCCTCTGAGATTGCTCAGGTCTGATACCTTGGCATATACGGACTCCTGTGAGTAAGGAATCTGCTTTATGTTGCTTTCTACCCTTTTCATCGGTTATTTGCCCCACTCTGACGGGTTCTTGCGCCATTCGTTAAGTGTCTGTAGATGCTCAACCTTAATGTAACCTGAAGTTACGGCTGTCTCCAGCATTGCGGGATAGTCTGTAAGGGTTGAGAGCTTTACTCCGGCTTTCTGGAATGCCTCCTCTGCCACGGGGAATCCGTAAGTGAATGAAGCAACCATACCTACCACCTCACAACCTGCGTTACGGATGGCATCCACAGCCTTGAGGCTGCTCAGTCCGGTTGATACCAGGTCCTCAACCACCATCACGCGGCTGCCCGGTTCCAGATAACCCTCAATCAGGTTAGCCAGACCGTGGTCCTTGGGTGCTGAACGGACATATACAAACGGCTTGCCCATACGGTCTGCAACCAGGGCTCCTTGTGCTATTGCGCCGGTAGCAACGCCTGCTATCACGTCAAACTCAGGGAAATCACGGGTTATCACATTGCACAGAGAGTCACGTACCAGTGTCCTTACCTCAGGAAATGAGAGTGCCTTGCGGTTGTCGCAGTAGAATGGTGAGTGCCATCCTGATGCCCATGTGAAGGGAGCATCGGGCTGAACCTTAACGGCCTCGATACGCAGCAACTCACGTGCTACCTGATTCTTAATGTTGTCCATATCAGTATTGTGTGTTTATTGTTTTCCGTGGCGCGAAGTTACAAAATAATGGTGTATGTAGCGTATCTTTAATATAAAACAACATTATTACACGTGCCGCTATGGATTTTGTTGTTAAATTTGCGCGATAAAAAAATAAAACACAGTCTGATGAGAGGCCGATATCTGTTTTTGCTGGCGTTACTGTCCTGCTGCGTGTCATGTATGAAAGACAACAAGGTGTCCACAACACCGCAGGCGTCAATAACGTCATTCACCATAGGTGCATTTGATGTAAAAATACCCAGTATCACCAGCGACGGTAGGGATACTGTCATATACGCCCGTGACAACGGAACGCTCTATCCCATGACAGTAGACCAGGTTCATAACCGTATTTTCAATGCTGACTCGATAGGTTACGGCTCAATCCTGACCAAGGTCACCAGCAGCGTGACCGGAGTGGGAACCATCACATACAAATATGCCGATACCCCCAATGAGGTATACCTGTGGTCTTACTATGACTCTATAGATTTCTCCCGTAAACTGCTGTTCAGCGTCACATCAAGTGACGGCTCATACACCAGGGTTTATGAAGTGAACGTAAACGTAGAGAAGGTATTCCCCGATTCACTTTTATGGAACGGTACCGATACAACCGGATTTCCGGTACTTACAGGTATCGGCTCTGTCATAAGGAATGACTCAGTATTCTGTTTCGGTACCGATACGCTGGGCGTAAGGTCCGTCTCCTGTCGCAGTGCTCTGGGCGGCGTATGGAACGGAGCTGCTGCAATGACCGGACTGACCGACGGATGGCAGGGCCGGGTTACCGTTTGTGGCGGCAGGTTCTATACCGTGGCAGACGGTACACTGTACGGATCAGCTGACGGCATCAACTGGAGTTCCGTAAAGACCGGCATAAAGAGTGTCGTTGTATCAGGCAGCGATTACGGAGAGTTGTGGGCCGTGACAAGTGACAGTATGATTGTCAAGACAACCGATATGACTGAGTGGACCCGGGTTCAGAGCATGCCGACCGGTTTCCCCGACTCGGCCGCCGTGATGTTCACCTATCCGCTGGCTACCAACAAGAACCTTTCACGTTCACTGCTGGTGGGCATGTCGGCTGACACCGTTTACGCATCAGTCTGGTCCATGCTGAGTGGTGACACAGCCTGGACAAAGATGGACCTCCCGTCCAACCCGGACCTGCGTCTGCCTGTGACCGACGGGTTCTCAGTGATTGAATATGATAATGCGTTCTTCTGCCTGGGAGCCGGATTGGGCGGTTTCCGTCAGTCAAACGACAACGGAGTCACATGGGGCTTGTGCGAGAGGGTTTTAGGAACCTACTCGTCATTGAACCGTTTCATGCAGTTGCCTTCCGGACTGGTTGGATCTGATTCCGGTTTTACAGCAGTTGCTGACAGCAAAGGATATATCTGGATAATGTCTGACGACGGTCGTGTATGGCACGGTGCCGTGGGCAGGCTCAGGAAATAATGAGTAGGATGAGATTGCTTAAACTGTTACCCATGGTCATGCTGATGTTCTGCTGCTTTCCTGCAGCGGCGCAGGATGACGGCTATCTGATGGAGATAGGTCTGGGTGGCGGCGGCAGTTTCTACATGGGTGACGCCAATACCCGTCTCTATGACAATACCAACGGGGTATTTTCAGTGATTGCCCGATATAACGTCAATCCCCGGTTTGCGCTCAAGGCCAATCTGGCGGCAGCCGGAATATCCGGAAGTACCGCAAACTCATACGGCGTGATACCCGGTGACGACCTTAAGTTCAGCCGTACCGTATATGACCTGGGATTCCAGGTGGAATGGGGATTCTGCGGATATGGAAAGGAGGGTTGGAGTGACTGTCACCGTCTTGCCCCGTACGGTTTGCTGGGTATTGGAGCCACTTTCGCTCCGGAGCCGGTCAGAAATGATTTTGCAGCCAATTTCCCCATAGGTCTGGGGTTGAGATACAAACTGTCGGAGAGGGTGAACATAGGACTTGAATGGACTATGAGGTTCTCCACATCTGACCGTCTTGACGTGACACAGACATACGGAACATCACTTGAGAACCCCTTCATGATAAAGGGAAAGGGATTGAAGAACAAGGACAGCTACAGTTTTACCCTGCTGTATGTGACATTTGACATTTTCAAACGTCCTTGTAACTGTAATGACGAAAACTAATTGACATGACATATCAGGAACAGTTAGACAAGAGCCGTATACCGCAGCATGTAGCCATCATCATGGATGGCAACGGCCGATGGGCCGAGCAGCGCGGCAAGCAGCGCACCGAGGGCCATATCCGTGGCGTGGAGGTGGTACGTAAGATTATGGAAAACGCCGTTGAACTGGGCATAAAGTATCTTACGCTGTACACATTCTCAACTGAGAACTGGAACCGTCCGGAGCAGGAGGTTACGGCACTTATGGGCCTTTTGTTCAAGAATATTGAGGAGGATGTCTTCATAAAGAACCAGGTACGGTTCCGCGTGATAGGTGATATCGGGAGACTGCCCGCTCCCATTCAGGCAAAACTGAACGAGTGCATGGAACACACCAAGGACTTTGACCGTTCATGCATGGTGCTGGCTCTCAGTTACTCGTCACGCTGGGAGATTACACGTGCCGCCAGGATCCTGGCAGAGAAGGCTGCAAATGGAGAGATCAACCCTTCAGATATAGATGAATCCATGGTATCAGGTGTTCTGAACACGAACTTCATGCCGGATCCGGACCTGCTTATACGTACCGGCGGTGAGATTCGTCTGAGCAACTACCTGTTGTGGCAGTGTGCATACACGGAACTCTATTTCTGTGATACTTTCTGGCCTGATTTCAACATGGAGGAGTTGTGCAAGGCCATTCTCACATATCAGAAACGTGAACGCCGGTTCGGAAAGACAGGAGCTCAGGTGGCAGAGGAGAAACAGAACCAGAATTAATGATGATGAATTTGAAACTTAAACATATTATTGTCCTTTCCCTGCTGATACTTGCGGGTGAACCTCTGTTTGCCCAGGTTGATGATTCTCAGGAAAATCCGGTGATCCTCTATTCGGGCACCAGTAAAAGATATGAGATTGCCGATATCATCGTAACCGGCATGGAAGAGAATAACCACAAATCGCTGATTTCACTGTCAGGTCTGTCTGTGGGTTCCCGTATTGCCGTGCCCGGTCCCGATATCACCGAGGCAATGAAGCGTCTATGGAGAACGGGTCTGTTTGCCAATGTACAGATTCTTGCCCGTAAGATTCAGGGTGACAAGATCTGGCTTGAGATGGCAATTGAGCAGAACCCAAAGATTAAGGAGGTGGTGTTCCATGGTATCCGTAAGGGTGAGGCATCGGAACTGGAGGACAAGATAGCCATGTATCCCGGCAGCCAGATAACCCAGAACGCACTGGACAGATCGGCCAAACTGATACGCGATTATTTCGATGAAAAGGGCTTTAAGGATGCCGATGTGCGTGTACAGCAGCGTTCCGAGCCCGATGAGGACGGACTGGCATATGTGGATGTCTACATAGACAAGAGAGAGAAGGTAAAAGTACGCACCATTCATCTGGAGGGAAACGATGCCCTGTCTGACAAGACTCTCAAAAGAGTCATGAAAAAGACCAATGAAAAGGGCAAACTCAGCGAGTTCTTCCACACCAAGAAGTTCGTACGTGACGAGTATCTGAATGATAAGGACAATATCCTGGCAAAATACAGTGAGTTGGGTTACCGCGATGCAGTGATAGTATATGACAGCGTCGCTTCAAACATTGAGGACAATACGGTTGACATCTGGCTCAAGTTGGAGGAGGGTGACAAATATTACATCCGCAGCGTAAACTGGGTGGGTAACACCGTCTACAACAGCGAACAGCTCTCTACAATGCTGGGTATGAAGAGAGGCGATGTCTACAACCAGAAAAAGATAGCACAGCGCACTAAGGATGATGATGATGCCATTGGCAAGATGTACTACAACAACGGCTATGTGATGCTGCAGCTGAATATTGTTGAGGCTCATGTTGAAGGTGATTCAGTAGACCTGGAGATCCGTCTGGCAGAAGGCCCCCAGGCATCCATCAACCGTGTGATGATACATGGTAACGACCGCGTATACGAGAACGTGGTACGACGCGAGCTTTACACCCGTCCCGGTGACATATTCTCATACGATGCACTGGAGCGTTCATTCCGCGCTATCGGAAACATGGGTCATTTTGAGCAGACAGCCATCAATCCCAAGATGGAACCTGACCAGGTGAACGGTACGATAGACATAGACTGGGAGCTTGAGAGTAAGGGTAATGACCAGGTTGAGCTCTCGTTCGGTTGGGGCCAGATTGGACCTATAGGCCGTGTATCACTCAAGTTCACAAACTTCAGTATGTACAACCTGTTCCACAAGAGTGACAACTACCGTATGTTCCTGCCTCAGGGTGACGGTCAGACCCTCTCACTGAGCGGACAGACCAACGGCCGTTACTATCAGTCTTACAGCATATCGTTCCTGGAGCCGTGGCTGGGAGGCAAGCGTCCCAATACGCTCTCTGTAAGCCTGTTCTACTCAAAGCAGACTGACATAAGCAGCAACTACTACAACTCCGCATATTACCAGAACATGTACAACTACATGTACGGTTACGGTAACTATTACGGCAATTACGGAGGCGGTTACTACAACAACTATGAGTCATACTATGACCCGGACAAGTACATCACCATGTTCGGTGCCAGCGTGGGATGGGGCCGGCGTATGCATTGGCCGGATGACTACTTCACTTTCTACTCAGAGTTGTCATACACCCGTTACAACCTTAAGCAGTGGTCTTACTTCCTTATCAATAACGGAACCTGCAATAACATCAACCTTGGCTTGACCGTTTCAAGGAACACCACCGACCATCCCATATTCCCGCGTACAGGTTCGGATTTTGCAGCATCGGTTTATTTCACACCTCCCTACTCTCTGTGGGACGGCAAGGATTATAAGAGCCTGGCTTCAGACAATACGTCGGCCAGCTATCAGGATGAGTTGCGTGACAAGCACAAGTGGATAGAGTATCATAAGTGGAAATTCCGCAGCCGCACATACACATCCTTAACAAACGGTATCAACAAACGTCTTGTCCTAGTAACAAGATTTGATTTCGGTTTGCTGGGTCACTACAACAAATACAAGAAATCTCCGTTTGAGACCTTCTACATGGGAGGTGACGGTATGAGCGGCGGATCATATACATATGCTACTGAGATTGTAGGACTGCGTGGTTATGAGAACGGTTCAATCACTCCCTACTCTGATGGTTATGCCTATACCAGGATGTCTGCCGAGTTACGCTATCCTTTCATGATGGAGGCATCGGCCATAATTTACGGACTGGCATTTGTAGAGGGTGGTAACGCATGGAACAGCATAGGCAAGTTCAATCCGTTTGACCTTAAGCGTTCGGCTGGTCTGGGCGTGAGGATCATGATTCCTATCGTAGGTCTTATGGGTATTGACTGGGCTTACGGATTCGATCCTGTCATGGGCTCTCACCGCTACGGAGGCAGTCAGGTACACTTCATCCTGGGTCAGGAATTTTAACCTGTCCTGACAAACGGGTATATTATGGATAGAAACAACACTGTAAAAAATACGTATATGAAAAAGGCATTATCAATTGCAGCAATGTTGCTGTTTGTTTGCATCGGAGCAGGTGCTCAGAAATTTGCTCTGGTTGACATGGAGTATATTCTTAACAGGATTCCCGCATACGAGCGCGCCAATGAGCAGCTCAATCAGTTCTCCAAGCGCTGGCAGGCCGAGGTTGACGCCCTGAAACTTGAGGCTGAGACCTTGTATAAGAACTATCAGAACGAGTCTCTTTTCCTCTCTGAGGAGCAGAAAGCCAAGAAGGAGGAGGAGATAGTAGCCAAGGAGAAACAGGCTACTGACCTTAAACGTCAGTATTTTGGCGTTGACGGTGAATTCTACAAGAAACAGGAGAGTCTTATGGCGCCTATCCAGGATGAGATATATGAGGCTGTAAAGCAGATATGTGAGTCCGATGGCTACCAGGTGGTGATTGACCGTTCATCGGCATCAAGCATGATTTACGCCTCACCTAAGATAGATATCAGCAATGAGGTGCTCAAGAAACTGGGTTATTCAAACTAATTGCATATCTTTGCTGACCCTATAACCAATTTATCGGAAACAAAAATCACTTTAATATGAAAAAGACTATTATCATCGCGCTTATGGCCATCCTGCCTTTTGGCGCATTCGCACAGAAGTTCGGACATGTAAACACCTCTGATATCATTCCTTTGATGAGTGAGTACAAGGCTGCTCAGGCTGAGATGGAGGAACTGATCAAGCAGTACAGTGAGGAGCTGGATTATATGCAGTCTGAGTATCAGAAAAAGTATGAGGATTATGCCAAGAACCGTGAGACTCTGCCCGAGAGCATCCGTACCCGTAGGGAGGAGGAGATCATGGAGAGCCGCGAAAAGATCCAGCAGTACTATGAGAACTGTGAGATGAACAAGGCTCAGAAAGAGCAGGAACTTATGGAAGGTATCAATACAAAGGTGCTCAAGGCCATTCAGGCTGTAGGTGAGGAGGGCGCATACGTATGCATATTCAACATTGCAGGCGGCGTGGTTCCCTTTGTAAGCTCAACCCTTACCACTGATGTTACAGAGGAGGTAAAGGCCAAACTTGGAATAAAGTAATTATCCGGAAATATATCATTAAGGGGAACCGGCATTATGCCCGATTCCCCTTAATGGCCTTAAATGCCAACCCTTTTTTATGAAAGTCAGATTACTGTTAGCCGCTGTTCTTACCAATGCCTTCCTTATGGTTTCGGCCCAGGAGGGAAAGTTTGGTTATATAGACTTCAATTCCACTCTCATGCTCATGCCTGAGTATCTGGAGGCTGAGATCAACCTGCAGAAGATCCAGTCAGACTACAAGGAGGAGATTGAACGCTCCAAACGCGAGTTTGAGAGGGTATATATAGAGTTCATGCTTGAGCAGGACCAACTGTCGGCATCAATCGTAGCAAAGCGTCAGAGGGAGCTGCAGCTGCTCATGGACAATAACGCGCAGTTCAGGGATAAGGTGCAGTCAGACCTGGAGGCAAAACGGGCCGAGCTGCTGTATCCTATCAGGAACAAACTGCTTAAGACTGTATCAGATGTATGCAGCAGTCTGAATCTGGATTATGTGATAGATACCGGCAAGGGAACCTATCTTTTCATAAACCCTGAAAAGGGTGTGGATATCTCGACCCAGGTCTACAAACTGCTTGGCATAGACAACCAGACGGAGCAGATAGTTGAGGGTGAAAAGCCTGTCATAGTATCATCCGATAAGTAATAAGAAAGATAAATGAGTAAGACGGTTTTATCAGGAAAGCCCGGTTCTATCGGTGTTTTTGACTCCGGTTACGGTGGCCTGACCATATTGAAGCAGATACGTGCAGCCATGCCGGAGTATGATTTCATGTATCTGGGTGACAATGCCCGTACCCCATATGGAACCCGTTCTTTCCAGGTGGTTTATGAGTTTACGCTTCAGTGCGTGACCAAACTGTTTGAGATGGGCTGCAACCTTGTGATCCTGGCTTGCAATACCGCATCGGCCAAGGCCCTGAGGACCATCCAACAGATAGACCTGCCCCGTCTTGATGCCTCCCGACGCGTGTTGGGTATAATTCGTCCTACTGTCGAATCCATCGGTGAATTGACACATTCCCGTCATGTAGGACTGCTGGCCACCCCCGGAACCGTAAAGTCTCTGTCTTATCCGCTTGAGATAAACAAACTATATCCCGATATCGTCGTGACCGGTGAGGCATGCCCCATCTGGGTTCCGCTGGTTGAGAGCGGTGAGTCCTGCTCGGACGGAGCGGATTTCTTTGTAAAGCGTCATATAGATAGTCTTCTCTCAAAGGACAGTAAGATTGATACCGTCATATTGGGATGCACCCATTATCCGCTGCTTCTGGATAAGATACGCAAGTATGTTCCGGATGGCATTACCATAGTGTCACAAGGTGATTACGTGGCAGCATCACTCAGGGACTACATGAAGCGTCATCCCGATATGGATGCCCGCTGCACCAAGGGCGGCAGCTGCAGTTACTTCACTACGGAGTCTGTAGATACATTCCTGCCCAACGCATCCATTTTCCTGAACTCGGCGATTGAGGCCAGTTCAGTCTCCCTCTGAATCTCTGATAAACCGGCGGGCGATAGGCCCTATGGGACGTACTGAAAGGAAACTGACCACAAGGACAGTTACCAGAACCAGTATTATATCGGTGGCGTGTATGCTTACCGGATAGGCATCCACGATGAAACTGCCCGATGAGCCCAGTGATATGAATCCGAATTTCTGCTGCAGCAGTACTGCTATCACTCCCAGTACAAGTCCCGATACAGCGCCAATAAGTGAAATAAGGATTCCGTTTGTAATGAAAATTCTCTCAATTGTCTTTTTGTCGGCTCCCATGCTCCCCAGCAGTTTCGAGTCCTGCTGTTTCTCAACCATAAGCATTATCAGGGAACCTATTATATTGAAACATGCTATGAGCAGAATGAATGTAAGGAACAGGTATGAAATCAGTTTCTCCAGTTTGAACACCTTGAATACATCCTGCTGCTGGAGTAGACGGTCCTGTACCTTGAATTCCGGTCCCAGTACCGATTCCAGTTCCCGTCTGGCTTTCCTCAATGAGTAGCCGTCAGTAAGCTTTATTTCCATTGCTGACGCCTCGCCTTCACGATCCGTCAGCTGCTGCGCCAGGGGTAGTGATATTATCACGTAGTTATCATCATATTTCTCCTGTTCAACGCAGAATACGGTTCCCGGAGAGTAGATGCTGGCCTGGTTGAATGATGCTGCCGGATTGGAGAGGCTTATGTTGCCCTGTTTCTTGGGTACGGCAAGTCTCAACGGGTAGGCGGGCTTTACTCCGCAGTCCATTTTGTTCATAAGTCCTATACCCATGATACCGTAGTTGCAGACCTCATCCTGCAGCATGAAAATTCCGCTGCCCTTAAGCAGGTTCTCTATGCCCACCAGGTCATGATAGCTATCCTCAACTCCCTTGATCATGCATATCTGCTGTTTACTCTTGTAGCTAAGCAGAGCCTGTTCCTCGAGAGTGAAGGTGCATATGTCTATGAAATCCAGGTTGCATGCCTTATTGACCTTTTCATCGTCAGTTTTGAAGAACTTATGGTCAGTTGATACTACCTTGAGTTCGGGGTCAAAGTCCTTGAACAGGGACTCCACAAGTTCATGGAAACCGTTAAATACCGACAACGTGCAGATAAGCGCAAATGACGCCAGCATGATTCCGGCTACCGATATGGCCGATATCACGTTGATCACGTTGTGGCTCTTTTTGGCAAAGAGGTAACGGCGGGCTATGAAAAACGGGAAATTCACTTCTTGAGCAGCTCGTCTATATGAGCCATGTAGTCCAAGGTCTTGTCCAGGAAGAAACGCAGCTCAGGTATGATTCGGAGCTGGTGCCTTACCCTCTGGCCAAAATCATATCTGATATCCTTTACGTTTGCGTTGATGTTCTTTACGGTCTCCTCACCTTTATCAGACGGGAACACGCTCAGGTACACGCTGGCAATGCTCAGGTCACTGCTTATCTTTACCTCACTTACCGTAATCATGAGACCTCTGGTAAGTTTGGTCTGCATGAGCAGCAGCTCGCTGAGTTCCTTCTGAATCAGCCTTGCAATCTTCTGTTGTCTAGTACTATCCATATTTTTTCACGCAGGTGCATGTTAATTCTCAATTCTCAATTCTCAATTCTCAATTTTCCTGATTATCGTCAGTCCGTCCCGTATGGGAATCATGGCCACCTCGGTGCGCTCATCGGCCTGAACCATATCATTGAACCTCCTCACACCTATGGTCTGCGGGTCCTTGTCATAAGCGCTGTCTACCACATGTCCGTCCCAGAGGGTGTTGTCGGCAATCATGTAACCGCCCGGTTTCAGGTAGTCCATCAGGATGCGGTAGTACTCCGGATACTGGGTCTTGTCGCCATCCAGGAATATCATGTCAAACATGAGTCCCAGTTCCGGTACGATCTTAAGGGCATCCCCGATATGGAGCCTGATACGGTCTGAAAGCGGTGAACGGTCAAATCCCTTACGTATAAAATCCTCCAATTCATCGTCTATTTCAATCGTGTGGATTACTCCTCCGTGAGGCAGACCCTCGGCCATGCAGAGCGTGGCGTAACCGGTAAATGTCCCCACCTCAAGAACCAGCGCGGGCCTGATCATGGATACCAGCATCCTGAGCAGACGCCCCTGGATATGTCCCGATGCCATGCGGGGATTCAGCAGGCGCAGGTTGGTTTCGCGGTAGATGCCGGAAAGCAGGCTGCTCTCAGCGTCTATGTGGGCTGAGATATACTCCTCAACCTTATCCTCGCCGGTATAACCAATCCCTTGTCCAGTAGTTGACATATTATTCGTATCTTTGAGGTGAAAGAAACTACACTGCAAAGTTATCTGTTTTTCTGACAATATGAAAACTCCTGCAGACCAGACATCCGTGCAAGGTCACGCATCCATGCTTAAACGATACCGGCAGTATCTCCTGCTGGAGAAATCGCTGTCGCCTAATACATTGGAGGCGTACATGGATGATGCTCTGAAACTGCTTGGATACATGGATGACTGCGGTATTGACCTGGCGGATGTATCACTCGATGACTTGCATGGTTTTGCCGCCGCGATGGGCGACCTGGGCATTGCCCCGCGCTCACAAGCCAGAATCATATCAGGAGTGAAGTCGCTGTTCAGGTTCCTCTCTCTTGACGGTTATCGTCAGGATGATCCCAGCGAACTCCTGGAGGCCCCCAAGATAGGACGTCATCTGCCCGATGTCCTCACGGTGGCTGAGATTGACAGCATAATAGGCCAGATAAACCTTTCCCTCCCTGAGGGCCAGCGTAACAGAGCCATGATAGAGACCATGTACAGTTGCGGACTGCGTGTATCGGAACTCTGCTCTCTCAGGATGGAGGACCTTTTTCTGGATGAAGGTTTCATAAGGGTTACCGGAAAGGGCAGTAAGCAGCGTCTGGTTCCTATTTCGCAAAGGGCCATCGATGAAATAGGGAAATGGCTGATGGACCGCTGTCATGTGGATATCAAGCCGGGAGCGGAGTCATACCTGTTTGTGAGCAAGAGACGGGGCAGACCTCTGACCAGGGTCATGGTATTTGACATTATCCGGGACCTGACCGCAAAGGCTGGCATTACCAAGACGGTGAGCCCCCATACGTTCCGCCACTCCTTTGCCACGCATCTGCTGGAGGGAGGGGCCAATCTCAGGGCGATTCAATGTATGCTTGGACATGAGAAAATCTCAACAACTGAGATATACACGCACATAGACCGCAGCCGACTTAGGGAGGAAATAGTGAACCATCACCCCCGAAATATCTAGTTTTTTTCACGTTTTTACCCATTTTTTTACAAAAAACGCGTATTCTTATAAAAAATAAGGTCTGCAATCGTTGTAGCTCACATTCTTTTTTGTAGTTTTGCGCATGTATGTGTTAAAGGCAAAAATGTTTAACCAACAATTAATAACAAAAACTATGTCAAAATCATTTCGTTTTGCGCTTTTCTGCGCAGGTATTATGATGTTTGCCAGCTGCAAGAACTTCCAGGCCAAGGAGGAGTACTTCACAGTTAATCCTAATCCTCTGGAGGCAGTAGGCGGTCAGGTTTCTTATACCGTAACCGGTACATTCCCCTCAAAGACTTTCATCAAGAAGGTTGTATGCACCGCTACTCCCGAGCTCCGTTGGGAAGGTGGTTCTGTTAAGGGTGAGCCTGTAACTCTCCAGGGTGAGAAGATCCAGGGCAACAATCAGGTTATCGAATGGAAGGAGGGTGGTTCATTCACCTACAACGGTACTTTCCAGTACCAGCCCGAGATGGCCAAGTCAGAGCTCTATGTAACATTTGAGGCTACCAAGAAGGGTAAGCCCATTGAGGTTCCTGCCGTTAAGATCGCCGATGGTGTTCTTGCTACAGGTGAGCTCTACTCAGAGACCGCTAAGGGTGCAAATACCGCAGGTTCAAAGGATGCTTTCCAGCGTATCATCAAGCAGGCTCAGGATGCTAACATCATGTTCGTAATCCAGCAGGCTAACGTACGTTCATCAGAGACCAACAGCGACGCCGTCAAGGCCCTCAAGGAGTCTCTCAAGAACTATGCTGCCGACACCAAGAACTACGCTATCGACAACGTAGAGATTTCTGCTTATGCATCACCTGATGGTGGCGTTAAGCTGAATGACAAGCTGGCTGCTCAGCGTGAGAAGAACGCTGCCAACTACGCTAAGAATGAGATCAAGAAGGCTAAGGCTAACACAGCCATCGAGTCTAAGTACACCGCTCAGGACTGGGACGGTTTCAAGGAGCTCGTTGAGAAGTCAAGCCTGCAGGATAAGGACCTTATCCTCCGCGTTCTTTCAATGTACAACGATCCTGAGAAGCGTGAGGCCGAGATCAAGAACCTCTCAGCTGTTTACAAGGATCTTGCTGCTGACATTCTCCCGCAGCTGCGTCGTGCCCGTCTGACTCTGAACTATCAGATCATCGGCCGTTCAGATGAGGAGATCCAGGAGGCTTACAAGAGCGATGCTTCTGTTCTGAGCGTTGAGGAGCTGCTTTACGCTGCTACCCTGACTGAGAACAAGGCTGAGAAGAAGGATATCTACACAACCGCTTCTAAGAACTACGCTAATGACTACCGCGCATTCAACAACCTTGGTGAGCTTGCTTTCCAGGATGGTGATTTCGCTACCGCTGAGTCAAACTTCAAGAAGGCTCTTGCTCTGAACGCTTCAGCTCCTGAGGTTAACACCAACATGGGTCTGCTCTGCCTGGCTCAGAACAAGCCCGCCGATGCTCAGACATACTTCGCTAAGGGTGGTCAGAGCAAGGAGAACAACGAGGCTCTCGGTAACATGTACATTGCTCAGGGTCAGTACGAGCGTGCTCTGTCAGCTCTCAAGGGCAGCAACACCAACGGCGAGGCTCTTGCTATGATCATGACTAAGGATTACGCTGGTGCCCAGAAGGTTCTTGCTGCTGTTAAGAACGCTGACGGTAACACCGCTTATCTGGCTGCTGTAGCTGCTGCTCGTACCAACGATGCTGCTGCTGTAGCTCAGAACCTCAAGAAGGCCGTTAGCCTTGACTCTTCACTTAAGGAGAAGGCTCAGAAGGATCTTGAGTTCGCCAAGTACCAGGATGCTGTAAACGCTCTCTAAGAGAAAGATAAAAGTCGCGTGAACACATGCCGGAAGATGAACTGACGGCGCTGCTCACTCTAAACAGAATAGACGGACTGGGATGTATAGGTGCCAAATACCTGTATGAACAGTTAGGCAGCGCGCAGGAGATCTTCAGGAACCGCGAACATCTTAAAGAATTCATACCCGGAATCGATCAGCACATCATTGATGAGCTGACTGGTTCCGGGTATGTTTCTTTTATCCGTGAAGAACTGGAGTTCATAGATAAACACGGTATAAGATGTATCACTCCCGCAGATCCTGAATATCCTGCCCGAATGCTGGACTGCAACGATGCTCCCCTTGTTTTGTTTTCACTGGGTAACGTCAATTACAATGCTGCCAGGATGGTTGCCATTGTAGGCACTAGAAAGGCTACCGATTACGGTCGCCGTATGTGCCGTACCTTTGTTAAGGAGTTACATGAATTATGCCCCGATGTCACTATTGTGAGCGGATTGGCATATGGTATTGATATAGAGTCCCACAGGGCCGCACTTGAAGAGGGTTGTCCTACGATAGCTGTTCTGGCTCACGGGCTTGACATGATTTATCCCAATGCTCACCGCAGCACTGCAAAAGAGATGCTCGCTGACGGTGGGCTGGTTACGGAGTTCATGTCAAGAACCGTTCCGTTGGGTCAGAACTTTGTAAGGCGTAACCGTATCATAGCCGGACTGTCTGATGCTGTCGTGGTAGTTGAGTCTGCTGCCAAGAGCGGGTCACTCATCACAGCCGACATAGCCGGGAGCTACAACCGGGAGTGCTTTGCGTTCCCCGGCAGCGTGGGGGATCCTTATTCCGTGGGTTGCAATGAACTGATAAGGGACAATCATGCCTCTCTTATTACATCGGCCCTGGATATGGTTAATGCCTTGAACTGGAATGACCGTGAACGCAGAGGCAAAGCGGTGCAGAAAGAGCTCTTCCCAGAGCTTACAGATGATGAGAGCAGGGTATATGAGAGAGTGCGTCTAAAGGCACAGGGTGTCTTTATAAGCACTCTTATGACTGAACTGAACATGCCGTTCCCCAAGCTCTCATCAGTTCTTCTGAGCCTGGAGATGAAGGGTCTTGTAATACAGGCTCCCGGATCACTCTGCAAGCCGTGCTGAGGGTGATCCGGGAGTCATTGCTGATATAAGGGATTATTCCCTGCGCAGTGAATCCTTGAACTGTGAAGGTGTCATTCCGGTCTCCTGCTTGAATACGGTACTGAAATACTGGCTCTCGGAGAATCCGGTCTCCTCGGCAATGGTGCCTACAGACTTGTTGGTCTTGGTAAGCATCTCCTTTGCTACATCTATCCTGATGCGGCGTATGTACTTGTTGGTAGATGCGCCCACCAGGTTGTTCATCTTGTTGAACAGGGTGGTGCGTGACACGTTCATATGGTCCACAATCATATCCACGCCGAGCATGTTGTTGGCCAGGTTCTCACGTATAAAGCGGTTGAGCTTGAGTACGAACTGCTCATCGGCTGCACTGAATGTCTGGTCCTCGGATATGGCGGTAAAGAATGATGTGGCGTACTGGCGTTTGATCTCAAAGCGGTTCTTGAGCTGGCTCCTTATTATCTTATAGAGCAGCTTTGAGTCAAACGGCTTGGGCAGGAATGAGTCGGCACCCATCTTGTAACCCATATCCTGGTTCTTGGGATCGCTTCTGGATGTTAGCAGGATTACCGGGATGCTACTCAACTCAAGGTCTGTCTTGATGGTCTTACAGAGCTCAAATCCGTTCATGCGCGGCATCATGATATCACTTACCACTACGTTGGGCATACGCTGGCGTATCAGTTCCAGAGCCTCCTTTCCGTCGTGGGCCGTGTAGATGCTCTTGAACAGAGGTGAGTACTCATCCTTGATGAACTGCAGGATATCATCCTGGTCGTCCACTATGAGCAGAGTCATGCTCTTGGTGTCAAAGTTCACCTCATCGGCCTGTGTAGTATCGTCTATTGTACCAAAGTCTGTATTTTCAGTTATGGTGGTTATCTGTGGCTTTACGTCACGGCCATTCTGAACCCTCTCGGCTAGATTGTCGGGAATCTCAATGGTAAAGGTGGATCCGGGTCCGTTGTTCTTTTCAGCCCTTATGGTTCCGTCCAGCAGCTCTATCATCAGCTTGGCGTATGACAGACCCAGACCATAGCCCGGAGTGCTCTCATTCTCCCTGTAATAGCGTTTGAACAGCTCCTCAGGTTTGCAGGTGAATCCGCGGCCCTCATCGTGGAAACTGATCCAAATCTTGCCCTTGTCATGACCTGTGGAGACGGTAATAGTGCCGGTGTCACTGTACTTGATGGCGTTGGTCATGATGTTGTTTACGGCTACCTCCACCATTTTGGGATCCATATCGACCTGTCCCAGTCCGTCCATCGGTACGAACTGTGTCTTGAGTCCCTTGGCATAGCAGTCTATCTTGAAATCCTCGACTATCTTGCCCAACCACTCGTTAAGGTCAATCCTTTCTATGATGATGTCACTCTTGCTGATGTCATTGGTTCCCTTGTCCAGAATCATGTTTACCATCTCGGTCATCTTCTGTACCTGGTTGAATATACGCTCCAGACGGTCATAGTCAATGCCCTTTACGGCTTTCTCCTCAAGCATGTCCTTGACAGGGTTGTAAATTAGCGATAGCGGGGTACGCAGCTCATGTGCCAGATTTGACAGGAGTGATATCTTGTCATCCTTGTGCTTGCTCTCCTGGGCGTTCATGGCACGGTCCATGTCAATCTGCTTGAGACTGATACTTACCTTGGATATGGTGATACTCAGAGAGGCTATAATGGCTATGATAAGCAGATATGCCGGCAGGGTCATTATGAACGGACGGGCTACATTGAATGAGAGAATCTCCTCAGGCTCACTCCATCCCTGTATGGTGTTCTGGCTTACGGTGAGAGTAAACTGTCCGTGTGTGGATTTGGGAATGGAGAATACGGTGCTGCCGGTGACCTTCTCTATGACCGGATACTGACGGCCTTTCTTGCTCAGGGTATACTTGAGCGTGACGGGACGGGTGGGGTCAAACTGATCTACAGCCACATGTATGTCCAGAAGTGAGAACCTGTTTGGAATGTTGAGTGACCTGGTTTGCCTGCTGCCGTTGGTGAGTTCATGAATGGCTCCGTCCAGAACAATCTTTGTAAGCGCTACAGGGTAGGGGTCACTGTTGAACCGCATATTCACGTCTTCAGGGTCTATGACCATGAGGCCCGATGTGTGCGGGAAGTATATGAGTCCCTTGTCAGACAACAGATGAAAGTGAGTAAGGAAGTTGATCATGGTTCCGTAATCCTTGGCCGAGTAGGAGTAGTGTTTTACCTGATCCTTGTTGCTTGTGTCAAGCATGAGCATCATGGCCTTGTCAGTGGTTATCCACAGGCGGTCATGCTTGTCTATGGTCATTGAGAGGAATACTCCGCTCTCCTTACTGTCAAGTACGTGTGATGTTTTGTTTGCCCGCGGGTCATAGCTTATAAGCTGGTCCGATGAGCAGGCCCATATGATACCGCGTGAATCCTCCTCTACGTGTGATATAGGGCTTTTGTCATCATTTGAGCTCTGGAATACAAGCCTGGCAAGCAGAGTCCTGTAATCTATCTCATAAATACATCCGTTGCAGGCTATGGTGGCGTGTGACGGACGTATCTTTACGTCCTCTACAAGGCCTTTGTTCTCCTCTCCGTTCATTTGGAGCTGGATCTCGTGTACCTGGGCTGTAAGATGGCGGTAAATCAGATGGCGCCCGTTACAGTTGAACAGCATGATATCACCGTCGGGGGTGGTTATAGCCTGGAGATGTGTGAGCCTGGATGATGATATGGTGATACCGGCCTTCTCAAGGAATGTGGCCGGTTTGATAGACCCGGTTCTCTTGTTGAAAAGGAAAATTCCCTGCGTGCGGTCCGTTATGAGCAGGTTCTCATTGTCAAACTGGCAAATTGCAGATACTCTCATTCCATTGGTGGCAGGAATCAGGGTCTGGGTCTCTTTTTTCTCATCATAACGGCACAGTCCAAAGCCTCCGGTACCGAACCAGATTGTACCGTCATTCTCCTGAAAGGCGGATATGGGTATGATAGATGTCTCTATCTTGTTGTCAGTTGTGCTGCTGTTGAGTATATGAAAGAAAGAGCGCTTAAGGGTGATGACACCCCTGTGCAGGGTTCCCATGATAACCTGATTCTCCTCTTTGTCCACAAGTACGTTGATGACATGCAGTTGTGACACTCTGCCAAAAGGCATCTGTTCAATCAGGCCGCTTTTACGGTTCAGGATAAAGACTGACTCGGATGATCCTATAAACAGATTGCCGTCGGGCATCTCGGCCATGGCATTGACATTGTTGTCCGGGAGTTGAGAATTTGACTTGTCAAAATGGGCTATCTTGTCAAATCCGGACTTGACATAGTATCCTGTAATGCCGTTGTTACGGTATGAAACCCATAGTATGTCATTTGAGTCTACAAATATGGGCCTGGTGTTGATGTCGGTACCAAGCATATCCATATGTGAAAGGTTTCCGGTTGAGAGATTGAGAGTGTAGAAACCCCTGTCCTCCTCAATAAGCATGATCTGCTCCGGATTATTGGTGAGACTGAGCAGTTTGGTAAAGTGGAACTGACGCTCAGAGGGGAACTGTGCCACTATTGATGTGGTATAGCTGCCCATGTCATACATTACGAGCGCACTCAGGGGGGCATTGTAGAAGTATGCCGTATCACCCCTCATAAGGATATGGTCGGTCCTTATGGTCTTGCCCTGGTAAGTGACGATGTGTGTTGAGTCATTGTCAGGATCAAAATCAATGATATGGTTTGTCGTAGCTATGAGAGCACGGCGTGAGCAACCTATGGATACTACGTCACCGGTAACGATGTCATTGCCGTTGACAGTAAAATACTGATACTGACGTATTGAACCGTTCGATATGAGGTTGGCTCCGTTTATGGTTCCTACCCAAAGCCTGCCAAAACTGTCCCTTGAGAATGTTTTGACGGCATTACTGCTCAGACCTTTTTCTGTTCCTATCTGTACCTGCTGAATGTAGCTTGCTTGGGCGGAGAGGACTGTAATGGCCAGAACTATTGATGTCAGAATCCTTTTCATAACCTAAATAGAAATTGTTGCAATTCTGCTAATGTAGTATAATTGAATCAAATGAGCAAATCAGAGTGTAATATCTATTAGTTACGCATTGAAGATATGGTCTTTCCGGTCTCACGCTTGAATGTCTTGCTCATGTCATCAACGCTGGAGAAACCGGTCTCGGATGCTATCTCCTCTGGCTCCAGGTCAGTGTTCTTAAGCTTGTCCTGAACCATGGCTACCCTTATCCTGAGCAGATAATGGGAAAGGTTAGTATCAAGCAGTCCCTGCATCTTGCGCAGTATGACAGCCTGGCTTATACCCATCTTTTCACTTATTATCCTGTCTGTGAGTTTACGGTTGGATATGTTTGCGTCAATGAATTCGTTGAGTGAACGTACAAACTCCTCATCAGTGAGGCTGAATGTCTGGTCCGGACTCATCTTGCTGAAATAGCCGTAGTTGTACTGACGCTTTATCTCAAACCGGCCTCCCAGCTGGCTCAGGATCATGGCAGAAATCTGCTTGTTGTCATATGGCTTGACAATAAAGGCATCTGCTCCCATCTTGTATCCCATACCCTTGTTCCTCTTGTCAGCCCTGGATGTAAGCAGTATGACTGGGATATGACTTATGTCAAGAGTACTCTTGATGGTCCGGCAGAGTTCAAAACCGTCCATCTTGGGCATATCGGCATTACTTATTATCAGGTCTACCCTTGTATCCTTGAGCTTGCTCAGTGCGTCAATACCGTCTGTAGCCGTAATGATAAGCCTGAACTGGCTCTTGAACTGATCCATGAATGATTCCAGCTCGCTCTCTTTACCGCCAACGTAGAGAATGGTCATCTCAGTGGCGTCAAAATCCTGTGCCATTCCTTCCTGGGTGTCTGACTGGTTGAGAGACTCTGTTGATACATTCGGCTGTGTATCCGTGGGGGTGTTATCCTGTTTTACGGGAGCGCCGTTCTTGCCTATCACGGGCGGGAACTCCATATAGAAAGTAGAGCCCACACCGTCCTCATTGTTATAGGCCGACATGTTACCGCTTATAAGACTGAGCTGGAGCCTTGCATAGGGCAGTCCCAGTCCGTATCCGGGTATGGAGCTATCTTCATTCTCGCGGTAATAGCGTTTGAACAGGTTCTCCGGATCACTTGAGAATCCGCGTCCCTGGTCCTTTACCGATACGCGAATCATATCACCCACCCTGGATGTGCTGACTGTTATGGTAGTACCCGTAGGACTGTATTTGATGGCGTTGTTCACCATGTTGGAGAGTCCGGTCTCAATGATTCTCTTGTCAATCGATACGTTGCCTATGGAGTTGTCCATGATGAACCTCAGGCTGAATCCCTTTCCGTAGCAGTCTATGCGGTAATCCTCAAGCAGGAAGTTGATCCACTCGTTCAGGTTCACCTCTTCAATAAGGATATCGGCCTTGTTTATATCGGCACGGCTGCTGTCCAGGATCATGTTGACCATTACCGTCATCTTGTTGACCTGATTGAATATGCGCTCCATACGCTCGTAGTCTATGCCGTCAACTGATTTCTCCTGCAGGAAGTCCTTGACGGGATTGTATATGAGCGACAGCGGCGTGCGCAGCTCGTGGGCTATGTTTGACAGGAATGCAATCTTGTCCTCGCGGTTCTTTATATCCTGGGCGGCCAGTGCCTTCTCCATGCGGTTCTTCTCGACACTGCTTGATATACGGGCAATGGAATAGCCGAATACAAGGAACAGGATAAGTGATATCAGGACGCCGGGAATGGTAGCCAAGAAAGGTTGGGGAATCTTGAAACGGAGCAGAGTCTCCGGCTCAGAGAGTCCCTTTCGGTAGGCCTGTCTTATTACCAGGGAGTATGTTCCGCTTTCAATCTTGGGGATGGTTATCTCTGAGTTGGTGGTGTTAATGGACATCACGGGAGTTCCGTCCTTGCAGATGTCATACAGAAGCAGGCGCGGGTAGGTAGGATTGAACGCGTTGGCAGAGAACTCAAGAGTAAATTCCCTGAACTTGGTGGGCAGCTTGATGGGTCTCCTAAGTGAGTTGGCAATCTCAGTCTCTGAGAATTCCCTCTTCTCTGTCTTGGCCGATATGCATATCACCTGTACGGGAGGCGTATCATTCATTAGCTCCCTGTTGGTGTTTATAGCAACCAGACCGTTGGCATTGGGGAACAGGACGATACCCGTCGATGTGCAGACGGCAAACTGTGTAAGCGATCGTGAACTGGGCACGCCGTCCTCGACAGAGTACATGAGCATCTCTTTCTTGACAGGGTCATAGAGATGGATATACTCATTCGTGGTATTGAACCAGACACGGTCTTTCTTGTCGACAGCCACGTTCATGAACCTACCGTTACCCCAGGTCTTGAATACAAGCTCGTCTATGTTTGAACGGGGGTCATAACGGTGCAGGCCCTCAGGCTCGGTAAAGAAGAGTTCTCCCTGGGAGTTTGTGGCCAGAGAGGTTATCTTGTGGATTGCGGTCTCGTGATTATGGTAGATGTTACGGCTTTCGGTAGTGTTGTAATCAATCTCCACAATCTCTCCCTGGCAGGTCGCATAGACGGCATACTGCGATATGCAGATGTTTTCAATGTTCTTTATGCTCTGTACATCATGTCCCGGAATGATGAATTCCTGCAGAGTGCCAGATTCCTGCCTGTAAACATAGTGGCGTGAGTTTACATTGAATATGAAAATATCACCTGTAGGGACCGATGCAAGACGTATGTTCCTGGAACCGGAGTTTGATATCTCTCCAAGTACCGGGTCATCGGACAGAGACTTTATGGCTCCGTTCTTGCGGTTGAACAGGAGCAGACCGTAGTCAGGATCGGACATGAGCACATTATCGTCATCAAAGCGGCACATGGAGCTGACCGTATAGCGCCTTGAGTTCAGGAATATGTTCTTAAGGTTTGTTATTGGGTTGATACGGCATATTCCGTTATCCTGTGTGCCCAGCAATACTGTTCCGTCAGGCTCTTCAAATGCAGAGATATAGTTCTCATAGCTTATTATGCCGTCTCCCTGCTCATGCAGATAGAACAGCTGGTCTATGAATGTCTTCTTCATGGAGATGAGACCGAATCCGGATGTGGCATACAGTGTCTCCTGCTCCTGTGAGTTTACAAGGGTAGACTCAATGTTCTTAAGATTGGGAATATATGTGATGCCCGGCTTCCCGTTTACAAGGTTGCCACGCTCTATCACGTTCACTCCCAACTCTGAATGGCAGGTAAGCAGACCTCCGCTAGGCAGCGAAGCTATGTATGATATATCATTGGATATGAGATTGCAGTTCTGGGTATTGTACTGGGCTATCAGTTCATAATTGCTGCTTATGTGATACCCTTTGACTCCCTTGGACGGTACGGAGAGCCAAATGACGTTGGTATTGTCTATTGCCGTTGCCTTGGCATTTATGGGAGCGTCTGTGCCGGGAACCCTGCGCAGCGTGCCGTCGCGCCTGTCAAAACTGTAGAGACCCAGGGCGTCATCGGCCAGATATAGGATGGTACTGTCGGACTCGGAGCGCAGGATCCTGCAGAATGAGTAGTCCTCGCTGCCTTTCAGTGCCGATACAAGGGTGCACTCCCTTGTTTCCATGTCATATGAATAGAGGCTGCGGGTATCCTTATTATAAAAAGTGGCTACATTGCCCTCCAGCAGAATATCCTGAGTGTTCAGGATGATGTCATGATAACTTACTGTCCTGGCGTATTCATTCTTATGGTCATAGTGCAGTATCCTGTCGTCGCTGGCTATAAGTACGGTGTTGGTGCATACTATGCTCTTTACGTTACCAAGTATTACCAGTCCTCCCTCCGTTACCACATCCCTGATATTGGTGACTGTTCCGTTTGAGATAAGTGAAAGACCCACGTCAGATCCAACCCAAAGACGTCCCAGCCTGTCCTTGGACAGTACATTGAGGGACTGGCTCTCTAAGCCGTTTCCTATGGTCTTCTGGCTTATGGATATACCACCTGCCGCCCACATCAGAGTGCAGCAGAGAAGGGCCGATAATGACAGCAAGTACCTTTTCATAGAGTATCGCAGTGTAAGCTAAATTTCTTACTACAAAGCTAATAAATGGCTCTATAATATCCCATTGTTTATCCAATAAAAAAGGGCGTGCAGTTAAAAAACCGCACGCCCTTTATAAATCCGGACCCTGAATCAGAGGTTGGGGTTGTATTTTTTCCACTCGCTTACTGCGGGCAGTACGCCAAGTGAGATGACCTCGTCACGCATAGCCTGGAGGTGCTTGTAGCTGGCCTCGATGTCAGCCATCTCAGTAGCGGTACCCTTAACGTCAGTGTAGTGAACACCGGTAGCGTCAATGGTTGAAGGCATAGCCATCATTACGTTCTGGAACTGTGAGTTGTTTACGTAGCAGCCAGCGGGCCACTCGAACTTCTCACCGCCCATGGCAGCACCTATCATCTCGATTGATACGAATGAGGGGCTCTGGAATGATGAACGTCCGCGAAGCTCAATGATCTTGGCACCACCCTTGATAACATCCTGCTTCATCTGTGCCCACTGCTCATCGGTAAGAGCGGGAGTGCCGATGATGTCGGTCAGAGGCTTGCCGTCAACCTTGGCGGTTGATGCGAATACAGCCATCTGCTCACCGTGGCCACCGTATGTACGAGCGGTTGTAACCTTGTCCTGAGCTACACCGAAGTGCTTGGCCAAGGCGCTCTGCAGACGTGTTGAGTCAAGAGCAGCCAGAGTTGTGATCTGTGAAGGTTTCAGACCTGAGTAAACCAGTGTAACCAGACCGGTGATATCGGCGGGGTTGAAAATGATGACGCAGTGCTTAAGGTCGGGGCAGTAGGTCTTGATATCCTTACCCAGCTGCTCAGCGATCTTGGCGTTACCTACCAGCAGATCCTCACGGGTCATACCTGCCTTACGGGGTGCACCACCTGATGATACCATATACTTGGCATCCTTGAAAGCCTCCTCAACCTTATCGGTGAAGGTGATGTTCACACCGGGGAATGCGCAGTGGCGGAGCTCCTCCACAACACCCTCCAAACCGGGAAGATAAACATCATAAAGACAGATGTTTGATGACAGTCCCATCATGATGGCAGTCTGTGCCATGTTTGATCCGATCATACCGGCTGCGCCTGAGATGACCAGCTTCTCATTTGTCAAAAACTTCATAGCTTATAGTATTTTAGTTCTGTTTTATTGTCTTGGGTTGCAAAAGTAATCATTTACTTTATTGAATGGTATATAAATTCGGAAAACTTACACTAATTTAGCAATCCTCAAAAACAAAAGAATCAATGGCAATAATCAAATCAGTCAGGGGCTTCACACCCCAGATAGGAGAGGACTGTTTCATGGCCGATAACGCCGCCGTGATAGGTGATGTAGTTATAGGAAACGGCTGCAGCATATGGTTCGGAACGGTGCTGCGCGGTGACGTCAATTCCATACGTATAGGTAACGGAACCAATATCCAGGACGGCACGGTTATACATACCCTCTACCAGCGCTCAACCACCGTGATAGGTGACAACGTATCGGTAGGTCATAACGTGACTATACATGGTGCCGAGATAAAGGACAATGCCCTGATAGGCATGGGATCAGTGGTGCTGGACCATGCGGTTGTGGGCGAGGGGGCGATTGTGGCTGCCGGCTCTGTTGTTCTTGGCAAGACGGTGATACCGCCTCATACTTTATGGGCGGGGGTTCCGGCCAAGTATGTTAAGGATGTGGATCCTGGGCAGGCTGAGGAGATGAATGTTAGGATTGCTCGGGATTATCATATGTATGCTTCTTGGTATAAGGAGGAAGAGTAGTGCTACGGCGGGCTCTCGCGCCTTCGGCGCTCGGGAGTTTTTGACTTTTATGGCCCTTTCAGGGCCTAAAAAGTCGCTAGCTGGAAACGTATTATTGTATTAG
>Ga0265298_10002091_pt1 | contig 28557 bp, 19 predicted proteins | sample AusTroGonzalo_MG_3_FD_193486 | JGI IMG/M metagenome (GOLD analysis project Ga0265298, IMG submission 193486) | Bovine rumen microbial communities from tropical cattle in Woodstock, Queensland, Australia - Gonzalo_01 | ecosystem: Host-associated > Mammals > Digestive system > Stomach > Rumen ...
GCGTGCGTCTTGGGCAGAGCGGCTACCATCGAGTCCATTGCATAGTGAATGTCCGTCAGGTCGAGATCCGCCTGTATCTTACCCTTGTGCAGACGCTTTTCCGTCAGGTCAGAGAGACGTATCTGAACCTGTGCCGCACCTTTGGTGTGACCGGAAAGGAGCATTTTCTCCGGCAGAAAATAGGCAAAGTCCGGCAGGTTGGCATCTACATCCATCCGGAGGTCAAGCAGCATATCTCCCAGCAGGTCGTCGATGCGTCCCTTCGCACTCAGCTGACTCTCTTTTGTCTTGGCGGACAGTTTGTTGATTGTCACAACGGAGGCCTGTCCCTTATTGAGGTTGAGTACGGCATCGGCATTGAGCGCCAGGTCACGCAGCGTGTAAGGCAAGGGCTTGTAACTGCCCTCTCCGTCCTTGAGCGAAAGATGCGCCGTGACGAGGGGCATGGACGTCTCGCTGTACGTACCGCGTGCAACGGCATCCAACACGATTTCTCCGTCCACATCAAGGTCTTTGAGACTCTTGGTAAACGGCTCGGGAACCAAGGCCAACAGCGGCTTGATCTGCCATTTACCTGTTTCTATTTTTGCGTCTATGTCAATGGCATCGCCCAGCGTGATTTCGCCTTCCAGACGAAGATTGAAATCGTTGACTGTGAGGCGCGCACCGTCAAAAGCGAAATGCATCGCATCAAGATCCATCGCCAAGGGGGCGATTAGCTCCACATGCAGATTGTCGGCATATTTCTCGTTCTTGAGCGTTGCGCACACATCATGGGCGTCCAGAGCGACCAGCATATCGTCCCAACTCTCCGCTTTGGCGGTCAGTTCGGTAGCGCCCAAAGAGGCTGCTATCGTATCCTTGTCATCCACGAAGGTGATGGCGCGGGCCTGGACGTGCAATCCGTCCACCTGCAGCGCATCAAACGGCAGTGAGAATGCCGTAGTATCCTCCTGTGTAGTGTCAGGCGAAGAAGCAAAAACGCCGGTGATGTTGGTCGTTCCGTCCGGAGTGATGTAGAAATTGACTGTAGCCCCTTCGAGAAGCGCCTCATGCACATGGAGGTTTCTGTTTTGAACAAACTCCATCACATCCACGGTAGCCACCACTTTCGGAGCCGCCACCACGGTATCGTTCTGTGCGCCGGCTTTGGGATTGACCAACAGCAGTCCGTCGGCACGCAATCCGAAGCGTGGGAAAGTGGAGAAGAAAGTGAGGTCCACTTCCCCTATCTCATGCTCGCAGGTGATAAACTGCGCAGCTGCTTGCCGGGCAATAGGCGTCAGACGTTCCGGCGTGAAGACCAGCCATACGGCGATGCATACCACCGTCACAACGGTCAGCACAAGTCCGAACAGCGTCCAGCCGATTATTTTGAGAGCGCGTTTCATTGCGGAAAGGGTTTATTTCTTGGTTTCCACTATTCTGGAGAAGAGGAAGGTGTTGTTCTTGCGGTCTTTCTCGTAGTACTCCAGTGTGGTACTGTTCAGTTTGGAAACGATGTATTCCTTGGGGATGTCCGCGCCGCCGTTATCCATGAAGTGAATCTCGTGCAGGTCGCCCTTCAGTTCCAACTGGTACTGGAACCAGCCGTTACCGTGAATGAGGGAGTCATTTCCAGCAGTATCTTTCTTATAGACATAGAGGTCTTTCTCATAGACTGCCTCGTCTCCGCCGTGGTACTCGTTCCACTCGCGTCCGAAGAAATAGCCTTCCTCATCCGCCTTCTCTTCCGTAAAACGCACATAGTGCTCTGTCGTGTCCTGCTCCTGCAGCCAGAGTCCCTGAAGGTCGCTCAAACGGAACTCCGGAGCATTGTTGTTTTCATTTCCTCCTCCGAAACCGCCACAACCGGTCAGCGCGACGCCCAGCAGGGCAATGAGAAGAATGTTTAATGTTGCATGATGCATGTTGAAAGATTTCATAATTTTATGCTTTTTGAATGTTGATATTCACGTTATAGCCGTCCATTTCTATAGTAGAAAGACCGCTTTGCTCAAAGTCGAAAGTAGAAAGCTCTAATTTCACGGCCAGCACCTGCGAGGCAATGTAGTCACCGCAATGGAGCACGGCGTTATGGATTTCGGGACGGTCTTCAAGAGTGATGAGGATACGATCCGTGATCTCGAAGCCGGAGGACTTACGAAGATTCTGTATGCGGTTGATGAGCTCGCGTGCAATACCTTCTTCCACCAGGTCTTCCGTCAGTTCGATATCCAGAGCGATGGTAAGGATTCCGTTGTTGGCGACAAGCCAGCCCGGCATATCTTCCGTGATAATCTCCACATCCTCAGGCACTATCGTGTAATTGAACGTTGAAAGTTGGAAATGGAAAGAACCTTCGGTTTCCATCTTGGCGATGTCATCCTGACTCATCGCATTTATCGCCGCCGCCAGCTCTTTCATGTTCGCGCCTACTTTCTTTCCGAGCACTTTGAACTGCGGTTTGATTTTCTTGACCAGACGGATCTCCGATTGCTCGGCAGGCACAACCACCAGTTCCTTGACATTCACCTCGCTCTTGATGAGGTCGGCCACATGCAAGAGAGCGTCGGTTGTCTCTTTGTCCGGCGTGGGGATAACGACCTTCTGCAGCGGCTGGCGCACGTTTTTCTCCGCACGTTTGCGCAGCGAGAGAATCATGGATGTCGCCTGCTGGGCCAGATACATCTGGCGCTCGAGGTCCGTATCTATCAATGCCTCGTTCACTTTGGGCCATTCGCTCAAGTGGACGGTCTCGCCTGTGAGGTCCCGGTAGAGACGGTCGGCATAGAACGGCGCATTAGGCGCCATGAGTTGTGCCACGGTCTTGAGACAAGTATAGAGCGTATCGTACGCCGCCTGCTTGTCGGCATCCATTTCGCCTCCCCAGAAACGTTTGCGGTTCAGACGCACATACCAGTTGGACAGGTCGTCCTGCACGAAATCGCTGACGGCACGTCCTGCCTTGGTGGGTTCGTAGGCCTCATAGGCTTCGGTCACTTCCTTGACAAGCGAATTGAGTTTGGAAAGTATCCACAGGTCTATCTCAGCGTATCCTCGCGGTTCGTTGTCGTGTCGTTGTCGTGTCGTTGTCGTGTCGTTGTCGTCTTTGGCAGCAGGTTGCCAGCAATCGACATTGGCATAGAGAGCAAAGAATCCGTAGGTATTGTAGAGGGTGCCGAAGAACTTGCGGCGGATTTCATCCACTCCTTCGGGGTCGAACTTGAGGTTCTCCCACGGGCTGGAGTTGGTGAGCATGTACCAGCGGACAGCGTCTGCGCCGTAGGTGTCGAGTGCGCCGAAGGGATCCACGGCGTTGCCCAGACGCTTGGACATCTTGTTACCGTTCTTATCCAGCACGAGACCGGTTGAGATGACATTCTTGTATGCTACGGTGCCTTCAATCATGGTGTGGATAGCGTGGAGGGTAAAGAACCATCCGCGTGTCTGGTCCACTCCTTCGGAGATGAAGTCCGCCGTGCGGGGTGCATCCGCGTTCTCGAAGGGATAGTGATTCTGGGCATAAGGCATGGCGCCTGAGTCGAACCATACGTCAATCAAGTCAAGTTCGCGCTTCATCGGTTTGCCGGAAGGCGAGACGAGAATGACGGAATCGACATAGGGGCGGTGGAGGTCAATCACAGAGGGGTCGTAGTTGGCCTTGCTGTAATCGCCTACCACATGTTTGGGCCATGGATTGGCCTGCATAAAGCCCGCCTTGACGGATTTGTCTATCTCCTCAAAGAGTTCGGCGATGGAACCGATGCAAATCTCCTCCTGTCCGTCTTCTGTGCGCCAGATAGGCAGCGGCGTTCCCCAGTAACGCGAACGGGAGAGGTTCCAGTCGTTGAGGTTATTGAGCCACTGGCCGAAACGTCCGGTGCCGGTTGATTCCGGCTGCCAGTTAATGGTCTGATTGAGGGAGATCATCTGCTCGCGCGCCATGGTGGAGCGGATGAACCACGAGTCGAGCGGATAGTAGATAACCGGTTTGTCGGTACGCCAGCAATGGGGGTACGAGTGGACATGCTTCTCCGTCTTGAACAAGCGTCCGTCAGCTTTCATCTCAAGGCAGAGGTGAAGGTCGAGCGACTCATCCTTGTCCGTGAGCATCGGGTCGTAGGCATTCTTGACGAACCGTCCGGCATACTTGCCGTACAGGTCGGTATTGACATTGGCTTTCACCCATTCGGGGTCGAGGTCCTCGATTTTCCAGTACTTGCCGGTAAAATCCACCATCGGACGGGGTCCGTAGTTCAGGGTCTGCATGTACAGTCCGGGCACCCCTGCCGCGTCTGCCACTTTCTTGTCATCGGCACCGAAGGTCGGAGCGATATGCACGATACCGGTACCGTCTTCTGTGGTGACATAATCACCCGGGATGACGCGCCATGCGTTCTCCAGTTTCACCCAGGGGAAGAGGGGTTCGTACTCCAGACCGACGAGGTCAGTTCCCTTATAACGCGCCACGATATCCGGCGGCAGCAGATTGCCGTCCGCATCGACACCGCACAGGTCCTTCTGGTAGGCACCTAAGCGCGCCTCAGCGAGAATGACATGATCGCCGTTCTCCAGTTGGATCTCCACGTAGTCAATCTTCGGTCCGACGCACAGCGCGGTATTGGAAGGCAGCGTCCACGGCGTCGTCGTCCAAGCGATGATGTAGGTGTTATTGGTGATTGGTAATTGGTGATTGGTAATCACCTTGAAGCGGGCGGTACAGGTCAGATCCTTGACATCGCGGTAGCAACCGGGCTGGTTGAGCTCGTGGGATGAGAGTCCCGTACCGGCGGCAGGCGAGTACGGCTGGATGGTGTAGCCCTTGTAGAGGTAGCCTTTTTTATAGAGCTCCTTGAGCAGGTACCACAGCGTCTCGATATACTTGTTGTCGTAGGTGATGTACGGATTGTCCAGGTCCACCCAATAACCCATCTGCTTGGTGAGGTTGGTCCATTCGCGGGTATATTTCATCACCTCGCGGCGGCAGGCAGCGTTGTAGTCATCCACCGAAATCTTCCTGCCTATGTCCTCTTTTGTGATGCCGAGCATTTTCTCGACTCCGAGTTCCACCGGCAGTCCGTGGGTGTCCCATCCCGCCTTGCGGCGGACCTGATAGCCCTGCATGGTCTTGAAGCGGCAGAAGGTATCCTTGATGGTACGCGCCATGACATGATGGATGCCCGGCATACCGTTCGCCGAAGGCGGTCCTTCAAAGAACAGGAAAGGTGTGTGTCCTTCTCGCGTAGAGACACTTTTTTCAAACAAATTCTCTTCCTCCCACTGCGCCAGCACTTCCTTGCTGAGCGCAGCCAAATCCAAACGTTTGTATTCGTTAAATTTTTTCATATCGTGTATTAAATCATTGTACAGCAGCGAGTTCCTCAATTTTGCGGCGTGCGTATTTCTGGAGTTTGATACAGAAATAGATGAGTACGAACGTACTGAGCGCACCTGCTACAGGATCGACCTGTCCGCTCATCGCAATGGCGTCATAGACGCCGTGCGCCATAACGGGAACAAGCAGCACTTTGAGAGCTGTTTTTCTTGAATGATCAAAGAAATGGTATTTGGAGTAATAATAGCCCATGAGGATAGCAAATGCATAGTGCCCCGGGACAGCCAAAAAGGCTCGTGCTGCAGCCACGGAAACCCATCCTTCGCCGCTTCCCATCACATAGAAGACATTCTCAATCGCGGCAAATCCGAGACCGACGAAAGCGGCATAGACCACGCCGTCGAAATGCTCGTCGAAATACGGATTCTTACGCAACACAAAGAGCCAGAGAACGAGCAGTTTAGCCGCCTCTTCCGGAAGTGCCGCCACAAAGAAGGCCTCAGCGGTTGTTCCGATAAGTGTTGTCGGTCCTCCGGCAGGGAAAAGGATGTTGGAAATGAAGCTCTCCGCAAAAGCGACGGGGAAACAGATGATAACCCCTCCGAAGAAGGCTCTGAGCACCCAACGGACGGGCTCGGGTTGAGGGTCTCTACGCCAGATATAGAGACCTAACAGAAAGGCGGGCAATACAGCCGCAACAAACATCAATACCATTTATTTTAATCTTTAATAATTTGTTCTTCCGCTTATTTATCGGGTCTTATGATCATTTTCGGGTGCAAAGGTAGTAAAAATAAATGAAATACGCAAATAATTGCCCAAAAATTTGCATATTTCAAAAAAAAGCAGTACTTTTGCAGCCAAATTGCGTGAATGCGCGCAAATGTGCACACAGCGTGCGCGTTTATATAGTGTGTTAAAGAAGAAATGGCTAAATCCGAGTATCTTATTGAGGTGAATCACGTCTCCAAGTGTTTTGAGGACGGCAAGTATGCACTAAACGACGTCAGCCTTCAGGTAAAGAAAGGCGAGTTCGTCACCATTTTGGGGCCTTCGGGCTGCGGCAAAACAACCCTTTTGCGTTGTATTGCCGGTTTTCAGGTTGCCTCGTCGGGTGACATATTGCTGAAAGGGGAGGATGTGACAAAGACTCCGCCTTACCAGCGTCCCGTGAACACCGTGTTCCAGAAATACGCGCTGTTCCCCCACCTGAACGTATTCAACAATGTGGCGTTCGGTCTGAAGCTGAAAAAGGAAGACCCGGAGACAATCCGAAAGAAAGTGCGTCAGGCGCTGAAGATGGCGAACCTGACAGGCTACGAGGAGCGTGAGGTGGACACATTGAGCGGCGGCCAGCAGCAGCGTGTGGCTATTGCGCGTGCCATCGTGAACAAGCCGGAGGTGCTGCTGTTGGACGAGCCTCTGAGCGCATTGGACCTGAAGATGCGCCACGACATGCAGATTGAGTTGAAGGAGCTGCACGAGAAATTAGGCATCACGTTTATCTACGTGACCCACGACCAGGAGGAGGCGCTGACGCTGAGCGACCGCGTGGTGGTGATGAGCGAAGGCAAGATACAACAGATCGGTACGCCGACGGATATCTACAACGAGCCGCAGAACTGCTTTGTGGCGGATTTCATCGGCGAGAGCAACATATTGAGCGGAACGATGATCCGCGACAAGCGTGTGGAGTTCTGCGGTCAGGAGTTCGACTGTATCGACACGGGTTTCGGAGAGAACAACCCCGTGGACGTAGTAATACGCCCGGAGGACATCTATGTTTGGCGCAAAGAGGACGAGAAACGCGGCAAGGTGGTTGCCAACGAAGAGGATGATGTAGAGGACCGCGTGCCGAAGGGTAAGTTCACCAAGTGGTACGGCGAAGTGCAGAGCTGCATCTTCAAGGGCGTGCACTACGAGATGCGCGTGCTGACGCCGGGCAACTATGAGTTCCTTATTCAGGATTATCACGAGTACCTGCCGGGAACGGAGATAGGCATGCTGGTCAAGCCGGAGGATATCCAGATCATGCGCAAAGAGCACTATATGTACAACTACTTCGAAGGCGAAGTGCTCAAGAACGGCAAGGTGCGGTTCCTGGATGCCGAGTGGGAAGTGGAAGAGAAAGAACTGTCCGGATTCGAGGCCGGAGACAAAGTGCAGGTGCGTGTGCGTTTCCGCGACATCGACCTGCAGGACTATGAGGAAGAGGGAACGCTGAGCGGCGAGGTGCATTTCATCCTGTTCAAGGGCAACCATTATCATCTGACCATCCGTACAGACGAAGGGCACGACCTGATTGTGAACACGAATGACGTGTGGGATGACGGCGACCGCGTGGGAATCGTCATCAAGCCGAAGCACATCCGGATTGATAAAATTGATAAATGAGCAAACTGTTACAGATATTTTCTTCTCGACGGACGTGGGCCTGGCCTTATGTGGCGTTCATGGCAATGTTTGTAGTGCTGCCCCTGGTGCTGGTGGGAGTCTATGCCTTCACGGATATAGAAGGTCATTTCACCTTGCATAATTTCGCGAAGTTCTTTTCGCACAGCGAGGCCATCCAGACATTCCTCTATTCGCTGATGATAGCCGTTTTCAATACCGCTATCTGCCTGCTGATCGGCTATCCGGCGGCCTATATCATGGCGCAGGAGGATTTCAAGACGCCGAAAGTGATGGCAATGCTGTTCATATTGCCTATGTGGATCAACTTCCTGCTGCGCACGGTGGCGACGGTAGAGCTGTTCAACATGTGCGGACTGCCGTTGGGCGAAGGGGCGCTGCTGTTCGGTTTGTGCTACGACTACCTGCCGTTCATGATCTACCCGATATACAACACCCTGCAGAAGATGGACAACTCGCTCGTCGAGGCGGCGCAGGACCTGGGAGCCAACCGGTGGGTGTGTTTCTGGAAGATTATCGTTCCGCTGTCCATGCCGGGAGTGTACAGCGGTATTGTGATGGTGTTTATGCCTACCGTGAGTACGTTCGCGATTGCGGAACTGCTGACGCATAACAATATCAAACTATTCGGCAGCCTTATTCAGGACTATATCACCACGACCGACCTGCTCAACTACGGTGCGGTGCTGAGTCTGGTGCTGCTGATTATTATCGGTCTGACGTCATTCTTCGGCGAACATGACGCAAAAGAGGAAGGAGGGGGACTGGTATGAGAAGCATTTGGCTTTTGGCTATTAGCTCTTGGCTGTTAGCTCTTCCTCTGATGGCGCAGTCGCACATTACGTACGAATTGAAAGTCGGTGCGACGGGAGAGAACACGCTGTTAGCCGGATTCCCAGACAGTTACGCCGGAGAGAAAGTGAACATCCGGGTACAGACCGCTACGCTGGAACACAAACCGCTTACGCTGACAGACGCGTTGGATTTTGTGTTTGCCAATGAAGGTTCCGAGTCCTTGCGGGCATGGGGAGACAGCATATACCATTACACGGATGAAGCAGAGGTAGGCTGGACCGTCTGGCGGAACAAGAAAGAGATCAAAAACCGCGGCCAGCGGGTGCTGGTGACGAACGCATACAAGACATTTGAGGAGTATATTCTTAGCCATGCCGGACCTGCGTCATCCCTCAATCGCAAGACAGGGTGGATATGGTGGGTGTTCGCAGCCCTGCTGTTAGCCGGAACAGCCGCTTACGGCGGATATATCTTCTATAGCCGGAGGAAGGAAAAGGAACTGACATCCGTTGAGCAGGAGACACTCCGCCGCAAGCGGATGGGTCTCCGTCGGCACTACGGTTCGCAACTGTATTTATGGCTGCTGCTGATTGTGCTGTATGCGCCGATAGCGCTGATAGCCGTCTTCTCGTTCACGAAGAGCAAGATCCTGGGCAACTGGACGGGATTCTCGATGGATTTGTATGTAAATCTATTTACCGGCAAGGCGGATGCGGGTCTGAACAGCGCCATCTGGTACACGGTGGTGATTGCCTTGATAGCGGCTGTCTGCTCGACACTGCTTGGAACGTTGGCGGCAATCGGCATCTACAACATGCGCGCCCGCCAGCGCAAGATGGTCAGTTTCCTGAACTCCGTTCCGATGATCAACCCGGATATCATCACAGGTATATCGCTATTTTTGCTCTTTGTGGCCTTAGGCTTCAGTCAGGGTCTTGCCACCGTGTGCATCGCGCATGTGGTGTTCTGCACGCCGTATGTGGTACTGAGCGTGCTGCCCCGTTTGAGCAGAATGAATCCGAACACCTACGAGGCGGCGTTGGACCTGGGGGCTACACCGGCGCAAGCGCTGCGCATGGTCATGCTGCCGGAGTTATGGCCGGGTATGCTGAGCGGATTCATCCTGGCGCTGACGCTGAGTGTAGATGATTTCGGCGTGACATTCTTCACCAAGGGTTCCGGAGGTCTGGAGACCCTGAGTACATTTATCTATTCAGATGCACGCAAAGGCGGTCTGACGCCCGAACTGCGTCCGTTGTTCACCATCATTCTATTGGTGATGTTAGTGGCTCTAATAGTAATCAACATTCATAATAACAAACAAAAAAAGGAGTAAATCTATGAAAAAGCTTTCTACTTTGTTCGTGGCTGTTATAGCCATTCTGTTCACTTCCTGTGGCGGTACTGACCGTGCACATCAACTCAAAGTGCTGAACTGGGCGGACTACATCGACGAGGACGTCAAGGAGAATTTTGAGCAGTGGTATTTCGACCAGACCGGTGAAAAAGTGGAGTTGGTGTACGAGACCTTCGACATCAACGAGACCGCACTGACCAAGATCGAAGTCGGTCATGAAGACTATGACGTGTTCTGTCCTTCAGAGTACATCATCGAGCGCATGTTAAAGAAAGACCTGCTGCTGCCGATCCAGAAAGACCTGATTCCGGAAGAGATTTATTATTTCGACAACATCTCTCCGTTCGTACTGGAAAAGTTCCAGCAAATGGCCCCGCGTTACGACGTGAAGGTGAGCGATTACACCATGGGCTACATGTGGGGAACGACAGGATTCATCTACAACCCCCAGTTTGTCAACCGCGAGGACCTGATGTCATGGGGTGCTTTGTTGGATCCGAAGTTCGAGAACCATATTCTGATGAAGGACGCATTCCGCGATGTCTATTCGGTACTGGTGCTTTACGCCTATCGTGAGGAGCTGGAGAACGGAACGGTCAACCGCAACGAGCTGGTGCGCAACATCACCAAAGCACGCGTAGCGGCAGTCAAGGATATCCTGCTGCAGGCCAAGAAGCAGATCTGCGGCTGGGAGGTTGATTTCGGCAAAGAGGAGATGACCAAAGGCAAGGCATGGATGAACCTCAGTTGGTCGGGTGACGCCCAGTTCGCTATTGAAGAGGCATCCGAGATGGGCGTTCTGCTGGACTATATCGTTCCGCAAGAGGGTTCGAATGTGTGGTTTGACGGCTGGGTAATCCCCAAGTACGCCCAGAACGTGAAAGCCGCCACTTATTTCATCGACTACATGTGCAAGGCAGAGAACGCATTGGCTAACATGGACGAAATAGGCTATGTATCCTGCGCGGGAGGCGACAAGGCAGCCGCTATCATCCTGGCAGAGCAGAACGACGAGGAAGAGTGGCCCGAGACAGTGGATGCCTCTTATTTCTTCGGCGAGAAGAACATCCTGGTGAAGGGAGAGTACCTGGATCCGCACGCGCTGCACCTCAACCCGGTGTACTATGCCGACAAGAGCATCATCGACCGCTGTGCGCTGATGCACGATGCAGGCGAGAGCCAGGAGATGCTGCTTGAGATGTGGAATGAAATCAAACTTGCACGATAATTCGCGCAAAGAAAAAAAATATTGAACGTTAATAGTTGAAAAAATTTCTTTCGAGATGACGTTATACCGTTATATCGTTATATCGATGTGGCTTATTCTCGGTGTCGGGGCGTTTGCACAGACATCCGAGATGGAGGAGCATTTCAATGCATTGTCTGTCCGTTTCGACGGACGGGACAAGCTGCTGCAGCGTGACCTGAAGACATATCTGCAGGAGTACCCCTACACCACTTTTGCCGATGAGGTGAATTTTATGCAGGGCGTGCTGCAGGTGGAAAAAGGCCATTACAAACAGAGTCTGAAACTGCTGGAGCAGGTGGATCCGAAGGCGCTGACGCGTCCTCATCAGCAGGACTACTCGTTCTATCGCGGGTACGCCTACCTGATGATGCAGGAATACCAGCGTGCGCAGGTCTATTTTGCGCAACTCTCCAAAGGGGACAGCCGCTATGCAGACGCCGGGACGTATTACTACGGCTACTGCCATTATAAAATGGCGCATTACGACAAGGCGCTGCCGGCTTTCAAGCAACTGGAGAACAACTCCTCGTACGCAGGTACCGTACCGTACTACCTGACGCAAATCGACTATGTGCAGGGCAACTACGAGGCGGCGGCCGAGCGCGCCGGCACCTTGCTCAGGGAGCACCCCGAGAACGCGAACAACAGCGAACTGCACCGTATGTTGGGCGAGATGTATTTCGCCCGGCAGGACTACAGTCAGGCGGCCGAACACCTGCGTGCGTACGCGCAGTTGGCGGCCGAACGGAAAGAGGAGGCGGTGCGGAATGACCTGTTCATGTTAGGTACGGCAGAGTACCGGTTGGGCGAGTACGCGCAGGCCGTGAAGCACCTCAAGCAGATAAAGCAGGAACGCGACACCCTATCCGAGGCGGCGTGCATGACCATGGGTAACGCCTATGTGCAACTGGGCCAGCCCGAGCAGGCCAAATTGTCCTACCAGGCGGCCGCCAACTACGGCATCACACCTGCAGTCAAAGAGGAAGCGGCGTACAACTACGCGCTGTGCACCTACCAGTCCTCGAGTGCTTTGGGCGAATCCGTGCGCGCGTTCAACGATTTTCTGAAGCAGTACCCGGACTCCAAGTATGAGAGCCGCGTGTACCAACTGCTCAGCGATGCGCTGATGCAGAGCAAGAACTACGCCGCAGCCATCTCGACCCTCGATTCGATAGACCAGCCTACCCCGCAGATGAAGCAGACCAAGCAATATCTGCGCTACCAGTTGGGCGCTGACCTTTTTCTGCAAGGCAAGATGCAGCAGTCGGCACAATGGATGAGCGAGGTAATCAACCATAACGGCGAATCTCCCAAATACACCACGGAGGCATACTACGTACGTGCGGAAGCCTATTACCGCCTGCGCAATTATGCCGCCTGCGAGCAGGACCTGAACACTTTCTTTGCCCGCCAAGACGCCAAACAGTCCGCCAACTACACTATTGCGCGGTACCTGCAGGGCTACACTGCTTTCTCGCAGGCAAAATACGGCAAAGCGCGTGAAGCATTCTCCATGTATATAGACGGTGCGCTGGCTTCAGAAACCACTTATGCGGACGCCCTGAACCGCATCGGAGACTGCTATTTCAACGCCCGTGATTTTGCATCCGCCATCACCTATTACACACAGGTATCAGGATTGCAGACTTCCGGCGCCGACTATGCGTTCTTCCAACGCGGCTATGCACTCGGACTGCAGCACAAATACACGGAGAAGATCAATGTACTGCGCGAGCTGGTGAAGCGTTATCCCAGATCGGACTACGCCGATGACGGTGTCTATGAGACAGCCCGCGCACAGTTGCAATTGGATGACGAATCCGGAGCCATCAGCACCTACGGGCAACTGCTCTCTTCGTATCCGCACTCCCCGCTGGCACGCAAGGCTTCTCTTGAGCGCGCGATGCTGTATCGCAACATAGGCCAGAACGACCAGGCCATCACGGCATACCGCCAGACGATAGAGAAATATCCTGCCACGGAAGAGGCCTACACGGCGTTGGACGCATTGCAGGCGCTGTATGTGGAAGCAGGCAACGTGAATGAGTATCTGGCGTACACCAAGAATCTGGCGAAGATGAACATGAATGTCTCCACCCAGGAAGACTCGCTGCTCTATGCGTCAGCAGAGATGCAGTACATGCAGGCGGACTACCGCAAAGCGACTGTCTCGCTGAGCAACTACATCACCAAGTTCTGTGCCGGCGGACGCTATTGCACCACCGCGCGCTATTATCTGGCGGACTCGTATTACCGGTTGGGTCAGAACAGCGAGGCCCTGGCGCAATACAAGGTGCTGGCGGAGATGAATGCCAACCCGTATCAGGAGGAGGCCACTACACGCGTGGCGGAGTTATGCTACGACCAGGCGGACTACAACTGCGCCCTGGAGGCCTTCTACCGCATGCAGGCGCTGGCATCCAACCGCGAGAACGCCACCGTGGCGCAATCGGGTATCCTACGCTGCAGCCAGGCGTTGGGCAGGCACCAGGCGGCTATCGATATAGCAACACAGATCCTCAACGACCGTCCCTTGAGCGATGAGACGAAAGCGGAAGCACTCTACGGACGCGCAAAGGCATACGTGGCGCTCAAGCAATGGAACCAGGCGCGGCCGGACCTTGAGACATTGGCTGCAGAGGTGCGCACGGCGCAGGGGGCTGAAGCCAAGTACCTGCTTGCGCAGAGTTATTTCGAAGAGAAAGACTATACGAACGCCGAAGCGCAAGTGATGGCGTTCACGCAGATGAACACGCAGCAGCAGTACTGGCTGGCGCGTGCGTTAGTGCTGCTGAGCGACATCAACCGTGAGCGCGGCGAACTGTTCCAGGCACGGCAGTACCTGCTCGTGCTGCAGCAGAACTACGTGCTGAAGGGCGATGACATACCATCGCTCATCGAGACGAAGCTGACAGCCCTGGACAAACTCGAGCAACCGGAGAACCCCGTGATAACCGAAGAAAAAGAAGAGGAGGATTGATTATGAAAAAGTTCGTTATTACGTCATTACGTCTTTACGTCATTACGACAGCGCTGTTCATGAGCGCTGCGGCTTTCGCGCAATCCGACTCCGTACTCAACCGCAGCGTGACGGTGGAGCGGGACTTCCAGCCGGTCATTCAGGCGGCAGGCAAGGTATCAACCAAGCCGGCGGTGGTGGAGACAACTATTGAGCCCGCGCCGGTGGAGTACTCCGAATATACGGCGGAGGTGACACCCGGCACTACCTTCCATTCCCTGCTCTCACAACCCACGCGATTCGAGCCCGGACAATTGTACCACGGCTATATCCGCGGGGCGCTCGGTCATCCGAATACGCTGTTTGATTTCGGATATCATCTGGATGACGGCAAAAAATCCATCCTTGATATCTATGCCCACCATAAGGCGGAATGGGGTCTGGCTGCATTGAGCAAGACCAAAGCGGGAATGGATTTCACCCACCCGTTCACCAACTGCAGCCTATATTTCGGCGTCAACGGAGGCAATATCTACTACCATAAGTACGGCCATTTCTACGACTATTCCCATTACAGTCAGACCGGTCGTGAATTCGGGATGTGGGAGAAGAACAAGGTGAGTTATGCAAACCGCGCTCCGATAGGCGAGCTCGACAAGACTACGCTATGGACGGCAGAAGCCTTCATCGGAGTGCGCGCGAACGCCAAGCAGGATGTACAATACCGTTTCCAGACGGGTTACATGCTGTTTGCCAAACCCGGGGCGGTAGCGGAACACCAGATCCGCACACACGCTTCTTTCGACTGGCACAGCGAAGAGCATCATGTGGGCGCGAATGTGTATGTGCAGAACAACTTCGTCCAGTTAAAGAACAATCTGGCTGCCGCCATTCCGGACTCATTGTACAGCAACCGTCATAACATCCGTATAGAACCGTACTATGCCTATGAAGGCAGACGGATCCGCATCCATGCGGGTGTGAATCTGGATTTGAATCTGGGCAAAGGGCATCAGCACCTGTCCTCCGTCGAAGACCTGAGTTTCGCTCCCTCGCCCCATATCAACATGGAGGCGCAGATTGCCAAGCAATGGCTTACCCTCTACACCGATGTAATCGGTTTCCAGGGCTTGGGAACACTCCAGAGTTATATGGAGGAAAACCGCTATAGTCTCATTCACGCCGGCATTATCCATCCGTGCGCAGCCTATGTGCCGGTGGATGCGGAGCTGGGCTTTCATATCCGTCCGTACCGGGACCTGCTGCTCGAGATTCACGGCGGCTATGCCTACATGATGGACGAGGACTATTGGATTGCAACCGTAGATAGCGACACTCCGTTGGAGAAGATAGGTATCATGCGGCCGCTGGGTGAGTTCGTTCATCAGCATACGGACTACCAGCGCGGCAAAGTGGGAGGACAAATCAACTACCACAAGCAGGATGTGGTCCGCATCAACCTGAACGGAGACTACTATTTCTGGTCCGGAGAGAAGAACGTGTATGACCGTCCCAACTGGGAACTGGGGCTCCGCATAGACGGACGCATCGACCGGCACTGGTCACTCTATTCGGACAACAAGTTCACGGGCGAACGGCTTGTTCTCGCCACAGACGGCGAACATATACTGCGTCCTGTAATTGATTTGAACCTGGGCTTGCAATATGACATGTGGGTAGGCAAAGCAAAAGGGAACAAGTCAAAGGTGAAAGGGGACGGAGTGGCATTGCGTCCGGAACCCAAACCGAACCTGAGTTTCTTCTTCCAGTTGAACAACTGGCTGCATCGCAAAAACGACATCTATTACGGTTACCGTTCGCAGGGCATCAACTGCCTCACGGGCGTGACATTCCGGTTCTAAGGCGTGCAGGTATTCAAACGCATAGTAATCTGGTTAGGCATCATGGCGGGGTTGAGTCTCCTCGCCATGGGCTTTTGGTGGGTGGTATGGGACTACAGCCAGACGACCGAATCACTCAAATGGCTGCAGTTTATGCAGACCGTCGGCACCTTTCTGCTGCCACCGGTTCTATGCGCATGGATGTGGGACAGCGCCCACCGGCCGTTCAACCGGCTGCATCTGAATAAAAGAGCGGACGGTGTGAGCATACTTATTGCCGTCGGCATCATGGTAGTAGCCATCCCCAGCATCAACCTGATGGCGGACTTGAACAGCCGTGTGGTCCTGCCCGATTGCCTGGCTTCTCTGGAGCTGTGGTTCCAGCAGCAGGAGGCGACAGCAGAGGCCTTGACCGAACGTTTCCTGCAGGCGGACGATATAGGCGAGTTACTGATTAACCTCGGTCTGATGGCACTCCTGCCCGCCCTTGCCGAAGAACTCACCTTCCGCGGCACATTGCAGCAAACCCTTGCTGAGAGCGGTCAGACAGCGAAGCGGTCCGCGGCCGCCATCTGGATTACAGCGATAGTGTTCTCCGCTATCCATATGCAGTTCTACGGCTTTGTACCGCGCATGCTGATGGGTGCCATGTTCGGCTATGTATTCGTCTGGTCGGGCAACCTGTGGATTCCGGTCATTATGCATTTCACCAACAATGCCCTCGCTGTTCTCTTCTATTACCTTACCGACAACCTGCTACAAACGGCGAACGACTCAAAAAATATCGCCGACACATTAGGTGCCGGCGATACATGGTGGCTGGGTGTAACCAGTATAGTGATTACATCTCTGGGTCTACTAATATTCTACCGCAGAACTCGCACACGATAATGCGTTTGCGCGTGCGGATGTCGAGCTGCTGCTGAGCAGGTATCTTGGCGTGGCAGCCGCCGCATGAGTCACGCTCCACTTTAACGACAGCCAGACCGTTGCGGGCATTCTTGCGGATGCGCTTGAAAGCAGACAGCAGACGCTCGTCCACTTTCTTCTCCAGCTCACCGGCACGCAACACCAGTGCCTCCGTCTCCGATTTGGTCTCTGCCAGGATCTGGTCCAGTTCCGAACGCTTCTGGTTGAGGTCCACGGTACGTTCTTCGATATCCTTGGTGGTCTTGGCCTTGTCAGCCAGACGGGCCTCCAACTCAGCAGTGAAATGTTTGATCTTGCGTTGAGACGCTTCGATCTCCAGCTCCTGATACTCGATTTCCTTGTTCAGGTTGTCGAACTCGCGGTTGTTACGCACGCTGTTCTGCTGCTCTTTGTAACGCGAGATGGACGCATTGGCGTTCTCCGTACGCACACGGTGGTCAGATATCTGCGTCTCGCAGTCCTTGATCTCGTTCTCGATATTGGTCAGACGGGTCTTGAGACCTTCCACTTCGTCCGCCATATCCTTCACTTCCTGCGGCAATTCGCCTGCCAGGGTACGCAAGTTGTCAATCTTCGTGTCCACTTGCTGCAGTTCGTAGAGGTATTTGAGCTTGTCCTCTACCGTCAATTCTTTTTTTGCCATACCTATATTTACAATTTAATTATTTACAATTTGCAGTTTATTGCTGTGCGGTCTGCCTTGGAAATGAAGCATTTCACTCCCAGGGGTTCGATGATGTCGCGGAATATCTCCCGCGCATGCCGCTCGGAAATCCAATGGTCGATGTCGATGAGTCCGATCCGTCCGTCGGCATCCTGGAACTCATGGTATTTGCAGTCGGCGGTCAGATAGACATCCGCTCCGCGGTTTATCGCTTCGCCGATGAACTCGGCACCGCTGCCTCCGCATAGTGCGACTGTCACCACCGTCTCGCGCGCAGGGCGTGTATAGCGCACGTATGTGCATTCTAATGTCTCGCGCACGTGTGCAATGAAGTCCTCGTAACGCATGGGGTGCGGCAAATGTCCGATTGCCCCTAATCCGCTCTCCGCTAACCCGCAGATCTCTTCTACTCCTAATTTTTCCGCCAGACGTGTGTTGATGCCTCCTGCGGCCACATCCAGACTGGTGTGCGCGCTATAGACGGCGATGGAATGCCGGATGGCACTCTCCACCACACGGGCCTGCGGCGTCTGGCCGCACACCTGCTTGAGTCCGTGAAAAAGGAGCGGATGATGAGACACAATCAACTGGCAACCACATGATACAGCCTCACTGACCACATCTTCCGTGATGTCTGTGGTCAGGAGAACGGAGCTGATGTCTCGTCCTGTGTCACCTACCTGCATTCCCGAGTTATCCCATGGTTCCTGGGCACTCCGTGGCGCTACAGATTCTATGCTATTGATGATCTCCCTTAGGAGCACAAATGTCTTTCGACCTTGGGCGAAGCTGTCTTTTTACTCTTCGGCCTCTTCTTCAATGGTAAAGTCGGTTATTCCGGCATGGATGAGGATGTTATACCATAGGATGAGTTTGCGGATGTCGGACGGGTAAACGCGGTCTCGGTCCCAGTTCGGCAGCACTTCGTCGAACCAAGCCTGCAGCTGTTTGTTGTCCGCTTTCTTCGGATCCATCGCCACCGGCTTCAACCCTTCTTTCTTACCGGCATTGGTCAGCACCTCACTCAGCGCGATATCATCGGCGTCCGTGTACATCGACACATCACTCAGCGCCACAATCTTGTCACGGGCATAGGTCGGCATACGTTTGCCGTCCACCAGACTCTCCACTATCAGCATGTTGTTGCCACGGCTGACCAACTTGTACAAACCGGGCTTGCCGGTGATTGCAAGAATATTTCTAAGACTCTCCATTTCTTTCTCTTTTCAGATTTCACCTTCAATTTCCGAAATCGGCTGCAAAGGTACTACAAATTATTGATATATGCAAATATTTCTTCATTTTTTTGCACGTATCTCCCCAAAAAGCGTTTACAGCAGGGCGAGGATTGCGACAATGAGGGTGCTGAACATCAACACGGGCATCTGCCTGTCCAGCCTTCCGTTGTGCGTCCATACATACCATAGATGCCAGCCCCATACGGGCAGCACACAGAGCGTCCACCAGTGCCCGTAGGTGCACAGGATGGCAAGGCAGCCCGCCAGAAGAAGAGTATGGTACCGGCGTGCGCCCTGTTGCCCCAGACAACCGGCGAAGGTACGTTTGCCATGACGGATATCATTTTCCATATCGCGTATGTTATTGAGGTTAAGCACCCCCACGCACGGAAAACCGATGGCAGCTCCGCATGCCATAATCTCCCAACTCATCGTCTGCGTCTGCAGATAGAAAGCGCCTGCCGTGCTGAGCAGACCGAAGAAAAGGAAGACCCCCAGATCGCCCAGGCCCATGTAGCCGTAACTATGTTTGCCGAGCGTATAGGTGACCGCACCGATGCCGGCGAATGCACCAAGGGCGATGAACACCGCGGCGGGCAGACAGAAGAATGTGCCGAATGCGGCATATATCAATGCCAGTCCCAAGGCGGCACAGAGTCCTGCGAAGAGGACTATCATTATCTTGACCTGCCGTTCGGTAAGCGTGCCGGCCTGCAGACCATAGGCTGCACGGCCCTGCTGGTCCGCATCCGTCCCTTTCTGCGCATCCCCAAGCTCATTGCACAGATTGCTCAGAATCTGCAGACACAGCGCCGTAGCCATTGCCAGAAGACACACCGTCCACGAGAACGGACACGCCGGATACGCCAGCCCCGAACCAAGGATGATTCCCGCCACCGAAAGGGGCAGCGTGCGCAGACGCAATGATTGGATATAAGGGCTCATAGCAAAATCGGATAGAACACTTGCCCGTTTTTCGGTTGGAGGGATTTCCAGCCGGCTGTTTTTCTATATGCCTCAAGGGACTCTTCGGGCACCTCAATTTTCAGGGTTTTCTTCGCAATACCGGAGAATGCGCCGTTCGCCGTGGCAGGCACCTGAACCGCAGCACAACGGATATAATCGAGTGCAGTGCAACGGGCGAAGGCGCCTTGACTGATCTGCACGACGGTTGAAGGCAGGCGCACGGACTTAACCGCCTTGCAGCCACGGAACGCATTTGATTCGATCACGCACAGCCCTTCGGGGAGTGCAAGACCGAGTAGCGAAATGCAACCGTTGAACGCATCTTTGGAAATACGGTATGGGGTGACACGAAAAACGATGTTACGCAGTTTCACACAGCCCTGAAACTCATTATCGCTGATACAAGCGTTTTCAAGAATCACCGTGCGCAGGTTCTTGCAGGACTGGAAAGTACCTTCCCCAAGTTTCTTGATAGAAGAAGGGATGGTGACTTGCTCCATCGCGCAACCGGCAAACGCTTTCTTGCCGATGTATGTCAGGCTGTTTCCCAATTGGACGGTGGCTAAGCGGTTGCAGTTCTGGAAGACATAATCACCGATGATCTGCAATTTGGCAGGAGTCTCAAAGGACTGTATCTTCGTGCAGCCGGCGAAGGCTTTCTCATAAATAGCGGTTATGTTTTCGGAGAAAGTGATGCGCGACAGCTGTTTGCACCCGACAAACTGCTTCATGGCAACGGTTATATTGAATATATCCGCCGACTCGAGGCGCTCGCAACCGGAGAACACCTCTTCTTCTATCTTGTTGACACTCTGCGGGATAACGACGGAAGTCAGGCTCGTGCAGCGGAAAAAGGCTTTTCGCTTGATGTACGTCACGGTGTCTGAGAGAGTAAGGTCGCTGAGCGAAATGCAATTGGCGAACTGGTTCTCGCCGATTGTCTTGTTCTCCACCATCACTGACCGCAGGTTCTTGCAGTTCTTGAACACATTATCGCCTATGTTCAGCACCGTGGAAGGGAGCAGAACCTCCTCCAGGCCTGAGTCAGCAAAAGCAGCGTTGGCGATGAAGGTGAGGGTCCGGCGGAAGGAGAAAAGCCTCAGGTTTATGCATGCCTGAAAGGCGTTCTCGCCGATGGATGTCACCGTTTCCGGATAGATGACGGATGTCAGTTGCTTGCATCCGGCAAACGCCTTGGCATCGATGGCTGCTACAGTAAACTTGCTGTCTTCGTATTCCACTGTGGCAGGAATAACCACCTCCCCCGTATACAAGTCATCACCCTTGACGACACAGACGTTTTTTCCGTCAATGCGGTAGTATATTCCTTCCGAGCGGAAATCGTATGTCTTTTTGGCTGCCTGGATACAGACAGCGCACATCAAAAGAAGAAAGACAAGATACTTTTTCATGATAGTATTTATTTGAATCCGAATACAAAATAGACCGCGCCGATGAGCAGCAGGCACGCCACAAAATGATTCCACCGGAATTCCATATGGAATGCAATAGCGGAGAAAAGAACGAACACAACCAGCGTGATAACCTCCTGAATCACTTTGAGTTGCATCAGGCTGAAAGTTCCTCCGTTGCCTTCAAACCCGATACGGTTGGCAGGAACTTGCAGGCAGTATTCAAAAAAGGCGATTCCCCACGACAACAGGATTACGAAAATCAAGGGAGTGGCATTGGTGAAAAAGCCTGTCTGCTGCAATTTCAGATGCCCGTACCACGCCAGCGTCATAAACACATTCGACGCCAAGAGCAATAAAATGGTGTATAAAGCATTCATATAACCGACTACGGTTTGGTTAGTTGATATTTACGGTTTGCGGCAGATATGCCGTCTTTACATTCGTCATCGCCGCATAGATGGAATCGGCGGCCTCGGGATTAAGGGCTTTGATCTGCGCGAGCAGTTCCGCCGCTTTCTCCCTTGCGCTGACATGCTCAAAGGGGCATAGCCTGGCCTGTTTCTGATAGCCTTTCTCCTCCGCGTATGCAATCAGGTCCTTTTCATCTATCAGGCACAGGGGGCGGATGATTTGCAGCGGCATCTTGTCCAGTTGCAATACAGGCGGCATGGTGGCGAAGGTTCCCTGATAGATGAGGTTCATCAGCAGGGTCTCGATCAGGTCATCACGGTGATGGCCCAGTGCAATCTTGTTACACCCCATTTCCTGCGCAACGTTGAACAGCGTTTTCCGGCGATACCAGGAGCACAGAAAACAGGGGTTGGCGAGGGACGGATGCTTCTCAATCTCCGGCTCCCGCGGTTCGCCTATCTCCACATCGCGCACAACCAGCGGCACCCTGACATCCGCACAAAATTTCTCAAGATAGGAGAGGTCGGTATGATAGTCCCGCTCCTTCACCCTCACATGCAGCGCGGTGACAGTAAACCGGGGTTTGTATATCTGCGCACGCCTGCCCATCAGTTCGGTCAGCGCGAGCGAGTCTTTCCCGCCCGACAGCCCCACCAGAATATGGTCTCCGTCGGCTATCAGTCCGTACTCGGCACAGGCCTTATGGAACTTATGAACAATCTCCATCAGCGCTATTTTTCCTTAAAACCGCGCAAAGGTACTACATTTTTTTGATATGTGCAAAAAAAAAGCATAAAAGACATTAAAATGATGTGTTTTTACATAAAAACAAACTTTTTTATCACTTTTTTTATTAAAAATTTGGCAGTGTCGAAAAAAGGTAGTAATTTTGTGCGCTTTTAGTTATACTAACCATGAAACGCATTTTATCCTGTTTTCTTTTATTGTTCGCGTTATGCGCGGCATACGCTGAACCTGTACGTATTCTGGGTATCGGCAACAGTTTTACCGTAGATGCATTGGAGCAGCATTTCCAGCCGCTTTGTACCGCAGAGGGGCAGGATATTATTGTCGGTTATCCGTACCGCGGCGGCACATGGCTGAGCCAGCATGACGCATGGTCGAACCGCACGGACACGCTGCCGTATAACTACCGCAAGTTCAAGGGTGGCAAGTTCACTTCGACAGGCACGGGAAGCTACAGCCTGAAGATGGCTTTGGCGGACGAGGCATGGGATTATGTCATCATCCAGTCCGACCATGACAGCGCGGGTATCTACAATTCGTATGTGCCCTATATGGAGCACCTCATTTCTTTTGTCAAGACAAACTGCTCCAACCCGAATGTGAAAATCGGTTTCTATATGACCTGGCCGTATGATGCCGGTTCGACCTACAGTTCCTTCAAACTCTACAACAAGGACCAGCAGCAGATGTATGACGGCATCATTGATGCGGCAAAGAAAGTGATGGCCAACCATCCGGATATTCAACTGCTTATCCCTGCCGGCACGGCAGTGCAGAACGCTCGGACGAGTTATATGGGGCAGCGCATGAACCGCGACGGATACCATCTGCATTACGACCATGGCCGATATGTGGCATCGCTCATATGGTATGAGACCATCTTCGGCAAGAATGCGACAGAGGTTACCTGGAAGCCGGACAACATAACCGACTATTGCGCAAACATGTGCCGTGCTGCGGTGCATGCAGCGGTAGAGAAACCGTATGAAGTAACCTCGCTGGCAGCGGATTTCAGTGAAGCGGAGCATGAGACGGTCGTGCCGGGCACAGAGAGCCGTTTGAAGCGTATGACGGTGAACGGAATGAGTGTATTGAGCGGTGATCAAACGGAATATACGGTCAAAGTGGATGTAAGCAAAAACCCCGTGGACCTGTACGCTTTTCCGATAGACAGCAAGGCGGAGTTGAATATCACAGACATCAACGGTTCGGACATCGAGCGGAATATTGAAAAACCGGGGTACTACCCCTTGTCTGCACCCGTAAAAGGGATGACGGTCAAATATACCATCCGTGTTATATCCGAAGCGATGGGAGCGGATGAGACCGTTTATACGCTCAATCTGGTCGGCGCAGAGGCAAAGGATATTACCTATCCGATTGCCTGCAAGGATGACTTGGACGATTTTGCGAAAGCGGTGAACGGCGGCAGCTATGCCATCAACGGCGAGGTGACCGCAGACTTCAGCATGAATCACACCAAGCAGGAATGCTGGACATCGCCGATTGGCACGAAAGAGAACCCCTACACCGGCACGTTTGACGGCAAAGGACATACAATCTCGGGCTTCAATATCTATCATGTGGACAACCCGGAATTGAATAAATATTCGTTCACAGGGCTTTTCGGATATATCAAGAATGCCACCATCAAGAACCTGCATATCACAGGCACGGAGGAGAGTTATTTCAACCGTCCGAGTTCGGGGACGGATGACACTGGCAGCAAGGCATTCGGCATTCTATGCGGTTGTATTGAGAGTAGTACGGTTGAGGACTGCTCGGTCAGTTGTCCGATTTTTACCAACGTGAGTGGTCATGTAGGTATGTTAGTGGGCAGGAACGCCGATGTGAGCGGTGCGGAAGCTTCGCTTATCCAACGTTGCTGGGTGCAGGGAACATGGCGTATAACACACAAAGGTATCTACGGCGGTATTTTAGGATATGGTTATAACTGCGTGATTAGTGATTGCTACAGCATAACGACCATGGCACTGAATCAGGATAAAGGTGCTCGTATGGGCGGTATTTTAGGTTACGCCAATTCGAGCAGTACCGCACGCAACATCAAGCTGCAGAATTGTCATAGTTATTGCAAACTGACTCCTTTTACGAGTTCGGCTAATACCCCGTATATCGGAGCAATCGCAGGTGTGTTCAACGGAACGCAAGTGTTTGCTACCAACTGCTGGTATTTGGAGAACTCTGCACCGGCTGTTTTCGGTCAGCATAATAACTACACCACGGCGCAAACTGCCACCTCTGCTACCAAGACGCAGTTTGCGAACGGTACGGTGACGACCGCTTTAGGAGCAGCATGGGAGCAAGGGAATGAGTACCCGACTCTGAAGGCACCGGGCATAGAGACAGGACTGGAAGCGGTTACGGGTGACGGATTACAGGTTACGGGTGCTCAGAAAGTGCTTCGTGACGGACAACTCTACATTATCTACGAAGGACGCATGTACGATGTACAAGGCGCACGCATACAATAAAATTAACTTTAAATCAACGATATTATGAAAAAACTTTTACTTCTTCCGTTGCTCTTCGCAGCAACAATGGTAATGGCAGAGGATGCCGTAGTAGCCGAAAATTTCAGTGGTATTAAAGCTGAATATGGAGGGGATATAAACACTACCAGCACAGCAAGTGGATTGCTCTGTACCGGTGATGTGTGCCAGTGGAAACTGACATCCATCCGGTGGAATGGTACGGATGACAAAATAACCGTTGACGGGACCAAAATACCCTGTATGTGGCTGTCAAAGGACACAAAAATTGAAACAACCAATCTGGAAGGCGGTGTCAAAGCGGTATCTTTCCGTTGGGCTCAATATGGCAAAGAGGCGAGCAATACCTTGCAACTCAAGGTGTCTGCAGGCACTATGGAGGACGAACTGCCGACACGTGACGGAGCTTCAGGTGCCAACAATACGACCGGCGGCGAAACCTATTCGCATGTATTTGAGTGCAAATCCAACGCACAGCTGACGATTACCAATATTTCTACTAAAGGCGGCACCAACAACTGCCGTATTCTTGTGGGAAGTCTGGTTATCACGCCGTACTTGTTCTACACCACGAAAGCGGTTACCTTCGACTTGAGCACGAGCGGAACCAACAAATACACCAATCCCGATTTTATCAATAACACCGGCAGCGCCCCTGTTTATTCGATTAGTGACAACACGATTGGTGCGACAATTGATGCAACTACGGGTGAGGTGACCGCTGACAAATCCGGCGAAGTAACCGTTACCGCGTCTTGGGAAAGTGTTTCCACTTCCTATAAACTGACCATTCTGGCAAAGGGCACACCTACTGCTGCGTTTGAAAAAGAGATTATCTTCGCTAAGATAAGTGAGAGCGCTCCCGTCAATACGCTTACCACGAATTCTACGGCAGCGGCCAAGTATTCATCCAGTAAAGAAGGAGTAGCGACCGTTGATGAAACAACAGGCGCATTAACGATTGTTGATTTCGGTACTACGGTTATCAAGGCTGAGCTGCCGGAGAACGATGACTTCTTTGCCGTATCGGCTTCTTACACGCTGCGCGTTGTGCCGGCTAATTTCAAGATAGAGACCTTTGACGGCGCGGAGAATGTGGATTTAAGCAAAACTACCACTTATCTGACCACTGCTACCGAATCGACTAATGCTTCAACATCGTCTGGTCTCAAATGGACATCCTACCTTGGCTCCGTCCGCGATGCATTAGGCGGATCGCCGTCCTCGAATATGGCGGCAGCCATCCGCGGAAAGAAGAGTACGGGAGAGGACTACGCTTATCTGCTCAGTTCAACCGTTGCAGGCGGTATTGACAGTCTGGCATTTGACTGGAACGCCAACGGTGATGAGTCGGCAAGAAATAATCCGTGGAATATTGAGATTTATATCAATGACAAGATGGTAGGTTCTATTACGGACGCCTGCGCCGCCATCCAACCGATGGGCAGCTGGTTCCGTTACACCCTCGGCAACCTCAAAGTAGAGGGCAATTTCACCATCAAGTTTGTCAACAAGAATATCACTGATAATGATACCAAAAACAACTACCGCTGGGTAGTGGATAATATCGAGTGGTACAGCTACGGAGACGCGACCGGCATGGAGAGCACAGCTGTTCAGGCAGAGGTGCGCAAGGTGATTGAGGACGGCAAGGTTGTCATCTACAGAAACGGTATTCGCTACAACCTGCAGGGACAGGAGTTATAAAAAATCGAGAACAGCATTTAATAAGGACATAACCAGGACTTAATAAGGACTTAATCCCCATAAATGACAAACATAAATTAAAATTATAATATTATGAAGAAATTATTTTTATTCATTCTGACATGTGTCCTGTCCGCAAGTATTTGGGCGGCGGATACAAGTTTTACGGAGAATTTCTCCACTATTGGAAATGTCGCTACCGGCAATTCCGAATGGACAGGTGATTTGTGTAAATGGACCCGATTCCAAGTGGCACGTCGTAAACAGGACACTATTCACACCGCATCTCAGAAACAGGCTATTTGGTTGCCTATTAGTTCTAACGGACAAGGTAAAATCACATCAGAGGCATTTGAGGGTGGTGTTAAGAGCATTTCTTTCAAATATGCACGTTTTGGTAGCGAATACAAGAAGAATGAAATTACAGGACGAGTACTTCAATTAAGAGTGAAAGTGGGTGAAACGGAAGAAAATACACCTACATACACTAACAATAATATGAAAGTCGGTAATGGAACTTCGGCAGCTCATGAGACCTATTCGCATGCATTCAATTATGCAGCGAATGATGCGCAGATATGCATTGAGAACATCTCTACTGCTACTGAAAATCTTACCACTAACGGAATTTGCCGTATCATGGTGGCAGACCTTACCATTACTCCGTATTTGCTCTATCGCAGCAAAGACGTGACAATCGGTTTAAAGCAACGTGATTATCTTAACCTTGAGTTAATCAATAACACCGGAACAGCTGCGATTGAATATAGTTCTTTAGATGAAAGTGTTGCTACTGTAGGTGAATATGGTTTGATCAATCCTGTTGGAGCGGGTACTACCGTTATTACGGCTAAGTGGGGAAATGTTACAACATCCTACACATTGCATGTGGTGGACGGTATCCTGGCTGAGAACTTTTCTAACGTAGGCTCCGTCAAGCAAGTACAGAGTGAGGCGTATTGGAAAGGCGATTTGATGGGTTGGCAAGTATTGAACACCCGTCGCTATAATGACGATACACTTGGCTTGAGTCCTCGTATTCAGGCAGTAGCTCTCCGTAAAGGAACAGGTGCTACGTATATATATACGCCAAGTACGTTTGAAGGAGGAATAAAACACATTGCTTTTGACTGGCGTCAATGGGCATCGGCAACCAGTCCGCTGACTATCAATGCCTACTATTCTGCCAGCACTACAAATTGGGGTGATCCTGTTGCCACTCAGTCAGAAGATGCTGTAAAGGCAGCCACTCCGCATGTCTTTAATAAAGACATCGATGACGGTACAAAAGGAAATGCCTATCTGAAGTTGGAGTACACTTCCGGCGCAGGACATGCAGTAATTGGTGCAATAAAAATCACGCCGTGGTTGCTCTATATAACCAGAGAGATGACGTTAGACACGAAGAATGGTTTGAGTATAACGAATAGCGATATGATTGATAATACTACGACCGAAGCAGATGTGGTATATTCAATTAATCCTGTAAATGAGGGTGCAACGATAAATTCATCTACAGGCGAAGTGACAGCAGACAATAATAGCGTTAATGGTTTCTACACGGTAACAGCTTCGTGGCGCAATGCATCTACATCGTACTCTTTAACGATTACTTCTCAAATTGATCCTCAGGCTTCTTATCCGACAGAAATTATTCGTCTCGGTCTTGGTGAGGCGCTTCCTGCCAATGAACTGACCCAAAGTGGCTATGATGGAACAATTGAATATAGCAGTTCGAATACAGCAGTTGCAACGGTGACCAATGAAGGTGTTGTTGCTCTTGCAGGCGGTGTAGGTCAGACTACTATCAAAGCCACACTTCCGGAAACGACAAACTGCAAAGCAGATGAGGCATCCTATACCATCTACGTGCGTGACAACGGTGCCACAATCAAGGAACATTTCAAAAATGTTATGAACGGAACAGGTTCTATTGGAAATAAAGACACTGTTTGGACGGGTGTCGCATTTGATTGGAAACCGCAAGGCGCTATCCGTCATAATAGTTCTGACACGATTTGGGGCACAGTCACCAA
>Ga0265298_10002092_pt1 | contig 28551 bp, 17 predicted proteins | sample AusTroGonzalo_MG_3_FD_193486 | JGI IMG/M metagenome (GOLD analysis project Ga0265298, IMG submission 193486) | Bovine rumen microbial communities from tropical cattle in Woodstock, Queensland, Australia - Gonzalo_01 | ecosystem: Host-associated > Mammals > Digestive system > Stomach > Rumen ...
GTTCTTCGATATGGATAACCTCTCCGCCTATGTATTCTATGAGCCGATTGAGCATACGGACTGGAGCATTGCCTTGGCGGTGCCGAGTTTCATGATTTATATGATCGGCATTGGTACTGGTGTCGTCTTGCTCTTATTGATCGCTCTCGCCTTATTGGTGACACGCATTGTAGGTAGCTTTGTCGTCAAGCGGGCCACCCGACCACTGAACCAGTTGGCAGAGTCTGCTAATGAGGTGGCAAAGGGTAATTTCAGTGCGCCTCTGCCGAGGATCAAGCACAATGACGAGATCCGACTTCTGCGCGACTCTTTCGAAGGGATGCAGCACTCGCTCACGCATTATGTGGCTGAACTCAAGTCCACGACCGCCTCAAAGGCTGCGATTGAGAACGAATTGAAGATTGCGCATGACATCCAGATGTCGATGTTGCCGAAGACCTTCCCGCCGTATCCTGAGCGGAATGATATCGATATCTATGGTTTCTTGAAACCTGCTAAGGATGTGGGTGGTGACCTGTTCGACTTCTATATTCATAACGAGAAATTGTTCTTCTGCGTCGGTGATGTCTCCGGTAAAGGTGTGCCTGCCTCACTGGTGATGGCGGTTACTCGCTCGCTGTTCAGGAACATCTCTGCCCACACCTCGGAGCCAGACCATATTGCCTATACCCTCAATGAAGCATTGGCTGACGGGAATGAGACATCGATGTTTGTCACAGCCTTCATCGGCGTACTCGACCTTGCTTCAGGGCTTATGGACTATTGTAATGCCGGTCATAACAATCCGTTAATTATCGGACAAGAGGTCAGTATGCTTGAATGTAATCCTAATCTGCCTTTGGGTGTGATGACTGGTGTGACGTTTGAGAAGCAGGAGATGGTTATCAAGCCGCAGACCACCGTATTCCTCTATACCGACGGACTTAACGAGGCCGAGAATATCCGACATGACCAGTTCGATATTGAACGAGTTATTGATTTGGCAACGTCGTTGGTCAAGGAAGGACAAGACCAGCCTACCATCATAATCGAAAAGATGACAGAGTCTGTTCATGCCTTTGTGGGTGAGGCGGAGCAGAGTGATGATCTGACGATGCTGGCTATCAAGTTTTTCGGTAAGGAAGGAGAGAAGGAGTAAGGAATAAATATGTTCTTTTGTTCTTATGGCTGAGAAAAATGAATATGTACGTCAGGTGGCCGAACAGAAATATGAGTTCGGCTTCACGACGGATGTCCATACAGAGATTATCGAGAAAGGTCTGAACGAGGATGTCGTCCGACTGATCTCTTCCAAGAAAGGGGAACCCGAATGGATGCTTGAGTTCCGCCTCAAGGCTTTCCGCTATTGGAAGGAACAGACAGAGCCCACATGGGGTCACGTCCATCTGCCCCCTATCGATTATCAAGGCATTTCATATTATGCCGACCCTATGGTCAGCAAGCCCAAAGGTGATGGCAAGATTGACCCTCAGCTTGAGAAGACTTTTGACAAACTGGGTATCCCTTTGGAGGAACGTCTGGCCCTGAGCGGTAATACGGCTGTCGATGCCATCATGGATTCTGTCAGCGTGAAGACCACCTTTAAGGAGAAACTGCGTGAGAAAGGGGTGATCTTCTGTTCGATAGGCGATGCCGTCAAGGAGCATCCCGATCTGGTGAGAGAATACCTTGGTTCGGTGGTGCCTTATCGAGATAACTTCTTTGCAGCTCTCAACTCGGCTGTGTTCTCCGACGGTTCGTTTGTCTATATCCCCAAGGGTGTGCGCTGCCCGATGGAACTCAGCTCCTACTTCCGCATCAATGCCCGCAACACAGGACAGTTTGAACGTACACTCATCATTGCCGACGACGATGCCTACGTTTCCTATCTTGAAGGATGTACAGCTCCTATGCGTGACGAGAACCAGTTGCATGCCGCCATCGTGGAGATTATCGTGAAGGACAGGGCCGAAGTGAAATACTCTACCGTTCAGAACTGGTATCCCGGCGATGAGAACGGCAAAGGTGGTGTGCTGAACCTCGTTACGAAGCGTGGTGACCTGCGTGGTGTGAATTCCAAACTCTCCTGGACTCAGGTAGAGACAGGTTCGGCTATCACCTGGAAGTATCCCTCTTGTATCTTAAGAGGTGACAACTCGCAGGCGGAGTTCTATTCTGTCGCTGTGACGAACAACTATCAAGAGGCGGATACTGGTACGAAGATGATCCATATCGGCAAGAACACGAAGTCGACCATCATCTCGAAGGGCATCTCGGCAGGTCACTCCCAAAACTCCTATCGCGGTCTGGTGCGTGCTGCCGCTACGGCTGACAATGCCCGCAACTACTCCAGTTGTGACTCTTTGCTCTTGGGCTCTGACTGTGGTGCCCACACCTTCCCCTATATGGACGTCCACAACGATACGGCCATCTTTGAGCATGAGGCAACCACCTCAAAGATCTCAGAAGATCAGCTCTTCTATTGCAATCAGCGTGGCATCCCCACAGAGCAGGCTGTCGGCCTTATCGTAAACGGCTATGCCAAGGAGGTGCTTCAAAAGCTCCCGATGGAGTTCGCCGTCGAGGCCCAGAAGCTGCTCAGTGTCTCCCTTGAGGGCACAGTCGGATAAGCTTTTGTTTCTTTGTAACTTTACAAAGAGCTTATTTGGGGAAAGAATACACCAGATACTGAAAATTAGGCTCGGTTGGATAGTTGGTGAGTCGCCCTGAGCGTGTTATAAACGACAGTATGCCACTATATACGCCATTGCCGAATGTGTATTGGTCGCCGTAGATGTTAATATAATGAATACGTCGGGCATCATAGTTCAGAAGCCGTTCTGTGTCCATGACCGGCATGCCGTCAATCAGAACCAATGAGGGGGTAATATTATTGTGCTGGTCCTGTTCTGTTTGGACAATCAGCTGTTGCCGTCCATTGATTTTCCTTTTCGATACGCATTGCACATATTCAAGCAGCACCTCCTTGATGGTCAGGAACTGACGGTACTCGTCAAGATTGTAGGAGAGATAAGGTGTGATGCCATATATAGTTTCGTCGTAAGGCAATGGTTTTCCTTCTTCAGCCGTATCGTCGGCATCATCGCCCAACTTGATTTCGCGTTTGGCAGGAGCAATAGCTATCTGGTGGCGCTGCATGTCGAGGGAGCGGGCTTCCACCTCACTGCGTTTGTAATGGAACTCGAGATGCGGAAGCTGCTTGGGGAGCAAGGTGGCAAACGGGCTTATCATTTCAATGGGCAGACTCTCGCCGGTATTTGTCACGGCACTGAGCACCAACGGCAGTTTGCCGTGGATGTCATAGGTGTAAAAGACTGCTATGGAGTCGCCGACCATCTTTCCCTCAAAATAATGTATCTGCTTGCCTATAATACTTAAGGAAGGAAGAATCTGGCTGCCTTCGTAGGTCTTGCCGCCATAGACATGGCTGACACGCGCCTTAATGATATGTCCTTCCTTCTCGCGCTCATCAACATCCTTCTGGCTTACCAAATCGGTAGTGCCATCACCTGTCGCCCAGCAACTGTCACCCGATACCCACTCAATATCATCATCGCCACTCTTGTGAAGAGGATTGACGACAGGCACAAGCTGGTGAGACACCTGGGAGTTGTCGCGCGTATAGACTGATAACACATAATAACCGCTATGGAGGTGGGAAGGCAGTTCGATGATCCCCGTCCCCTGCCCTCCTTTAAGACCTACCACAACACCTGCCGCCAAACCATGCGTGTCGCACAGCTCGGCATAGGCAATCGAAGTATCAGCGTCCGATACACTGACCGCCATCGCCTCACCGGCAAGATACCAGGGACGGTCGGTCTCTACACGCGCAGCAAAGGTGCTCAGGGCGAGCAGCAACGCACTTATTAGTGATGTTATTCTGTTGTTCATGTTCAATGTTCAATCTTCAATGTTCAATAGCTTACGTCTTCATTTAACGACCAGTAATCAGGCTCTTCTGTATAAGCGCCTCGCTCTCTGACATCGAGTTGATACTTTGTGGCCCAAGCCGTATTCAGCGGTCCTCCTCCATTCATTCTGTTGTCATCCCATTCGCAGAGGTACATCCCCTGATTGACCATTCGAACGCAGTCATTCAAATTACAGTCATTGAGCCAGACGCGGGTGTCGCCTTTATAAGTGCGGCTGACATAGAAATCACGAGGATCAAAGAAAAACCTGTATTTAGCCGTATTCAGCGCGCACCCTACATACCCTATCACAGACTTGCGAGACGTGAGGCAATGGATATTGGTTGGCAGGGCAGACGGTAGCGGTGTGAACAACCCTCCCATCTCGGAACTGGCTTGATGCCGGGCACATTCATACTCGTACTCATCCTTTGATATGGCACGCTGTTGCACCAATCCGCTATATTTGAAAAAGAGACGCTCATTGCCGTTGTCAAAGCCGTAAAGCTTGATTCCTTGGATGTGCTGGCCTTCATAATGGGTGCTGGCTTCAACCAGGATATTCGTGCCTATGGCATTCCTCCATCCGCGTTCAGGGAATATGCCAATTGAATCGACCTTCTGCATTTTGTTTTTGTCGAAATACACGTAGGTAGTGTATTCCGGATGCACTTCCCATGTCTCAATATACGACCAAGTATAGTAATTCGCCTTGCTGGCATCAAAGGGGGCATCGGGGGTGACGAGCACATCGATATCTCGATCCGGCGGGTTCTGCACCCCGACAACGCTTGCTATCTTCTCTGTCCGGAGAGGCAGCTGAGGTTCGGATTCATAGACCTCGCCATCAGCTTCAATATGCAGATAATACTTGACGTCAGGCTCAAGCTGGTCAATCCAGCAGGCGTAATAGTCGTCGGTGGCCTGCGCCTTGTATTCGGAACCGTCGCTCCCGTGTACAGAAACACTTGCTCCCGTAACCATCCTGGGTGCATGGGTAGCCTTGATATCCTGTGTGCGCGACAGATAGAACTTATTCAGTTCCGCAGAACATATCGTGCCTTCGACAACGAGCAAGTTGGAATCCTCGGCAGCAATGTCAGCTTCATATTCATCAACACAGCCCGACAGCGCGAAAAGTAAAAAGGTAAAAAGGTAAAAAGGAATATATTTCATCTCAATTGAACTTTATATTAAGTGACACGTATGGAATGGCTGTGCCAAACACTGACAACCTATACCCTTTTATATGATCCCCTTCGTTGACATAATAGATATTATAGGCATTCCTGCGTGCGAGGGCATTGTACACACCAATGGAGAACGACGTGTGGAGGAAACTGGTGAGTTTGTGGGTCGGCTCGATATTGAATGCAAGGTCCAGACGTATATAGTCGGGAATACGGTATGTGTTGCGGTCGGAATAATAGGGCATGAACTTCTGGTAGTACGTGTTGTAATACTTGCCTGCGGGCAGCGTCGTCGGGCGGCCGGTGGCGTAGTTAAAGTTGCTTGACAGGCTGTATCTCTCGGTAAACTTGAAGTTGAGCACAGCCTTCAGCTCATGGGGCCTGTCGTATTCTGAAGGATACCAGTCGCCATCGTTCAGCGGGTTTTCCACCCTCTTGTCATCCTGGCGGAGCAAGGAGCGGGCGAAGGTATAGCTCACCCATCCGTTCACCTTGCCCGTAGGTTTCTTCACCTGTAGCTCCACACCATAGGCTTTCCCCTTGGTTGAGATCACATCAGTCTCAAGGTGGGGGTTCATCAGGAGAACGGCGGAATTGCGATAATTGAGATAGTCGTCGATGTGCTTGTAGTACACTTCGGCAGAGAGCTCGTAATTCTTGTCCCTCGTCTCATAATAGATGCCGGCAGCTGCCTGCCATCCTTTCTGCGGCTTGATATTAAGGTCGGAAAGCTTCCATGTGTCAGTAGGCGACACAATCGATGTATTCGACACCTTATGGATATACTGGTGCATCGTGTTGAAGCCGACCTTCAGTGAGACGTTGTCCTGGATGGCATAGAGGGCCGACAGGCGAAACTCAGGAGCCTGATAAGTCTTGATGATGCCTGTCTCATGCCGGGTCTCCAACAATGTTTCCTCTGACGGCAGCTGGTCTTCCTCATAATAATTCACGTCGCGGGGACCAAGGGCATTGAACATGGAATAGCGCAGACCGGCAGAGACCGTCAGCTTTTCTGTGAGCGGACGTTCATAACTGATATATGCTGCGCTCTCCAATGCCTTCTCACGCTGCAACTGGTCGGCCTTGATGTAGGATGCCTCGCCCACGGGCTCATACTTTCCAGCCTGCACATTATAGTGCTGCATGGAGAGACCGTATGTGATGACCTGTTTTTCTGTCAGGCGCTGACGGATGTGAAGTTTGCCCCACAACTGGTCGATACCGAAACTCAGTCGGGCGGCCATGGAAGGCGTTGCCCTGTCCTCGTTGAAATAGTCGTAGTGGTCGAGTCCGGCAGACAGGGTGGCCGTGATCTTCTCACTCAGCATAGAACGCCACTCTGCCGAGATGTTACTGTTCTGATAGCCGTAACTGTCATCCGAACTGAACGAGAACTTGTCATGGCTCCAATAGCCATTTACCTTCAGACGGTTCCGGCTGTTGGGTTTCCATGTCAGCACGCCGCCTAAATCATAGAAATTCGCAGAACCGTCTTTGTAGCCGCTTTTCTCCGGCAGCTGCTTCAGTATCCAGTCACTGTAGGTCGTGCGGCCATCCAACAGCAGCGACACCTTATCCTTAACGATAGGTATTTCAATCGTCGCCTTGCTGGTGAGCACACCAATACTGGCAGAACCAGTCAGTTTTTGCATATTCGACTCCTTCGAAACGACCTTCAATACACTGCTTATCCTGCCTCCATATTCCACAGGAACACTCGACTTGAACAGTTCCACATCCTCAACCGCATCTGAATTGAATGACGTGAACAGTCCGAACAGGTGTGACGGATTAAATACCATACCTCCATTGAACAGTATCAGGTTCTGGTCGGTGGCACCTCCGCGCACATTATAGCCGCTTGAAGCCTCTCCAACTGTAGTGACACCTGGCAGCGAGAGAACAATCTTCATGATATCCGACTCGCCAAAGGCTGTGGGTATATTCTTCAGCAGCTGTGGCTTGAACTTCTCAGACCCCATCATCACGTTATCCACCGACGACGGCCGGCCACCAACAACCACAATCTCGCCGAGTTCCTGATCATCGGCAATACTGGCCCTTGCCTTCGTCACACCAGGCACTACATAGACCTGGGTTTTCGACGAACCGACGGCTATCGAGACGGTATCGCTGTCAAGAACGGGAATGCCGGTGATAAGTTCCTTATCAGATAATGGATAATTGATAATGGATGATGGATAATTATTTGCTGCGCCTTCCTGCAATTCTCCATTATCTGCTGCATCTTCAGCCGCGGAAGCCAATTTTCCATTTTCCATTTTCCATTTTCCATTGTCGATTTCCAATTGACTAACCACTTTCACCAGACTCCCCTCACGCTTGCTCTTTGAGAAGGAAAGATGGTTTTTCCTCGCCGTCTGCCTGATTTGCTTTTTCTGTTCTGGAAAGAGTTTTGCCACGTCGGACAACCGCTTCACATGATGCTTTCCCCCGTCTGGGGTGATCAGTGTATAATGCTCCAAGGTCCTGAGTATCCTCAGCAGTTTCCCTGTACCAAAATACATGTCACCATTGTCAATCTTCCACTTACTATGATAAAACCGGATGCCATTGGTACTCCCATCGCAAAGCAGGACAGCATATCGTGTACTATCCTCCGGATCATGCACATACCTGTGACCCTCCATCTCAAACCAGTCAATGTATTTCTGTTCTGGCAGACATGAAAAATTGCTTCTGGGGGAAAGAACAGCTACTCTCTGCGCCAATTGGTCAAAGCGCAGTTGTACATCATCATAGACCACGCCATAATAACTGACACGGCCTGAATAATAATCCGACTTGTCATTATAATATGGAATGTCGTGCCACATCCTGAGTTGGTACTGCGGTTCAAGTGCCCCAACATACAGGCGAGCATAGTCGGAAGCAAAGGAAATGTGCTCCTGAGCTCCAACATGCAGTATGGCTGATATCATACAGACCAAGAATAGATACCTGATCGTCCGTTCCGGATGTGCCATGTCTCTTTAGTTTGATTGGTATTACGTGGAAACGTTTGCAAAGGTAAGACTTTTTAAGGAAACCGCCAAATTCTTCCCCCAAAAAATCAGCAGGTTGCGAAAAACCACATCTGCCGGGAACAATAAAGAGTTACAAAGTCAAAGGACTATCAAATAACAAGATAACACCAATATCGAAAGAAACGGAATCAGGCAGTCGTGACTGCCTGATTCTTTTTTTTGAAAAGCTGCCGGACAGCAACCCCCTACGGCATCGTTGCCGTCAGGAAGGTAGCATTGCCGAAGATGTAGAGGATGTTCTCACTAGCCGGCACGAGAATGGTTTCGCCCTGACGGATGTCGATGCCGTTGATATTGGCATTGCCCCACAGACAGACCACGATGACGAATGAATCACAATGGAAGTCAATCTGCTGAGCCACCTGTACGACCACGCGATGCACCACAAAGTGGGGGCAGTTGATGAGCTGCGAGACGGGCTTGGTGCTGTCGTAGGATGTACGATAGGCAGGCCACACCTGATAGTCGATGGCATCTTTGGCCTGCTCGATATGCAGTTCGCGCGGATTACCGTGTTCGTCCTTACGGCCGAAGTCATAGACGCGATAAGTGATGTCGCTGGTCTGCTGTATCTCTGCGAGGAAATTGCCTGCTCCGATGGCATGCAGTCGCCCGGCAGGCAGGAAATAGAGATCGCCCTCATGCGCCTCGTGAGTGGCAATGACGTCCTGCATCGGCGAACGGCCGTTCTGAGGTTCGGAAGTGGCCAGACGCTCATAGTCCTCAGGCGTGATGCTCTGGTTAAGCCCCGCGTAGATTCTCGACCCTACGTCGCTCTTGATGATGTACCACATCTCTGTCTTGCCGGCGCAGCCGTGACGCTCCATCGCCAGCTTGTCGTCGGGGTGCACCTGTACGGACAGGTCCTGACGGGAGTCAATAAACTTGACCAACAGGGGGAACTTATTGCCGAACTTCTTATAAATCTTCTGTCCGACGAGCAATCCCTTGTACTTGTCGATCAGTTCCACCAGTGTCAGTCCCTCATCGACATCATCGATCAGCCCCCGGTTCACGGCCACGCTCTCATGTCCGGGAACTCCGCTGATCTCCCAGCTCTCACCCACATTGGGCTGAGCATTGAAAATGCCCTTGAAGGGTGCAATCTGATAGCCGCCCCAGATGGTGGTCTTCAAATACGGTTGAAATTTGTATGGTTTCATAGGTCCTCTGTCGTTGAAAGGTGATTATTGTTTCTGTTCTTTGCTATTAACCTCTTAATGGTCTCCACGCTGGCGGCGGTAGTGAGACCATCCTCAGGTGTGTTCATGCAGTAGTCGATGAGCCTGTCGACGGTCGACGTCGCCACATGCATGCGGGTATCGGCCGATGCATAGTAGATGAACACCTTGCCGTCCTTGTCTGCAATCCAGCCGTTGGCGAAGGCCACATTCATCACGTCGCCCAGATACTCGTCACCCTCAGGCACGAGGAAGTAGCCGCCGGGCTGTGCGATCACTCGGGTGGGATCGTCGAGCGCCGTCATATACATATAGAGCACATAACGCAGGCCGTCGGCTGTGGCGCGTACGCCATGAGCCAGATGCAGCCAGCCCTTCGCGGTCTTAATGGGGTGCGGACCCTCACCGTTCTTCACCTCCGTGATGGTGTGATAGTGACGGGCGTTGATGATCTTCTCCTCCTTCACCTCGGCGTGGGTGATATCGTCGACGAGTGCCCAGCCGATACCACCGCCTGAGCCGGTATCGATGAAACCGTCCTGAGGACGGGTGTAGAAGGCGTACTTGCCGTCGACAAACTCAGGGTGCAGCACGACGTTACGCTGCTGCGACTTCGTCTTCAAGTCCGGCAGGCGTTCCCAGGTCTTCAAATCCTTAGTACGGGCGATGCCAGCGGTGGCCGTAGCAGCGGAGAGGTTGCCAGGCTGTGAGTCGTCATGACGCTCGGCACAGAAGACGCCATAGATCCAGCCGTCCTCGTGCTGCGTGATGCGCATATCATAGATGTTCGTGGCGGGGATCACGTCGTCGGGCATCGTAATGGGCTCCTCCCAGAAACGGAAGTTGTCGATGCCGTTGGGCGACTCAGCCACAGCGAAATAGCTCTTACGGTCTGCGCCCTCCACACGGACGATGAGCACGTATTTACCCTGCCACTTCAGGGCGCCAGAGTTCAACGTGGCATTGCACATGATGCGCTGCATCAGGTAGGGGTTGTCCTGCTCGTTGAAGTCATATTTCCACTCCAAGGGCACATGCTCAGCAGTGATAATAGGGTTCTTATACTTCTCATAAATGCCGTTCCCCCACTCCAGTGGTTCGTTCTTCCGGCTCAGCAGCGTCTCATGATGAGCACGCAGGGCTGCTACTTTCTGTTCAAAATCACTCATAACTGTTGTTTATTTAAATTCGCTGCAAAGGTATATGCATTTGCACGAATAGCCTTCAACTTTTTTAGCAAAGTCTGCTACTATTTTGATAAAACATAGAACCAAAATCATCATATTGCAGAAAAGTGTCGGTATTTGGCAAAAAAGAGTTGTTCCGTTTCGTTAATCTGTTTTAATTTTGCAGGCGAATCAGAAAAGTTCTGAACAAACTATAACTTTTATATGGATTAATAATGACTAAAACGTATGAACAAAAACAATTCTTCTGAAATAATGAGGGATCGCGCGAACATTTTATTATTATATATTTAACTAAGTATAACACTGAAGTATGAATCGAGAATTAAGAAAAACAGCGCTGCTGATGAGTGCCCTGGCTCTTTTGGGACTCGGTTACTCGTCAAATGCCAACGCCGCAGGATCTCCACAGGAGGTTCAGCAGGCAACGAAGAAGATTACAGGTACTGTAGTCGACGCTCAGGGTCCGGTCATCGGAGCCAGTGTAACAGAAAAAGGGACCTCGAACGGTGTTGTAACCGATTTCGACGGTAACTTCTCTCTCAACGTGAATCCCGGTGCTACGATCGTTATCTCGTACATCGGTTACCAGACTCAGGAAGTCAAGATTGGCGACCAGAGCACTTACAACATCACCATTCTGGAAGACAACGCTCTGCTCGATGAAGTGGTTGTCGTAGGTTACGGTGTCCAGAAGAAGAAACTTGTTACTGGTGCTACTGTTGAGGTAAAAGGTGAGGACATCACCAAACTGAACACCACTCAGGTCCTCGGTGCTCTTCAGAGCCAGAGCCCCGGTGTGAGCATTCAGGCTAACTCTGGTCAGCCAGGTGACGGCTTCAAGATTGCCATCCGAGGTGCTGGTACTAATGGAGACACGAAGCCTCTGTATGTTATCGATGGCGTAGCCGGTGGTGACATCAACAACCTGAACCCTGCCGACATTGAACGTATCGACGTGCTGAAGGATGCAGCATCATGCGCCATCTACGGTTCGGCTGCTGCCAACGGTGTGATCCTCGTGACCACAAAACAGGGTAAGGAAGGAAAAGTTAGCATACAGTATGACGGCAACGTTGGTTGGTCAAATATCTACCGTCTGCCTCAGTTGCTGACTGCTGGTCAGTACATGCAGGTGATGGACCTCGTACGCTTCCAGACTGGTGAGTCTACTCGCGACTGGTCGCAGTACTTCCAAGGCCAGGAGGCTTTGCTGGCTGCTTATCAGAACGGCTCAAACGCCGGAACAGACTGGGTGGAAGCTCTCCGCAACAAGAACGCCATGACCACCAGTCACTCATTGAACATCGCCGGTGGTAGCGATTTCTCTAAGTTCTCTATCGGTGCCGGTTATCAATATCAGGATGGTGCTTTCGGTGGTGAATATGCCAAGTCCGACTATCGTCGATTCACCCTGCGCGTGAACTCTGACCACGTCATCCTGCGCAGTGCCGACAAGAGTTTCGACGTCATCAAGGTTGGTGAGAACCTGTATTACAGCCACAAGCAGAATCAAGGTATCCAGATTGGCAACCAGTATTCTAACGTGCTGTCTACCGCTCTGCGTGCCAACCCACTGATTCCCATCTATAACAGCAATGGTGGCTATTTCGGCTACGACGATCTGAAGAACATGGGTATGTTCAACTACACTTCATACGCCAGCAACCCGATTCTCAGTCTTGTGAACAGCCAGAGTGCCAACAACAAGAGCATCAGTTACGGTCTGAATGCAACTGGTTTCGTGGAGATCCAGCCCATCAAGGGTCTTACCTATCGTGGACAGATCAACTACAACCAGAGCAGCTGGACATGGCGAGCCTACCTGCCAGTCTATAAAATCAACGACCAGGGTGACATGCGCACCACCGACCAGGCAACCAATCAGGTAGGTACTGGCTGGGGCTGGGGCACTACCAACACGCTGAACTACAAGTTCGACATTCAGGATCATCACTTCGATATTTTGGCTGGTACCGAGTACGGTGAAAGTCGTCCAGAAAACGGATTCTCTCTGAGTGCCACAGCCTCTGACGCTATCACAGCCGACTTGAAGCATGCATATATGAGCCTGATGAAGAACAACACGCAGGCTACTGTCAGCGGTAATCCTTATGGAGACTCTCGCGGTATGTCTTACTTCGGCCGTCTGAACTATGACTATGCTGAGAAATATATGTTTACAGCTATCTTCCGTGCTGATGGTAGCTCCGTATTCGCTCCTGGTCACCGCTGGGGTTACTTCCCCTCATTCTCCGCTGGTTGGGTTATCAGCAATGAGAAGTTTATGCAGAGCACAGCCAACTGGCTGTCATTCCTGAAGCTCCGCGCAGGTTGGGGACAGAACGGTAACAAGAGCATCGGCGCATTCCAGTATGAGGCTGCATTTGCATACGACGCATTCAGCATGTATTCATTCAACAATGCTAAGGACACTCCCACTAAGGGTGCTTCACTGTCACGTCTGGCCAATGAAGACCTTACCTGGGAAACCTCTGAGCAGCTTGACTTCGGTTTCGATGCCCGTTTCTTGGGTGGCAGACTCGGCATGGTGTTCGACTGGTATAAAAAGACCACGAAAGACCTGCTCCTCTATGTTCCCGTTTCTCCGACAACTGGTTTCAGTTCTCAGTTGAAGAACGCCGGTACCGTGCAGAACACTGGTATTGAGTTCGCCATCAACTGGCGCGATCAGATTGGCAAAGACTTCGAGTACAACATCTCTTACAACATTGCCTATAATAAGAATAAGGTAACGGAGGTGAACTCTTCACAGAAGTATAACAATGGTGGTAACGACCTGCTCGCACAGGGTACCGGTCAGATGGCCCGTTTCGAGGAAGGTGAGCCTATCGGTTATTTCTGGGGTTATAAGACCGCTGGTCCCATCCAGAATGAATCAGACCTCGCTGCATACACCGCTACACTGAAGGATGGTAATGCCGCCAACTCTCTGCAGGGTGTAGACCTGAAGGTGGGCGACTTGAAGTTTGTCGACACCAATGGCGACGGCATGATCACTGCTGACGACAAGACGAATCTGGGCGACCCGAATCCCGACGTTACGATGGGTGTCACACTCGGTGCTTCTTATAAGGGCTTTGACATCAACATCACTGGTTATGGTGCATTCGGACAGCAGGTGGCTCGCAGCTATCGTAAGTTCACCGATGGTGAGTATGAGAACTACACTACTGAGGTATTCGACTACTGGACTGGTGAAGGCACCAGCAACAAGTTCCCCCTGCTCGCTGCTATGAACCGTGGTGTGAACTGGCAGTCTATCTCTGACCTCTACATCGAGGATGCCGGCTACTTCCGCCTGCAGAACCTGACCGTAGGCTACGATTTCACGAAACTCTTCAAGACTGCTTTCCAACAGCTCCGTATCTACTTCGCTGCCCAGAACCTCTTCACCATCACAAAATACAAGGGAATGGATCCTGAGAACGGTATGGCACTCAATGGCGGTGAGCCTTGGGTAACTGGCGTTGACGTAGGTAACTATCCTCAGCCCCGTACATATTTAGTAGGCGTAAACATCAAGTTTTAATTGAACATTGAACATTGAAAATTGAGATATGAAAAAGATATTTTTATTAGCTACAGCCGTTGCTACCCTGGGACTCACTTCTTGTAGCATTGACAATGTAGAAAACATTGGCGAGATGTCTACCAGTGAATTCCCCAAGACGGACGGTGACATCGAGTCAGTATTGGCCGGTGTATATCAGAATCTGAACGAGACGCACGCCAACCCCCAGTGCTCATTCCTCTATGCAGCCTGTCTGGCCAGTGATGACCAGTTCGGTGGTGGCGGTACCAACGATAAACTGATGCAGGCAGAGGACCTGCTTTGCAACTACAACGCCGACATGACCAACCAGTTCTATGCAGACCGCTATAAGGGTGTTGCACGTGCCAACACACTGCTCCAGGTGCTGGAGAACGCTGGAGGTATGGCCGAGGATGTGAAGAACAAGGGTATCGGAGAATCCAAGTTCCTGCGTGCTTTCTACTACTATGAACTCGCCTCTATGTACGGCAATGTGCCTCTGATCACAAGTCCGGATCAGGAGGACACCAAGCAGGGTGACGTAAAGGTGCTTTGGGGTCAGATCCTGCAGGATCTCCGCGACGCTGTACAGTTGCTGCCAGCAGCAAAGCGTACTGACGGACGTATCGACAAGTATACTGCAGAGGCTATGCTCGGACGTGCCTGGTTGTTCTACACAGGCTTCTATGGCAACGGTACATCTACAGCCGACCTGGTAAGCACATCCTATAACCCGCTGACCTCAGTGGATCTGCCCGACGGCACAACCCTGACCAAGCAGGATGTGATTGGCTATATCGATGACTGCGTGAACAATTCTGGTTACACACTGGTTCCTGATTTCCGCAACCTCTGGGCTTACACCAACAATAAGGTTGTTGAGGATTATCCTTATACGAAGGGTCAGGGCCTGGCTTGGGTGGAAAACGACAATGGCGTGAACCCCGAGGCTATGTTCGCTATCAAATTCAACAAGTTGGCTTCTTGGAGCACAACGATTGGCTATGCCAACGGTATCTCTCTGCATTTCGGTGTACGTGGTGGTCAGGACTATGCAGGAACCTATCCCTTCGGTCAGGGCTGGGGTGCTGGTATCGTAGCCCCGAACCTCGTCAACGACTGGAAGGCAGCAGAGCCTAACGACATGCGCCTGAAGGCTTCTATCGCAGACGTCAACGACACCAACGAGATGCCGAATTACACTCGCGGTGGTTGGGCAGACTTCGTTCAGGAGACTGACTACTACTCAAAGAAGTGGTCGCCTATCTGTGCCAAGAATGACGGATCATTTGTTCCGAAGGAAGGCGACGCTCCTGCATATCTGGCTTGCTTTGAGACACTGATGTATCCCGGCAACTGGGACACCTCCGGTGAGAACAACTTCCAGTTGTCTAATATCCACGACCTCGTGCTGATCCGCTTTGCAGACGTGCTGCTCATGCAGTCTGAGTTGAAGGAAATGCCTCAGGTATTAATAAGGTTCGCGCAAGAGCCGGTCTGCCTGCTATTAACGGCTATTCTCTGCAGGCTCTGCAGAACGAGCGCCGTTGGGAACTCGCTTGTGAGGGTATCCGCTGGAATGACATCCGCCGCTGGCACATCGCTGCCACCGCTCTGGCTAAGCAGGAGAACCAGCCCACGTACTACTGTGGTAATCCCGATACCAACAAACCACACAATGGTGGTTATGCATCCCGTTACAATGCAACGGCTGGATTCCAGAAGATGCCTGAGACCCAGATTGCCCTTGGTACCGTTCAGCAGAACGACGGTTGGGCAGATGCCTCTTCAGAGTACACCGGATGGTAATTCATCAACAATGTTGAATCATTAAAAACAAAAGAAGAAATGAAAAAACAGATATTAATCATGGTTGCAGCCCTCGGCTTGCTGACTGCCTGCGACCCATCGAAAGACAGTATCGGCATGCCAGGCAACTCAAGCCTGACAGACGACCAGCTGGGCAGCGGTTTCACCACGAAGCAATATGCCGATGACACTTATACTTCAGAGGCTCCTGACGGTAACTATTTCACTTTCTTTACCTCACCCTCTCGCGTAGTGACCGTCTACCAACTTGATGATGAAGGGAACCGCAACGTCCTTGCTTCTGGTAAGGCAAACGGCACTTTCAAAATTGTGCCGAAGCGTGGTAACCCCACTCAACAAACTTATTTTGTAGAGACTCGTGACTTCAATGGCAACATCATTACTGCTGAAAAGACAGCGACAGTATACGTTCCTCAGGAACTGGAGCCCGCAGTACGCTGGCTTGCCAGTGACGCTTACGGCTCAAAGACTTGGAAATGGGATACCGAATATCGTGGCGGCCCTGTATGGGGTAACCTCGGTTATGCTGCCGGCGATGACTGGACAAGCGGTATCTGGTGGGGGGCAACTCCTGAAGAGCTGACAGGTCAACTGCAGCACTCTGACACAGGTGTTGCTACAGGCGAGGAGAATTCTGCCGCAACGATGGTCATCTATGATGACGGTAACATTGCCTGCTTCGATGCTGGTGGTAACCAGATTCGTAAGGGTAAGTACTCTGTAGAAGACTGGAGCATGGAGCGTCACATTGCTTCTGTAGACGGTTCAATCGCTAATTGGGCTTATGGAAAGCTGAAGACCACAGAAGGTGCTATTTTGTTCCCGTTCCAGATCAACTCTGGTGGTAACAAACCGACAGAGTTTGAGATCATCGACATGGATGCCAACCACCTGCGTCTTATCTACGCAGCTCCTGGTACTGGCGGTTGGGGCGAGGCTACATGGTGGGCATTCACCAGCCACTCAGACGACGAAGCTGCTTTGACCAACTTCGATACGAAGGACTGGACTTGGGATACCGAATTCCGCGAAGACGGTGCCGTATGGGGTAACTTAGGTTATGCCGCTGGCGAAGACTGGACAAGTGGTATCTGGTGGGGTTCTAATCCCGAGGGCTTGACCGGTCAGCTGCAGCACTCTGATACTGGTGTCGCTACTGGTGAGGAAAGCGCAAATGCCTTCATGACCTTCAACTGGAAGACCGGTAAGGTATCTAGTTTCAATGCCGACGGTGCTGAAATCCGTTCCGGCAACTACTCTGTCACATGGATGGGTGGTGAGCCTGACCAGCCTTCTATTGACGGATCTCAGGCTAAGTGGGCTTATGGCACACTGACCACTGATCCTGGTTCTATCCTGTTCCCGTTCCAGATCAATTCTGGTGGTAAAAAGCCGACTGATTTCGAGATTATGCAGCTCGATGCAGACCACATGAAGCTCATCTATGCAGCAGAAGGTACTGGTGGCTGGGGTGAGGCTACATGGTGGGCCTTCAAGAAGAAATAATTCCACATAATTTATTTCTTTCCGACCCGCCTCGCAGCATATCGTTGCGGGGCGGGTTTTCTAACGATTATAATTAGTCCAGACATTCGGGACTCAATATCACAATGTCTGAGAGAAAACTCTAAAAACATTTGGTGTTCTTCTCACTTATTAGTAACTTTGCAGCGATTATGACTAAGGCAATAGCGAGATACGGACAATGGGGGCTGTCGGTGCTGGTGGGCATCGTCATGTTCTTGTTTTGGTATGTCTGGTATCCGCATGCGTTGTCGTATCAGGAGCAATACCAACTGTTCCTTTGGACTGGGGATTATTTCTTGGAGAAGATCAGCCTGCCAGGAGGATTTGCAGACTGGCTGGGAGAGTTCATCGTGCAATTCTATTATGTGGAATGGTTAGGGGCGCTATTGCTGGCGATGCTATTCGTGGTGCTACAAAGGCTGACAGCAAGACTGTTGCCAAAGGCATGGTGGTGGCTGAGTGTGTTGCCCGTTGCTGTAATGTGGTGGCTGATGGGGGATATCAATGTCTTGTTGTCGCTGCCAATGGCTTTCGTATTGGCCTTAGCATTAGCCTGTATCCGTCTGGCGAAGTCGCTATCATGGATAGATTTCCTGATTCTGCCTGCCGCTTATTGGATAATCGGACCAGTGATATGGCTATATGTCATCATTAGGGTGATTCAGATAGGATGGAAGCACTTGTGGTCGGCAGGTTGGCTGGTGGCTGTACAACTGATGGTGTATGCGTGGCTGCTGCCACAATGGCCATTGCAGCAGGCGATGACAGGACTGAGCTATTATCGGATTCCGTTGCAGTATCCACAGTGGAGCGGATACGATAAGGATATGTATGAGCTGATACGGATGGACTATCTGGTAAGGAACGAGCGATGGGATGAGATCGTTAAGCGGGCCGGAGAGTGTCAGGTGAAGACACCGTTCTGGAGTAACTGCGTGAATCTGGCCTTGTCGCAGAAACGGCTGTTGGCAGACCGAATGTTCGACTTCTATCAGAGTGGCGAGGATGCGCTGGTGATGCCTCGGACAAGAGACCTCACTTCGATGCTGCCATCGGCAGAGGTGTTCTGGCGATTAGGGATGGTGAACTCGGCACAGCGGTATATGTTTGATACGCAGGAGTCGATACTGAACGGGAAGAAAAGCGGACGGTGTACGAAGAGGATTGCGGAGTGTATGATTGTGAATGAGCATTATCAGACGGCAAGGAAGCAGATAGGGTTGTTGAAGAAGAGTTTATTCTACCGCAGTAGGGCAGAAGAGATGGAGAAGATGATAGAGGCGGAGACAGAGGCGGATCAGACCACCCCTAACCCCTCCTACTCAGGAGGGGAAAGATCCGTGTATGGGAGGCTGCGGAAGATGAGGTATAAGGAGGATTTCCTGTATAGCTATGACGAGATAGACAAGATGTTCGGTCTGCTGTTCATGAACAACACGGACAATAAGATGGCTCTCGACTATTTCTTGGCACAGATGCTTCTAAAGGGGAACATGCAAGGGTTCCAACAGTATTTGGGACTGGCCCAACAGTATGGCGGCTATCGGCAGATGCCGCTGGGCTATCAGGATGCAATGCGCTGCATACAGATGCAGGGCAATGTGCAAGGCTCGCCGTATGCTAATTACGTCAAGCGGATGATGGCAGAAAGGAGGGGGAAATGAAGAATATCATTAAACACAGAGACACAGAGGTACAGAGTTTCTTGTCTGTCATTATTATATCTCTGTGTCTCTGTATCTCTGTGTTCCAATTGATGTCTTGTCGCTCTGTGCCTGAGCATCCGACGATGGTGGAGAAACTGCCGGAGATCTATCCAGACTATATCGGGGTGACGATCCCAGCAGACATTGCACCGCTGAACTTCAACTTTGTCGATGAGGATATTGACTGCATGGATGTGGTCGCGAAGGGCAGCAAGGGCGGAGAGATTCATGCCAATGGTGACTGGGCGGACTTCAACATCGACGACTGGCATGAGTTGACTAGGCAGAACCAGGGCGGGAAGATTACCTTCACCGTCTGTATCGAAAAGGATGGAAAATGGACGCAGTATCAGGACTTTGACATCTTCGTCAGCCAGGACAGGCTCGACGAGTGGGGACTGACCTATCGTCGTATCAAACCCGGCTATGAGGTGGGCGGCGATATCGGCATCTATCAGCGCGACCTGAATACCTTCAAGGAATATGCCATCCTGAGGGAGACCGTCGTGCCTGGTCGTTGCTTCAACTGCCATACCGCCAACCGCACGAACCCCAACCGTATCACGATGCAGATGCGTGGCGAGGGAGGCGGAACGCTGATACAGAAAGACGGCCGTCAGACGTGGGTGGAGACGAAGACGGACTCCACGAAGGCTGCCGGATCTTATAGCTACTGGCATCCTCAGGGCGGCCATGTGGCTCTGGCCGTGAACTCCGTACATCAGAGTTTCTTTACAGGAACGGGCCAGCGGATAGAGGTGTACCATCGGTTCAGCAACGTAGAGGTGCTCGACACCCGCAGCAACGAACTGATCCTGTCGCCGCTGTTGCAGACGGAGGATCTGGAGATCTTCCCAGCCTTCTCGCACGACGGCCAGTGGCTCTATTACAGCACATCGAAACCCTGCAACGTTCCTGCTGAATATCTGAAAGTGAAGTGCTCGCTCTGCCGTATCGGCTTTGATGCGGAAAAGGGCACGTTTGGCGAGACGGTAGATACGCTATTGAATGGTCCTGCTACGGATCAGAGCTATGTGCTGGCAAGGCCTTCCTACGACGGCCGCTGGCTGATGTACTGTGTCAGCAGTCGTGGCAACTTCCCCGTGAGCCAGAACGATGCCAATCTGTGGTTGATGGATCTGAAAACGGGCGAGAGCCGGGAGATGAAAGAGGTGAACAGCAACGAGAGCGAGAGCTACCATAACTGGAGCGGGAACAGCCGATGGTTTGTCTTTGCCTCCAAACGGGAAGACGGCATGTACACCAAGGCCTACCTCGCCAGCATTGACGAGCAGGGACATGTGACAAAGCCCTTCCTCCTACCCCAGCGGAATCCGAGGAAATATTATCGGGAGATGATGGATGCCTATAACTGTCCTGACTTCACGAAAACCAAAGTGGAACTGGATGCCCATGAGGCATACCGACAGGTATTTGAGAACCGAAGGGAAAAAGTAAAGGTAAAAAGGTAAAAAAGTAAAAGAATAAATATGGAAAGAGAAAATTTAAAAACAGTCATGAGGGTAGGCAAGAAGGTTTTACCTTTTTACCTTTTTACCCTTTTACTTTTATTTGGCAGTTGTCAGCAGGCCAATAACGGAAATTGCCATATCGTCGGTACTGTGAATGGAGAGCAGTATGAAGGCAAGCGCATCTTCCTGGTGCCGTATTCCGGACCTTCAACGATGGAAACCGTCGATTCAATGGAGATTAAGGATGGGAAGTTTCATTTTGAGCCAGACTCTGTGCAGATGTACAAGATTCTGCTTGACTACCACTATCGGATGGGACTCCAACAGCTTCTCATCGTTGGTGAGCCTGGTACTATCCATGTGACCATCGACAGCATCAGCCATGCGACAGGAACCCCTCAGAACGATTCACTTGAACAGTGGAAGGTCCAGACGGAAATCCATAACAGGCAATTGGGCATGATGCGAAAGAACATTGTAGACCTGAACAAAAGAGGTGACTCTCTGCAAGCCAAGCATATCCAGCAGCGGGCAGACAGCTTCCGTCTGGTGTATAAGAACTACACCCGCCAGCTGGCGAAGAATATGGAGGGCAGCGTGCTGGGGGATTTTCTGGAAAGCCTCTATCCGCTGACTTATAAGCGCCAGATGCCTGACGGTCGTATTGTAACGATGAATGCCGATACGAATGAAGAGATTCCTGAGTAGATATTGGAAGACGATGGTGAGTACCAATCGTCTTGGACTGACAATCCTGTTCGGCCTGGCGGTATTCGTCTTCTGGAGAATACGATATCCCTTTGCGCTGACTTATCAGGAGCAGTTCCAGTTGTTCCTCTTCGATGGTGATTACTTCACCGAGCGGATAGCGGAACCAGGAGGACTTGCCAGATACGTTGGCGAATTCCTCGTGCAGTTCTATAACAGTCCTGCGCTCGGTGCCTTTATCCTTGCTGTACTCTTTATGCTTGTGCAGCGCCTTACTTGGCGACTGATGAGAAGCAAGGAGCACTACTGCCTAAGTTTCCTGCCTGCGGTATTCTTATGGTACGTCTTGGGTGATGAGAGCGTCTTGCTGACCTATGTCGTAGCGTTGGTGATAGCATTGGCAGTATGTTGGGGATTTGCAAAGTTGTTTTTAGGATGGGGATATGAACACAAAATGCTCTTAAGGCGTCTGTATATCATGATATGGCTCATTCCTCTGCTCTATTGGGCAATCGGCCCAATGGTCATTCTGACTGCTTTCATCTTGATGCCTGTCTCTGTCATTTATGCCATTGTCGTGATGTTGCTGAGTGCCCACTATCTGCCTTACCCGATGACGAGAGTGATGACAGGCATCTGCTACTATCGTTCTCCTGAGATATTGCCTACGATGTTGATGGTCATACCTATTATAACCATTCTCGTGAGCAACTTCGTCCGCCTGCTGCCAAAAGCCAATCGCATTGTCAGTATTGTCGAGGCATCTGTTATGTTGATTATCATTCTCTGTATTTTCCATGGCTTCGGCTACGATGCCAAGAAATATGAGCTGATGGAATACGACCAGCTGGTACGTATCAAAGACTGGAAGGGTATCATCGCCAAGGCAGAGAAACAGACACCGGACCTGCCGATGAGCGTCTGCGCCAACAACCTGGCTTTGGCCATGACCAACCTGTTGGGAGAACGTGCCTTCGACTTTTACCAACGGGGCAGTGAGGGATTGCTCCCACCATTTGAGCGTAACTTCTCCACCATCCAGCTGACAGGAGAGGTGTATTTCTACCTGGGTCTGGTGAATACTGCCCAGCGCCTGGCCTTCGAGGCCATGGAGGCGATACCTAATTATAATAAGAGTGGCAGGATGATGAAGCGTCTGGCAGAGACAAACCTCATCAACGGTGAGTATGACGTGGCAAGAAAGTATTTGCAGATGCTGGACAAGACGATCTTCTATCGCCCATGGGCTCAACAAGCCTTGGCTATGTTAGATGATGAAACCCTGATTGATGCCCACCCGGTCTATGGTACACTGCGGCAGTTCCGCCTCGAGGATGATTTTCTGTTCAGTGAAGATGAGTTGGATAAGATCTGCGGACAGTTGTTTATGCACAACCAAAAGAACCAGATGGCCACCCAATATCTGGTGATGGCACCTCTCCTCGACGGCGATGCCCAACGCTTCATCAATTATGTGACGTACGTACAAAGTAAGGTAAACTATAATCCACGCTATGTGCGGGAGGCCATAGCCAAAATAAGAACGACGAGATGAGAAAACTGTCATGGTATTTTTGTGCCCTCGTATGCTGGGCGTCCTGCACCCAGCGGGTGGAGAACCCTGTCCCACTGGATGACTTCCCCACCATCTATCCCGACTATATCGGGGTGACGATACCCGCAGAGATCGCCCCACTGAACTTCAATATCACAGCAGCAGATATTGACATGGTTGATATCGTGGTCCACGGCTCGAAGGGAGGAGATCTGCATGCGCAGGGCGACTTCGCCGATTTCGACGTTAAGGACTGGCATGAGCTGACGGCTAAGAACAAAGGCGGAGAACTGACCTTCACCGTCTGTGTCATACAGGACGGTCAGTGGAAACAATATAAGGACTTCAAGGTTTACGTCAGCCCCTATGCCCTTGACGAGTGGGGCCTGACTTATCGTCGCATTGCCCCAGGCTATGAAGTATACAGCAAGATGGGGCTCTACCAGCGCGACCTCTCAACCTTCGATGAATATGCCATCATCGAGAACACCCAGGTGCCAGGTATGTGCGTCAACTGCCATACAACCTGCCAGACAGATCCCTCAAAGTTCGTCTTCCATGTGCGTGGCGGTCATGGGGCAACAATGTTCCAGACAGACGGACAGCGGGAATGGCTGAAAGCGAAGAATGACCTGCTTGGCGGCGCGATGGTGTATCCCTATTGGCATCCGAGTGGGGAATACTGCGCCTTCTCAACCAATCAGACGCGTCAGGGATTCCATATGGTCAAGGACGAACGTGTCGAAGTGTTCGACCTTTCGAGCGATGTCTTCGTCTATCATCCTGCGACGCATGAGATACTGACAGACTCGCTGTTGCAGACCAAGGACTGGAGTGAGAACTGCCCTGTGTTCTCTCCTGACGGGCACACCTTATATTATATGACCTGCCTGCAACAGGATTATCCTGAGCGCTACAAAGACGAGAAATATAATCTCTGTAAGATTGCATTCGATCCCGAGACTGGCAAGTTCGGCAATCAGGTGGACACGCTATTCAACGCTGTGGCGATGGGAAAGAGCCTTACCTGGCCTCGTCCAAGCTACGACGGGAAGTATCTCATGTTCACGCTGATGGACTACGGCTATTTCTCCATCTGGCACAACGAGAGCGACCAGTGGCTGTTGGACTTACAGACAGGAGAAGCCCGTGAGATGAAGGAAATCAATAGCGACAAGGCTGACAGTTATCACAATTGGAACGTGAATTCTCATTGGATTGTCTTCACCAGCCGACGTGACGACGGACTCTACAGCCGACTCTATCTGGCATGCATCGACGATAAGGGACAGTTGTCGAAGCCTTTCCTTCTGCCTCAACGCAATCCTAGTGAGTATTATAGCAAGAGCCTGTATTCATTCAATACGCCAGACTTTACGAAGACGAAGGTGGACTTTGATGCCTACGAAGCCGGCATCGAAATCGCCTCAGACAAGCGCATAGATACAAAAGTTAAATGATGATGGCGGCAAACGGCCGCCATCATCATTTAAAAGAAATCGCTTCCTGTTTCATGGCCTTGGCGACATCGTTGACATCGAAGGGAACCTTGCCCTTACCTAATTCAGGGGCATTGAAAGACTTCAGATTGTTGTCATAGAAGGTCGGATGCTCCTGAGGCAGACAGAAAGGCTTATGGGCCTTGCCTTCTTTGTCGATATAACAGAAATAAGGTTTGCCATAAAGACCGTCGTCACGTTTCGACGCAAAGACGAACCAGCGGCTATTCGATGACCAGGAGTGATAAGTGTCGCTTTTCCCGCTGTTGACGACGGCAAGGGTATCAATAGCACCTGTCTGGAGGTCCATCAGCTGGAGATCTGCCTCCGGATGCCAGATGGGGAAGGTTCCATAATCGGCGACAGTATAGAGGAGATAACGGCCATCCGGGGAGATACGGGGATGGCAGACGGAAGATTTCCGGGGAGTCTGGAGACAGGAGTCAGGAGACAGGAGTGTGTCCACGTGGGTGCCAATGGTGCCGGAGGATTCATCAAAAGGAATGCGGACGAGACGATATTGGAGGTTTCTGATCTTACTGGGCAGACTGACGCTGTCGGCAGCACAGTAATAGATATATTTGCCATCGGGCGAGAAGGTTGGGAAGGTCTCGAATTTCAGGCTGTCGGCAAGCAGCGGCAAGGAGATAACACGATGCTTCTGGATATCGGCCACGTAGACATTCGACTCGGCATCATAGACTTCAAGACGCTTGGCGGGCATGCTGTGGAAAGCGGGAATGATCTTCTGGGTGGAATAGGTGATGTAGCGCCCTGAGGGACTGAAGCCAAAATAGACGCTGCCGGGGATATCCAGCTTGCTTAGCTGGCCATGCCGATTCAAGATGGCCCCGCCACCAGGCCCTCTGACATACATCATCGATAGCTGAGGGTTCTGGTTGGCGAAGGTGTGGCAGTTCATGCAGCGGTTCTCCAACTGTTCATAGTGGCCAAGGGCATTCACATCGAAGTTCTCCACACAACGCTGCTGGATCTGCACGTTATTCCATATCTCATAGTCGGGTTCAATGAGCCGGTAGGTCAGGTAAGGATCCACCTTGTCGCTGACCACCTGCCACTTGATCGGTTTATACTGCTTCCACGTGCCGTTAATCAGGGCAGTGACAGTCACCTCTATCTCCTTGTCTCGAGATTGCTGCATCAGTGCCTTCCATTCGTCTATGTCGAACACGGCCTCATTGCCACAGGTATTCAGTGTCAGTATTCCTGCCTTAACTTCTATAGCTTCACAATCGGCACGCAGCAGGAAGTTCAGAGGGGCAATATTCTCTGGGATGGTGACATCGCAGTAGTCAGGATAAATAGGAGGCTGTTCGTTGCTGTGCTGCACGTTCTCTGGTATCGGCGTGCAGGAAACTATTAACCCTAGGAATACTATATAGACAAAGAGTTTTCTCATATCTCTGGAGCTTTAATCTTATCGAAATAATACCAGTAAGTGTCTTTGAACTGGATGCTACCCCGTTGCTGGTTGTATTGCTGAAAACGCTGAAAAACTTCAGTTCGCTGGATGTACTTCTCCCAATCTTCCTGAGACGCATCGGTGCCAGCCAACCAGATGCACAGAGCTTCTTGATAGAGGGTCTTCAGACGCGGCTTGCCTGTCTCAATACAATAACGGTCATAGTCGCGCTTGAAGTTTGTGATATCTTTTAGCAGCAGCGTACTGCACAAGATATAGTCGAGAGCTACGATGTTGTCTGAATTGGTATCCAGCAATTGCATCATCAGGAAGTGGGCATTATCAGTAATGGTGATGGTATCACGACGATTCACCATCTGCATTTTCTTCTGATAGATATCCTTTCCGTACAAGCGGACATTATCAGCCCATCTCTTGTAAATAAGTGTCTTATCAAGGATACGCAGGTACTTTTCTGCAGCCAGCGTATCGCCACTGACGATATTACATTCTGCCAATCGACGTATCATTCGGACGTTACGGTTGTCGTGTGAGAACACATTTGTCATCATTGCAGCCCGTTCCGTAAAGGTCATATCGCCTAAAGCCCAGTAGAGTTCATTCATATTGCGGATGGTGAGCATTGGTGTTTCAGGGCCAATCTTATAGAATGTACCTAAAATATTAGGTGTGAACTTCATCAGATGATCAGGTAATTCTCCACGCTGTGCTTGCACGAGGTTATAAAAGAAAATCATCTGGTCTGTCCTTTGACTTGAGCTTTCTACTAAATGGATGACTTCATCATGATTCCCGAAATAGTATTCGCAATCCACGGCGAAGTCTTTCTCCAGAATCAAGTCGGGTCCCTGTAACTTCTTTACCTCAGGTAGACCGAAAAGCAAATAAACAGGCAGTATGGTGAGTGCCAATACCGCAAGTTGCTTTTTCCAGCATGGCAACAGCGACACCAGCCATAATAAAAGCCCCCAGCCTACTATGGAGATGGTAGATGAGAGACGGTAACTTGTACTGAAATGGCAAACGGCTACGGAGGTCATCATCGCTAATGTCAGTATCAGGGCAACGGCCTTACTGACCTTGAAGTTCCTGAGGGCCTTATACAATAAGGTACCTATAAGGAGTAGACAGGAAATCAAGATAATAGCTCCGACGTATAGATAATAATAGAACTGCGTGAGAAAATCGCCAATCAGACGGGCTAATCCGCCAGACTTTTCAAAATAGGTGGAGATATAATCCCACGAACAGAGGAAAATCTGGTTTTGCTCCTGGAAGAAGAAGTGGTAAGGATACCAGAACTGGAAGAAGCACCAGATGGCGACAGTCCAGAGAGCCATCACAATATTTGAAATTCCTATTAACCCTAACCTCTTCATCGCTAACACTTACACGATAACCTTTGTCTTCTGGTATTTCTCACGGAACTCCGTGGGGTTGCAGCCCTTTCGCTTGCGGAACAGGCGGTTGAAGTTGGAGAGCGTGTTGAAGCCTGTTCTCCAGCAAATCGTGCTAACGCTGTCGGCGGTATCTATCAGCATACGGGCGGCATGACCCAGACGGATGTCAACGATATACTCCGAGATGTTCTTGCTTGTACGCTGCTTGAAGTATCGGCTGAAGGCCGTAGGCGTCATTCCCACAAGATCGGCCAACTGCTCCAGACTCATATCGTCTTTGTAATGCTCGTCAATATAGTTCTTCACCTTCAGGATCCTTTTCGATTCACTCTCCACTTCGACCTTGGCGAACGACGAGGTAGCCAGTTCTCGGGCATTGTCGAACTTTGATAATTCATAGAGTATAGAGAAAAGCTCCTGCACAGCTAAGAATCCTTCCTCAATGGAAGAAAGCCTGACAAGACGGTGGTAAACCAGCATAATAGCCTGAGGAGGAAAAGCCAGTCCGCGCTTCGCCCTGACCAGCATGCGATAGACGGACTTATGTGAATTATACCTGAACGGCGATGTCGGCCTTTCGAAATATAGTCGGAACTGCACCGTCACCTCATGGATGTCTTCACTTTTACATTCGTACTGTTCCCACATATGCTCCAAATCGGGACTGGTTATAAGCACCAAGTCCAGATTGTCTATCACTTCGCTTGAATCGCCTACCACACGCCGTGCCCCTGCAGCATTAGCCACAAAGTTCAGCTCCAGCACATCATGTATATGTATGGGGTAGTCAAACTCCTTTTTATGGCGGTCGGCCACATACATGAAGTCATTCTCATTTAATGGAGTAATCTCACGTAATACTCTTGTTTCCATTGAAATCTAGTTTTGAAAAGAAAAGTTTAAAAGTAATTAATTATTTTCCCGCTACAAATTTAGTGTTTTTTGGGAGGGACGCCAAATCATACAACGTTTTTTAGTAAAACATGACTTTACATAACATTTAAGGCTGTCCACTTCAATATTTTCTCCTACTTTTAACGAGTCACAACAACAATCTAAACAAGTAGTCGGAAACGCGTTGCTCCGTTACTCGCTTTAATACACGATAAAGAAAGATAGGAACCAAATTGGTCTGTATTATCGCGAACCAACATTACGTCAACAAGCAGATAATAAAATGTTTCAACATCACACGCTGGTTTACTGTTGCAATTCCACGTGCAAAATTAGCAATTTTACTTCAACCAAACCAACATTATTTTGTTTTTATAACATTTTACATCAGCAGATGATACATACCGCCGGCGAGGGGCTTGACGACACCCTTCATTT
>Ga0265298_10002095_pt1 | contig 28517 bp, 23 predicted proteins | sample AusTroGonzalo_MG_3_FD_193486 | JGI IMG/M metagenome (GOLD analysis project Ga0265298, IMG submission 193486) | Bovine rumen microbial communities from tropical cattle in Woodstock, Queensland, Australia - Gonzalo_01 | ecosystem: Host-associated > Mammals > Digestive system > Stomach > Rumen ...
GAGAACAAGGCCGTCATCACACAGGAGACACAGTTCCCCTACTCCGAGTCTTCAAAGCTTACCGTCAACCTTAAGAAGGCGCGTAAGTTCCGTATGCTTGTCCGTTGCCCGGAGTGGACCACAAGTGATTTCAGCATCAAGGTTAACGGTCAGGAGGTTGCAGCCGGTGCTCAGCCCTCATCATACGTTGCCATTGAGCGTAAATGGAAGAACGGTGATGTGGTAGAGATCTCCCTGCCCATGCAGAACACCATTGAGCATCTGGACCACGAGACAGAGTACATAGCCGTAAAGCATGGTCCCATTGTACTGGCAGCCCGCACAGGCAATCAGGATCTGGCCGGTCTGGTAGCCGATGACGGCCGCTGGAGCCACATAGCACACGGCTCACTTGTACCCGTTGCCGAGACTCCTATTATAATAGGTACAGAGTCTCAGATAAAGGATAAGGTGAGTGCGCTCAAGCCCATTCCCGGTAAACCTCTCCATTACGATGCAACCGCACTGTTTGACAACAGCCGCTTTGCAAATGTAGAGCTTGAGCCCTTCTACAGCCTGCATGACAGCCGTTATGCCATCTATTTCCTGTCACTCAATGATGCAGACTATCATGTGATGCTCGATAAGATCAAGGCCGATGAGGCCGCAGCGCTTGAGCTGGACCGTCGCACTGTCGATGCCATCGTACCCGGTGAGCAGCAGCCCGAGGCTGACCACAAGATACAGAGCCAGAACTCCATGACCGGTAACCAGGACAACAAGCCCTACCGTACCGTTCGCCGTGGCGGCTCATTCAGCTATGACCTCTACCCTGACGGCAACACAAACCTGAGCCTTAGCATAGGTTACTGGGGCAATGAGAACAACCAGAACCGCGCCATAGAGATATTGATTGAGGATATGCCGTTTATTACGGAGCGGGAGTTCCCTGTAAACGGGCAGGGTGAGATTGTTCGGAAGGAGTATCAGATTCCTGTGGGGTTCTATCAGGGGAAGGAGAAGATCAGGATAACTTTCCGGGCTGTGGACGGTACACAGGCTGCTCGGATTTTTGATATACGGTTCTTGAAATAAGGGGCCTTGCGGCGGGTTGCTCGCGGCTTCGCGCGCTCGGTTTTCCATGCGCTTAACGGCCTTTGGCCTTAAGCGTCAGGATGGAAACGTATTATTGTATTTGAAGCATTTTACCTTTTTTTAGTTTGGGGCGGCGACGCCCCAAACCCGTTCCGCGGGATATAATCCCGCTCCACTCTGCCGGCCTTCCAGGCCGGGTAAAACTAAGACCTCGCTAGCTTTGCTCGCGAGGCCTTAGTTTTACTGGGTGCAGCTGGAAACCTTCTGCTAATTAGTGACCCAAAAGGGACAGTCCCCCTGTGCCATTCAAAAATGGCACAGGGGGACTGTCCCTTTTGGGTCATTAGAGTTTATCCAATACCTTTTTTAGTGCCATAAGGTCGTGGGGACTGGCTTGGACGTCGAGGAGGGCACCGTGGCGGTTTATTAGCCTGTATGACGGGTATGCACTTACGTTCATGTAGTTCTCTACGGCATTCTGCTGGATGGCGGGCAGATTGTAGTGCACTATGTTATCGCCCGAGAGGCCGTACTCGGCGATGATGCTCTTCATTGCTTCATCGGTGGTATTGTTGGCAAGATAGAGATATATTATATCATAGTCCTCAAGTACCTCTCTCACCTCGGCTGCATGTGAAAGGTTCTCCAGGCAAGGATGACACCATGAACCCCATACATCTATCCAGACAATCTTTCCCTCAAACGGCTTGACTATCTCAGCAAGGATCTTCTCTCCGTCACTCATGCCCGCCAGACTCTTTGCGTCACGGATACTTCCCAGTGCGGCGATATCAACGTTCTCCAGCGCCAGATATTTGTCATGCATTGCATTGACAACATTTACGGCAGCCTCAATCTTTACCTCACGGTCAAATATCTCCTTGATGGGAGCTGCAAGTGAATGCTTGCCCCAGTCCATTATCTGCATACAGCTCTTGGTGATGGCAATCTGCCTCATAAGTTTATCCCCACCCAAGGAATCTATTATGGCAACCCTGGTCTTGAAATCCTCTATCTTCTGCTCATCGCTCAGTTCATCAGAGAAAGCCTTGAATTCATTCTCATACCGTTTTATTACTTCACTGCCCTTCTCAATGACATCCTTATGCTTATCCGTCAGACTCAGGCTCAGGTCATTGAGTTTGTCCAGAGGCACGTTATCGGCCCTGCGTATGGAATCAAGTTCAGTAGCTATCCGGGTAACTGCATCCATATAAGATGATACGGCATCCAGCTCGGCATCGGTCATACTGATCTTACCGCGTTCTCTGCCCTTCTTTAATATCGCAACCATATCAAGGTTATCTGAGTTATTCCACTCACCCTCACATGACTGGAGATAGTCCCTCATGAAATGGGATATATTGAACAGAGGCAGAGGTACACAGATGGGATTTGAGTTCCATATCTCCCGATGAGCGAATTCTGAAAGATTTGCGGGCAGCACAGGGTTTCCGCCACGGTTGTCCAGACGGAACCTGGATTGTCCCAGGTCAGCCGCCAGTTCCCATTTAAGGAACACCTTGTCAAGAACCCTGAACTTACGCGACAGTGTGGGATGAAGGGCTGCGATGCTGTCCAGTATCCTCTCCCCCTGTGATCTCCTCATCTCCAGGTATTCCAGATAGGACTCTGCATCAACAGTCTTGTCCGGTGCCATATCTATCAGGGACTCAAACCTTATATAGTGGCCGTATGAGAGATACTCGTTCACTACACGTGCATTGGGGCCCATAACCATCTTCTGGCCACGGCTGCGGTCACAATAGATGAAATACTCCTCGGCCGGTTCAACAGGTATGTCAAAAGTGCATCCGCGGCTAAAATAGCCACCTTCAACCTGAAGACGTATGGACTGGCTGTTCCTGACCGGGAACTTGACATGGAATGTGCCGTCAGGATTCACCGTTCCTGCAAATTTGGGATAGCTGTCCGTTCCGTATAGATCATCATACAACACGCTGCAGGTACTTACGGCACTGTTCAGTATGATACCGTTAATGGTAACGCTGTCTCCATCACGGAATCCGTTGTCCTTGAAACGGCTGCGGTCCTTACGGGGATAATCGGGGAACTTGTCCGTATCAAAACGAACGCAGGTATATCTCTTTGAGCCCACCTTTATCTTGCGGGATCCGTTCCTGATGGGACTGACCTCCACTTCAAGCTGCTCTCCGTCACGCTCCAGGATTACCTGACCGCTGGTGCCGTCCGGTTTTGAGGCATACTTCCACACATGGTTCTCAGCTATGGCAAAATCATCGTGGAAACTGATAATCCAGTCACCGCTCCTGGCGTCACGCCAATGGGACTTGAACAGCACATCAGAGTTAGGATCAAAGTTGTGAATCCCGTAGATGTTCCAGTCACTGGGGCTGTTACCCTCTATGAAATCAAACTGTCTGGTATCCAACGGCATGGGCTTGAAATGGAATACCAGATGTTTCTCCTCAGTATCTATAGGAGTCTTGATCAATTCTCCGGGTTTCATGCCCTCTATGCTGTCCAGTGCGTATACCGCATCACCGGCTTTAAGACAGAGCCGCGGCTGGAAGCTGAAAAGGTAACCGTCTTCACTGAATCCGTATACTGTCAGGTCAATCACTGTCTCGCGGCTGTTAAGCTCAACACGCGTCAGACGCAGCTCGGGGTCCCAGAAATCATTGTGGGCATTACTCTCCACAATGGGAGTATCCCAAATGACTGATTCAACATTACTCTTGCTGCATCCGTTCAGGAAAAGCAGCGCAAGAGACAAGGAAAGAAGGCTAACAAAGGAGTTCTTATTCATTTTGGATTGTAATTAGGTTGGTTAATCAGTTGAGTACGGGAATCAGGTCTTCACGTGTGTATCTGTTAAATCCGATGCTGGGATCGGGCTTGCTTGTAGTCCAAACCTTGCGGTATGCGTTAATGACAAGAGAGGGGTCATCCCATGGAATGTATCCCTTTGCATTCTCAATGAACTCATCGGTCATCCATTCAAAAGTCTGGTCAAACGCGATGTCCACATATATGTGGTCATTAAACTTCTGGTCCGATACAAATCTCTTAGACAGGTTCTTAAGGTCATCCAGGTTGGATTCCACATTGTTGATTACGGGCTTAATCAACCCATCATAGTTTGAGAAATGGATATATACATTCTGATTGCTGCTTATCTCCACTACAACGCGGACATCATCACCAAACCTCTTGGCCTGTGCATTCCTGAGTACGTGCGGGAAACCGTATTTGCGGCTGCCATATAACTCCTTGAACTCTTCAAGGCTTACCAGACTGCCGTTAACGGCATAATGAGGTGTGACAGCTACCATATGCTTATTGCAGGAATAGACAAAATATCTTCCATGTATGCCATAGGTACCGGGTGATACCACATCGGGCAGGTCGGCATCTGGAGTATCAATCAGTGACCAATAGTTATAACAGCCGTAGTAGTCAACGCTCTGCGGGGTTATGGCATATACAAGTGACGGGATCTCATCACGCTTGCCGGCCCTGGGCCTGTAATAGACTATGCACATGTAATCATCGGGCTTGAGACGGCGGAACTCATCAACTGTGGCAAGTCTGTCTCCTATCACGATGATAGTCTTGTCATCAACCCATTTGAGCGATTTGGATGTGGGGAAATCGGCACATTTGTATCCGTTGATGCAGATCATTGTGGGATATGAATCCAGAGTGGTGTTCTCTACAAACTCAAGTCCTCTTGACAGATCGGTCCATGAGTCATGACTCTCATCAAAGAAGGTTCTCTTTATAGGCTCGGAATCACCCTTCTTGCCATAGACAAAGTTGTCTATCATAAGGAACATCCTGTCATCCTTCTCAATGTACTTGCGGTATTCACCTTCAGTCTTGTTGAACTGGGGGTGGTCAGGCATCTCCTTGTCATCATCCCTGACGAACCTTTCATCAATCACGGCCTTGCATCCAAAGCAGAAGAACAGGACCGATGCAAGCATTATCGAGAACACCCATACTACCGCCATGTGTCCGCTAGACTCCTTCTCACTCATACGGAGCAGTCTTTTCTTTGTGAATGACGTACCCATACCGGCTGTGGTAAGGGGGCTGATTCCAAACAGCATACGGATAACGGTATCACGATAGTCATCAACGCTGTAACCGCATGACAGCGCGTCATTATCGGCCTGCCATTCCTGAACCTCCTCCAGGCTCTTCTCGGCCATCAGCATGAACGGGTTGAACCAGAAAACGGAGCGGAGAACGGACATGACCAGTTTCTCATGTGAATGATGATGCTTGACATGACTGATCTCATGACTCAGGATCTGGCTGCGCTCAGTACTGCTGTACTCACTTCCCATGAATATGGTGTGCAGGAATGAGAAAGGTGATTTGACGTCTACGTTCTCTGCAATCATATAGCCTTCCTGGCTGGTCAGGAGTGACCTGTTCTTTATCCTTGATATGTAAATGATGCTCTTTATTATCAGTCCAAGGGATATCAGGACACCGGCCAGATACATTACAAAGAGTATCAGTCTCATCATGACAAAGCCCGGCAGACGGAATGCCCTACCCCGCAATGTCGCCGCATCTGATACGGTATTTGAGGTTGCAGTACCTGACACCTCTACGGCCGATGCAGCCGGAGTGCCAGCTGTTGTCTGAACGGGTTCCTGCAACAGGGAGTAACCGGCGCTTGAGTTGGATACAAGACGCATCTCAGGCTGAGGCTGAGTATTATTAATATGGTATAAAGGGATGTTGAGGGTTGGTATTACCACTGACAACAACATTGCAATAAGCAGGTACCTGCGGCAGAAAGTGTAACCTGCCTTACGTGACACAAACAGGTTATAGAGCAGCATGGAGAGTCCGCTGCAAGCTATAACGGAAAAGGAGTAGAATACGATTTGAGACATAGTAGTAATTAGGTTATTTCTTGTTCAGGTTATTTCTTGTTCAGGTTATTTCTTGTTCAGCATATTGATGATCTCATCGGCCTCCTTGACCGACAGATTCTTGTTGTCGGAGAAAAAAGTCACAAGACGGCTTACAGAACCGCCAAAGAAGGAGTTAAGTACACCCTGCATGAAACGTCCGGTATACTCATCCTTGGTCACGGCTGCCATATATACGTTGGTATGGCCGTATGTCTTATGCGTAAGGAATCCCTTTGAGTCCAATATGCGTACCATAGTTGATACGGTGTTGTAGGCTGGTTTGGGCTCCGGCATATTGTCATGTACGTCACGAATTATGAACTCTCCGTCAAGCTTCCAGATGATCTGCATTATCTCCAGCTCGACCTTGGTCAGCTCTTGCATTTTGGGTTTGTTGTTGTCCATTGTTTTCAAATTAACGATGCAAATATATAACTAAGTTTTTAGTTTGCAAACTAAATCAGATATTTTTTACCATTCGGGCGGGTTGCTCGCGGCTTCGCGCGCTCGGGCGTCCATGCGCTTAACGGCCTTTGGCCTTAAGCGTCAGGATGGAAACGTATTATTGTATTTGAAGCATTTTACCTTTTTTTAGTTTGGGGCGGCGACGCCCCAAACCCGTTCCATTCCATTTCATTCCATTCCACTCTGCCGGCCTTCCAGGCCGGGTAAAAATGAATCCAAACAACGCTTTGCTGTTTGGATTCATTTTTACTTGCTGCAGCTGGAAACCTTATTATACCTTGGAATACCTAGCTGGAAACCTTGTTATACCTTGGAATACCTAGCTGGAAACCTTTTTATACCTTGAATCACCTAGCTGGAAACCGTGTGCGGATTAGGGACACGCACGGGGAAACGCAGGTGCGGTGGTATTGATTTTTTTAGCTTTCCTCGTTGAAGTAGAGTTTGTAGAACTTGCCGTGCTCGTCCTCACCCTGCTCAATCAGCTGGCGGCTGCCATGGACGTAGATGTGGAAATTCTTATCCAGCTTGATTACGCTCTTGTAGAGGCGGTTCTGTTTCTTGACGGCACTCTCATTCACGTCAAACTGGTCCTGAAGCTGGATCTGGCGCTCCTGCTCGTATCGGTTACGGTAATCATCGAACATACCCATAACCTCGGGCTGAGCCATTACCTGCTGCTCAAACGTAGGCATGTCAAACTTGGGATTGTTCTTGAAAAAGCCCATGGTGCGGCTCAGCAGGTCTGCCTGGTCGGCACGGTTCACGTCAAACTGCTTGGGCAGTTCCTGTGCCACGAAGTTACGTGTCAGGTCCATCACGTTCTGAGTCTGGAAATATGAGTCCTGACGGCGCATCAGGTGCAGATAGTCATCTATCCAGTAACTGGCACCCTGGGAGTTGGTCTTGTCAACCACAGCCACCATATAGCCTTTCTCACGCTCGTAATTCATAATGAGCGCACCCTTGTCCAAACGGCGCAGGTTCACACCGTCAACGGGTGTTATGTCAAACCCCTCCTCATCATGCTCCACGGTGATGAAGGTCTCCTTATTCTCTATCTTGAAAAGGCCGATAGCCTCATTGATGTCACGGCCGATGCCAAGTCCCGTAATATGGGCCACGATAAAGTCACCGCCCTTGATCTTGGGGTGCTGGCAGTTCTCATAAAGATGTGTAGCCAGGTCTACCGAGAAGTCATAGAGCATATCGGGATTGTCGAATATGTCGCTCACCAGACGGTAGACGCGGTTATTCTCAAGTCCCATGTCATCATGGAATATGAAACGCTCCTCACTCTTGAACGCCCCCACAAAATACTCTGTGAGCAGGGTGTTCATATCCTCGCTCAACGTATAGAGTTTCTTGGAGCAGACAAACGGCTCCTCATTAGCCTGATTGCCCACATAATGCAGCGCCATGCTGCTTATCTTCATCTCAGACATCTGTTATTGGTTTTGGCTGCCACCGGCCAGGTCAAGAATCTCATTTGTGATGGCCTGCTGGCGCAGTTTGTTGTATTGGAGTGTAAGCTCGCCTATCAGGTTGTCGGCATTCTCGGTTGCAGCCTGCATGGCAATCACGCGGGCAGCCTGCTCGCTGGCAAATGAATCCAGGACGGCACTGTACAGTTTGGTCTTGATTACCTTGGGCAGCAGGCCCGATATAAGATCCGTGGCCGACGGCTCCAGAATATAATCGGCAGCCGATTCAGTTGCATCGGCCTCCGGAACGCTTACCGGAAGCAGCACCTCATCGACAATCTTCTGTGATCCGGCACTGCGGAAATGGGTATATGTGATAATCACCTTGTCCAGGTGGCCGTTACGGAACAGGTCCATAAGGTCATCGGCCAGTTCTGCGGCCTTGCTGTAATCACGGGTGGCCATCAGGCCTGAGAATGCGCGGTTAATGTTGTAACCCTCCTTGGCCAGAGCATCGGTTATCTTCTGACCGATGGGATAGATATGAGGCTCGTCATCAACCTTGCGCCACTCATCAATAAGAGCCTTGGCATGACGTATCATATTGGCATTGAATCCGCCACAAAGGCTGGAGTCCGATGACATGCAGATGATAGCCACGTTCCTAACCTCACGCTCCACAACCAGCGGTGATACGCTCTGGGCCTGAGGCATGGATGAAAGACTGGAGAGTATACGGTTCAGCTGGTCCACGTAGGGCAGCGCATACTGGATGCTCTGCTGCGCCTTACGCAGTTTCACGCTTGACACCATCTTCATGGCCGATGTGGTCTTGCGTGTGTTGCTGACCGATTGTATACGGATCTTTATCTCCTTGAGTGACATGCGTTATCAGATTCCAAGTTCTGAGATTGTCTTGTCTGCAGCCTCGCGTATCAGGGCACCTATCTCATCATTCATCTGGCCAGCAGTGAGTTTGTCAAGCACGGTATCCTGATATTTGCCCTTGATTATCTCTACAAAACGGTCCTGGAACTCACTGACACGCTCCAGAGGAACGTTCTTGAGCAGTCCCTGGATGCCGCAGTAAAGGACGGCAATCTGCTCGCCCACCGGCATAGGTGAATACTGCGGCTGAATGAGCAGACGGTTGTTCTTACGTCCCTTGTCAAGCACCATGGCGGTAACAGGGTCCATATCGCTGCTGAACTTGCTGAACGCCTCCAGTTCACGGTACTGGGCCTGGTCAATCTTAAGTGTACCTGCCACCTTCTTCATGGACTTGATCTGTGCGTTACCGCCCACACGTGATACTGATATACCTACGTTGATGGCGGGACGGAATCCCTGGTTGAAGAGGCTTGACTCCAGATATATCTGACCGTCGGTGATAGAGATCACGTTGGTAGGTATGTATGCCGATACGTCACCGGCCTGTGTCTCGATGATAGGCAGAGCGGTAAGTGATCCGCCTCCCTTTACATGTCCTTTGAGTGATGCAGGCAGGTCATTCATCTTTTCTGCAACCTCCTGCTGGCTGATGATCTTGGCGGCACGTTCCAGCAGACGTGAGTGCAGGTAGAATATATCACCGGGATATGCCTCACGGCCCGACGGGCGCTTAAGGATCAGTGATACCTCACGGTAGGCCACAGCCTGCTTTGAGAGGTCATCATATACCACCAGTGCATGACGGCCGGTATCACGGAAATACTCACCGATGGCAGCACCTGCCAGAGGTGCGTAATACTGCAGAGCTGCAGGATCGGCAGCAGTGGCGGCAACCACGATGGTGTAATCCAGCGCACCGTGCTGACGCAGGGTGTTCACGATAGTGGCTACAGTTGAGCCTTTCTGGCCCACAGCCACGTATATGCAATAGACAGGATCACCTGCCTCATAGTTCTTACGCTGGTTGATGATGGTATCAATGGCAATGGCGGTCTTACCGGTCTGACGGTCACCGATAATGAGCTCACGCTGACCGCGGCCGATAGGAATCATGGCATCGATAGCCCTAAGACCAGTCTGCAGGGGCTGATGTACGGGCTCACGGAATACCACACCGGGAGCCTTACGCTCCAGAGGCATCTCAAAGAATGGGCCCTCTATGTCCTTGAGACCGTCAAGCGGCTTACCCAGCGGGTTAACCACGCGGCCCACCATATTCTCGCTCACGTTTATGGACGCGATACGTCCTGTGCGGTGAACGGTCATGTCCTCCTTGATCTGGTCTGTGGGACCCAGCAGGATGGCACCTACGTTATCCTCCTCCAGATTCATCACTATGGCCTGTATGCCATTGTCAAACTCTATCAGCTCATCGGCCTCGGCATTCTTGAGTCCGTATATGCGGACCACGCCGTCACTCACCTGGAGAACGGTTCCTACCTCCTGGAAGCGGGCGCTTGTATCTATGCCCTTAAGCTGTTCCAGAAGTACCTCCGATACCTCACTTGCCTTTATTCCGTTTGCCATTATATGATACGGTTATTCTTTTCTATTAGTTCCTTGCGGATTCTCTGCAACTTGCCTGCCACGCTGGCGTCAAGGCGGAATCCGTCAACAAGCAGCACGAATCCTCCGTCAATTGAAGGATCTACCGAGTGCGTCCACTCCACACTGCCGTGCTCTACGTTCTCTACCAGCTGTTTGAGCCTCTCCCTGCGTTCGTCGCCCACAGGGGTGGCTGTAATAAGCTGTACCGGCACAATACCATTCCTGAGGCGATACAGGTCCTGATAGCTTATGGCCATGAAAAGCAGGCAGTCTCCACGGCCTGCACCTACGGCAAGCTTAAAGAAGGACCTGGCCGATCCGCTCAGGCTCCCCTTACCGTCAGTGACGGCAGTCTCAAGCAGGCTGCATTTGTCACTCACGCTCACCGTGGGGTCTATTATCCGGTCATGTATGGCACGTACAGCACGCATCCGCTCCGCAAGCGTCTGCATCTCCAGATATACCTGGCGGTCATCGCCCTGCTCCACCGCATACTGCAGCAGAGCCTTGGCATATCTTACGGAAACGGTTCCTGTATTCATACCTTACTTGCCGGTTTTCACGTCATCTATCATCCGGTCTATCAGAAGGAGCTGGTCATTGTCAGTAGACAGCTCTTTCAGAACGACTCTCTCTGCCACCTGTACAGACAGTTCCGCTACCTGACGACGGAGACTGCGCAGAGCCTCCTCCTTCTCCAGACGGATCTGTTCGCGTGCATCGGCGATGATCTTCTCACCGCTCTCCTTGGCACGGTTCTCGGCCTCTGCTATGATCTCATCACGCCGGTCAGCCGCCTCCTTCAAGATACGCGCCTTCTCGGCACGTGTCTCCTTCAGGAGTTCGTCACACTCAGTCTGGATACCGGCCAGACGCTCATTGGCCTGCTTGGCGGCATCAAGCGACTTGTCAATATACTCATTACGCTTGTCCACCATATCGGTTATGACGGGGAATCCCCACTTAACCAATATGAAGAACACTATTCCGGCCGCAATGAGCATCCAGATCAGTGTACCGACCTCGGGATTGAGCAGATCCATTTATCTAGGCAGGGCTAAGAAACAAACCAGCAATGCAAAGAGGGCAACACCCTCCATGAAGGCGCCAATGATGATCATGGCACTACGGATATCACCTGCAGCCTGAGGCTGACGTGCAATTGACTCCAGAGTTGACTGGCCTATCTTACCAAGACCGATAGCTGCTCCGATAACTGCGATAGCTGCACCGAGTGCAATACCGGCATTACCCATAGCTGCACCTGCGGCAGCCTGCAAGATTGTTGCTAACATCATAATGTTTACAGTTTAAATTGTTGATATTTCATTATTTGATTTCTCCTCAGTTTTCTCCTTATGCTCGTGCTCCGGATGTGCCAGACCGATGAACATGGCCGACAGCATGGTGAACACATATGCCTGGATGTATGCCACCAGCAGCTCCAGAAAGTTCATGAACACCATGAAGAAGAGTGATATGGCAGACATCGGGGTACCTATCATCGGGCCCATCTTAGCCGTTATGAAAATAAGGCATGTAAGGGTCAGTATGATAGAGTGACCGGCCGTCATGTTGGCAAACAGACGTACCGTAAGCGCAAAAGGCTTGGTGAATATACCTATGGTCTCAATAAGCGGCAGTATGGGTGGTATCTTGAGATAGATAGGTGCATCGGGCCAGAGTATCTCCTTCCAGTACTCGCGGTTACCGAACAGGTTCACCGTAAAGAAGGTAATCAGGGCCAGAGACAGTGTCACGGCTATGTTTCCCGTTACGTTTGCACCGGCGGGGAATATAGGTATAAGACCCATCAGGTTGCTCAGGAATATAAAAAAGAACATTGAGAGCAGCAGGGGCGCAAAACGCTTGTACTCCTTACCTACTGACGGTTTGATGATATCGTCCATTACCATGTAGATAACCAGCTCCATAAGGCCGATGAACCCGCCGGGGGCCGGTGCCGTAGCATCATGACGGCGGTACCAGCGTGCCGTAGACATCACTATCACGCACAGGAGCAGGCAGTTGATTATGATTCCCAGAGCCACTTTGGTGAGCGACAGGTCAAGAGGCTTAAGTTCTGTGCCATCGGGCAAAACCTCCATCAGGCGGCCTGCATAAGCGCCCTCCTTTGCAATGCGGAAGCCCTCATAACTGCCCTCATGACCCAGCTTGCTTGACATGAAGAAATGCCAGCCGGATACCTTGCTGTGCAGTATTACAGGCAGATACAGGCTTATCTCCTTATTGTTGGTTGACAGTATATGCCAGTGGTAGGAGTCCTTGAGGTGCTCAAAAATGATGCCTTTCACATCAACTGACTCATCCTCGGCTTTAGGCTCCCCTGCCCTTACAGGCATGACCGCAATCAGCAGCAGTGACAATATGTAGAGAATACGTTTCAACTCTTTTTCTCCTCCTTTATTAATAGTGTGGTCTCAACGGCAGTGAGACACAGGTAATATGACATGAATATTACAGCAAATGCAGGCAGGCCGCTGCTTACCACCCTGAAATAGACCAGGATGAATATGAGGGCAACCATTATCTTGACAATCCTGTAGGACATCAGGAAATAGCTGCGGTCACGTCCCTTCTTTGCGTTGGACTTGTGCATCATTATCATCACGCCCAGCATCAAAGCAAAGTAGAGAGGTATCAGAAACAGCCCCGACGGATAGTGCTCAGGCCATACCAGACGCAGCAGAAGTACCGCTGCAACTGTAAGTAGCGCCAGAGTGACCGAATATATGACTGCAAGTCTCTTCATTTTCTTAAAATCCTTGTCAGAACTCTACACAGACCGATAAAACGTTGTTCTGAACCTCTGCGAACCCGGACTTTACCATTATATCAGCATTGCCGTTCGCATCCTTATAGACAATCTTTCCCGTTTCCAGTGATGAGATTATGGGCGCATGGTTATCCAGGACCGTGAAACTGCCCACAGTGCCGGGAAGAGTGACGAACTCAACCTCACCCTCATACACAAGTCTGTCCGGAGCTATGATCCTAAGTCTCAACATCAGTTCTTGAGTTCTGCCTGCAACTTCTTAGCCTTCTCAATAGCCTCCTCAATGGTACCTACATTCAGGAACACCTGCTCGGGCAGGTCATCGACCTCACCGTCCAGGATCATGTTGAATCCCTTGATGGTATCCTCAATGCTTACCATGGTACCCTTGACACCGGTGAACTGCTCTGCCACGGTGAACGGCTGTGACAGGAAACGCTGTACGCGGCGTGCACGTGCTACGGTGAGCTTATCCTCATCAGAGAGCTCATCCATACCCAGGATTGATATGATATCCTGGAGCTCGTTATAACGCTGCAGAATCTGCTTTACGCGCTGAGCGGTATCGTAGTGTGCCTTACCCACGATGTTGGGGTCAAGGATACGTGAAGTTGAATCCAGCGGGTCAACAGCCGGGTAGATACCCAGCTCGGCAATCTTACGGCTCAACACGGTTGTTGCATCCAGGTGTGAGAACGTGGTTGCAGGTGCCGGGTCGGTAAGGTCATCGGCAGGCACGTATACGGCCTGTACAGATGTGATTGATCCGTGAATGGTAGATGTGATACGCTCCTGCATCTTACCCATCTCACTGGCCAGTGTAGGCTGATAACCTACGGCACTAGGCATACGTCCCAGCAGGGCCGATACCTCTGATCCGGCCTGTGTGAATCGGAAGATATTATCTATAAAGAACAGGATATCGCTGTAAGCGCCGTCGCTGCCGGCACCGTCACGGAATGACTCGGCTACGGTAAGACCTGACAGAGCTACCGATGAACGTGCCCCTGGAGGCTCATTCATCTGACCGTACACAAGCGTGGCCTGTGACTTGGCAACCTCATCATAGTCAACCTTGCTCAGGTCCCACTCGCCCTTGGCCATGCTCTCCTTGAAGGCATCACCATATTTTATTACACCGGACTCAATCATCTCTCGCAGCAGGTCGTTACCCTCACGGGTACGCTCTCCCACTCCGGCAAATACTGAGAATCCGTTGTTCTTCTTTGCGATATTGTTAATCAGCTCCATGATGAGCACGGTCTTGCCCACGCCGGCACCGCCGAACAGACCGATCTTACCACCCTTGCAGTAGGGCTCCAGCAGGTCTATCACCTTGATTCCGGTAAAGAGCACCTCCTCAACAGTTGACAGCTCCTCAAATTTAGGAGGCTGACGGTGTATGGGGAACGCGCCCTCCTTGTCAAGAGGTTTGAGGTCATCAATGGGCTCACCCGTAACGTTCATCATACGGCCCTTGATCTGCTTGCCTACAGGCATCGTGATAGGACTGCCGGTGCATACGGCTTCCATTCCGCGGCGCAAGCCGGTGGTAAGGTCCATAGCCACGCAACGGACCATATTCTCACCAATGTGCTGCTGAACCTCGATTATAAGTTTACGGCCGTCATCACGGGTTATCTCCAGTGCGTCATGGATTGAAGGCAGGTCATCACCCACCTCAAAGGCCACATCCACTACCGGACCGATTATCTGGGCAACATGCCCCAATACTGCTTTCATACCTTTAGTTTTACAAGGCTGCAAAGGTAACATTTTCTACTATATTTTGCCTATCCTTTCAGGCTTGATTTGTCACTAAATGGAAAAAATTTATAGTAATTTTGCACCATGATTCTGACAGGTACTCTTTTAGCTATCATTCAGCTAATTGCCGGATTCGTACTGCTCTATTTTGGAGGCGACTGGCTTGTAAACGGCGGCGTGGCACTGGCCCGCAGGTTCCGCATTTCATCACTGGTCATAGGCATGACCATAGTTGCGTTCGGCACATCGGCCCCGGAGTTGCTGGTAAGCATGATGTCATCCATAAAAGGGAGCGCCGGCATAGCTATGGGCAATGTGATAGGCTCAAACATAGCCAACATTGGCCTCATCCTGGGACTGACCGCCATGCTCTGCCCCATCCCCACTCAGAACCGTAAGGTATCGGCCAACGGGCTTGTCATGATACTGGCTTCAGTACTGGCACTTGTATTCTCACTCAACAACGGTCTTTCAAGAGCCGAGGGTCTGATCCTGTTTGCCGGAATAATCCTGTTTACGGTAATCTCCATACGTCTGGGCCGCACAAGCAAGGAGGAGTTTGAACCCGCCGCAGACGGTCAGGGCAAGCAGATGTCCGTATTGGCGGCGCTGCTGCTCATTGTGCTCTCATGCGCCATGCTGGCATTCGGAGCCGATTTCATGGTTGACGGCGCCACATCCGTGGCAAAAGCCCTGGGCGTTAGCGACAAGGTAATCGGACTTACAATCGTAGCTTTGGGAACAAGCCTGCCGGAGCTTGCAGCATCGGTCGCAGCTGCCTTAAAGAAGGAGATGGACATATCCATAGGCAACATCATAGGCTCCAACATTTTCAACCTCATGTGCGTGCTGGGCGTATCGGCCTCAATAAGGCCAATACAGTTTGATTACATGCAGTACAGGATGGATTTCATCATCATGATGGCGTTCTCGGCAGGCCTCATAATCCTGATACAGCCCTGGAAGGCTCAGGGCCGTCTGGGGCGCATATCGGGCATCATAATGTTCGCAGCCTACGCCATCTACGCCTGGTCACTGTTCTGACCTTGTAAGCCTGAATGTGACAGACAGCGGAAAATGGTCACCGATAGGACTCCCGTCACCACGTAAATAATCCAGAGAGTCTACCTTAACCTCTACAGGCACAAGCATGCCGCCACCGGCAGGATTGATATAGATTATCTTGTCTACACCCTCGCCTTTGTGACAACACCCCGGTCCGTCAGACGCTACGGGAGTTGACACCAACTGCGGGTACTCCCCGCCTCTTTCCAGCATAATCCAGGCGTCATCAACGCGGGCATTCGTATTCCGCTCCATATAATCCATGAACACGCTCCTGATACTGTCACGTGAATAGTAGCTGTTAAGGTCACCTGTCACTATCACGGGGCGCTTATCCAGATGAGAGATGATATAATCACGCAACTGGCGCCACTGTGCCATACGGGCCACACGGTCCTGACGGTCATTGCCGTTCAGAATATCCGTCTCTTCGGATGCATCCATATGCATATTGTAAACCACCAGCCTTGAGGTACCCTTAAGCTGTATGTCATAGCGCCTGAATCCCTTGGTTATAATGTCATCGGCCGCATGGTCCAACTTTCCGTAGCTCAAGGTCCACGCAACGCTGTCAGCCCTTTTGACAGCAAGTTCATTTTTCCAGAACACGTTCACGCCGTCATACGGGAATTTCAAGTCAGGACCAATCCTGTCCATTGTAATGCTGCCGGGCCAGGTATCGGAGCAATATCCTTCACCTATCCCGGTTTTTATCTCCTCATTATAGTCAAAGTCCTCCTGAACGGCTATGAAATCATGTCCCTTACCCCTCAGGTACCCCCCCATCAGAAGTGAGTATTCGGCGCCAGGACCATCAGGATTTATATCAACCGGCAGATTGGCAATCCTGGCAGGAAGCCCGTCAACATTCAGAGTTACAATCGTAAAAAGTTCATTCTGATACTCTGTGGGCAGGATTTCAGGTTCCGGTACCTTATCATCATTACGGCATGACGACATGGCAGCCAGGCATACGGCCGCCACGGTCATCGCATATAGTCCTTTTATAAACATGTCAGAAATAAAGTCGTGCAGGTCAGCAGTTCCTGCGTTTCATTACGCTGCGTACAAAGTACCAGATCAGGGCGGCGTACATTATGAGTGACAGCCACTCTGCCATATGTGATCCGGTCCATGAATCAGCCATAAAGAGATCCAGTCCGGCAAACCTGAGTGCGGCGCTTACCACGCCCATCAGCGCACCGCCGGCAATGAATCCCGAAGCCAGCAGGGTACCGTGCTCCACACGTGCGGTATTCACAGCAGCGTCATTGCTGCGACTGCCAACATACCAGTTGATGAGTCCGCCCACCACAAGAGGAATATTAAGCTGGAACGGGATGAACATACCCAGCGCAAATGCCAGAGCCGGAATCTTGCAGAAATTCAGGATCAGGGCAATCAGGGCACCTGTAGCATAAAGCCACCAGGGAGCGCCTGTACCTGACATAAGCGGATCTATAACGGCAGCCATGGCATTGGCCTGCGGAGCCACCAGGGCATTATCGCCTACAAATCCGTAGGTCTTGTTCAGGATAATGAGCACACCGCCCACTGTCAGGGCCGATACCAGAGTACCCAGGAACTTCCAGCCCTGCTGTACAGCCGGTGTTGATCCCAGCCAGTAACCTATCTTAAGGTCGGTTATAAAACCGCCGGCCATGGAGAGTGCAGTACAAACCACGCCGCCCATAATAAGAGCCGATACAATACCGGCTGTACCCTTAAGGCCCACAGCCACCATGATTACCGATGCCAGTATAAGGGTCATCAAAGTCATACCCGATACGGGATTGGTACCCACGATGGCTATTGCGTTTGCGGCAACCGTAGTGAACAGGAAGGCAATGATTCCAACTACCAGGATACCTACAACGGCATGAATCAGGTTAAAGTCCATCACGCCCAGGTAGAAGAATGCGAACACTGCCACGAGTGCCACTATTATACCTATAATAACTATCTTCATGGGCAGGTCACGCTGTGTGCGCTCCACCTGCTCACCCTGAGCGACCTTACCGCCCTTAAGCTCACGCCCGGCCAGGCTGACAGCACCTTTGATCACGGGCCATGATTTGACGATACCTATAATTCCGGCCATGGCAATACCACCTATACCTATATGGCGTGCATAGCTTGAGAATATCTGCTCAGGCTCCATTCCGGCCACCGCATCGGTCACTGCCGGATTGAGTGACTGCAGGAACGTATCGCCCAGCATAGGCAGCAAAGGCACTATCACGAACCATACCACAGCTGATCCCGCAGCAATGATACATGCATATTTAAGGCCTACGATATATCCCAGACCCAGCACGGCAGCACCCGTATTGATGCTGAACACCAGCTTAGCCTTTGTTGCCAGGGCCGATCCCCATGCACATACCCTGGTGGTAAAGTTCTCGGTCCAAAGCCCGAATGTGGATACTATGAAGTCATAGATACCACCTATGATACCCGATACTACCAACGGTTTGGCCTGTCCCGCACCCTTCTCACCCGATATAAGCACCTGGGTGGTAGCTGTAGCCTCAGGGAAAGGATACTTGCCATGCATATCCTTGACAAAATATTTGCGGAAAGGTATCAGGAACAGTATACCCAGAACGCCTCCCAGCAGCGAGCTGATGAACACCTGCATAAAGTTCACTGTCATATCAGGATACTTGGCCTGCAGGATATAGAGTGCCGGCAGAGTGAATATGGCACCGGCCACAATAACGCCTGAGCATGCGCCGATAGACTGTATGATCACGTTCTCACCCAGGGCACCCTTGCGCTTGGCTACCGATGACACACCCACAGCTATGATGGCGATAGGAATTGCAGCCTCAAACACCTGACCTACCTTGAGGCCCAGATAAGCGGCTGCAGCTGAAAACAGCACAGCCATAAGCAAGCCCCACCCCACAGACCACAGATTGGCCTCAGGATAGACCTTACCGGGGTTCATGACAGGTTCATATGACTCACCTTGTTTTAGCTCTCGATACGCGTTCTCCGGCAACTCTACCGGTTTCTTATCTTCCTTAGACATATTCGTGATTATTTCAACAATGATGCGAATATAGTTAAAAAGATGTGATGTTTCATAAAAATAAACATTACTTTTGGAACGCGAAAACCATTTACACTAACTATAATCATATGAGAAAGTATCTGTTTACAGCTGCCGCAGCTCTCATGGCAATGGTAGCAGTGCCGGCTCAGGCACAAAACTCGAGAATCGTTGAAGAAGGTGGATCAGGCCCCTACAAGGCAATCATGATGGAGGAGTCCACCCTTACCACTCACACAATTTTCCGTCCGCAGGACCTGAGCAAGTTTGACAAGAAGAACCTGCTTCCTGTTATTGTTTGGGGCAACGGAGGTTGCGCCAACTCACCCAGCGGTCATATCAATTTCCTCAATGAGGTTGCTTCACAGGGTTTCCTCATCGTAGCTATCGGTCCCAGCAACTACCAGCAGCAGGAAGCTCCGCGTCCCGGACAGACCGGTGATGTTCCCCGTATGGGTCAGGGCGGCGGTATGCCCGGCGGTATGGGTGGCTTTGGAGGCGGAATGCCTCAGATGGGCGGCCAGCGTCCTCAGGGTGCACCTCAGGGTGGCCAAGGCGGCGGTATGCCCCGTATGGGCATGGGCGGTGGAATGCCTCAGATGGGCGGTGGAATGCCCGGTGGTGGCGGCATGGGCGGTGGAATGTCCATGGGTGACCCCGAAGGCCTGAAGCAGGCTCTTGAGTGGGCAATCGCTCAGAACGCCGACAAGAACAGTCCCTACTACGGCAAGCTTGACCTTGACAACATTGCAGCAGCCGGTATGTCATGCGGTGGTCTGCAGGCCCTCCACATGCTGGATGACGCACGTATCAAGACCATCCTGGTTATGAACAGCGGTTTCTTTGGCACTGATGAGAGCGAGGACAAGGCTAGCCTTGCCAAGATGAAACAGAAATCAGTTATCTGGATCCTGGGCGGTTCAACCGATATTGCATGGGAGAACGGTAACGATGACTTCAAGCGTATGTCAGGTACAATGCCCGCATGCCTTGTAAGCCTTGACGGCATAGGCCACGGCGGTACATACATGCAGCCCAACGGCGGTGACTACGCAAAGGTTGCCGGAGCATGGCTCAAGTGGTGGCTCAAGGGCGACAAGGAGGCCAGCACAATGTTTACCGGTTCAGAACCCGGCGTAAGCAAGATGGAAGGCTGGATGATTGAGCGCAAGAACATCAAGTAAGACTTGCATCATATTAAGACAACGCGCCCCTGGCCAATTGCCAGGGGCGCTTTTCATCTAAACATCTAATACCCCCAATTGGGGTAAAACAGCTTATTACAATCTGAAGAATGAGTAATATGCCCTGTCAGCGTGTGCAGTCTGTTTCTGTTCATTCATGTAGTTAAGGTTAGGAAACTGGTCCTTGTCATAATAATAGACCAACTCCTTGTCATTCAGCTTGCAAAGGCAAGCCTTCTTGGTTATCACCTCTCCTCCGTCCCTCTCCTCACGGAATGTCAGCACGCCATCGGGATCCAAAGAATAATGACCCTCCATGGTCACCATATTGGCAACGGTAAGCGGAGCATCACCGTACATAACGTATGAATTGGGGCTAAGCACAAGATTCCATTTTCGCTTGTTCACAGTGGTATTCTTTTTGATCCTCTTGGCATCACGATAATAAACCACATCTGAGAAATACCAATTCCCCTCAATTCTGCGCTTCCAGTACATGAATCTGAGTTCCTGTACATAATTCCAAATCTTTCTCATATCACGTGTTATTTTAGTCCTTAAACAATCCTTATGTCAATTCCGTATGTTCTTATTTCACTCATTGTCAAAATCCAGGATACGTGCATTATACTTAACCTCCCACTCCTTAACCGTAGCGGTAAACTCAATAGGCCTGTAAACCGTGCACAGGTTCATTCCCAGAATAAAAGTGTACTGAAGGCCCAGTTCAAACATATCGTCCGGAATCACTCCTGACAAGGAAATAATCTGCGACTTGCCTTTAGCGCCACTGTAGTGGGTGCCGTCATAATCAAACTCATCAACATCAAAGATTATCTCCACATAATGTTTCCCTTCCTTGAGGTCCTCCGGGACCACATAGAAACGGTTACATTCACATTTCCTGGAAGTCAGGCGGTCATTTGCAATGAAGAGAGCGTTCTCTTCACCATAGACCACCTGATCGTCTCCTTCATAATACACAAGTTCCTGACGTTTGGCGTTGGGAACCCAATGGCCGTCATTGCCATCAACTACAAACATGCCCTCTGTCGGCATCCCGTGAAGAACAACCTTGCGGATATGCATGTACCCTCTCAGTTGTTCATCTACGGTAATGTCGCAAACCTTAAATCCAATGTTGTTTGAGATGTGATGGAAATTGAGATTTACGGTCTCGTAGTCCTTATCACACCTCATATTCACAGCATTTGAGGCCAAAGGGCCCTTACAAATATCATTGGGTGAAAAAGATATGGCGTATGAACCATCCTTATGGTGACTCACGTTGCTGACAAACGGATAGAAAGCACTGACAATCATTAAATCTGACTCTCCCGATGTGATTACATCGGCTGTCCTTACGCCGTTGTACTCATAAACCGGCAGATTCTCTACCAGCACGCTGTTGGAGCTGGTGTCAATGCCCACAAGACCGAACGGCATGTCTGAATCAAAGTATGTGCATTTGTTCTCTGCATCATATGAGGTCTTTGAATCATCCGTAGACTTAGAGCAGCCATCCCATCTGTTCTTGGTATTCCCCGAAACCGCTATATTAAATACTGTATGTGTCTCCAGACCGTCAAATCCAATAAAGAACATATCCTCTCTTGCACAGGAGGAAACGATCATTGCTGCACCGGCAACAAGCATCATTATGTAATCTGTTCTTTTCATTTCAAAACGGTTTGCCTTGATTTCTGTACCAAAGATAAAATTGTTTTTGAGGTAGCAATGTTGGAATTTAGGTGGACTTGCCCAATCTGATTAAAATTATTCATGAAAAAATCCAAAAGTTAAAAAGTTTGAAATTGTATAAATTGTCAAGTATAGATGAAACGTAAAATCGAACTTGTGGGATATTGTAGAGCATGCTAACCGTTAAATCCAATGTATGTTTTTGTTCCAATAAGAACAAATTTGAACCCGTATTTGAACTATATTATACACAAATCAGCCATGTATAAACACTCAGGACAAATATGGGCAGGATGTATCTGATAGTTTTATTACCTTTGTGCAAAACAAACACCAGGACATGAACATTCTTATAAAAAATGGCATAATACTGCCCATGAACGCCTCTGAGGGCCAGGAACTTTACTACAAAGGATACCTGGGTATTGAGGGTGAAAGGATAGCATTTGTAAGCAAAGACAGCGCTGAGGCCGACCGTTTCATGGCAAGCCATAAAGATGACTGCACAGAAATTGACGCCTGCGGCAAGATAGTCATGCCGGGCCTTATAAACACCCACACACACGTAGCAATGGCATTGCTTAGGGGCATATCTGATGATGTACCTCTCATGGAGTGGCTGCAGGAGCACATCTGGCCGATTGAGGGCAAGATGGGATATGACGAGGTTTATGCCGGTGCACGCCTGGGCATGCTTGAGATGCTCATGGGCGGAACCACCACATTGGTTGACATGTATCCCTATGAGGAGGCCATAGCCCAGGCTGCAGAGAGCGCAGGAATCCGCGCCTTTGTAAGCCCCTGCCCCATGGATTTCAGGATGGAGCACTTTGAGAATGACTGGCGTCAGGTTCAGAAACGTTTCTCACAGAGCCGCCTTGTCACAATGATAATGGGGCCGCATGCCATATATACCTTATCTAAAGAGAACCTGGAGCGCTCCATCAGTCTTGCCAAGGAGCTTGGAACAGCCAGCCATGTACATCTGGCTGAGACTGAGACCGAAGACCGCGACGCACGTGCCAAATACGGCATGAGCCCAACGGAGTACTTTGAGAAGGCCGGACTGTTCAGCACCCCAACTCTTGCCGCACACTGCGTAACGGTAAGTGACCATGATATAGAGATCCTGGCCAAAAACCATGTATCAATCGCCCACAACCCGCAGAGCAACATGAAACTGGCATCCGGCATAGCTCCCGTCAAGAAGATGATGGACGCAGGCGTAAATGTAGCATTGGGCACTGACGGGGCATCATCCAACAATGACCTGGATATGTGGGAGGAGATGCGCTCCGCTTCATTGTTACAGAAAGTGGCCACTATGGATCCTTGCGCTATCCCTGCTTATACCGCATTGAAGATGGCAACCGTCAACGGTGCCAAAGCGATAGGACGGGAGGGTGAACTTGGTGTTCTGACACCAGGCGCTATGGCCGATATCCAGATTGTTGACCTGGAAAAACCGCATCTGTATCCGCACACCAACCTTATTTCAGAGCTGGTTTACAGTGCACATGCCCAGGATGTGGAGACAGTCATAGTTAACGGCCAGATAGTCGTCAAAGACCGCATATGCTTGACAATGAACGCTAAAGACGTCTGCCAGACTGCCCAAAAGCATATAGACCGTCTGATGCAAAACTGACACCGCAAAGAAAAAGTGGCGGGGAGACTAAAAAAAATCCCAATAATCTTTTGAAAGTCTCCCCAAAACCACTACCTTTGCACCGCTTTCACAAGAAAGCACGCTCTTTGATAACATTTTTTTTGGAAATGATTCGCACCTGCGTTGATAGAATACGTGAAAACGATTCCAAACGCACGGAGGCAATGGTCGCACAAGCCGAGAGCAGAAGGAAAGCTTGCTTTCATTATGCCGAGGCGCAGGAGACCTTCGCCGCAGGAAAAATTTCCAAAGAAATTTTTTCTGCGGCAATAGCTCAGTTGGTAGAGCACGACCTTGCCAAGGTCGGGGTCGCGAGTTCGAGTCTCGTTTGCCGCTCAAGAGTAGATCTTTGATTTATTTTAGAAATGCCCAGGTGGCGGAATTGGTAGACGCGCACGTTTCAGGTGCGTGTGCCGCGAGGCGTGCAGGTTCGAGTCCTGTTCTGGGCACTTCATTGGAGAGATGGCGGAATTGGTAGACGCGCTACTTTGAGGGGGTAGTGACAATTATGTCGTGTGAGTTCGAGTCTCATTCTCTTCACAAAAGTTCATTGAAATTATTTGGAAATGTTTCATACCTGCGTTTAAGAATACGTGATAACGATTCCATACGCACGGAGGCAATTTTTTTGCAAGCCGAGAGCAGAAGGAAAGTTTACTTTCATTATGCCGAGGCGCAGCAAAAAATCGCCGCATGAAAAATTTCCAAAGAAATTTTTCATGCGGCAATAGCTCAGTTGGTAGAGCACGACCTTGCCAAGGTCGGGGTCGCGAGTTCGAGTCTCGTTTGCCGCTCCATTTTAAATGATTATTACTAAGCAGCTTGTCTAAACAATAAGCTGCTTTTTTTGTTTTAAATAATGAGACGAATCACCACATTAATGCTGTCATTTTTATCGGCAGCTTGTTTGCAAGCCCAGACCAAGCATACGGTCAGCGGCTTTATCACCGACAAATCAAGTCAGGAGACACTAATCGGCGCAACAATTCTGGATCTCAAGAGCAGCCGTGGCGGCATAACGAACGAGTACGGATACTACTCACTCACCCTACCCGACGGTCCTGTCGAGATTCGTACCGGCTACGTAGGCTACAAGCCTGTGGTCATTCCGTTCAACCTGAGCCGTGACACGGTTATCAACATACAGGTGCCGGTCATTGATGAGTTATCGGAAGTGACAATTATAGGAAACCGTGAGATCCTGGGCGTTCGCGGATCACAGATGAGCGCCGTAGACATACCCATAGAGCAGATAAAGGCGGTTCCTGCCATGTTCGGCGAGACCGATGTGCTCAAGGCCCTGCAGCTGCTGCCCGGAGTCCAGGCCGGAGCCGAAGCCACAGCCGGACTGTACGTACGCGGCGGCAACCCCGATGAGAACCTTCTACTGCTGGACGGCGTGCCTGTATACAACGTGAACCACATGTTCGGCATGTTCTCGGTTTTCAATCCCGATGCCATCAAGAACGTGACACTCTACAAGGGCAGTTTCCCCGCACATTACTACGGGCGCCTGTCATCGGTAGTGGATATCCGCATGAAAGACGGTGACCTGAACAACTATCACGGCAACGTATCCATCGGCCTGATATCATCCAAGTTCAATTTTGAGGGACCTATCATAAAAGGTAAGACGTCATTCAACATATCCGCCCGCCGCACCTACTCAGACCTTATGCTCAACGGTGCGCTCGCTCTGAACAAACTGTTCAACTATGCCGATGCCGACGACCTGGGTATGGGTTACTACTTCTATGACCTGAACGTAAAGATAAACCATAAGTTCAATGACCGCGACCGTCTCTATTTGAGCTGGTACAGCGGTGATGATGACATATTCTTCAAGTACAAAGGGGCCGACGGCGAGGTCAAGAACCGCACCAGGCTGAACTGGCGCTGGGGCAATACGGTTGCAGCCATCCGCTGGAACCATGTGATCGGTCCCAAGCTCTTTATGGACGTGAGTGCCAACTACACCCGCTACCGCCACCGTATGGGCATAGAGATTGAAGAGAAGGACAAAATCAACCAGAGCAGCAACAATGCCGGAATCAAGATGAGATCCGGCATCTATGACGCATCGCTGCGTACGGATTTCCACTGGTCGCCCACACCGGGACAGGATATCAGGTTTGGAGGCAGTTACACCCACCATAAGTTCACCCCTGATGTCATAGACATGGAGATAGGATCAAACAACCCCAATGACAGCGTTCCTGCCAGCTCGTTCAGCAAATCATACGGCTCTCATGACATTTCCGCACATGAGTTCCAGCTTTATGTAGAGGATGATATGGAGCTGACTGATGTCATCAAGGCTAACATCGGCGCCGGTTACGCTTCATTCAACGTAAACGGACGTCATTACCAGTCCGTGGAGCCCAGAATCAGCGCACGTTTCCTTATTACTGATGATTTATCGGTCAAGACCGGTTACGCCTACATGACACAGTATGTGCACCTGCTGTCAAACAACATGATAAACTTGCCCACAGACCTGTGGGTGCCGGTTACCGCCAATATCGAGCCGGAGCACTCGCACCAGTGGGCGCTTGGAGCCGCATACAGCATTGAAGGGCTGGCCGATTTCACGCTTGAGGGTTATTACAAGGAGATGGACAACCTGCTTGAGTACAAGGAGGGTTCCAGTTACATGTCGGGCGATACAGACTGGCAGAACAAGGTTGCCATGGGACGTGGCTGGAGTTACGGAATGGAGTTCATGGCGCAGCGCTCTGTAGGTAAGTTCAACGGCTGGATCTCATACACATGGAGCAAGTCACAGCGCAGGTTTGACCGTGAGGATATGGTAATAAACGGTGGCCGCACATTCGACGCAAAGTATGACCGCCGCCACAAGCTGGACATAACCTGCAACTACAAGTTCAGTGACAGGTTTGACATGTCAGTCACCTGGCTGTATGAGACCGGAAACTGCGGTACCATCTACACCCAGTACTACAACACCGGCAATCTGATAGATGACGGCAGCAAGAACCTGGCCACATCACTGGGTTATTATGACAACCGCAACAATTTCCGCCTCAATCCCACCCACCGTCTGGACCTGGGATTCAACTGGCACAAGAAACTGAACGCAAGGGCTGAAAGGACTTTCAACCTTAGCATCTACAATGCATACAACAACCGTAACCCGTTCCTGGTTTACGTCTACACCCAGAGTGAGCAGGTGGGAGATGAATATCAGGAGAAGCGCACGCTGCGCCAGCTCACCCTGTTCCCTATCCTACCTTCAATCAGTTATGCAATTTCATTCTAAAGAATTATGAGACAGCACAATATAATCATTATAGCAGCCGCACTCCTGATGACCGCATGCGTCAAGGATATAGACTATAAAGGCCCGGACGGCAAGCGCATGCTTATTGTAAACAGCATCTCTGAGTCTGGCCAGGTTCCGGTATTTGAAATGAGTCACAGCTCATTCTTCCTGGACCAATACCATACCGGCAACGTGCTTAATGACGGGATTGACATCAGCGTCACCATAAACGGACAGGAAAGGAACGCCGCATATGTGGATAGCCTTAAGGGATACACTGACGGCAGGACTCTCAGTCAGGGTGATATCATATCGGTTTATGCCCACCATGACAGATACGGCACCGTGACAGCAACTGACACAGTTCCTTTCATGCAGAGTTGCGCATTGAACGGATATACCAAGAAGTATGTGAAAAAACGCGTGTTTATGGATATGTTTGATGACTTTGAGGAACCGTTTGATGACCGCAGGGTTGATTCTGCATGGGTTGTCGAGGCAGAGATTGGCCATCGTGAAGGAGAGACGGATTACTATATCCTTACGGTCGATCCCACCTACACATACTACATCTACAATGACACTCTGGATACGTATGACACCATAACGTCGCCCGCTTTTTACAAGATACCGGCCAAGACAAAGATACTTCTGGGACAGGCCAGCGAGGCTACCGCCATGCTTGAGGAGACATCGGCCGACAGCCAGTTGGAATCGGGCAAGACATTCTTCATATTTGATGACCTCTACCTCAAGGACGGCAACAAGGTCAGTTTTGAGCTGCTCATGCAGGTTCCTGACACCATAGCTTACATCTACACCTACAGCGCAGACAGCACAATAACAGACATTACCCCTTATTCTACAGCCGACAAGATGAAGGATCATGTCATTTACAATCCCAACATAAAGCTCTACACGCTCTCCAGGACCTACTATTACTACTACAGGTCCGTGAAGGATTTTGACAAGTCAAACACCTCCTTCATGGCCGAGCCCGTAACCATCCTGACCAACGTCCAGGGCGGAGCCGGCATCCTAGCCACCTACACCCCCACCACCCCGCAGCTAACATACTGCCGCCGCTGGAAGTAACGCATTGGGGACGGTTCTGTTCGCGTTGGGGACGGTTCTGTTCGCGAACAGAACCGCATTCTATGGTAAACTCCAAACGATAATCGATATTTAACACTTTATATTTAAGCTACGCCACAAACCGGTTTGTAAAGGTGTTCGGGATTGTATTTCTTCTTATTCCGCACCATTGCAACCAGCGTGTGGAGCATTTTGTTCTTGATGTTGTTTTGTATCACCAGAGGGTGCTTGCCTCGCTCAACAAGGTGCTGATAGTAACAGCTGATGTTGGCATCGGCCTTAATGGCTGCCAGTGCCGCCTGTGACAGCAATGATTTGATCATCCTGTTGGCAAACGGACTGACCTGAGGCCTGGAGTAGACACTACAGCCCGACCGTCGTTCAAATGGTGCTATACCGTAGTAACAGGCTATCTTCCTGGAGTTCATGTCAAACTTGGTGAAGTTATCGGTATAGATCATCAGACAAGCTGCGTTCTGAGCACCTATACCAGGCATAGAGGTTATAATGTCAAAGA
>Ga0265298_10002096_pt1 | contig 28509 bp, 20 predicted proteins | sample AusTroGonzalo_MG_3_FD_193486 | JGI IMG/M metagenome (GOLD analysis project Ga0265298, IMG submission 193486) | Bovine rumen microbial communities from tropical cattle in Woodstock, Queensland, Australia - Gonzalo_01 | ecosystem: Host-associated > Mammals > Digestive system > Stomach > Rumen ...
GGCGGCGCGGCTGGGTGCAGGCGATGCGGCGTCCGTGCGCGCCCAGGCCCAGCTCCATCGCCATCTTCGGAAGCTGCGTCGTCTTGCCCGATCCGGTGTCGCCGCACACGATGACGACCTGGTGCTTCCTCAGGAGCGCGAGAATCTCCTCCCGATGTTCGCTTATCGGGAGTCCCTCGGGGTACTTGAATTTCGCGCCGTCCTCTTCCATTTGCGGGATATTATAGCAAATCGCGCCGCCGCGGCACCGGCTCCGTGGCGACGTCATTGAAGTGCCATTTTTTGGTATAATATTCGCCACCTATGAGAATCGTAGTCAAAGTCGGAACGCACGCTATCGCGAACAAGGCGGGGAAGCCCGACCACGCGGCGCTCAAGCGCCTCGTCGCGCAACTTAGCGAGCTAAGGAAGTCGGGGCACGAGGTCTTCTTCGTCTCGTCGGGCGCGGTTGCGGCCGGAGTCGAGTCGCTTGGGCTCAAGGCCAGGCCGACCGACGTCAACGACGTCCAGATGTGCGCAGCAGTCGGGCAGGCCCGCTTTATCTGCGAATACGAGCACCTCTTCGCCGAGTACGGCGTCAAGATCGGACAGGTGCTGCTCACCCACTACGACTTCGAGGACCACCATCGCGCGCAGAACGTGAAAAAGTCCCTCGACCACCTCGTCCGCCTCGGCATCGTCCCGGTCATCAACGAGAACGACGTCGTCGCCGACGAGGAGCTGAAGGGCAAGACGTTCGGCGACAACGACTGGATGGCGCAGCTCATCGCTCGCCTCGTCAAGGCCGACTCGCTCGTGCTCCTCACGACCGTCGACGGCCTTCTCGACGCCCAGGGGCGCCGTATCCCGCGCGTTGACAGCTTCCGCAACATCGCGCGCCTCGTGCGCACGGGCGAGAAGGGCAGCCTCTCCAAGGGCGGCATGGACTCCAAGCTGAGGGCCGTCAAGGCGTCCGTCGGCGCCGGAATCGACACTTTCATCGCAAACGGACGCAAGCGCGTCCTCATTCCGCTACTCTCCGGCAAGTCGGTCGGGACATTCTTCCCGGGGGCGGCGCTCTAGGCCATGGACGCGCGGGAATTCCTCGAGCGGACGGCCGGGATACTCGAAGTGCCGTCGGTGGAGCCTGCAACGGACTTCCGCGCGGGCCCGCTCTGGGACTCCCTTACGGCGTTCGCCCTGCGCGTCATGATCGACCAGCGCTGCGGACGTAAGCTCTCCGGCGCGGACATAGAGTCGTGCAGGACTGTCGCGGACCTCATGAAGGCCGCGGGGGTGGAGGGATGAAGCACCTCCTGATAGTCGGCGCAGGCGGGTTCGGCCGCGAGATGTACGGCGCGGCCCTCGAGTCCGTCGGCTACGGCACCGACTTTGACGTGAAGGGTTTTCTCGACGAGAAAGCGGACGCGCTTGCGCAGTTCTCGGGGTATCCGCCCGTCGTCGGCGCTCCGTCGTCCTACGAGGTGGAGCCGGACGACGTGTTCGTCACTGCGCTTGGCAGCATCGCGTCGCGCCGCAGGTGCGTCGCCCTCCTCGAGGCGCGCGGCGCGAAGTTCGTCGCGATAGTCCACAGGACGGCGACGATTGGTCCGAACGTGGCGGTTGGCGAGGGCTCGTTCATCGCGCCGCACGTCTCGCTCACCGCGGACGTTTCCGTCGGACGCCACGTGTCGGTCTTCCACTCGAGTTCCGTCGGACACGACTCGCGGCTCCTCGACTTCTCGCATGTCTACGCGCAGTGCTCGATCGGCGGCGCGGTAGTCGTCGGAGAGGGCGCCGCGGTCTATCCGGGCTCGGTTGTCGCGCCGCGCCGCAAGATCGGCGCGAATGCGGTCGTGGGTGCAGGCTCGGCGGTGTTCCTCGACGTCGACCCCGGAGTGACCGTCCTCGGCAACCCTGCCGCTCCGATATAGCGCAGTCGCTACGACTGTGGGATGGGAATTAGGGGTCAGGTGTCCTAAGCGCGAGGACGCACCGCGGCGTTTCTGCCGCGCGCCCTACTTAGCCGAATTATGGTATAATATTCTACTATATGTCAGAGAAGAAAAGAAAAATCGTAGTTACAAGCGCGCTTCCGTACGCCAACGGCGACATCCACCTCGGACACCTCGTCGAATACCTGCAGACCGACTTCTGGGTGAGGTTCCAGAAGCTCCGCGGCAACGACTGCGTATACGTCTGCGCGGACGACACGCACGGCACGCCCGTCATGATCCGCGCGCGCAAGGAGGGCGTCTCGCCCGAGGACCTCATCGCGCGCATGCATGCGATCCACCTCAAGGACTTCACAGACTTCCAGGTCGCCTTTGACAACTACTACACCACCAACTCGCCCGAGAACAAGGCGTTCTCCGAGCAGTTCTTCGCGGCGATGGAGAAGTCCGGCGGCATCACCAAGCGCACCTCCCCGCAGCTCTACTGCGAGCACTGCAAGATGTTCCTCCCCGACCGCTTCGTGAAGGGCACGTGCCCCAAGTGCGGCGCAGAGGGGCAGTACGGCGACAGCTGCGACCACTGCGGCTCCACCTACGGCGCCGAGGAGCTCGGCAGCCCCAAGTGCACGACGTGCGGCTCCACGCCGGTCGTGAGGGACTCGGAGCACCTCTACTTCGAGCTCGAGCCGCAGCACGACTACCTCGAGAAGTGGATTCCCGGACACACGACGAGCGACGTATCCAACAAGCTCCTCGAGTGGTTCGCCGAGCCCCTGCGCGGATGGTGCATCTCGCGCGACGCGCCCTACTTCGGCTTCGAGATTCCCGGACACAAGGACAAGTACTTCTACGTCTGGGTGGACGCCCCGATCGGATACCTCGCCTCGCTGAAGAACTGGTGCGAGAAGAACGGACAGAAGTTCGAGGACTGGTGGGGGACAAATCGTGATTCGTGTTTGGTGACTCGTGATTCGTGTGAGAGCGCACGAACCACGAACCACGAACCACCAGCCACGAAGGTGGAGCATTATCATTTTATTGGCAAGGACATCATCCGCTTCCACTGCCTCTTCTGGCCGGGGATGCTCCACGTCGCCGGCTTCGAGCAGCCGGACAAGATCTTCGTCCACGGCTTCCTCACCGTCAACGGCGAGAAGATGTCGAAGTCGAAGGGCACGTTCGTCAACGCGCGCACCTATCTCGAGCATCTTCCGCCCGAGGCGCTTCGCTACTACTACGCCGCGAAGCTCGGCGGGACGACGGACGACATGGACCTGAGCCTCTCGGACTTCGTCCAGCGCGTCAACTCCGACCTCGTCGGCAAGGTGACGAACATCGCCTCGCGTTCCGCGCAGATGCTCCAGAAGAAGCTCGGCGGCACGCTTGCGACGCTCGCGGGACACGACGAGGAGCTTGCGCTCCTCAAGAAGCTCCGCGACGGCGGCGAGGCGATTGCAAAGCACTACGAGGACCGCCGCTTCAACCAGGCCGTCGTCGAGATATGCCGTCTCGCGGACGCCGCGAACGAGTACTTCGACCGCAAGGAGCCGTGGAAGACGGTGAAGACCGACGCAGAGGCGACGCGCGTCACGCTTACCGCGGCGCTCAATGCGTTCCGCATCCTCGCGATCTACCTGAAGCCAATCCTCCCCGTCTACGCGGACAAGGCGATGAAGCTCTTCGGCGAGACGGAGTGGACCTGGGACTCGCGCGACGCCGCGGTCGAGGGCAAGACGCTCGGCGAGTACGAGTACCTCGCGAGCCGCATCGACGCAAAGCAGGTCGACGCGATGATCGCCGCAGCCACCGTCAAGCCCGCCGACTCCGGCGAAGTCGCCCACGAGTCCCGCGCCAGCAAGAACAAGGGAAAAGAAAGTTCCGCAGGCGGGGGTGCGGGGGCGCCAGAGTCCCCGTCCGTTCCTCTCAAGCCCGAGATCTCCTTCCCCGACTTCGAGAAGCTCGACTTCCGCGTCGGAGTCGTGGAGAGCTGCGAGACCGTGCCGAAGAGCTCCAAGCTGCTCAAGTTCGTCCTTGACGCCGGTTCGCTCGGAAAGCGCACGATATTCTCTGGCATCCGCCAGGCTTATCCCGAGCCCGAGAAGCTCGTCGGCAAGGAAGTGGTATTCGTCGCGAACCTCGCGCCTCGGAAGATGTCGGTCGGCGTCTCCGAGGGCATGATCCTCTTCGCCGGCGAGCCGGGCTCGTGCGGCGGCGTGCTCGTGCCGACATCGACGGCCGGCGGCGGAACCCCCGTGACGTGACATTGACTTGATGGCGGAAGATGCGAAGGAGACGGTCGAGGGGACGGTCAGATCGGTCGTCTACCACAACGACGAGAACGGATACACCGTCCTCCACGTCGAGCTTCCGTCCGGCTTCGCCCTGCGCCAGCTGAACGAGATAACGATAGTCGGCAAGGCGCAGGCCGTGTGGGAGGGCGAGGAGGTCTGCGCGACCGGAGAGTGGGTGACGGACAAGGTGCACGGACGCCAGTTCAAGGCGGATTCCATCACCTGCGTCGCGCCGAAGTCCCTCGTCGGCATCGAGCGCTACCTCGCCTCGGGGCTCATCAAGGGCGTCGGCAAGGTCCTCGCGAAGCGCATAGTAGAGACTTTCGGCGAGGACACTCTGAACGTCCTTTCCCACCAGTCAGCGCGGCTTGAGGAGGTTCCGAAGCTCGGCAAGGCGAAGCTCGCGCAGATACGCGCGAGCTGGCACGCCAACGAGACGCTGCGCGAGAACATGATCTTCGGGCAGACGTACGGGATATCCATCGCGAAGATGACGAAGATAGTCCGCAAGTACGGACCAGACGCCATCGCCATCGTGAAGGCCGATCCGTACAAGCTGTGCCGCGACATCTGGGGCATCGGCTTCGCGACTGCGGACCGCATTGCGCTCTCCGTAGGCATCCCCAAGGACTCGATGCTCCGCGCCCGCGCGTCGATTTCCTTTACGCTTGAGACGGAGGCCGAGGAGGGCGGGCATTGCTGGACGTTCGAGAACGATCTCCTTCTCCACGCGAACGAGCTCACGGAGATTCCGACAGAGGTTCTTGGCGAGGCGCTTGAAAAGGAAATCGCCGAAGGCCGTATCGTCGCAGAGTCCGACGCCACCCCGCCAGCCAATCCAAACAATCAAACAATCAAACAATCAAACACTTCCCCTCGCCGCATTTACCTCAAGTCGCTCTATTGGGCCGAGCGGCAGACGGCGCAGCATGTAAGGCGCATTCTCTCGACGCCGCTCGCATTCCGTCCCGTAGACGCGTCGAAGGCTGTCGAGTGGTGGGAGAAGAGGGCGGGCTTCTCGCTTGCGAACCAGCAGGCGACGGCGCTCGAGCGCTGCCTCGCGAGCAAGTTCTCCATAATCACCGGCGGCCCCGGCGTCGGCAAGACGACCATCATCCGCGCGCTTGTCGACATCTACTCCGCTCGGCGGCTCAAGGTCGTGCTGGCCGCGCCTACAGGACGCGCGGCGCGCCGCATGACGGAGTCCGTCGGGGCGCAGGCGCAGACAATCCATCGACTGCTCAAGTGGAATCCCGTGACGAACCGCTTCACTTTCGACGAGGAGAATCCGATGGATGGCGACGTCTTCATCTTCGACGAGACGTCGATGGTGGACGTCAACCTGGCGAACGACCTCCTCGCGGCGGTTCCGCCGTCCGCGGCCGTCGTCTGGGTAGGCGACACCGACCAGCTGCCTAGCGTTGGCCCGGGGAACGTGCTCGGCGACCTCATCAAGTCCGGGGTCGTCGCGTTCACGCGCCTCGACCAGATATTCCGCCAGGCCGAGGGAGGGCTCATCGTCGCGAACGCGCACCACGTGAACGCGGGCGAGCCGCTCGAGATACGCCACGGCGACTCGGACTTCTACTTCATCCGCTGCGAGGATCCGGAGCAGTGCCTCAGGCGCGCGATCGAGTTCATGACGACGCGCATCCCCAACAAGTTCGGGATGGATCCGCTCGTCGACGTGCAGGTGCTCACGCCGATGCGCAAGAACCTGCTCGGGACGGAGAACCTCAACTTCGAGCTGCAGAAGGCGCTGAATCCGACAGGCGCGGCGATAGTGCGCGGCGGGACGACGTTCCGCGTCGAAGACCGCGTGATGCAGCTCAGGAACAACTACGACAAGGACGTCTACAACGGCGACGTTGGCTTCGTGAAGGCGGTGGACGCCGAGGCGCGCGCTCTCGTCGTCGCGTTCGACGGACGGCCCGTGCGCTACGAGCCCGGAGACCTCGACGAGCTCGTCCTCGCGTACGCGACGACGATCCACAAGTCGCAGGGCTCGGAGTATCCGGCCGTAATCGTGCTCGTCCACACGCAGCACTACGTGATGCTCCAGCGGAACCTCCTCTACACGGCGATAACGCGCGGCAAGAGGCTCGTCCTCCTGATCGGCGTTCCGTACGCCGTCAGCCGAGCGATCGAGACGAACGTGGTCCGCGAGCGCCGCACAACCCTCGCCATGCGCCTGACATGATACTGGCTCCGTTGAGAGGCGTGACGATCCGGTGCTTTCGCGAGGTGTTCGCGGACGTCATACGCGACGCCGGCTTCGACGAGGCGGTGACGCCGTTCATCTCCGCGAACGCCGGGGTGGATCCGCTGAAGGACAGGGAGATAGCGGGAGGTGCGCCCTCCGCGGCTTCGGGCGGCCCGGTCAAAGTTACGCCCCAGTTCATCGGAAAGGATCCTTCCGCGCTGCGCTCGTGCCTCCTGAGGATAAAGGAGGCCGGATACGACACCGCGGACCTGAACTGCGGGTGTCCGTATCCGATGGTGCGCAACAAGGGGCGCGGCAGCGGGATTCTCCGCACGCCCGGCGTGCTCGAGAAGATGCTTGCGGCGGGGTGCGAGGCGATGGGTCCCGGGAAGTTCTCGGTTAAGGCGCGGCTCGGGGTGGACCGCAACGACGAGCTTCTGGCGCTGATGTCGATGCTGAACGATTTTCCGCTCCGTTTCCTCGTCGTGCATCCGCGCAACGCGCGGCAGATGTACGACGGCGAGTGCGACTGGGATGCGTTCCGAAGGGTGGCGGAGGTCGCGAAGATGCCGCTGGTGATGAACGGGGATCTGCCGTTTCCGCCGCAGGACGCGGACCGGAGCCGGCTCATGGTGGGCCGCGGGTTCGTCCGCTGGCTTGGCGGACGCGACGACGTCGACGAAATGCTCGCGCGGTACGTGGAGGCGTCGCGTGCGGAGCTGTACGGCGACCGGGCAGTGCTCGGGCGCATGAAGGAGCTGATAGCGTACTGGAAGGACATCCCCCGCTGGCGCCGCCTTTGGCCCGTCGTCAAGCTCACCCGTACCGTCGACGAACTTCTCAATGCATTTTGCCACTAAGTGGTTATCTTAGCGCATATATTTTGTTGGTTTGTGGGTTAGTGGGTTGAGGGTTGGTGGGTTTATGAGTTGAAAAGTTGAAAGGTTGAAGAGTAGTGGGCTAACAGCGGCGGATACGCCGCGCGCCATGCGGAGGCGAGGGGAGGGGCCTGTCAAGCAAGAGGAGCTTGCGGCCCGGCATGACCGGCGACGTCTTGTTAACTGCTACAGGCTTTTAAGCGTAAGCGACAAGAAGCAGACCTCATTAACTTCGGGTATGTCATGCCGGCGGGGTGCCGCAAGCGACGGTTTGATCGAGCAGGCCCCGACCTTCGCCGGAGCGGCTCCTCTGTGTGCACGCTTCCCGTATTTTTGGTAAAATACCCGTCAAGCCAAAACCAGGCAGAAGACATGGCCTGTCAGGCAAGGAAAGATGGAAGAACTGAAAACAGAGAAGGGGCGTCCTGACCACAACCGCCAGAAAAAGGCGGCTGTCATCAACGACTTCACAAGCTTCGGGCGGTGCTCGCTCGCGGTGACGATTCCCATTCTCTCCGCCATGAAGGTGCAGTGCTGTCCCGTTCCAACCGCCTTCTTCACGAACCACACCGGCTTTGACTCCTTTTCCTGGATGGACAACACCGAGCGGCTCGACGACTACATCTCGGAATGGAAGAAGCTCGACCTTCGCTTCGATGCGATCGCGACGGGCTTCCTCGGCTCGCGCGCGCAAGTCGACTTCGTTCTGCGCTTCGTCGACGCCTTCAGGGCGGAATCAACGATTGTCTGCGTCGATCCCGTGATGGGCGACTACGGAAAGCTCTACGCCACGTACGACATGACCCTCGCGGAGTCGATGCGCGGGCTTCTCGACGTCGCCGACATCCTCACGCCCAACCTTACCGAGGCGTGCATTCTCGCGGGAGTGCCTTATCGTACGGACATCTCGGACGCCGAGCTCGCGGAGCTGTGCGAAAGCCTCGCGTCGAGACGCGCGTCGAAGGTCGTGGTGTCCGGCATCCCGAGGGGCGAGGACCTCGTGAACTTCATTTACGAAAGGGGACGCGCCCCCGAGATCTGCGCCGAGCCGAAGATAGGCGTGGACAGGAGCGGCACGGGCGACGTCTTTGCGTCCGTCATACTCGGCGACGCCGTCAACGGCGTGGGCTTCGCCGATTCGGTCCGTAAGGCCAGCGCGTTCACCGCAAAGGCGGTGCGGCGGTCGTTTGAGATGGGCTTGCCTGAGAAGGACGGACTTGCCATCGAGGAGGTGCTGGGGGAGCTTGCCAGATGACGATTACGTACCAGGTCAGGGATGCGATCTACGTCAACCTCACGAACAGGTGTCCGTGCGCCTGCACGTTCTGCCTGCGCAGCGACGGTCCGGGTGTGTACGGCTCCGACTCGCTGTGGCTCGAGCGCGAGCCGACGGTTGAGGAGGTCGAGGAGAGCCTGTCCAAGTGGGACCTCCCGCGCTTCCGCGAAGTCGTCTTCTGCGGATACGGCGAGCCGACCGAGCGACTGGACGCGCTTCTCGCCGTCGCGGAGTGGCTCAAGGCGCGCGACGCCTCTGTCAGGGTGCGCGTGAACACGAACGGACTTTCTGACCTTGTGAACGCCAAGCCCACGGCGGCGCTCTTCGCGGGGAAGGTTGACTGCCTTTCGATAAGCCTGAACACCGACGACCCCGAGGAGTACCTGGCGGTGTGCCGTCCGAAGTTCGGCAGGGACGCGTACCCGGCGCTGCTTCGCTTCGCGAAAGAGGCGGCGGCATGCGTCCCGGAGGTCGTGATGACGGTCGTGGGCGAGCCGGTTACGAGCCTCGAGAAGCAGGCGAGGTGCCGCGCCCTGGCCGAGAGCATCGGCGCGCGGCTACGCGTGCGGCAGTACGAAGGGGCGTCGAAATGAACCTCTCCGCAGTCCCTCAGCAGACACAGTCGCAGACGCAGACGATGACCCTTGCGCCGCAGATGCGCCAGGGCATAGAGCTGCTCACGATGAACCTTCCAGAGCTGCGGCTTAGGCTCGACAAGGAGATCAGCGAAAACCCCTGCATAGAGGACGTAGACCAGACGCTCGTCACCGACACGGTCTCCGAGAAGCTCAAGGAGGCCGAGGAGCGCCCGGAGTCGGACGCAGACGGATATCCCGAGGACGACTACGAGCCCGAGTACGGCGCCGCGGCGGCGATAACCGGCGACGAGGAGGCCAATGAGCGGCGACAGCGCTTCTTCGACAACCAGACGAAGGAGGAGACGCTCGAGGAGCACCTGCTCGGACAGCTCGAGCTCGCCGAGATTCCCGAGGAGGACATGCCGATCGCCGAGATGATAATCGGCGAGCTCGACGATAACGGACTCTTCGCCGGGTCGATTCCGGACCTGGTCATGGTTACCGGCGAGAGCGAGGCGAAGATCATTTCAGTCCTCCGCCGCGTGACCCAGCTCGATCCGCCCGGATGCGGCGCGCGCAGCGCCAAGGAATGCCTGCTCGCGCAGCTGGACAAGCTCGACGGCTCGCCTTTCAAGGGGGACGTGCGCGAGCTAATTGAGAAGCACCTCGAGGACGTGGCGAACGGACACATCGCGGCGGTGGAGCGCGGGATGGGCATCTCGCACGAGCGCTATGCGGACATCCTCAGGGAGCTCCGTACTCTCGATCCGTTCCCGGGCCGCGCCTTCTCGCACCGGGGGAAGTCCGTCGCCTACGTGAACCCCGAGGTCCACGCCGTGCTGACGAAGGACGGCTGGTGGGCCGACGTCGACGACCGTAGCATCCCAGAGATCCACATCTCGCCGCGCTACGAGCGGATGCTCGCGGACCCCGACACCGACAGGAAGACGAAGTCGTACATCAGGGAGCGCATCGCCGCGGCGAGGGCGATCATCGACGCCGTGCAGAAGCGCCAGGAGACGATACGGAACATCTCTCAGGCGATAATCGACGCGCAGCCGGGGTTCTTCTCCCAGGGGCTTAAGGGCCTCAGGCCCCTGACGATGCAGCAGGTGGCGGACAAGGTAGGCGTGCACCACACGACCGTCTCGCGCACAGTTCGCGACAAGTACATCTCCACGCCGAAGGGCGTAGTTGAGCTGAAGAAGTTCTTCACCTCTGGTGTCGCCACGGACACTGGCGAGCAGGTCTCGACCGACGCCGTGAAGGACCGCCTCAAGACGATCATCGCGGCAGAGGACAAGTCTAACCCGCTTTCGGACGAGAAGCTCTCCGAGATGATGAAGAAAGCGGGCTACCACGTAGCCCGCCGCACCGTTGCCAAGTATCGCAACGCACTCGGAATCCCCGGCGTGTCCGAACGCCGCAGGTGATGCCGAGAGCGCATCGCAGCTTATTCGCAGCTCGTGATCTCCCTCACTCCGACGAGGAGCTTGTAGTATCCGGACTGGGTCGACGGACGGGTCATCTTCAGCGTCAGCGTGCTGCCAGTCGCGAGGCGGCAGTCCACGATGGTGTACGGCTTGTTGAGCGCGCTTGTCGCCGCGATCGCGTAGTAGAGCCCCGGCTTGACGGATATCGTCGTTTCGTCCGTATTGCCGGATGCGACGGCGGAGATGGCGGACGCCATGTCGGACACCGACTGGCTGTAGCCGATGGCCGCGCCGTCGAGCTCCACCTTCACCTCGTAGCTTCCGTCTCCGGCTGGCGTGGTGGAGGCAGAGAAATAGTCGCGGTAGGTCGAGTCGTCGACGATTGACGGGAAGGGCGAGTCGAGCGGCAACAGCTCCTTCACGAGGGCGGTCGCCGCGTCGGCGCTGTACGACTCCACCGTGATGCTGTACGGATAGTCGCCGATCTCAACCCTGGGCAGGTCTCCTTCAACCGTCACTCCGCTGTCTGCGAGGGCGTTGGGTCCGACGCTCATCACGGAGCCCGGCAGCGGCAATGTAGTAATGTACGTTACCGACTCCGCGGAGAGGTCTTTAACTTCCACTACGTATGGTTTCCCGGACGAGGTGTATCCGGTCCCTCCACCGCCTGTCGAGTTTGTCGTTGCGACGTAGGTGTTAGTGAATATGTTGCATCCCGCAAACGCGTAGTCGTCGATGATGACGACGTTCGTGAGAAGCTGGTCAAACGATATGTCGCCGTCGACGAGGTTGGTGGTGACGGTGTGAGCGGCGAACGAGGTGTTTGTCGTTACTGTCGTAAGGTCTACGCCCTGGCCGTTGATGATTTGCACGCCGGGGACTGTTGTAACCGAGACGCGAGTCGTGCTCGCCTCTGTCACGATGGCATACGGGAGCGTCATCTCGTTCGGCACGCGGATGAGCCTTGTGCCGTCCGCGGAGTAGAGGACGCCGTTGCGTGTCGTGTACGCGTCGCTGAGCGAGACGAAGTTGCTGACGCTTGTCAGCTTGTTCAGCGCGTCGAGCTCGATCTCGGCGACTGGTGCGCCGCCCAAGGTGTTCGGAATGGTCACGCTCGGGGAGGTGCCCGAGGCGTCCGTGATGACGGCCTTTCCGTCGACAATATCGTATGTCCACGTGATGTCGCCGTCCGTAGCTTCTCCGCCGAACCTCACGTGGCAGCCCTCGAGGGCGTCAGGTGCGATTTCCTTCATCGTCTCAGGCACGGAGATCGTGTCCTTAGTCGCGGGGCAAGCGAGCATCGTTTCCGCGTCCTTGTCGTACAGCACGCCGTCCACGACGGTGAAGTACGGCTGGTTGTCGGAGACGATTACCTGCCTTGCGAGCGAAGCGCCGGCAATGGGGTTGCCGTCAATTTTCTCGGCGCTGTCGGGGATTGTAAGCTCCGTGATCTTCGTTCCGTAGAAGGGCCACCTGCCGATTTCCACTATGCCATCTCCGAGGTTTGCGGATGCCAGCGAGGTGCAGTTGGAGAATGCGAAGGCTCCGATCCACTCGTAGGTGTTGGGGATGGCGACGCCTGTGATGCCCCTCAGGTTGGAGAGCGCGCCGTCGCCGAGTCCCTTGACCACGTATCCGCCAAGCGTCGTGGGCAAAGTTATGGACATGATCGGGGGATTTTCCGTGGTGACGGCGGTTTCGCCGTTGCGCCATATCTCCGCCACGCCGTCTTCGTCGACACGATAGTACCAGGTGATTCCGCTGGAGTCCGTCTCGCTGAGGATGTCCTCCGCCGGCGTATCGCTTTCTCCGTCGGGCTTGTACAGCGAGACGATGGGACGCCCGTTTGCGCCCGTCGTCGGCCAGAGGCCCGCCGCAGGCATGTTCGTCGTTGACGATCCGTCCCAACCCGTCGTGCCTACTGCGGCGTACGTCGTGAACTTCGTCGCGGAGGTGTCGGCGTAGATGTCGTCGGACTCGAGCTGCGGGGCGTTGCAGCGGTAGGTCGCGTTGGTGAGCGACTTGCAAGAGGCGAAGGCGTCAGCCCAGACGAGGACGACCGATTCGGGGATGGTGACGGTTCTCGCCCTGGCTGGAACCCCGATGAGCTCCTCGCCGAAGTAGTCGTAGAGTATTCCGGCTTCGTCTGCCGCGAAGTCGATGTTCTCCTCGTCTACCGTGAATCCCGTGAAGCGAGCGCAGCCGGCGGCGGGGTTGCCGTAGATCGCCTCGACAAAGGCGGGAATGTGGAGCGTGGATATCAGCGTCCCCGAGAAGGCCTCCGCGCCAATTGACTTCAGCGTGCTGGGCAGGGAGACGCCAGTCACGAAGCTGCAGCCGTAGAGGGCGCGCGGGCCGAGTCCGGCAACGACGTACTTGTTGCCGGTCGCGGAGTCCGTCACCTCGGAGGGAACGCTGACCGCACCGACGAAGTTGGTGTTTAGAAGGGCGCTCTCTCCGTCATTGAAGAGCGTCGCAACTCCGCTGTCGACGACCCACACCCACGTTCCGTCGGTGTTGCTGTCGACCACAGGCGGTTCGACATCGGCGACGATCTGGCGGTCGCGCCAGAGTCCAGATGCGGGGAGGGCGCTTGAGGCCGGGTCGCCGTCCCAGCCGAGCGAGCCGTCCTGTACCGTGATCTTGAGCGATGCAGGCGTGTCGGCGAAGACGTCGTCGGCCGCGGCGGGTGCGTCGCCCTCGAAGACAAGGGACTTCATCCTGGTGCAACCCGCGAACGCCTCGTCCGCGATGTTGGTGACGGACGCGGGGATGTCCAGCGCCTCGGCCGTCATCGGGACTGCGAGGAGGTTCTCGAAGTCCTTGTCGTAGAGCGCGCCTTCGGCGGATTCCGCGAAGTACGGGTTGTTGTCGCCGACGGAGAGCGAGACGGACGGGAGGCATCCGTAGAGGATGTTGCCGTCTATGGACGTGACCGTGTCGGGGATCGCGATCGTCTCGATGGCCGTGCCCTCGAACGGATGGCGTCCGATGCTGCGAAGGCCGTTGGCGAGCGAGACGGAGAGGAGCGACGTGCAGTTGGTGAACGCGCCGTCGCCGATCCACTCGTACGTGCCCGGAATCGAGACGGTGGTGATTCCGCGCAGGTTGGAGAGCGCGCCGTCGCCGATTCCCTTAACCATGTAGCCGCCGAGCGTCGACGGAAGGGTGAGGTTCATTATAGGGTCTGCGCTGGACACGGCCGTCGCGCCGTCGCGCCAGATCTCGGCGACGCCGTCCACTACCCGGAAGTACCATGTGACGTTGCCGACGAGCTGTCCGAGCTCGGCGTCTCCTCCCGGGGCTTCGCCAGACGAGACGACGACTACGTTGCGGTCTTTCCACCTGTCGGTCGTGAACCCGGTGGCAGTGTCGCTGATGTAGCTCGCGAGAGCGTCCTGCGTTCCGTTGTAGATGTCGTCCGCTGCGTCCGGCGCGTCTCCGTCGTAGGACACTGTCGTTAGCGACGTGCACCCGGAGAACGCCGCGGCGCCGATTGTGGCAAGCGTATTGGGCAGTGAGAGCGACCTTATGGATTCGCACCCAGCAAAGGCGCGCACGCCGATGGCGGTGAGTGCGTCGGGTATCTGGACCTGCGAGACGTTCTTGCATCCGAGCATGGCTTCGCCGCCGATCGTCGTCACGGAGCCCAGGAAGGACACGGAAGAGCCGTCGTAGTTCGCCGGGACCGCGACGACGGCGTCCTTCCTCTTGTTATAGAGGATGTTGCCATCGGAGTAGTACGACGGGCAGGACGAGTCGATGGTGAGGGACGTGACGTAGGCGCATCCGGCGACAGGGTTGCCGTCGAGCGCCGAAATTGTGTAGGGCAGCGAGACGTACGAGACCTTGAGTCCGTCGAATGGATGGTATCCGAGCTTGGTTATGCCCGTCGGAAGGGTGACGGCGTTGTCCGCGACGTTGAAGGGCACGTAGTCCGCCGCGCCGATGGAGGTTATCGCAGTGCATCCCCTGAAAGCATAGTCGCCGATCTCGCGGATGGAATCGGGGATGCCTACCCGCGTGAGGGCGGCGCAGCCGTCGAAAGCGTGAGGTCCGATCTTGGTGACGGCGAAGCCGTTGATGGACTCCGGGATCTTGAGCGCCTTGCGCGTGATCGTCGTTTCCTCGTCCTGCTTTTCCTTGTAGGCGATTCCGGAGGTCGACGCAGGGCTGACGGCTGTCGTCGGATTGCCGCCGGCGTCCTCGTTGTAGATCTCGGCTTCGCCGTTGACGATGCGGTAGAACCAGGTGATCCCCGTCGCGTCCACGTAGGCGAGGGTGGGCGGGTTGGCGTTGTCTATGGACTTGACTTCGCGGCCTTTCCACGTCGTTACCCCGTCCCAGTCCTCGTCGAGCGCGTAGCTGACGAGATCGGCGGGAGCGCCAGTGTAGATGTCGTCCGGCGCATTGGGCTGCGGGCCGTTGTAGAACACGGAGAGGAGCTTCGGGGTCGATTCAGGGGCAGAGAGCCCCGGCCATATGCCGGAGACGTTGAACGCGCCGTTGCCGATGGTGCTGACCGTCGCAGGAAGGTTCAGGTACGAGAGGCGGTGGCAGCCGAAGAAGGCGTCGGCCGCGATGTTGGTGACTGTGTTTGGAATCGTGACGGTTCCCTCCGCGCGCGTCGGGCAGGAGTAGAGCTTCGTCATGTCGCGGTTGTAGAGGACTCCGTCGTCGGAATACTTGAAGTGCGAACTGTCACCAATGATTATCGTGGAGGTGAAGAGGGTTCCCGCCGAGATGTTGCCGCCCATGTCTATAATGGAGTCCGGAATGTTGATCTCGCGGACGGCAGTGTTGACAAACGCACGTTCGCCAATGTAGCGAATGCCGTAGTTGAGCGTCACCTCGGCGAGAGCCGTGCAGTTTGAGAAGACATATGCACCAACTTCGAGAATAGAGTTTGGCACGGTGATATTAAGGAGCCCCGGATTGTTTGCAAGTGCTCCGTTGCCCACTTTGGTGACGCTCCATACGTTGGAGCCGTCTGAAAGCAGATTCGGAATTGTCACATCTCCGACAACGTTTTCTGCACTTATGAGCGTCGCGATGCGTGGAGTCGCGTTTGTGGTGTAAGTCCACTTGGTTAAGAAGTCAATGCCGTCGACTGTGTTCGTCTTGTAGATGGTGACTTCGCCGGTGTCAGCAAAAGCAGACATGGTCGCCACGAAGGCGGCGACCGCAAGAGATGATATCAATTTCTTCATTGATTAATCCTCCTTCGTCTTCGCTTCTTCGGAGAGTGCGGAAATTAACGAAGTGTCGGCAACTGCTGGTTCTGGATCTACTGGTTTCGCAGGTGCTGGTTCCTCTTGCATTTTAGGAACTTCTGGTTTTGCCGTTTGTTCTGCGGGGGCATCAGGAACGGCCGGAGCAGCAGGAGCCACAGGAACGGTCTTTGGCTCGGCTGGGGCCATTGGCTCGATCTTCTGCTCGTGCTCTGTAGGGACGACTGTCTCGACAGGGGTGATCGTTATGCGGCCAGGCTTGTTGCTCGCTGTCTTGTGAACGCGATCCTCGATGCCTGTCATGTCGAGTTTGAGTATCTTGGTGGCGTTGCCTTCGCGGTCTCCCGGCTCAAGTTGGTTCCCGAGGACGTATTCGCGGCCGAGGATGGCGTTCTTGGGAAGTCCGATGTCCTTAGGCAGGGCCTCGGGGTTCGCGATGCCGATGGTCACGAAGACGAGAATCTCCTTTTGGACCTTTTGGCGGCTCTTCCATCCGAAGAGCTTGGGACCAACCCAGGGGATCTTTCGCAGGTAGGGGATGCCGGAGTCGACATCCTCCTCGCTCGACTTCGAGAGTCCGCCGATAACCGCCGTCGCGCCGTCCTTCATCGTGAACTCCGTCGTGAGGCGCTTGACCTCGATGATCGGGTACTGCGTGTAGGGCGTGTCGGTCTCCTGGCTGGAGTTGACGGTGAGGTAGCCTGTGCAGTCGCTGATCGTCGGGACGATCTCGACGGAGATGAGTCCGTCGGGCGAGATGCGCGGGGTGACCGCAAGCTCGATGCCCCAGCTGAAGAACGCCTCCTTCGCGAACATGAACTTGTCTTCGCCGGGAATCGTATCGAGCTTCGTCGAGATCGACAGGTTCTGCGAGTTCTGCCCGGTGTAGTTCGAGTCGATCGTGACGTTCGGGTACTTCGTCGTCATGTCGACCTTTGCCTCCTTGCCGTTCGAGACGATGATCTTCGGGTTGGAGAACACCTTTGCGTCTGTCATCGTCTCGAATGCGCTAAGCGCGAGCCTGAAGTCGTCCATCGACAGCTGACCAGAGAATCCGCGGGCGTTGAGCCACGACATGCTCTCCGCCGTCCTGCCTGCCGCCGTTGCGGCTCCGATTGTCTGGGGTACAAGCCCAGTGTATGTATCCGAGTTGGATGACGACTTCGTCGGAGAAGATGAAGAGGTAGCCGAGGATGAAGACGTGCCGCCGCTCAGCGAAGTGCTTGCCGAGGTTGAAGTTGAGAGGGACGAGGAAGTAGTGCTTGACTTTGTCGTCAGGTGTGTGCCATAGTTTGCGACGCGGCCGTTGCTGTACTCCCATCCGCCCGAAATGTTTCTTACTGACGCTCCCCAGCTCTCGAGCGAGTTCCACTGCATGCCGAGTTTGTGCAATGCCTCAGACGAGAGTTCGATGAATCGTGCCTCTATGTATATCTGCGCCACTGAGCGGTCGACGGCGGCGATTATTGTCTCGCAGTCTGCAAGTATCTTGTCGCTTGCCGTGACAACAACAACGTTTGCACCGGCGAAGCTGGAGGCTATTTGCGTCTTGGTTTTCCCATTTTGGTCTTTTGGAGCGAATGTCGCGTTGAAGAGGTCGGCAAGTTCTTTTGCCGAGGCGTGGTTGAGCGGGAACGTGCGCGTTGACACGGGAACGGCCTGAAGATCCTCTATGACGCGGTAGATGTTGTCGCGGGGCTCGAGACGGAAGCCGCGGGAGCCGAGGATCGCGGTAAGTCCCTGCAGCCAGGGAACGTGCCGCAGCGACACGGAGACGCGACGCTGGAGGTTTGTGGAGTCGTCGGATATTATGTTTGCGCCCGTGGTTTTGCGGAACTGGCGCAGTATGTCGGCGAGAGTCGCCTCGTCGCAGTCAATGTCCACGAGCGACATGGTGCCTTCGGTGAGGTCGCCTTTGATCTGGGGCTTTTTCGCGGCAAGGGCGGAATCGTCCTCCTCGAGGTCGATTTCGTCTGTGCCATCCTCTTGGATCGCGTTCTCGACGGATTCGATCGTCTCTTTGGCTTCTGCCTGTTCCTGCCGTGCAAGCTTTTCCGCCGAGATTGCTGGCGAGGCGTCCTGCGCCACGGCTGTGAAAGTTGCGATCGTTGCGGCGACAGCCGCTGCGAGAGTCTTCATTTGTTCTTCTCCTTGTCCTTGAGCTCATTTGAGCCGGGCTCGTCATCAATTCGTTTTGCGCGAACGCGCTTCAGCTTGATTGTTGCGCCATTTGTGAGACCTTGGACGCGCCATGTGAAGCGGCGTCCGCCGTGGTTGACCGAAATAAGGTCGCCGTCTCCGTATGCGAGGCCGTTTATCATGACGCACTGGCGTTTCTTGCCGTCATTGTCGGTGATGACGACGGTTCCGCCAATCCTAAGCCCCTTTCGCGCCTCGACCCAGTGGCGGGTGGAGATGGATTGCGACGATTGCGCTGCCATTACCGCCGTCGCCGTGTCGTCTTCCGCGGGCGCAGTGATCCCCTTGACTTCTGCTATTGGCTCCGCAGTGATGACTTCGCGGACGCCTTCGTAGCCGATCGGCCAGAAGGGGTTTCTCACCGCAATTGTCGCCGCTAGTAGTATTGCGTTCATTTGCGGGTGAGACCTCCTTTCGCAGGCCATTCGAGGACGAACGTCAACGACTGCCTTTCCGGTTTTGCCTGGGCTATGACGTCGAATTGCTGAAGCGAGACGAGCGGCAGTTCTTTCTCGAGCCGGAGGAGGAAGGACACTGCGTTTTGGTAGCTCCCTGTCGCCGAGACTTTTATGGCGGCGCGCGTATGGAGCTGCCGTGGCATTGGCTTTGGCAGTGGCAGTGCGCGGAACGGCTCGCGAGAGTATTCCACGTTGTCGAGCCCTGCCCCGATGGCAAGCGGGTCGAGTATTGACTTCGCGCGCATTGCGTACGACTCGAGCAGCGGCACGAGCATCGCTTCCTGATATGGCTTGAGCTGCGCTTCAAGCTCTTCTAGGTCCTTTTTAATTGTGCTTGCGCTCTTGAGGTCGTTGTTCATTCGCGCTTGCCTGTCCTGGAGGTCGGAGAGTTCCGCCTTTGTCTTTGTGAGCTGGTCCTCTGCCGGCTGCACGCAGAAAAGGTAGAGGACGGTCGCGATCGCGGCGAGGACGGCTGAGACTACGAACGACCGCTTTGCGTTTGGGGCCATGTTGTCGAAGACGCTGCCATTCATTTCGCGAACCTCCTCTCTGGCATCGTGTACTCGATCTCGAAGCTAAGGAGTTTGCGCCCCTCCGCCTCTGCGGCGTCCTGCTTGAACGAGTTAATTTTCCTTTCGCGCGTGATGAGGCCTTCGAATCCGGTTTCCAGGGACTCCATAAGGGAAACGACGGGCGTCTCCTTCGTCGTTAGCCCTGCGATGACGAGTTTCTGCGTCTCGACGTTCTCCGTAGGGCCGAACAGCGGTATCTTGGCCCCCGGTGGCTGAAGGATCTGCGCCTTGGGCGGAGAAAAATGGAGTTCCTTCAATTGCACACGGAGGGGGACGACCTCGGCAAGCTTGCTGAGGTCGTCGCCTACGGATCTCACTCCTGCCTTGTAGTAGTCGAGCTGTTCAAGCTGGAGCTTAAGCTCTCGCGCAAGGTCGCGCTGCTGGATGGCTTCGGCGTGCTCCTTCTCCTTTGCCGCGATGTCGCCTGCTATGCCCTGCGCCTGCGCTTTTGTCATCAGGAGCTGGGTGAAGAGCATGCCCCACCACAGGAGCAGGCCGGCGCAGGCGAGGATGGCGCCTATGGGCAACATCACCCTAAGCCGGATAGGTGACGATGACCGCAGCTCCCCCGGCTTGAGCAGGTTTAGGTGGACTGAAGAGGCTTTCATGCGGACACCTCCGCTCCGGCAATGGCCGCGCCGAGCGCGACGAGGTAGCTTGGCGAGTCGGCTACCTTCACGCCCTTGTCTATGACTAGTCCGTTGAACGTGTCCGGCGAGACGAGTTTTAGTTTGAGGGACTCTTCTGCATATGCGGACAAGTACGATGCTCCCGGGCCCATTCCCATTAGAAATGCCTTGTCGAGCTTTAGAGAGTGCTTGGTCGCGAGATATGCAAGCGAGAGTTCGAGCTGGGCGAAGATAGGCCTCGCAAAGGGCTCTATTGCGGGCCGCGGATCGATAAGAGATTCGTTGAGGATTGAGTCCACGAGACTTTCGTCAACGCCGAGGGTCTTCATTACCGTCGCTCTCATGGCATCCGTCCCTCCGGCAGAAGGGCACTTGAGCCAAAGTACTGGCTCTCCGTTTTTGTAGCCGGCGAAGAAGAACGCGTCGCGGCGGGCGAAGATGACAAAAGCATTGCCGTTCGAAGCGCGAAATTCAGGTTGGAGAAACACGCTCGCCATCAATGCCGACTCCGCTACCTGAATTGAAGACGCGGTTGGACGCTTGCCTTCCGGCAGAAGACGTGAAAGCCAGAGCGACTGGAACTCAGGGAGCGTTGCGCACAGATGGAACCCAGGTTCGACCATCGGACGCGCAACGAATCGGCGGCCGTTCGCCGACACGCATTCGCCTGCGTTAGGAAAGTCGGGCTTGCGGATGCCGGAGTCCGCGGACGGCGTCGCCGATTTGGGCGTGCCTGGTGGGTTAATGTCGCGCTTGATGCCAAAGCGCTTCTTGCCAGGTTCTGCCTTGGTCGCGTTGCTTGCCGCGGAATGGGCGGCGTCAAGTCCGGCCATCATGTCCTGGACGACTGCATCAGGCGTAGACTGGGCGAAGCTACCCATGGCGGAGTTCACGGCGATTGCAGCATGTGGCGCCTGAAACGCATGTGGCATATCCCATGTAGGCTGGTGGGGAGTGTCTTCCCAGCAAGTGGGCAACTCGCCATTGGGGGCCTTTATCACATCTGCCGCGGATAGATGCCATACTTTCTTCTTATAGACAATCCTGACGGCGCGACAGCCTTCGGCTCCAGCCGAGAACAACTCCACGCCAGTCATGTCGGAAGCGGATTTTGTTCCGTTGCCGGGCAACTTTAACTCGATTGTCTTTGACGATGTTAGTTGTATTTTCACTCTAAATTGCATCAGCACAAACTGTGCCATTTGTATATATTTCCCTGTCCGCACTTGCGCGCCGAGAAAGATTATAGTATAATGCTCTACATGTCAAAAATTTTAATCGTCGATGACGAGCCGCGCATTTTGCTCTTGTTGCAGAGTCTGCTCAAGGCCAACGGCTTTGCTGTCGAAACTGCGCGCGATGGCGATGCCGCGCTTGATATCGTCCGCAAAGGAGGCGTCGACATTGCCGTTACCGACCTGCGCATGACGCCGATGGATGGGATGACGCTTTTCCGGGAAATAAAGGCGATTTCCCCGGCGACACCTGTTATACTCCTTACTGCTTACGCGAGCGTGGAGACCGCCATAGACGCCATGAAGAACGGCATCTTCGACTATCTCACGAAGCCGTTCAAGGTTGACGACATGATAGCGTGCATAAAGCGTGCAGAGGAACAGATTGCGAAGTCAGCCACTTCCGCCGCGCAGGTGGACCGTCCTGCGCGCTATCGCTTCGAGAACCTAATCGCCTCGTCGGACGTGATGACGTCGGTGTGCGAGACGATTCAGAAGGTTGCGCCCACTGCGGCCACGGTCTTGATCAATGGCGAGAGCGGAACAGGCAAGGAGGTTGTTGCAAAGACAATCCATCAGAACTCGACGCGTTCGAAGAAGCCCTGGGTGGCAGTGAACTGTGCGGCCATTCCTGAAAACCTCCTTGAAAGTGAGATGTTCGGCCACGTTAAGGGTAGTTTTACGGGCGCGGTAGCGGACAAGGAGGGCCTTTTTGAGGCTGCGAACGGTGGCACTCTGTTCCTTGACGAGATATCTTCGATGCCGCTGATACTTCAAGGCAAGCTGTTGCGCGTCCTTCAGGAGAAGGAGATTCGCAGGGTCGGCGGCACGAAGTCCATATCGGTCGATGTGCGCGTCATAGCGGCGTCAAACGCGAATCTTGAGGACGCCGTAGTCAAGGGAACCTTTAGAAGCGACCTATATTACCGCTTTGCAGTAATAACAATCGACATTCCTCCTCTTAGGAAGCGCACAGAGGACATAATTCCCCTCGCACGCCACTTCGTCAAGATCGAGTGCGAGAGGTCCATGATCGATACGGTTCCCGAGATTTCGCCAGATGCTGCGAAGGTGCTTGAATCCTATAATTGGCCTGGCAATGTCCGTGAACTTGAGAATGCGATGAAGCACGCGCTTACATTCTATCAGAGGGGGGATATTACAAAGGAATTGTTGCCGCAGAAAATTCTGGACCATCATCCTACATCAAGTGTTCCCACAGGAGATGCCAATACTTCTCTCAAGAGCTTTCTTAAGCAAAAGGAAAAGGAGTATATTGAGCAGATTCTCAGCACTACGGGCGGCGACAAGGAAAAAGCGGCAGAGACACTTAAGGTAAATCTCTCAACTTTGTATAGAAAGCTTTCGGATGGTTGACGCATTTGCGTTTGCGCGAAAACCATTTGCAGAATCGCGAATGGCAAATGGTTGACAGACATTTGCAAATGGATATTAGCGATGTTTGAGCTGAAATTAACAAGATTATGCAATGTTTTTTGAATGTTGGCATGATATCTGCTAATTGTTTTTCGTGTCGGCACGGTGTCGGCACGGAAATAAACGAAACAAAAAGGAACACAACCATGAAAAGAATGCTGAAGGGTTTTACCCTCGTTGAAATCATGATCGTGGTCGCCATCATCGCCATTTTGGCCGCTGTTGCGATCCCGAACTTCGTACGCTACCGCAAGACTTCCCAGATGAATGCTTGCATCAGCAACTTGAAGCAGATTCAGGCCGCGGTCGAGCAGGCCAAGATGGGTGGTGTTGTAACACCTGGATGGACTGACATCATCGGTACTGACAAGTTCATTAAGGTTACACCTACATGCCCTGCCGCTGGCTCTTATACGTTGCCTGCGAACGATACCTCCGATCCGACTTGCTCCAGCCAAGACTCCGGTTACGAGCATACGCTTACCAAGACTACGGCCGCTGCTACCACCTGATACAATGGCGTGGTTTAGGTTTAATAGAAAAGGAGGGCGGCATTTCGCCGCTCTCCTTTTTGCATTGGCGTTTATACAGATCGCTGGGTATTGGTTTTCCGGTGCCATGGTGAATGGCTCCGGGCCTTTGGCGATTCCTCAGCCGGACACGCTTCTTTACCTGCAGGCAGCCCGTCGCGTCGCCGAGGGGCAGCCGTTCTCCTTTTCGATAGGTTCTCCTCCGTGTTCCGGCACGACCTCGGTGCTTCATCAGTTTGTGCTTGCGCCGTTCTATTTGCTTGGGGCAAAGGACGGTGTGCTTGTCACGGCTGGTTTTATCCTCAATGCTGTTTTCTATTTGATTTTCCTTGGCGGCTGGGGATACGTTATTTGGCGAAGGATTGATGGCGTCCTTGCCAAGTGGCTGGCAGGGGTTGGACTTGCCCTGTTTGGACAGACTGCTTATTCGGCGTTTGCGCAGAGCGACATCGGCATGTGGCTTGCCGTGTCATCGCTCCTAGCGGCTGGACTTGCCTCCGGACGAAGACGCCTTTTTGCTTTCATGCTGCTTATAGGCCCCTGGGTGCGCCCAGAGGGGATGGTATGTGTGATTGCGTTTGCGATGGTTCTTGTCGCACATGCGGTCTGGATTGGAGTCGTTGCTCAAGATAAGGTCGAAGAATCTGTCGGATTCGGAAGTCGCGCAGACTGGTTGCTTGCCGTGGCCGCACTTGCGTCAATGGCCGGGGTCTTCGTTCTCAACTGGGCTCTTACCGGTCATGCGCAGTTTTCCAGTGTGGCGAACAAGGGGTATTTCACGCTACGTCCATTTTCGGTTGCGCTCTATTTCGCAGCTTGCGATTTTTTGAACATTATCCGATCCCTCGCGTTCGGGGTTTCGATGTCCCCCCCGCGACAGTTCTATTTCATTCCAGTGGTTGGGTGCGTGTTTCTCTGGATTGGCGTTTTTGCACATGTATGGCGTCGGGAGACGTTCTGGCGGGAGGCCGTCTATCTGCTTGCCATGCTTGGCGGACTTTGGACTGTGGCCAACAGTGGATGGCAGAACACCAATGTGGACCGCTACATCGCGTGGGTCATGCCGCCTCTTGTGATCCTTTCGTCTGAAGGCGTTGCATTCCTCTTCGAGAAGATTCGTGCTCGACCTGTTGCCGTGATAGTTCCTGTTGCCCAGGTGCTGTTTGCAGCGGGAGTGGCTGTGTCGTTCTGGGCGCTTTTCCACTCCGCTTCGTTCGAGTCGGACCTGCTGATGAAATTCGGGCACGAACTCGGGGACCGCCTGCCTGAAGGCGCATCCGTGGGATTGACTGGATACAGCGGGCTTGCGTATCCAATAGGCAATCACAAGATCGTTTCGATAAACGGAATCTACTCGCCGGAGCTTCCCGCCAAGACGCCCATGGGCAATCTTGAAGTCCTCAAGAACGAACGTGGAACGCGATTCGACTATTGGCTTTTCGCAGGAGATGACAAGTTTGCAAGTGGCTTCATGGAGATGCAGGGACCGGAGTTCATGAACGGCCCGGATGGAATATCTGTGCGAAAGGCGGAATGGTCTTCGTTCGACCGTGCAGCCGCCGTGCCTGACGTCGGCGGGAAGAAGTTGGTGTGGCGTGTTGACGTAGGATACGAACCTGATGAGGGGCTGTCGGGCTACGAAACCGAGGCACGATATGGCATGATGGATCCAGAACCTGTGCAGAGGGTCGACGATCTTGCGGGCAATAAGGCATTTGAGTGTGGTCGCGTCATATATGGTGGCGACTCCATGTTTGTCCCGCTTGAACCGGGTAAAGACTGCAAGGTCGTGATGCGCACTGTGATCGAACAGTCTGCAAGGATGCCGAGCCACCTCGGGCCATCCATACTGCGCAAGTTCGAATTTGTTTCTCCGCTTAAACTAAACATTGCCGTTGACGGCGATGTGGTGTCGACTTCTTCTGTGGAAATTTCCGAGAAGGGTTTTTCGGACGTGGTCATAGACATCCCAGGGTCTGCTATCCACAATTCGCCTTGCAGGGTGTCGTTTCTTGGAGATCACGTAGTGTTCGCCTATTGGTTCTATCAGTAAGCTTCGGATTTCTGGTTTCGCCGTTCTGGCAGCTTAAACCATTTCGCGCCTTTTATGCCTTTGGTGCCGGTGCCTTCTGCGCGCAGCGAATCACCCTTGCGTGGCCAGCGACCCTCACGGGCGCGGCGGCCTTCGCTTGGGCGAGCGCCTTTTCCTTCAGCGCGGCAATTCGCTTGGTGATGTCGCGCACTGCGAATAGCAGCGTTTCGCTTCTCAGAAGCTTGACCTTGCTGACCGATATTTCCGCGTCGAATAGCTCCCCGTCCTTGCGCACGCCGCGTCCGCTGATGATCACTGGGCGGCCTTCGCTGAGCGGCCCTTCGAGTTGTGCGAGGATGATGGGCCCGAAGCCCTTGATCAGCGTGTGCAGCGGCATGTCCCACATTTCATTCTGTGAATAGCCGAACGTATGCTCAACACGGGTGTTGCTGTCGACGACGTAACCCTTTTCGTCGACCAGAAGCACCGAATCATACAACGCGTTCATCAAGTTGCGATAAAGGTCTCGCTGTGACATGGCGGTCTGAGCGGGAGCATCTGAAGACTGCGGCGCGGTTTCGGGCTTCGGGGCGGCCTGCGGCGGCGGTTGAGGCGCTGGCGCCGTGTCCGCGGTGGGGGTTGAAGTCGCAGGTGGTGTGGCCGCAGACTGTGGCGGTTGAGGCTGTTCCACGGGCTTTGACGTGGCAGGTGCTGGCGTCTTTGCAGGCTCTGGAGCCGGTGTTTCCGATTTTGAAAACCAGAATTTCATTGTGTCTTCCGTATTTTGTTAGAAGTCATCACCCAAGTCGATTCGCATTGTGCGGCCTTTCATTGCCTGGAGGACCTTCGGATCTTTCTCCTGCGAGTCGTCGTGGAGAGTGTTGGCGGCGGACTCCGCGGGCACGGTGAGCGGCGCGCCGCAGGCCGGACAGATTGTGGCCTCGCCAATCATGTCGCGGGATGCCTCGATCTCCTGGTTGCAGGCGCTGCAGAAGAACGAAACCATCTGCTCGGACTGTGGTTCGTCTTTCGCTTCTTCGGGCTGCGGAGTGTCAAGGCCTAGGCTGCCGACGTCGATTCGTATCGTGAGGCTCTTGAGCTTCTCTGGGCTGATTGATTCCGCCTCGCGAGTGGAAACGGTCTGCGCATGACGTATAAGGCCATCGTCTTCGCCGTTGTTTCCAGCTGCGTGTATCGTGCCCAACTCGGACTCCGCCGGCACCATCATCGGATTGCCGCAGGTAGGGCATTCCGTCTCAAAGCCAACCATGTCGCCGGTCGCTTCGACTTCCTGTTGGCAACGGGGGCAACGGAACGATATCAAGATGTTCGGATCAATGATCGGCGCCGGCGCGGCGGCCTCTTCCTGCGCGTCTGTCTGTTCGGCAGGTGGAGGCTCGGCGGGTTGTTCGACAGACTCGGCAACTGGCTCGGCAGGTGCAGCCTCGGCGGCAGGCTCGACGGCGGGTTCTGCAGGGGTGGGCTCTGCAGCCGTTTCGGCTGGTTGTTCGACAGGCGTAGCAACGGCTTCGACGGGAGTTGCCTCGGCAACTTCGGCCGAAGAATTGGCAGTCGGCTCCTCCGCCGACATCGGCGCGGCGGGTTTATCCGATGGCGTGGATGTTTCCGAAGGTGCGACGACCGGAGCCGGCGCAATCACTTTTGCGCATGCCAGTTTGAGGGAACGCGGTGCGGTAATGCGCAGCGCGTCACGCTCTGGCAGCATGAAAGATTCGCCTGTGCGAGGGTTGCGCATCTTGCGCGGTTTGCGACGCACGACTTCGAGCTTGCAGATGCCTGGCAGGACGAATGTGTTGCAGGCTTCGCGTCTCGCAATCTTTAGTAGAGTCTCCAATATAGCACTTACCTGCGTCTGGGGCAGCTGACAGCTCCAGGACAGTTCTTTTACGAGACGCGACTTTGTAAATGGCTTTCTACCTATGTTTTTTTCTTTCATATCTTTCTCTATCCATGCTCATACATTCATCACTCAACAATAATATTATACTCCATCGTCATTCAGATTGTCAATGCACAGATGTGAGCACTTGTCGGGCGCTTGGATTTCGTGTATAATTGCCGCATGAAACTTGTTGAAACAGGAAGGACTATCGCGCGGGTGTCCGTGGCTGTCGCCGCTTTCGCCGCGCTGAATGGAGCTGCCATGGGAGCCTACAACTTCGAAAAGGCCTGGAAGCAGGTCGCCGAGGCGCAGCAGAAGGACCTGCCGCGCACCGTCACCAACAAGCTCGAGGAGATCGAGCGTGAGGCGATCGCCGCCCGGCGCTGGCCGGACGCCGCGCGCGCGTTTCTCGTCCGCGAGGAGGCGATGTCGCGCTTCACCGAGGAGCAGACCGCCGACTGGCTGCCCGCGTTCGCCGCGTCCGTCGACGCCAAGCCCGCGCCGCTCCAGGCCGTCCTCCAGCTCCACCTCGCCCACACCTACCAGGAGAACTCGCGCCGCTGGCGCTGGGGCGGCGCGGCCCCGACGAAGCTCGACGACGCCGCGGCGAAGGACAAGATGCCGCCGTGGTCGCCCGAGAAGATCGCCTCCACCCTCGAGTCGCAGTTTGAGAAGGTCTTCGCCTTTTCCGACGAGCTGAAGAAACAGAAGGTCGCGGACTGGGCGACGCTCTTCAGTCCCGGCACCTATCCCGAGTCCTACGGCTCCACGCTCTACGACTTCGCGGTACGCGACGCAATACAGTTCTATGGCACGACGATTCCCGACAAGACGCTGGAGAAGGGACTCGCGCTCTACGACGCGCTCATCGCGTTCCACAAGGAAGACGGCAAACTCGACGCCCGTGCGATGGCCGAGTTGGACAGGGCCGAGTACGTTTGTGCATTTGATGAGAAGCCGGAGAAGGAGTGCGCCGCCGCTTTTGCTGCGTTTCTCGATGGCTTCATCAGTGAATACGACGGCAAGACAGAAGTTGTTGCCATTGCCGTTGCGAAGAAGGCCGAACTGCTGCAAGACGCGGACAAGCTTCTTGCCGCCCACAACCTTGCCGCCGAGTACGCGGCAAAGTGGCCCGATTCCCCGGGAGGCAAGATGTGCGCCGATGTCGCCGCCATCATTGAATCGAAGAATCTGTCGGTTGTCACTGAGCGCAACTGGTGCGCGCCGTGGCCGGAGATAAAGATTGAGGCCAAGAATGTCAGCGAAGTCCATTTCCGGCTCGTCCCGGTAACTTTCGACGACCTCGTCGATGACCGGTCGATGGGCGCGGGATCGCGCGGATACAATGCGTCCGACGCGATGAAGAACAAGTACCTGAAGCGCAAGCCGGTAAAGGTGTGGAAGGAGTCGTTCGACCTCAAGCCCGACTACTCGACGCAAACGTTCAAGTTCTCGGCGCCTTCCGACGTCAAGCCCGGCCACTACGTCCTCTACGCCGCGGCGAACGAGAAGTTCGGCGCGGACGAGCTGCCGCTCTTCGCGCAGTATGTCACCGTCACCTCGCTTGCGCTCGTTCTCGAAGTCGGCAACGGCGAGTTCAAGGGTACGGTCTACCGCGCGGAGTCGGGCGAACCGGTCGCGGGTGCGCGCGACCGGTTCGCCCGACTCCGCGCGGTAGACCGTACCCTTG
>Ga0265298_10002097_pt1 | contig 28504 bp, 20 predicted proteins | sample AusTroGonzalo_MG_3_FD_193486 | JGI IMG/M metagenome (GOLD analysis project Ga0265298, IMG submission 193486) | Bovine rumen microbial communities from tropical cattle in Woodstock, Queensland, Australia - Gonzalo_01 | ecosystem: Host-associated > Mammals > Digestive system > Stomach > Rumen ...
TCCTTCACGGGCTTCAGCACCCGCGAACGTGTAACCTACGACATTCAAGGTCAGTATTGGCTGAACGAAACGAACACGGACGACCAATTGGGCGTAGGAACCTACATGGAGCATGCTCGTAACACCCTAAAAAGCAACTCCGTAACCCTGAAAGCTACCTACGATGCTCAGTTCAAAAATCATAAACTGCAGACAGGACTAAGCTGGCGCCACGAGAGTATAGAAGAGAACACCCGCGAATGGGAATATCGCGACAGTAGCGGATACAGCATCCCCCACACGGGAAACAACCTGGAGATTATCTACAACCTGAAGAGCATCAACAGCATCAGTTCCAACCACATGGAGTTCTATGCCCAGGACACTTACAGAACAGAAAGCAAGGTAGGCATTCTGAGCGTAAATTACGGTGCACGACTAAGCTACTGGAATTGGAATAAGGAATGGCTCTTCAGTCCCCGTGTATGTCTGGGATTTGTTCCTGCCGCTAACGACAACCTGACCTTCCGCCTGGCCATGGGTCTTTACTACCAGCGTCCGTTCTACAAGGAACTACGTGACACCATCACGACTAACGGCAATACCATTGTAGAGCTGAACAGGGACATAAAGTCGCAGCGCTCGTTCCAAGTGGTAGCTGGCATGGAATACAAGTTCAAACTGAAGGAACGCCTCTTCAAATTCACGACAGAACTTTACTACAAGGCACAGAGCAACCTGAACCCCTATAACGTTGACAATGTGAAGATTGTTTACTACGGAAACAACTGCGCCAGCGGTTTCGTAGCCGGAGTGGATTTCAAACTATACGGAGAATTCATCCCTGGCAACGATTCGTGGATAAGCTTCGGACTAATGAAGGCATCCATGAACCTAAACGGCAAGAAGATTCCACAGCCTACAGACCAGCGCTACAACATCAACTTCTTCTTCAGCGACTACTTCCCCGGCAGCACCAAGTGGAAGATGAACCTGAAGGGAACCTTTGCCGACGGCCTGCCCTTCGGTCCTCCGCACACAGGACTAGAAAAGAACGTCTTTCGCGCCACCTCGTACAAACGTGTGGACGTGGGCATGAACTACCGCCTAATTGACAACGAGGACCGCCACATGCGCCGCAACATCGTAAGAAATGTATGGCTGGGATTAGACTGTCTAAACCTCTTTGGATTCAACAACGTAAGCGGATACTACTGGGTAACAGACGTTACGAACCACCAGTATGCCGTGCCCAATTACCTGACAGGCAGAATGATTAACGCACGCGTTCAGGTGGAATTCTGAAAAAGTACACGCAAATCTTTGCCACGAGCCCAAAAAGATATATCTTTGTGAGGAAATAACTAAAACAACAACATTATAAACTATTACAGAAATGAAAATTTCACGCATTGAGCATTTAGGAATCGCAGTACAGAGCATTGACGAGGTACTGCCCTATTTCCAGGACGTACTGGGTCTGGAGGTTTACAAGACAGAAGTCGTAGAAGACCAAAAGGTAAAGACCGCCTTCCTGAAGGTTGGCGAGGTTAAGCTGGAGTTGTTGGAGCCCACCTGCCCCGAGAGCACTGTTCAGAAGTTTCTGGACAATGGCGGCCGTGGCATCCACCATGTTGCCTTCAAGGTTGAAGACGGTGTTTCTGAAGCACTGGCTATGTGCGACGGAAAGGGCATCCGCCTGATTGACAAAGCCCCACGAAAGGGTGCAGACGGTTTGCACATTGCATTCCTTCACCCCAAGAGCACCTGCGGCATTCTTACAGAATTATGCGAAGAATAAAAATAGTCAACTCTATAACAAAACCAAAAAACCTCCTGCAGAAATGCAAGAGGTTTTTTTATTTCCATAAGTAAGATTACTGAACGGCAGGAGTATGCAACTTCTGTGCCTTCTCTGCAGCCTTGGCATGCTTCAGTCTTGCCTTCTCAGCAGCCTTAGCAGCCTTCAGGGAAGCCTTCTCAGCCTTGATAGCCTCGTCAACAATCTTCTTCTTTCCCTTAAGGTCCTTCAGTTCAACTTTCTTCTTCTCCAACTCCACGTTCAGGTTCACGTCTGAGGGATTGGCCTTTACCTTAGCTTTAAGAGCCTTCAGCTCGTGATTCACAATAGTAATATCGCTCTTATACTGAGCACTCAATGCCTTGTTCTTGACCATGTCATCACTCTGGGCACTGCATACTACTGGCATGCTGAGCAATGCCAGAATCAAAGCAAACTTAAAACCTTTCTTCATAAGACTTAGATTTTTTTAATTAGTGTACTAACTTAGTTTATTATTCTCCGGAAATATCACTTTGGGCGAAAAAGACTTAGCTTCCTCGAAATCCATCAATGCATAAGAGATAATGATAACAGTATCCCCTACCTGCACCTTTCTGGCAGCGGCACCATTCAGACAAATACAGCCTGAACCGCGATCGCCCTTAATAACATACGTCTCTAAACGCTCTCCATTATTATTATCCACAACCTGCACCTTTTCACCGGCAATCAATCCTGCAGCATCCATCAAGTCCTCGTCAATGGTTATGCTGCCCATGTAATTGAGGTTCGCCTCGGTGACAGTTACGCAATGCAACTTGGATTTTAATACTTCTATCATCATAATGCTTTACTTGTATCGAATATGGTCTATCAAGCGTATTGGCTTAGACCCACAAAATACTGTAATACATCCAACAATACTATCTGACTCATCCCACGAGCTGACATCCGCCAGCGTATCTCCGTCCACAATACTGAAATACTGCACCTCCAAACCATCTATGGCATTGATGGTATCAACCACATAGTCATAAGTTTGCTGAACGTTGGCATTCAACGCAAGACTCTCCTTCATGACTCTGTAGATATTGGCAGCCAGCACACGCTCGTCTGCAGTAAGCAGGGTGTTACGACTACTACGAGCCAAACCACTCTCCTCGCGTATGACAGGACAAGAAATAATCTGTAGCTTAAAGCCCAAATCTGTCACCATGCGCTTGATAACGGCTATCTGCTGGTAATCCTTCTCGCCGAAATAACCACGGTCGGGATCAGTATAAGAGAACAACTTGCTAACAATCTGGCAGACACCATTAAAGTGCCCCGGACGCATAGCCCCCTCCATAACACTATCCGTGGGAGGATAGCTAAAGGAACGAGTGTCAGGCTCGGGATAAATCTCCTCGACAGAAGGGGCGAAAACTATCTGGGCACCACATTTCTCCAGCAACTGGCAATCGGCCTCCAATGTTCTGGGGTATCTCTCTAAATCTGCCTTATCATTAAACTGTGTAGGGTTCAGGAAAATACTAACAACAGTGACATCATTCTCACTGACGCTACGTCTAACAAGCGAAGCATGACCTTCGTGCAAAGCACCCATCGTGGGTACAAGGCCAATGGTATGACCTTTCTGACGTTCTGCTTGCAGCTTTGACTGCAATTCCGAAATCTTATGAATTATCAACATCTCAACTTCTGTTTCTCAATCAAAATTCATGCAAAATAACACAGAAAAACGCAAACAGAGAAACATTTTGCATAAAATATTCCCAAAATAAGCAAATTAGCACGTGTGTATAGCTTTTAAACCATTCTTTTTTCGTATCTTTGCATTTGATAAAGTTCAAGAACAATGACTAAAGCAAAGAAAATCCTCTTTATTACACAGGAAATTGCACCTTATGTGCCAGATTCGCCAATGACCAAAATAGGCAGAGAGTTACCTCAGGCTATACAGGAAAAGAGTCGTGAAATCAGAACCTTTATGCCTAAGTGGGGCATCATTAACGAGCGAAGAAATCAGTTGCACGAAGTCATTAGACTTAGTGGAATGAACTTAATCATAGACGAGACAGATCACCCCCTGATTATCAAGGTGGCCAGCATTACATCCTCACGCATGCAGGTTTACTTTATCGACAACGATGACTACTTTGGCAAACGAGGAATGTCAAGGGATGACCAGAAAGAAGAATATCCCGACAATGCCGAACGAGCCGTGTTCTATGCCCGTGGCGTTCTGGAAACCGTAAAGAAACTGCGTTGGACACCCGAGATTATCCACTGTCAGGGCTGGATGAGTAGCATCATACCTTACTACATCAAGACTGCTTACGCAGACGAGCCATCGTTCCGTGACTGCCGTACCATCTTCACTCCATCGGAAGAGAACCTGACAGCACCCCTTCCCGAGAACTTCGACGGCATTATCAAATTCAAAAACACAAAAACAGAAGATTGGGAAAGCCTGAATACCACCAACAACACGCAGTTGTTGAATATGATTGGCATGAAGTACGCTGACGGCGTAAGCCTTATCAAGCCAGACCCTTCGTTCCGCGACTTTATCAAACAACATGATATTCCTTATCTGCCAGCACAGAAGCCCGAGAACTTCGCAACTGCCTACTCCAACTTCTATGACAAAATCTGGAGTGCCGGTAAAGAAGATAACGACAACGCTGAAGACGAAGATTAGAAACATAACCACATATGAGACATTATTTAGCACTTCTGCTATTACCCATATTATTTGTCAGTTGCACAGAGTCAACCAACTCTATTGGAATGTTCCCCGACTCTGATGGCATTGCAAACTCTTATGCAATATATAACGTTTCTACAAAATCTGTTTTGTTAGATTCTGTTATATACAAAAGCACATACAACTATCTTGGAAGCATTAAGGATCCTGAGACAAACACAGACATCAAAGCTAACTTTGCCGCACAGTTTCACACTTTTGAGAACTACAAATTCCCAAGCAGGCATCTTCTATTTCCCGATTGTCAGAAAACGCATGCAGAAGACCCCGTTGAATGTGACTCCATAGAGTTACGTCTATATTACGATGAATACTTCGGCGATTCCAACAATCCTATGAAGTTGGAAGTTTACCCCTTAAGTTATAACAATATCATCGAAGAAGATAGCATTTACTATGTTAATACGGATTTGGAAGATTTTGTTGACGCCGGCACTGAACCCATTGCTACAAAAGTGTTTACAGCAATTGACTATTCTGTATCAGAAGATATCAGAGAGGGGGATAATTACACCAACAACATCCGTATTGTTCTGCCCAAGGAATACGGCACAAAGTTACTGAACACTTACTACGAGCACCCTGAGTACTACAAGAATTCATATACATTTATCCGTAAAGTATGTCCCGGATTCTACTTTAAGATAAAAAACGGAACAGGAACAATGGTGAATGTAGAGGTCTGCACGCTAAATCTATTCTTTACCTATTACGATGAAGAAGAGCCCGATAGTGCATATGGTAGTATTTGCCGATTTGCCGCCACCCCCGAGGTAATACAAAGTACACAATTCAAAAACAGCAACCTACAAGATCTGGCAAACGAAGACAATTGCACCTACCTGAAAAGCCCTGCTGGCATTGGCACCGAAATAACACTGCCAATAAACGATATTTTCACAGGACATGAAACAGACAGCGTTAGCAAGGCAGAGCTGACATTAACAAGGTACAACAACAGCACAAACAACGATTACACATTAGATATTCCAGAAAACGTTTTGTTGGTAAGAGCAGACGACATGATTTCCTTCTTCAAGGAAAAAAAACTACCCAACAGCCAGACTTCATTCATCACAACATTCAACAAGACATTCAACACTTATACATTTGAAAATCTGGGAAGACTTATCACATACTGCCAATATGAGAAAATGACAGGAAAAGATAAAATGAAACCAGAAGTGGAAGCTGATATGAAAAAGGAAGGAATTCTACTGAGTGAGAGTCAATGGCAGGAAGAATTGGAAAAAAGATTGGAAGAAAAATGGGAAGCAGCACATCCCAACTGGAACAAGATGGTTGCAATACCCGTTAATGTTGTGAAGACTACTGACGCATACGGAAACACCACATACGCAAGCATCACACATGACATGTCTATGTGTAGCACCAAGTTAGTCGGTGGCACTAACAATCCAATAAAGATGCAGATTCTATATAGCCGATTTAAATGATTTTTTTCTATATAAATTCGACAAAGGGGCGTCTCTGACAGAGATGCCCCTTTGCATTGTATTAGCGTAATAATTATTTTTTCTCCTTTACAGTTTTCTTGGCCGTCGGCTTCTTTGACGTAGTAGCCTTTTTGGAAGCCGCCTTTTTTACTGGCCTGACATCTTCATCATCCTTGCTTTCTTCCGTGGGCTCGTATTTTTCAAGACGTGCACGCAAACGGCTTATCTCATTCTCCTTTACATTAAGTTCATTACCCATGTTGGCAATCTGTGTATAAAGACTGTTTAGCTCGTCATTCTCTACTGCATCTGAATACAGATCCTTAACACGCTTCAAGAAGTCTCCCAAAATATTCATATAATTGGTAAAGGCATCATATTCATTCTCGTAAATACCACGATATATGCCAATTCCATTATTCTTGGTTGTCATGAAACGGAAATTATCAGTTGCCTGAAGACGATCCCAGTCTTGTTGGATTCTGCGGTCTCTACATGCAAGGATTCGACCCACAATCTTCTCGTCATACAATTTATTGAAAGCTTCACGCTGCAGACTATTACCCAACATACTGCTAGTATCACGCTCTTCATCGTTCCAGCTTACAGGATAAGCAACCTCAAGGGGGCCAACTGGCTTGTTTTTGGCAATAACCTCACTGGGAGTCGCAAACTTAACACCTTCAGGATCTATAGCAGGAAGGGCACGCAAGAAGTCAAGAACATGGCTCTCTAATGGTTGATATATACCTAAAGCCGACAACTCCATCATGATATTAACCACATTTTCCTCCTGAGGAAGTTCCTTAATCCAGCCTATATACTTATCAGCCATTAAGGGATACTCTGCCCAAGACGAATCACTGAATCTAAGACTGATATCATCGCTTAGCTTATAGTCACGTAACAGCAGAGAAAGACGGGCATCCTGCGCACAACTGTATACGTAATGAGGGCTCTTCCACCCCAAGATGTGCTTAGCACCTTCAATCATCATACCCTTGAACCCCATCTCAGATACGATGGAACCAATCTCATCATTGTAAATCAGAGAACTGTTACGTACCACCTTAGGTGTCTGTCCGAACAACTGTTTAATCTTCTTTGCCTGACGCTTCAACTCAGCCTGGAAATTCTCAATATTCCCCAAAGAGGACAAGCCATGACTATAGGGTTCTGCGAGGAACTCCACACACCCCGTCTCATTCAGTTGCTGTAGGACATCCAGCACTTCAGGGGCATACTGCTCCAACTGTTCAAGGGAAACACCACTAATACTGAAGGCAACCTTGAAACCCTTGCCATACTGCAGTGTCATATCCAACAAAGTACGCAAGGCAGGCAAATAGCTACGTTCGGCCGTTTCCTGCGTCACTCTCTCATTCTCGTAATCATCATAGTAATAATGATCTGTTCCTATATCAAAGAAACGATAGCGTTTCAGATGAATTGGCTGATGTATCTCGAAATATAAACTTATTGTTTTCATATCTATTATACATTATTAGTTAAGTGGAACTTCTAGTTTATAGCCTTGACGGCCTGCAGATATTCTTCATTATCAAACCAGCCTCTAGTCATAAGCTGATTGTAGCACTCCCTGATCCGCAAGCCAACCTTCTCCCATGTAATCTGGTCTACCTCCTTCATACCCTCTTCTGCCAAATAGTCATGCAGGGCATCATTGGTACATATACTATAGATAGCATTAGCCATAGCATCAATATCCCAGTAGTCCACTTTTACTACATTAGACAAGATTTCTCCACATCCAGACTGCTTAGAAATAATACAGGGGCAACCACATTGCATGGCCTCCAATGGAGCAATACCAAAGGGTTCGCTTACACTGGGCATAACAAACACATCCGAGCTCTTATAGCACTCATACACTTGCCTTCCCCTCAAGAAACCAGGGAAGTGACAACGGTCCGCTATTCCATATGTTGCCGATAGGTCAATCATGGCATGCATCATATCTCCACCTCCGGCAAAGCAGAATCGAATATTATGGCTTCGATCCAAAACTCGTTTAGCAGCCTCAATAAAGTACTCGGGGCCCTTTTGCATTGTGATTCGTCCCAAATACGTCACAACCTTTTCGTCAGGATTCTTGCGTGGAACAATACTTGCAATCTCCTCCGAGAGTGGATATACTGCATTATGCATAGCCACGCACTTGCGCGGATCCTGATGATACTGATTAATTACCGTCTGACGCGTAAGCTCACTCACACACATGATGCAGTCAGCATGGTCCATTCCGTTCTTCTCGATACTATAAACCGTAGGATTCACCTTTCCCCGAGAACGGTCAAAGTCTGTGGCATGGACATGAATGCAGAGTGGCTTTCCACTAACCATCTTGGCATGGACACCCGCAGGATAGGTAAGCCAATCATGGGCATGTATCATATCAAACTGCTCGCTACGAGCCAGAACACCGGCAATGATTGAGAAATTGTTAATCTCCTCATGAAGATTTCCCGGATAACCTCCGGCAAAACCGATACAACCTAAATCGTCCAGACCTTGCAAATAGTTAAAATCGGCATACAAATGATCGCGGAATCGATAATAATCTTCTGCTGTATGACCGACAAAACGGTCCTTTATCCAATCATAATTAACATCACGCCATACAACGGGAACCTGGCTCATATTAATAATCTTAAGGAATTTTTCCTCCTCGCCAGTAGGCTTGGGCATACAGAATGTGGTCTCCACATCACCCTGCAGGCTAAGTCCCTTGGTTATACCATAAGATGCAACTGCCAGTCCTCCATAGATTTTAGGAGGAAACTCCCATCCGAACATCAACACTTTCATTTTACTGTTCCTCCTTCTTATTACGCATCATTATACTTATCCAACAACTTCACTATACGCATGATACCTGATACGTTCATGGCAAAACTGATTGCTCCACGTCCGTGGAATGGCGGGTTACCATCAAACAGTTCAGGTATTGTACCTATACAATGATAGAAGAGTTCTTCCTCGTATCCAACCAACAGGCGATCAACATAACTGAGACGTCTTACATTATACACATTCAGACACGCCTCCATATAGAATCCCGCCAGCCACGGCCAGGCAGTTCCCTGATGGTATGCATAATCACGCTGTACCTGAGGCCCTACATACATAGGATTATAGCCCCGACTCTTAGGCGACAAAGACCTAAGACCCTTTGGAGTACTCAATTCCTTGGTACAATAGTCAAGAACCGACTTCTGTTGTTTCTTGTCAAGAGGAGAATAATCCAGTGCAACGGCAAAAATCATATTCGGTCTGACATCATAATTACGATAGCCATCCACGCAATAGTCGCACAAATATCCATATTCATTATAGAACATCGGTGCAAAACTGTTTTCGCACTGATCTGCTGCACTTTCAAGAACTTCCGTAAAGTGCTCATTCTTGACATGTTTACAGAGCTCAGTACAGAAACGTAATGCATTATACCAAAGGGCATTGAATTCCACGATATAACCTGTACGTGGAACAATAGGTTTCCCATTGGCCGAACTATTCATCCATGTTATAGCTTTATCGCGTCCCTCGCTATAAATCAGCCCATTCTCCTTTACCTGAAGATTCGGATGATTACCGTTTCGCAACCATTCCATAATATCCCAAAGAAGATGACCGTATTTCTCTTCGCATTTCTCCATCGAGACGATATTGCTATACTGCTGTATACACCATATAGCCCACAGAAGAACATCGGGATGTTCTATCTCCGTTACGCCTACGCTTAAAGGCTGTCCTGCCATAAATTCACGGATAGCCTTCTCGGCAGTCACCATTACATCCTCAAACTTCTTAACTTCGTTGTTGGTAAGCGTAAGACCTGGCAGCGAGATAAACATATCCCTGGCACGACATTTAAACCAAGGATAGCCAGCCAAGACATAATCTTCGTTTTCTCGATGAACGAAAAACTGGTGGGCACTATTTACCAAGGTATTATAGAAATTGTCGCGTGGAGTACGGACATTCAGTTCATAATCTGCTAATTCCGCCAATTTATTGACATCCACTTCTTCCAGACCTGCTGCGAAGACAACGCTTTCGCCCTTTCCGATGGTAAACTCAAAATAGCCAGGCACATACAGATCCTCATCACTTGCGTAACCACGTTCCTGCTCCTTGGGATATTCCAAGCCTCTATACCAGTCCGGGCGGAAGACGAATTTGTTCTCCTTATTACATTGCATATACAAATCTGGATAACCTTCGTACATACAAGTTTTTATTCCGTTCTGTACTAACTGATAATCCCTGTTTACCTTATCATTTTCATGAGTAAACTCCCGCACACTACGGAAAGCCAAGAAGGGCTGAAGACGAAGCGTTGTCTGACTATGTGCATCCAACAAAGAATATCTGATAATGATACGGTTCTCGAAGTGCTGGAACATCTGTTCACGCTTCAAGACAACGCCCCCCACCCTATAAATGGTAGTAGGAACCTGCAAAGAATCAAACTCACGTATATATTTATGTCCACGAGGACTGAAATTGTCTCCCCTGTATTTATGCAGACCAAGATTAAATTCTGCTCCATGCTGAATAACGGTAGCATCAAGTGAAGACAACAGGACATGGTTCTCATCATCCAATTCTGGTACGGGCACCACTAACAAACCATGATACTTGCGTGTATTACAATCAACTATGGTTGTGCAAGAATAGGCTCCCGAACGGTTTGACCTAAGAACCTCCTTGGGCAGAGACTCTGCCAAGTTTGTCATCAAAGTCTTATCGAATCGTAAATAACTCATAAATTGTTGTTATAGTAAAAGCCTGGTTAATGTTAAATATGTTAGTTTTTGTTATATTTGACTTATCTATGACCTCAAAATTAGTTATTTTTTTCCACACGAGCAACGAACATTAGCATTTTTTTGTGCCGCGAAGCCAATTTACAAGGAATTCATATCAAATTTGATATAGATTGTTTGGAAAAGCGTGTTTTTTTGGATACCTTTGCACACGACAAAGCAGAATTTGGTATTAGTTAATGTTTGATAACGAAGAGGTTTTAGAAAGTCTGTCCGAATTAGCAGTAACCTTGACTGTAGAAGAAAAAAGACAAGTGGCGATGCACATGGTTGTTCGCACTTTTCAGAAAAACGTAACTATCTACAGCGAAGGAGATGAACCATGCAATTTGCTTTGCCTTTTAGATGGTAAGGTAAAAATCTACAAGGAAGGCGTTGGAGGCAGAAACCAGATCGTACGAGTTGTGCGACCTGTGGAATACTTTGGATACCGTGCAGCTTTTTCCGAAGAGAAATACGTAACCGGAGCTGCGGCATTCGAAGCATCTACTATTGCCATCATTCCTATGCGTCTGATTTTCTCCATTGCAGAAAGAAACGCGCACCTCTGCAACTTCTTTATCCGCAAACTTGCCAAAGCTTTAGGTAAAAGCGATGAGCGGACGGTTAATCTCACCCAGAAACACATTCGTGGACGCCTAGCAGAAAGCATTCTCTTCCTGAAAGAAAACTACGGCGTAGAAGAAGACGGATGCACGCTTAGCATCTATCTTAGTCGAGAAGACATGGCAAACCTTAGCAACATGACTACCAGCAACGCCATCCGTACCCTAAGCCTTTTTGCTCAGGAAAAGATGATTGCCATTGACGGACGTAAGATTAAGATTATCAACGAGGAAGCCCTCCGCAAGACTTCCGAGATAGGTTAATCATTCTGCATCAATTCCCTGATTCTTTGTATTTTTTCTTCCATGGGTAGCATTGCATCTATCCAATGAATCTGTATACCTCTCCGTTCCATTCCCCTGAACCAAGTCATCTGACGTTTTGCAAACTGATGAATGGCAATCTCCAGTTGGCGTATCATCTCATCATAAGACAACTGCCCAATACAATATAAAGTCAAGTATTTGTATTCCAAGCCATAATAGATAAGGTCTTCAGGAGCCACAGTCTCTAACAGCTTACGCACCTCTCCTACCATATTCTCTTCTTCCAGACGTTTATGCAGTCGTTCCGTTATCTTTCGTCTACGCAACTCCCTATCTATATCAACACCTATTGTCAGGCTTTTCACTTGAGGAAATTCGCGTTCCTCTATATTATTCTGTCTGTAGTATTCCTGAATCTCTATGGCACGGATAGCACGCTTAGGAGTATCTACATCCGTGGTATTATGCAACGTCTTATACCCCTTCAGTATCTCTGTCAATTCTTCAAGGCTATAAGCTGCCAGTTTATCTCTTAATGCAGCATTCTCAGGAACAGGAACCATTCTATAGCTTTTCAGCACCGATTCAATATACAGACCTGTTCCGCCACAGAGAATGGGAAGATTACCCCTACCTATTATATTATAATATGTATGCCAGAAATCCTGCTGGTACTGGAAGAGGTTATACTTCTCACCCGCATCGGCAATATCAATCAGATGATAAGGAATCTGCTGACCGTTAACCTGATAATCTGCCAAATCCTTTCCCGTACCTACATCCATCCCTTTATAAACCTGCCTGCTGTCAGCACTTATAATTTCAGCATTTCCCAATTGGGAAGCGAGATGTGCTGCCAAAGTGGTTTTCCCTGATGCCGTGGGACCCAATATGGTGATAATATCTGATGTCATACCTTGTTATTTGAATGCAAATATACAATTAAATATCCGTTTGTCAGCATAACCCTTTATAAAATATCAAGCCACGACGTGGATTTATCAATCTACGTCGTGGTTTTAACAAACTGCGACGTAGTTTTAACTTTAGAACCTATCCAGCAACCTTTAACTACGGCATTTGAGACCTTTTTGCAAGGGACTTCTTCCCTTTTAGCGAAGTGAGCCAACAACCCTTTCTGGTTAATGTTTGAAAGGATAAAAAGTAAGTACTCGATTACGAGGAATACTTTAAAAGTGTAGAGACAACGAGAAGAAAGAAGCAATCAACCTATATTTTCAAACATTAAGTATTACTAACTAACCACAAAACAACCAATTTTTTGATATCATAACCATTGTAGTATTAAATAATGTTAAAAATATGCTAACAAAACACAGTGTTATAAAATAAAAACTAATTTTGCCACAGCGCTGACGAAAACCAGCGTCTTAACTAATAACCTATTATTAATTTTTAACCTTATGCTTAAACATTTTTACCTTTTGCTGGCATTAATGCTGGCATCAACGAGTGTTTATGCTGCGCCAATTACCAGAGGACAGGCACAGAAGAAGGCGGCAGCCTTTGCAGTTCAGAAAGGCTTCACGCTCAGTTCCCAAAACAATTCAGTCCACAGAGCTCCCAGAGCGAAAGGACAGGATGATTCCCCCTACTATGTGTTCGACATGGATGCAAACGGCGGTTTCGTCATTGTATCCGGCGACGATCGGACACGCAGCATCATCGGTTACACCGAGAGCGGCAACTACGACGAAAACAATCTGCCTGAGAACATGAAGTCGTGGCTGCAAATGGTTTCCGACCGCATCAGCACACTTAGCGACACACCTGCTGCTGCACCCACATCACCCGGAGACCCGGCTCCCACTCAAGGGGTGCCAACGGCCACAGTGACAATCGGTCCGCTCCTGGCAAGTACATGGAATCAGGGAACTCCCTATTGGGACAACTGTCCTTTCCGTAACGGGCAACGCTGCTACACCGGTTGTACCGCAACAGCTTTTGCACAGGTAATGTATTACTACCGTTGGCCTGAAGGCTCAACAACCAGCATTCCCGGCTACACCGACGACGGACTTAGCTACAGCACACTGCCAAGCACAACGTTTGACTGGAATGCAATGAAGAACAGCTACGGCAACAGTGACAGTGGCACAAACAGCGGCAATGCCGTAGCCAAGCTGATGCACTATGTCGGCAAAGGTGCCTTGATGCATTACACAGAAGGCGGATCAGGCGCTGCTTTCTCCAATGCCATCAACGCCCTGAAGAATTACTTCGGCTATCCTAACGACATATACGAGATCTACAAGGACAACTACAGCAGCTCTGGTTGGGTGAACGCCGTTTACTCTGAGTTGTATTACGGCCGTCCCGTACTGATAGAGGGTTATTCCGACGTCAACTGGGGAGGCGGACACGCCTTCGTATGCGACGGCTATCGCGATGACGGATGCTTCCACATCAACTGGGGTTGGGGTGGATGGTGCGACGGCTATTTCAGCCTTGACGTACTGAACCCTGACGACCACAGCGGTATGGGTGCCACACCCGGCAGCAACGGTTACTACTGGCACGAGGGTGCCGTAATGAATGTACGCCGTCCTGATGGCAGTCAGCAGAGCAACAACCCCGTGGCCACTTTCTACCAGGATGCAAACTACGGCGGTTACGGCTACAGCCTGCCAGAGGGTGTCTATACCCTGTCACAGCTGAGAGCCTACGGCATACAGAACGACGACATCTCCTCACTGAAGGTACTGCCCGGATTCAAGGTAACAGTCTTCTATGACGACAACTTCGGCGGGACATCAACGGTCTTCACGGGCGATGTCTCCTACGTCGGCAACAACTGGAACGACCAGATCAGTTCACTGCGCATCGCACCCAACGGAGCAACAGGACTGTCCGGCGTCTATAAGATCCAGAACCGCAACAGCGGAAAGTACCTTGACCTTAACGGCAACAGCACAGCAGACAATACGGCTATCGTTCAGTGGGACGACGAAGGTGCTGAGGTATATCAGCAGTGGGTTATCAACGAGGTGCAGGCAGGCATCTACACCATCCAGGCATCAGCCGCACTCGGCAAAGGTCTGGATGTAGCCAACGCGTCTGCAGACAACAGCACACAGGTACTACTCTACCCCTACAACAACGGCAGTCATCAGCAGTTCATCCTTGTTGACAAGGGCAATGACTACTATCAGTTCGTAGCCCGTCATTGCGGCAAGGTGGTAGAGATTCCGGGTGCTTCCACCAACTCAGGCGAATGGATTAAGACATGGGAGAACAACGGCTCTGCCTGTCAGCAATGGAAACTCATCGTCAGCACAGGCGAAACAGGCACACAGCCCGTGGCTACATTCTATCAGGACATCAACTACGGCGGATATGCCGTCCAGCTTCCCGAAGGCACCTATACTCAGGCTCAGCTTGAGGCACACGGTATCCGCAACAACGATATCACGTCTATTAAGGTACAGACCGGCTACAAGGTTACCATCTATGACGGCGCAACCTTCAACAATGACAGCAAGGCATTCACCAGCGATGTCTCCTATGTCGGCAACGACTGGAACGACCGCACCAGCTCCATCAAGATTGAGACCTACGGTGTAATCGTTGACATTACCGACAACGGCGGAAGCTATGAGGTATCTCATACCCCGGTGAACAACAATGAGTCTGGCGCCAAGCTGTTCGACAACACTTCCAGCACCAAGTACTGTACATTCATCAATGTCTCTGACGAAGTTGTGATGACCTACCACTCCACACAGAGTGCTCGCCTAACCAGCTACACCATTACTTCGGCTAACGACTTTGACGGTCGCGATCCCAAGAACTGGCGTCTTGAAGGCTCAAGCAACGGAACAAACTGGGAAACTATCGACACACGCAGCAACCAGTCGTTCACTTCACGTTTCCAGAAGAAGACCTACAATGTCACAACATCACAGGAGTTCAGCCACTACCGCCTGGTAGTTACAGACCGCAAGGATGCCAATGCCACGGTATTCCAGATAGCCGAGATTGAACTCTTTGGCCTGGTGGCCCAGAGTCCTACTGCCTTTGCAACAGAAAACGTCACAGCTATCGAGGAGACCCCTGCAGTTGATACCGGCATGTTCAACGTCTATACGATAAACGGAACTCTGGTGAAGAAAAATGCAAGGAATACAGCAGGTTTGCCCAGCGGTATCTACATTATCAATCGTAAGAAAGTGATAATCAGATAAGGTATAATCCAAGCCTACGGGCTATAATAAATGTCAGGGGCACCTCTTTTCGAGAGATGCCCCTAACTTTATGGATTATACTAAGCAATCATTGCACAGAGCCCTTGTAGAGGGGGGGCGCTATGAGAGGTCCATGAGAAGTCCTAGAGAAGTCCTAGAGCAAACATAGAGCAAATCATGTCATAGACCAATGATAAGTTATTCCAATCTTGTGGTATATTTTAGTGTTACATTGCCATCCTGCGAAATCTGATCGTTGATGACATTGTCGAATTTGATGTATTGCTCACTACCCTGAACAACTAAATTATCAGCATCTACCCCCGTCACCTTTTTAATGATATTGGCGAGGATGGAATATTTGCCTTTACCCGTATAGGTTACAGTATATTCTTGACTATCCACGCTTGCACGAGTGACAGTAAACTCGCCTTCTATCAGATGCTGGATAGTGCCTTTCAGCAGAAAACCTGTACTTAGACGCTCAGCCAAGGATGTTGCTTTGCTGTTAAAGCGCTGAATGATGATCTATAGTTTGCTCCACGTAGTTATTGCTAACGTTGATAGTAAACTTCCCTTTTGCTTCCAATGCATCATTTTCGAACTTTGCCGTCAAGTCATTTCCAATCTTCACGTTGCCCAGCTGATCCACGGTGATAAAGTCATGTTGGTTGAAGAAACGTTCTATCTCCCTTTGGAAACGTGCACGTTTATTTAGCGAACCGTCAAGGGCTACCACTGCATGAGACTCGTGGTGATAGTCTTGTTCATATCCAGTATCACCTAAATACACATCCCATTCAAGTCCTTGTGGCGTATAGGCCAATTCCAAATTCTCCAGCGGCTGGGTATCAATCTCTACGCCACCCTTGTCAATATCAATGGTCACAAATATCTTACCTTTACCCTGGGGTATCTGGAAAGCGAAAGACTTTTGGTCCTTGCCATCAGGATCAGAGAGTGTGATGTTGCTCTGCAACCCGTTCTGTAGCAGAGAATAGATTGTGAGCTTCATCGAGGCCCGTCCACGTTCGGTGATGTAACGCTTGAATAGCTTGGCATTATCTAAATATTCTGAATCGGAAAGACGCACCCACCAGTTAGCATATTTTGATGTCTCACCTTTTTGGCAAGAAGAATCTATGAAACGAATAATCAGGTTGGTATTGACAATCTCACCTATGCCTAATAACGCCTTACGGAAACGCTTGTCGGCTTCGACCTTCAGGTTGTATTTAATGGCAGTGAAAACGCTTACCAACGTTCCGTTCATGAGTTCTGAGAAATACTCGTCACTGATTTGTTGCTGCAAGGCTTCACTTGGGTAAGCGTAGTGGCCGCCAACCATTTGCACATCCTTTTCACCCATACAGAAGTCGTATTCGGCATTATACTTTGGTTCCCAGAACTGGCTGCAGTGCATACGTACCGCCTGCTCGATAAAGGCATTCAGCTTGGTGGAGGTCATCTTGCCTTCTGCAAAAGCCGGATAGAAATATTGATACCAGTCTTTTGCACTTCGATAGCACGGCCCACCAAATTCCTTAGTATAGAAATAGCGGTAAGCTTCGTTAAATAAGTCGTGTTTGCGTTGTGCCACCGTCGTACCGAACTTCTCCAGTGCAATACCGATGAAAGCAACCAGTCCCATTGATGCCGTCATGATAGGTGTTCCGATAGCCGATGCAATTTGTCCGGTCGAGTAGTTTAGAATGGTCTTCAGTGTCCCTGATGCCACACCGATGTCATCGCCCTGAATGTCGGCACCTCAAGCACTTACGGTCAATACCAAAAACAATAAAGTGATTGTTAGTTTAGTTTGTCTCATTCTGGTTGTCGGTTTTAGGTTTCTGGGGGTAAAGATATGATTAAGTGAGGACAACACAAAACAAATCAGCATTTATTATTATTGTCAAGCGTGAGTGTTATATGAAACGAAGGGGGCAAATTCACATAAAAAAGGTAAAGAGTGAATAATTTCCGCATTTTTCATTTCTGCGGGATAAAAACAAAAAAGAACGCGAGGAAAAACGTCCTTTTATGGCAGATAAAATTATTTTCAAAGCTTGAAAATATATAACCAAGGTTTGAAAATATATTTTCACGGCTTGAAAATAAATTATCACGGCTTGAAAATAGTTTTATTACGTGCTTTTAGAGTTTTTTTTCTGTAGGGAAAGGAACTTTTTCACATGAAGGGAGAAACTTTCTCCCGCGGTTTTACGTGTATATTGGGGAGAAAACTGTATATTTGCATGGTAATCAGTATAAAAACACAAACACATAAAACACTATGAGCCGTTTCTTTGTCTTTGCTCTTATCCTTTGTCTCCAACTGCCCATCATGGGACAACCCCTGAAACGGGTCAGCCCTGAATCCGTGGGAATGAGCTCTACCCTACTGCATAATGCCGATGTTCCTATACAAGCCTCGATAGATGCCGGGGAGATTCCTGGTGCCGTGCTGGCTGTTGTCCGTCACGGCAAGATGGCGTATATACAGGCCTACGGCAACAGACAAGTCTATCCCACGTTGGAACCCATGACCACGGAAACCATCTTTGACATGGCCTCCTGCAGCAAATGTATGGGAACGGCAATAGCAGTAATGAAACTCATAGAGACGGGACGTCTGCGCCTCCTTGATCCCGTGAGTCTATATATTCCGGGATTTGAGGACTGGCAGCCCAAAGATGCTGGCGAGAAGGTGACCATCCGCATTCAGGATTTGCTGACGCACACATCCGGCTTGCTCCCCTACGGTCCTACTGCAGAATTGTCACGCAAATATGGTTCACCCAATCCAGAAGGATTAAAAGAGTACATATGTACCTGCCGTAAGGACTTTGAACCAAAAACGGGATTCCAATACAGTTGCCTCAATTTTATTGCGTTACAATATATCGTAGAAAAGATTACAGGTCAGTCCCTTCGCACCTTTACCCGAGAGAATATATATGGCCCTCTACAGATGAACCACACAGATTATCTTCCTTGTGCACCAGACGTGAACGGCATTTGGAGGAATACAGATAAACCTGTATGGGCCTCCCTAATGCAAGGTCAGGATTGGCGCTCTATTGTGGCTCCAACATCCAAGCAAGCGGACGGTTCTGTACTGAGGGGTATGGTTCATGACCCGTTGGCTCGTATCATGAATGGGGGAATCAGCGGCAACGCTGGTGTGTTCAGTAATGCTGATGATATTGGCATCCTATGTGCCGCTTTGCTAAATGAGGGCGAATGGAATGGAGCCAGAATCCTGTCTCCACTTACCGTTGAAGCCATGCGCACGGTTCCTCGATCTGTCAGCAGATTTGGCAGAGCTTTGGGTTGGGACAACTTCAGTCCCTATGCCAGCAACAATGGCGACCTATTCTCGAGCCAGACCTTCTCTCATACAGGCTTCACGGGCACAAGCATTGTCATAGATCCTGTGAATGATTGCGCAGTAATCCTACTTGCCAATGCTGTTCATCCAGAAGAGGGGCGGTCCAAGATGATACGTCTGCGTTCTGTTGTCAGCAACGCTGTGGCAGGAGCCATTCTGAAGATGTAAATATGACATAAGGGAACTATATTGCTACTATTAATACTGGCAAATTTTTCTATTTATAGTAGCAAATGTTTGTATTAATACCTGCAATCGAGAGCATTTTGCACACTTTTGAAAATGTAAAGATTATTCCGGATTTTGATTCTTCACTCTTCATTCTTCACCCAATTTTTACTCCCACACGAGGCGGCAAAAATTTCCTAACTAAGCAGTAAGTTTTTTATGGTTATGCAAAAAAACGGTCTTTTAAGCCGTTTTTTAAATTTGTAAGGATTATTCACATAGCCTGCAAACTTCTGTGTTTATTAAGTTGAAAATTGAAAGTTGAAAATTGGTTTACGGTTTACCGTTTACTGTTTAGCGATTTTCGTCTTTCGTCTTTCGTAGCGAAGCGATTCGTCTTTCGTTATTCATAATCTCTCTTGCCCGTTAGGGCATAGGAGAACAGAAACCAAAATTAACCTAACATATACCCTAAATGGCTACAAGCCCCGATAGTTATCGGGATTAGAAGACGGTATATGTTAGGGTACATGTTGGACAAACAGATAACACTATAAAAGCCCGATAACCATCGGCTCTCAGCAGCAATCGATGGTATATGTTACCTGTTTTTGCGAATAATCATTAAATTCAGTTTGTCTTCACCACTTTTACGAAGTCAGGGGAAATCTGTTACCTCAAGATGTTGTATACAGAATTTTTCATCAAAGTACGGTATTCTCAACTATCTCACCGTCAAACAGGTTGATGATGCGATTGGCGTATGCAGCATCGTGCTGGCTGTGCGTTACCATTACGATGGTGGTACCTTCCGAATTGAGTTGTGAGAGTAGCTCCATGATTTCGAGTCCATTCTTTGAGTCAAGGTTACCCGTTGGCTCATCGGCAAGAATCAGCTTTGGCTTACCCACCACAGCACGTGCAATGGCTACGCGCTGCTGCTGACCGCCAGAGAGTTGTTGAGGATAGTGGGTGGCACGCTGTGAGAGGTTTACCTTGCGCAGGATGTCCAAGACGCGTTGCTTGCGCTCTGCCTTTGGCACTTTAAGGTACTTCAGTTGTAGGTCGATGTTCTCCTCTACAGTGAGTTCATCGATGAGGTTGAAGCTCTGGAACACAAAGCCGATGCGTCCTTTGCGATACTTGGTACGATCCTTCTCCTTCAGGTGTCCCACCTCCTCACCTTCGAGGTAGTAGTTGCCATTATCGGGATTATCGAGTAATCCGAGGATATTCAGGAGCGTTGATTTGCCACAACCCGAAGGACCCATGACTGCCACGAACTCGCCTTCCTTTACTTCCAGGCTTACGCCATTCAACGCTGTTGTCTCCACATTCTCAGTGCGGAATACTTTTGAGAGATTTTCAATCTTTATCATCATATTATTTGCTATTTAACAATTTACAATTTACCATTTATTCTACTCTGTCTTGATGCTCTCTACTGGGTTCATCGTTGCAACTCGCCAACTTTGGATGATGACGGTAAGGAGAACGACTATGCTGACAATGAGGAATGCCAGAGGGAACAACCACCAGTGGATGGGTGTATGTTCAGGAAAGTTCTGAAGCCATTGTTCGCTGATGTAGTAACCAACAGGTGCTGCTATCACGAAGGAGAGGATGAGCGGAATGGCATAACGTTTGGTAAAGAGCGACAGCACTTCGCCCACGCTGCTGCCCATTACCTTGCGGATAGCTATCTCCTTGCGGCGATACTCCGTCTCGAACATTGTGAGGCAGAAGACACCGATGAGGGTGATGACGAAGCAGACGGCGGTGAACCACAGCACCTGGCGGATGAAGCGAAACTCCTCCTGATAGAGATTCTCCAATTGTTCATCGAGGAACAGTACTTCGACATCTTCGCCGCTACCCATGGCCGTGAGCCGCTGGTTGACCTGCCGCCGTACGGCCAGCTTGTCAACACCGGCTGCCACGCGTATGTTCACTATTCCAAGCTGGTCACCCCAGCTGCCATACTTCTCGCCAAAAATGACGAAGGCAACGGGATCTTGTGTGCGGTCTTGACGGGTGGAGGCATAGCGGATGTTCTCGCACACGCCGACGACGGGCAGGTCGTTCTGCAGCAGCGGCTTGTCGAGCTCTACCCACGGCCACTGCCTGCGGGCGGCCTCGTTAATGATATAGACATCGCCGTCGTGCTCGTTGAAGTCGCGACCCTCGATGACCTTGATGCCCATCGTGCGCAGGTAGTGGTAATCTACGGGAAGGCTTGTGAAGGTAATCTTGTGGTTGTCGTCGCCGCGCCCCCAGCCCATGTAGCCGTCCTGCGAGCCCAGCACGAAGCGCGAGTAGCTGACTTCCTCAACACCGCCGACCGACATCAGCTCCGTGCGCACGGCGTCTTTCTTATGCCACAGCTCCGGAGTGAGCTGGGCGTAGAGCACCTCGTCCTTCGCGAAGCCGTAGTCGGAGTGATAGATGAAACGGCTCTGCAGGAAAAGGATGCCAATGTAGCTGACCATTAAGAGTGCAATGCAGATTTGCAGGCAGACGAGTGCCGTGCGCAGCTGCCTTCCTTTTGGCGTAAGACCGAAAGAGCCTTTGAGTGTGAGAGCAGGCTGGAACGAGGTGGCGAAGAAGGCAGGATAGGTACCGGCAGCGATGCCTGCCGCAATCGCTATCAGGACGGTAAAGGCCGCGAGCCAGGGGTGGGCGGAAAGGCTGAGGTCGCCCAGTAGCAGTTCCGTCTGTTGCCGTGATGCTGCAACACACAGGACAAAGGCCAGCGCACAGGCCAGCAGAGCGGTGAAGACGGCCTCGCCCACCAGTCCGAAGCGGAGGTACCAAAGACTTTCGCCCAAAACGCGGCGGGTGTTAAGACCCTTGATGCGCATGGGACTCTCGGCCAACACGAAATTGAGGAAGTTGATGGCAGCGATGACGATGATGAGCAGCGCAGCCAACTCGAGGATGAAGAGCATGGCGGGGTTGCCCTTATCGTAGGAACTTACGCCGGAGAAGTAGGTGTTGCGGATGGGCTGCAGGCGGAAGTCATAGCCGAAGTGGGCATCAAACTTTGCTTTGATGGCTGCCTCCTGATTCTCGTCATACTCACCGGAGGCGACGGCCTGTCCCCACTGCTCGCGCCATATCAGCTGGCGCATCTGTTCGGGGAAGTCCTTCAGCAGGGCGTCTGCATCGACGTTCTCGGCCAGTTTCACGTAGAGGGTGGAGCTCCACTCACTCCAGTTGTCGAGATAGTCCTGGGTGGCGTAGTAAAGGTTGTTCTTCATCGAGCAATTGTCGGGGAAGTCCTCATAGACACCCTGCACTATGATTGTGTCAGTCTCTGAGTAGAGCGGTTCGCCAGCCACGTTGACCCGCCCATAGACCTTGCGTGCCAGCGAGGCTGGGATGATGGCAGTGCGTTCGCCGTAGTCGTCCCACGACAGGCGGCCGTCGAGGCAGCGGGCACCGACAGCCCCGAAGGGCGTCAGGTTGCTGGCTGCGCAGAACTGCTTCACGGTTGTCTCACCCACCTGTATATCCATGCCGCCTCCCCATGCGGCCAACTCCGACACGGCTTCCACCTGAGGCAGCTTAGCTAAGAGAGTGTTGATGGGCCGGCTGCTGTTGATGCCCCACTGCGCGTCGGGGTTCATCTTCGACTCCAGTCGGAAGACACGCTCGCCATCAGGGATGGAGAAGTTGTAAGAGCGATTATAGATGACCTGTGTCATCAGCAGGTAAAAGGCGGCGAAGGACACCGTGAGGCCGATGAAGTTGAGCACTGTCGCCGTCTTGAAGCAACGTGCCATGTAAAGCATGTTTATGAATACGTTCATATCGTTGTTTATTTGATTACTAATACTTCATTGTCTTTGAATGCCTCGTAGCCGCTGGTGACTACGCGCTCGCCTGACTCCAAGCCTTCGAGAATTTCGTAGTGCTGGGGATTCTGACGACCTACGCGGATGGGACGGCGATGGGCTTTGCTCCCATCAGACGAGAGGACGAAGATCCATTGGCCGCCTGTGGTTTGGAAGAACGTGCCCCGAGGGATGATGATGGCCTGCTCAGGCTGACCCAGTTCGAGTTCGATGTAATAGGTCTGGCCTGTGCGGATATTCTCCGGGCGGTCTCCCTTGAAGATAAAGTCGCAGCGGAACTTGCCCTCGCGAACTTCCGGATAGACCTTGCGCACCTGAAGCTGATACTGTTTGTCGCCACGGGTGAAGGTAGCCATCAGTCCTTGCCTTACTCTGTCAATATAGTGCTCGTCGATTTGCGCCTGTACCTTATAATCGCTGAGGTCGTTCAGTTGGCCTATCTTCTCTCCTGGGCTGATGCTTTGTCCTAACTCCACATCGAGCAGACCTAACTCGCCATCAATGGAAGAGCGTACTTCGAGCTTGTCCTTGCGCTGACGTACCAGAACCACATTCTTGCGCATATTCTGAAGGTTATCCTCCATCTGGTCCATCTGAATGTTGCGGTACTGTGCATCCTTCTTCAGTCGCTCACCAATGAGTGTCTGCTTTTTCTTGGCCAGGTCATAGTCTTCCTTTGCCTGAAGGTATGTTTCCTTGGAGATAAGCTTTTCCTTGTAGAGTCGTTCGTTCTGCTCAAAAGCTCTGCGCTTGCGCACCACATCCATCTCCAGTGTGGCCTGTTCCGTCTCGTTGTTCAGCTTATCCTGCTGCATAGCCACCTGCGTGTTGCGCAAAAGATTCTGCTTCTCTGCCAGTTCTGCTTCGGCATTGAGAATCTGCAGGTCGAGGTTGCTGTTGGAAAGACGAATAATGACATCGCCTTTCTTGACCTTTTGTCCTTCCTCTGCCACCTTCTCCATAACGATGCCACCCTCCTCGGGAGAGATACGTACCACCTGGATAGGAATGACCGTTCCGTTAAGACGTACATAATCCTTGAATTCCCCCCGCGTAACGTTGCTGATGGTGATGTCCTCTTCATCAACTTGCAAGGTGCTCTGGTGATTGCCGAAGAGAATCCATAGCAATACTATCAGCACAAATACACCTCCTGCTATATAAGGGATGTGCTTCTTCTGGAGGCCTCGTTTCTTCTCTATTATTCTGTCCATAGTGGTTTCCCATTGTAATAGTTCAACATACGTGTCTTGTATAAGTATGTAAGCTGGCATTGCAAAAGTTGAGCCTTGCTCTGTAACAAAGAGACTGTTTGTGTCTGCACATCGATGGAGGAAGCAAATCCCTCTTCGTACTTTCGGATGGTCAAGCGTGATGCAATGCTGTCCGACTCCACTTTTGCCGTCATCTTTTCTGTTTCCTTACGGCTGTTCTCCTGATCCGTAATGGCTTCTTGTATTAGTCTTTGTAGTTCGTCAGTTCGATACTCTAATTCTTCCTCTGCTCGTTTGATATTGTTACGCTGTCGGCGAATGTTGGTAAGTGTGTTCAGCCTGTTAAATATCGGAATGGAGAGCGAGGCAGAGACATACTGACCAGCATTGTTGCGGAATTGCTCGCTGAAACTTGACGCAAGCGGTACATTCAGCTGCTTATAGTACGTGGTAGAGACACCAGCTCCTAAAGATACTGATGGGAATAAGGCACCTTTGCTGGATCGGTATGCAAACTTGGCTGATTGCAGATTGTATTCTGCTTGCTTGATGTCTGGATTATGGAGCTTTGCATGCTCAAAAATCTCAGAATCTGCAGCAAAGGTAGGTTCCAAGGATTCTTTCTCGCAATCTGCAATTTCGAGTATATCCTCTATCGGGTAATTCATCAACTGCTTCAATGTCAAGATTGCATTGTCGTATAACCCATGCTGGCGAGTTACCTCGTAGTCATCGGCAGCGTATGTGGCTTGCATCTGTGCCACATCGGCTTCTCCCTTCTGTCCGACTTCTGCCATAACTTTTGTCTGGTGGAGGAGCATCTCGCTCTCAGCGCGTTTTTGAGTAGAAATGTCTATACATCCTTTATAATATAGCGCGAGCACGTAAGTCTCCAGAACCTTCTGTGCCGTGGCATCTTTCTGTGCCATCAACTGACTTTTACCCATCAGTACATTCACCTTTGCGGCACGCAGATTGTTATAGCGTTGGAATCCGTCAAAGACAGGTACACCTACACTCAGCCCATACGAATTGTAGAATGTGCTGACACTGGTGTAGGTGTTTGTTTCTGGGTCAATGGCGCGGCCAAAGTTGTACTGTCCTCCGATGTGTCCTTCTGCTGCAGGCAGGAAAGAACCAATTACCCTTACCTTTTCTGCCTTGTAGTCATCAAATCTGATATTCTGTAGGCGCACCTCATGGTTATGCATGACAGCATACTGCATGCACTCATCGACTGTCCATGCGTTTTGGGCTTGTCCTGTGAGGCAAGTTAAAAATGATAATATGTACGCGATTTTTTTCATTTTGCTGATTTTTGTACTGCAAAATTACAATCAAAGTCATAAATGACAATGGATTTTAACCTCGCCAAAGTGAGATTGTATTAAAACAATACACTTCTCTGTATTAAAACAATACACTTTCACGTTACGGAGTGGATATTTTCACAAAAAAGCATTACCTTTGCAACCAAGGAAAGTAGGCGACAATGCATACATGCGTCCTGAGGATGGATTGTTAGTTGTACCTATTGGATGCTTAAAAGACTAAGAAATATATGGCAAACTATGGAACCATACTTGTTGTAGATGACAACACGTCTATCTTTACAACACTTGAAATATGTCTGGATGGTGTGTTCGACCGTATACTGACCCTTACCAAACCAGAAAACATACTGACCACACTGGAGCAGGAGGCGGTTGACATCATTCTGCTTGACATGAACTTCTCTCTTGGCATTAATAATGGTCAGGAGGGATTACTGTGGGTACAGACTGTTCACCGCAGACACCCTGATATTCCTATCGTATTGATGACTGCATACGCAGACGTGAAATTAGCTGTCAAAGGGTTGAAGAGTGGTGCAGTTGACTTTGTAACCAAGCCGTGGGATAACCATGAACTTGTCCGTGTGCTGAAGGATGCCATCGATGCCAATACCAATGTCGTACCATTGGAAAGGATGGAAGAAGAACATGTACGTAAAGTGGTTGACAAATGTCATGGCAACATCAGCAAGGCTGCGGAATTACTTGAGATTTCACGTCAAAGACTATATAGAAAGTTAGGTAAATGACAATAGTTGTAGTTTTCGTCATCATCTTTATCTTGTTTATCTTGGCTGGTACAATGTCCTTTTTTCACCACCAGAACAAACTGAAGTTACGCGCCCGACTGATGCGTGAAGCTGTGAGGAACCATGAATTTACGTTTCATCTACCGGTCAAAGGACTATTCTATGGCGAAAAGGCATTGCAAGAAGCTCTGAATGATCTGGGGCAGGACATCAACAAGTTGGTGGCACAAAAGGAAGTTGAATCCTGGCAAAAACTTACGCGTGTGCTTACCCATGAAATAATGAATGTGAGCACTCCTATCCAGAGTATTAGTCAGGCATACCTTGAACACCCGAAGGTTGTAGGTACATCGTTAGAAAAAGGAATCCACGCCATCAATGATGCTGCTGGTAATCTGGTGACATTTGTAGATAGCTATCGCAAACTGACTCAGCTCCAGGAACCTGTAATTGCTACTCTGCGACTGAAAGAGTTTGTTGAAGGCATCATGGTATTATATCCCGATATTACCTGGAATATAGATATTCCAGCAGATACTGCCCTTGATACGGACGAATCACTCCTGCGCCAGGTCATCGTCAACATCATCAAAAACGCGGCCGAAGCTGATGCTAAGAACATAAAATTCAGATGGCACGAGTATGCGCTACGCATCAGCAATGATGGAATACCGATTCCGGCAGAGGTCAGGAGGGACATCTTCATCCCATTCTACACAACCAAAAGCACAGGTACAGGCATAGGTCTTGCCCTATCACGACAAATTATGACCATGCTGAGCGGTATTCTTGAACTTTCAGAAAAATCGGATGCTGGCTATCACACAACATTCATCTTAAAATTTGAACAATACCCTGATTCGGGTAATTCAATCAGATGACTTGCCACGCAAGTCGCAAGGAGTATTGAACCAAATTCTTTCCAGCTTGTTTGCAAAGCTTCTCTAACTTGATTGTTTTGTGGTTAACTCACTTTTGACATCCAAGAAAATGGACTACTTTGATTCAAATAGGCTTAATGACTTGTTCGGATAGGGTTAACGAGTTGTTCGGATAATCCTTTAGGGGGGTAAGGGATTATTCGAATGAGTCGTGGAGATAAGGGGAACAACTCGTACAGCCTATCTGTACGAAGCAAAGGTGACATACCTGTTTGGTTAAGGTTTCATGGTTAATGGTTAGCGTGTAATTCTCAATTCTCAACTTTCAATTCTCAACTGACCTTAAACTTTACCCCATTGGTAGCTCATCATTTTGGGATGATTTGGAACCATGACTTAACCATGAGGTAACCATGAGGTACTCCTGACGTTTTTTCGGTTCATTGTTAGCGAAAAAAGAGGGCCTTGGAATGGGCCCTCTCTGATTTATTATCTTGTAACTCGTTCTGAGATTAGATCTCTGAGAAGTACTTGATAGTACGAACCATCTGAGAAGTGTAGCTGTTCTCGTTGTCATACCAAGAAACAACCTGTACCTGATATGTGTCATCGTCGATCTTGCTAACCATAGTCTGAGTAGCATCGAACAGAGAACCGAACTTCATACCAATGATATCGCTAGATACGATCTGATCCTCAGTGTAACCGAAAGACTCAGTCTGAGCAGCCTTCATAGCAGCGTTGATACCCTCAACAGTTACGTCCTTACCCTTGACTACAGCAACCAAAATAGTTGTAGAACCTGTAGGAGTAGGAACGCGCTGAGCAGAACCGATCAACTTACCGTTCAACTCGGGAATTACAAGACCGATAGCCTTAGCAGCACCAGTTGAGTTAGGAACGATGTTGCAAGCACCGGCACGGCTACGACGGAGGTCACCCTTGCGCTGAGGACCGTCGAGAATCATCTGGTCGCCAGTGTAAGCGTGGA
>Ga0265298_10002098_pt1 | contig 28493 bp, 50 predicted proteins | sample AusTroGonzalo_MG_3_FD_193486 | JGI IMG/M metagenome (GOLD analysis project Ga0265298, IMG submission 193486) | Bovine rumen microbial communities from tropical cattle in Woodstock, Queensland, Australia - Gonzalo_01 | ecosystem: Host-associated > Mammals > Digestive system > Stomach > Rumen ...
AAGACCACTTATCTTTGAATTGCTTAATGTTCGCATTTTCTGCCGTTACCCAAATAAATGGTGCGGTGTATAACTCCCGGCCGATTCCCCAGTTTACACAAGCCCGCTTAAATGAATCACTAGCAAGCCCCTTCTCAGCTTCGGTGTTACTCTGCGTGCCTACGTCTTCTTTGCTAATCCATTGCTTTTTATCTTCGTCCCAAAGACTTACTGTACAATTTGAATTATCTCGTGAATGTTCTCTTTTCCAATTCATAGAGCCAACAGTTTCGTCCAAAATATTCATGTCGCACCGTGCGTCCTTGTAAAGAAGTAGCGATAAGCCTGTGCCGTCTTTTTTAATTGTCCCGATTCGGCATTCGATTTCGTCTTCTTTTAATTTTCTAAACTTATTCATTTTCTAAACTCCTGCCATAAAGATTAAACTTAACACCAGCCCGAATAAGACCGGCCCTTTGTATTCGTTTATTTTGTTTTTCATTTTTTCTCCTTTCTTTGGTGGAGTCCCCCCTACTCCGTTTATTATTTTTCGTACTTCTTTTTAAGTTTCCAGTATTCCCATTGTTCCATTGCTTCTTCTAAACTCATTGGTTCTCCTTTACAAATACTCCATTTTCTAAGTAGTACCCGTTTTCTTCCATTTCTAAAATATAATCCATAATTTTACTCACTTTGTAATGCTCCTCTTAATGAATTGTTAATGTTCTTGATTTCGGTGTTTATTTTTTCCAGTTGTTTTTCTACTTTTCGTTGCCAGTAGCTTTTCTTATATACTGGAACTTCGCCGTTTATTGTTTTGTCAATGATTTCTACTTTCATAAGCTCCTTTCCGTTTATTGAGTATAACCTTATTATATAGCATAGACTATTTTATGTCAACAAGTTTTTTGGACTTTTTTTGTAGAGTTTTCCACAGGCACAAAAAAGAACCCCCTCGGCGTGCAGGGGTTCCTTTATAGAGTGAGTGTAAATATGGAAGTGTACATTATGTCTAGATTAGACACCCTAATTATACCACGCCATTATAATTTGTCAAGAAACGCTTCACAAAGGCAATGGCTTCGTCGGAGCCTTTGCAGACTTTACACTGAATGCCTGCTTTTTCATAAATATCACCCCAGACCTTCTGTTCAATAGATACCGTGCCACCTTTTCGGCGTTTCATTTCAATCTTAAGTAACTCATAACAATCAATATGCCCGTCAATACCTCTTATCGGAATATATACCTCATAATCCCACACCCCACGAGATTGGCCCATTCGTTTCAACTTCGCACCACGAATCATAGCATTTTTACTACTAGAACGGCTCTCATTCGCAATATGAGCGTGTGGTATATTATTCAAATTAAGCCACTGCGAGAACGCTATACATTCGTCGTCTTCTAGCGGGTTAAAATCTGCGGTATTCATAATTTTACAATATCACAACCATTAGCATTGTCAATAATTATGCCGGCCGATACTTGTTTTTGAAGCCATTTTTGAATAAAGCCAGCAAATAGCTGTCCGGTTGCCGTTTCTTTTGTGCTATTTCACACGCTACCATTAAATCGTCCATAGAATACTTGCCAGAAATCAAGTCGCTTAGATACTTAATTTGCCATTCAGCTTCAAGTTTTACATATTTGGCTATACTACCAATCCTTTTATCAATTCTAAGCCTATTTCTAGCCGTTTTAAGGGTCCTCTCGACATGAAACCTATCAAGTACCCTACATAAGTAGAAAAGGGGCTTAGAAACGCTCTCACGGCCTGCTAGGGCTATTATCTCTTTAAGCTCGTCCAAGCTCATAGGGAATCCGCAACATTCCCCAGTCTTTTGTATATGCCTAATCCTACGATATAGGCCTTCACTTTGCTCAGTAGGTGGAACCAGTTCCACAAACTCGGGCAAATCTTCACTTATTCTTTTTGTCATTGTGTCTAATCTTGACATAAAGATACCTCCGGCTTTCACCAGAGGTTCTGAGTATATCACTACCTCTAGTGTAGCACATTAAACAATATTCTGTCAAGTATTTTTAGTGATATACTCAACATTAGTCTCATTATAACGCTTCTGTTGGTTATGTCAACGCTAAAGTTTTCCACAATAAATGCTCCTTTCTAATTAGAATACTTTGCTTACAAAGTAAGCCTTCTAATTAGAATAGAACAAAATTACACTAAAAAGACCCCTACATAAACGGAAAAAAGTAAGGGCCTTTCAAGAGGAATTGTCTGAGGTAGCGAAGAAGTAGAACCTCAGATACCGCTATTATAACACACTTATTGTGTAATTGACAAAATAGGCCTAGTAGATACTACAGTTACTGCTAATGGAGCTTGGCTTGTAAAATAAATAGTCTGCGTATTACCACTAATAGTGCCGAGTACAGCGTCTGCGTCCGTATATACGTCGGTTATAATATCATTTTGCCCGGAGCCATAAGTAATAGTGATAGGTTGCGTGCTGGAAGGCTCAATACTCGCAAAAAAGTTTTTCACGGGCGAGGAAATCTTGTGGGCCGTTTTCAAATCACGAATCTCCCTGTTCATATCTATTAGCATTGCTTGCAAATCTTTGTATTTTTTCATTATGATACCCACAAATCCTGATAAGTTACTGTTGGTGTAATCGCTGCGGTAGAGGAAATACTTGCATTATAAGTGAGCGATACTGAGCCACCCCCGGCCAAAGTGCTCATATCTGTAGCATTATTGCTATAAATATAGACTAGGTAGCCAATATGCCCAGTATTGTTATTATAGGTCTGTACATTGCGTATGATTCTATCGTCTAGGCCGTTTACATTAAATGTAAGGCCCAGCAAAGGATTATTTGTCCCTATATCAATATCAATCACAGCCATTTTATCGCTACGCACATATAAATCAAATTGACCCGCAATTTCCAAATCAAAATTAAGCGTCAAATCAGTTGTCTGCGTGTGAAAAATATTCGCAGATTTCTCTCGTTGTTGTTTAAGGGCTAAAATCTCCCTGTTCATTACAATTAGCTCTTTCTCAAACTCATTTTGCATTTTGCGTACCCCCAGATATTACTAACGATTCAATCGGTACAGTACAAATAACCTTTACATTCACAGGAATTGTAGCATTTCTAAAATAGGCTCTGTAAGAAAATGTTACTCTGTTTGTACTCTCGTCATACAAAATATTCGTAGGCTGAAAATTTTGTGCGTTACTAATATAACATTGACAATAAGGACTAAAGCTCAACCCTGCCGGCACCACCACGGCAATAGACAAAATACTCTCATAATATGGTGGCAGAACAGTCATTTCATAATAACCTGTTGCAGAATAAAAACTAGCACTGCCCAAGCCATGAGCACAGGCAGTCTTCAAAGCTAGAAGCTCCCGCTTCGTTTCTTTAACTCTCGTCGCTAGGAGATTTGCGGCCATTTAATACAACCCTTTCTAGCGTTGGCGATATAGTTTCGTCTCCACCGGTACCAATATCAACCTTGAGCTCATTTACTCTAAACTGTCCATTAGTCATTCCTGTTAAATCAATCGAATTTTGGATTGTAATAGTATCGCCAACCCAAATCTTGTTGTTGCCATACGGCATTGGAGAAACTTGCTTGCCGTGAAGCGTAATCTCCGGTCTCCATTCCGGGTCTGAAGAAATTTTCAATTTTGCGTTCATATTATTAAGTAATACAGACGGCGTAGAAATACTAGAATCTTGGTAAAGCGTCTCAAAATAGCCATAGTCAGAAACTGAAGTGGCATTTTGTGAAAATTGGAATATTGCCGTATTCTCTTCAGCTACCGAAGATACGTCACCGGCCCCAAGACCAATTATTGCACTCGCAAAACCCTCGGTTTCGCTTGCCTGAATAGTAGTAACCGAAGCCCCATTCAAAATTGTAGGGTAGTAGGCAACCCAATCAGATATAACCGTGCCAAAATTGGAATCTGCAATAATATCATATGTCTTATCTGCGTGGAAATACACCTCAAAAGGCCCAGCACCAGAAATATTATCACAACGCTCGCAAATCCACTCTTTTACGGTCTTATAATTATCGAATTCTTGCGTAATGCTCGGCAATACTTCAATAGTGCCAGAACTTAAGCCATAACTTTTACCAGCGTCACCAGAGATTCTATTCGCAAGTGTAATTAAGTCTTCAATAATAGTGCTGGCCGAGCCGCTAACACTCCCCAAAGGCAAATTAGTGCTAGTATCACGAATATAGACACCAGCCAATAAGTTCAAATAACCGTCGAAGTGCATAGCTAGTGTTGCCGAGGATTGCAACGGCGAATAACTAGGCATTGTAGCCAAAAAACCGCCTACAATGTCAATTCCATTGCGTGTGAGCTGGCATTCCAACGCCATTGGCCTCAAAACTTCGGTTAAAGTATAGTTTCTTTGACTTAGCCATTCGTCAAAAACTACGTCATTCAAATTAAAGTCAATGGAATCAGAGCCAAAGCGTGTTCTACGGCGTGTATAATTCAAATTTTCAGCAATAACACGGCAATCGCCAATCAACACACCGTCTAGATATAAATTTACTTCATAAATAGGTCGCTGAATCATTACCCTACAATCTCCTGCCATTTAATTTTACTTGGCACGGCAGTAGTATTGTTGGTAGTATAGGTAACCCTGTTGTTCCCAGGCTTCAAATATAGCCAAGTACCCGATACATTACTAATCATACTAACTCCGTTCACTAGAGCCGTCTTATTAAACATATCAATCTGTAATGTCTCTGAACTTGAAATAGTGCCACTATACTGAATAGAGGTATTTGTTTCAATAATCGTTATTTGTGGATTTACCGCCGGGCCTTTTACTTCCCATACAGGGTAAACATTATCAATTGAATCAATATTCACAGTTGTATGGCCACCAGTAGAACCACTCTCCCAGACCGCACCTACAGCGTCCCATTCGCCACCTACAGCGTCCCAAATAAAGCCACCAGTATCACCACCGCTAGTAATAGGAATCGAGGCACTCTTACCGTATTGCTCTTGCCCCTCGGCATTTTCATAATAGGCGTAATAATTCACGTCTTCAAAATTAAACGCAATATGATATTGAGGTGAAATCTGATACAACTCTTTAATTTCTGGTGCGTCCACAATAAAGCCCTTGCGTCGCTGAATAGCTGAGCCATCATTAAACACATAAACAACGGTGTAATAGTAATTTTTGCGGAAAAATGCCAAGAATTCTTTGCGATATGTCTCAACATTTGCACGAATACTACTAGAATCGCCTACAAAACCGTCAAAAACCTGCGTATTAGCTCTACGCACTTGGCCAGCCAAAAACACACCGTCCGTACCTTGAGCCTCTACCACGTCATTTGCATAGGAATTGGCTGTAAAGTGTAGTTGCGTGTCTATGAATTGATATGCCCCTGTACCGAGCAAAAATCTCTCTCCGTCGTCACGAATAAATAATGCTAAGATAAAACCTTGTGGGTCAATTTGATTCAAATTCATTATGCAGACCTCCTAATACTTTCCATCATAACACGACCTACGTCCTGTGCGTCAAGTCTATTATTGATTTCATTTGTCATAAATACGTTCATTTCTCCACCGTTACGACCTTGCATTTGCCCAGTAACCGAGTTAGCAAGCACCGCCGCCCAGTTATAAATAATCGCACTAGCTGGCAACCTACCGTTTTCATTCATATCGTCTAAAGTGTCATACCCAATCATTTTGGCACTAGAAGCCTTAATCACAAACTCGCCGTCAGACAAGCGTGCTGGAATAGAATCACTGGTAGAAGTCCCCGGACCTTCAACACGGCCACCTTCTGCAAATAGGTGAGCGTAACCGTGCCCATAGTTAATACTTCGACCTTGCACCAAAGCAACTACGGCCACTACGGCATCAGCAATAGATTTAATCAAATCGGCAAAGGTGCTGAGCACTGCATTCACACCATTTAGAGCCATCTCAATACCGTGACCCATACCCTCAAACGCCACACCAGTTGCTTCGACAATATCTGCAATGCCTTCAAGGGCTGACTTCACTACACCATTAAGAATATCGCCAACGGTCTTTAATATACCAATAAACGCACCAGACAAAGTATTGATAAGCGGAACAATAGCATTATTTGTTAATCTTTCAACTACAGAAGTAAAAGTCTCTAAAATTGCGATAAGTGTATCTCTTAAGAATTCGCCAAGTGGAATAAATGCTTGTTGTGTAATGTTTATAATAGCGTCCGTTAGTGTCGTAATAAGAGCTAAAACTGTATCAGCGATAAACGTAGCTAATGGAATTACAATATTATTCATAAGCCCCTCAAGAGCCGGCATTACAATTCCGATAGCACCACCAATAAGCACAATAGCCGCCGCAATTGAAGCCGCTGCAGCTGCAAAACCTGCCGCACCTGCCAAAACCTCTGGGCCAGCGAATGCTTTAATAAAACCAGCAATAGCTTTAGCAACCCCTTCAAACAATGTTTGCATAGGCTTAGTAATTACACCAACGATACTAGATAATAAATCTCCCAAAAAGTTTATGCCGGTTGTCAATAAGTTACCAACCGTGGTAATAAATGTCTTTGCTCCAGTTGTAATAGTGTTGAGTAATCCACCACCGCTGAACATACCCCCTAATAAGTTCCTAATTTTACCTAGTACAAATGCACCGCCGATAATTCCAAGTAATGGGCCAATGGCTTTAGGCAACACTTTGCCAATAGATTCCATAATCTTTGGCAAATTTTCGATAACTGCTTTGCCTACTGCTACTGCTATTTTAACTACTGAATCAATCAACAATGGTGCATTTTCTATAAGTGCAGTAGCTAAACCGATAACTATTTCCGTAATAAGAGGGAGTAATTTTTCAACTAATTCTGGCAACTTCTCATTTATTTTTTGTACTAATTTCAAAATACCATCAATAATTTGTGGAGCCATTTCTGAAATTATCGTGACTACGTCGTCTATAAATGTATCAAATTCTTCAAAGAATTCGTCGATATCTTTTTTGCCTTGCAAGAATGCCCCAAAACTTTCTTGTAAGTCACCAAATGAATTGCTTAATTGTTTAATCCTACCTTGTAGAGTCCCGGCCATTTGCTCATTTAAGTCACCTACTGAATCTGCAACTTGTTGATTCAAAATAAAGGCACGTTCAGCCGCAGTTCCATTTTCGAATAACTTAGACGTTGTCTTGTCTAAAGTAATCCCGTACGCAATAAGTTTTTTCGTGTTACCGGTTTCAATAGCTTTGCCTAAAGCAGTAGCCATTGACGCTGCGTCTTCCATTGACGCATTGACGCCCTTATTTTTTACAAGTAAATTATCTAATGCTGGCGTCAAATCTTTAATTGCGCCTAAAGACAGGCCCATAGCTGCAAATTGTGATTGTGCTACTGCATTCACCTCGTCACCAATAACACCAGTTTTCTGCAATTGTGCATTATATTTCATTAATTCGTCCGTAGCACCTTCAGCCCAGTTATGTTGTTTTGCGGCAGACTCTAGTTTTAATACTGCCTCTTCTTGTGCATTAAAAGCAGCTAGAGAATCCTTAGAAAACTTTACAGCAGCGGCAGTAGCGGCGGTAAAAGCGGCAGTAACAGCAACGCCAATACCCTTTATAGTCTTAGCGGCACTATCAGCGAACTCTTTTACATGATTTTTGGCACTATTCATGCCTTTTTTGGCTTCATTATCGTCAAAAGATAGTTTTACTACTGCTTCACCTACTTCTGTCGCCATTATTGAGCTCCTTTCGCTAGTTTTTGTTCATTTTGTAGCATTTTTATTGCAGACTTGAGCGATTTTGGTGCTTGTCCGCCCTTTGTTGGCTGATTAGCCCCTGCCATAGAAGCTACAATTATATTTTCAATCATTAAACGCTGGAATGCGTCCCTCGCACGCTCTGCTTGGACGTATTTTGCCATATTTTCTTCAGTAATATCACCACATTTCCACGCAATATAGGTATCGTAGCCAAATCTTGCAATAATTTCAGCAATATAAGCGTCAATTTCATTAAATCCGGACTTTTTCTTGCCTTTAATGTTAGCGATTTTTACTTCTTCAACCTGTTCGTCAGTAAGAAAATCCGAAGCCCGAAAAGATTTCACCTTTGCGGTTTCTCTAACTTTATCGAGTGTCAATTCAGGCTTCGTCATTCTCACTTACTCCTAGGAAGATTCGCCAGCTGATACATAAGCACCAGTTACAGCGTTCAATCTTTGCTTTTGAGTTAGCGAGTTATCGCCCAAGCGTACTGAATATTGTGGGTAACCGTCGGAAGCGTGTAACTTCGAGTTGTAAATCATTGGGTGAAGATTCAAAGTGATAGTTGGAGTATCACCGGTCCCGATTTCAATAGCGTCGTCAACACTTGGTACACAGCGAGTAAGCTCAACGTCAGCGGTAGAGCCGTCGTCACAAAGCCCTTGTGCGATAACAGACATATAATCACCGTCAGCACAGAGGTCGGTACCGTCCCAAATAATGTTACCAGCGTCTTCAGCAGCACCTGCATAGGTTGCGGCATTCCATTTTTGGATTGCTTGGCCTAGGTTCTTGAATGAATCCATTAAGAACGTTACAGAAGCAGAAAAGGCGTCAAAAGTACCAGCAATGGTGGTCTCAGAAGTACCGAGGCTCGAAGCACGGCTACGAGTTCTAGGTGCTACGTTCACCGACATTACGGTATCTTGGCCCAAATCGTCAGCTTCTAGAGTAAATACACTCCAAGAATTGTCATTAGCGTCCCATTTGCGGAATACTACACGGCGAAGCTGAGTAATATTGTGAACTGCCATTATGTTAATTCCTTTCTTTGTTTAAGTCATATATTATTTCTGCACTTGCAATTTTTACAACCAAATTGTTTTCAGTAACTACTAGATTCTGTGGGGTAGTAGTAGGCCTGATTCTAATGTTACTAAATGAATAAGTAGTGCCACCAACGCTCCCGACCAATTCGCAAATACTTGGATTGACTATAAGCCATTCCAAAATCTTTTGGTGGACGTCCTCAGTTTTTGGCTTATTTGCCAAGGCCACATAAAAATCCACGGTAGAGTGTAAGTTCAATCCCTTTGGTGAGTTTAATGCAGAACCACCTCTAGTAACCAACCAAACACCAGAAGCTGGAGAGCCGTCTTTTTGAAGCGGTGCTTGTTCCCAAAAGCAATTCTTATCAATCACCAAATCGGCGACACCGTCCTCGACCATTTTTTCTAGCAATGCTAGCGTAATCATTTGATAGCTCCTCCAAAGTATTTCTTGATATAATCACCAGCCATAATCGTTTTGGCTGCATTTTCCATATAGTGTTCAGTTGCTGAGTTTTTGTTCGGCCCTTGCTCACGTTTCCAAGCATACGGCACTTGGCGACCACCAAATGAGCCACCGGCAATGACCTCAAGAGAATTATTTTTGCTCTCTTGAACTCTAATCGAGTTGCGGAGTACACCAGTTACATAGGGTGCGTTCTTCCTTGCTTGGTTAGCAATGTCATAGCCCATTTTGAATAGGCCCTTCACCATACCGTCGCTTATAGAATCGAGTTTGGCTTTGCTCCAAGTTAGCTTGACTGCACTTCCCATTCGGTGACCTCTGTTTGAACCACCATTAGCTCAACGTGCTCAATTTTGCCAATCTCTTGGTTTTTGCCAATTCCGGCGTCGATAATTTCATAGTACTTATATTCCGAGGAATCGTACAACATATAACCAGAAACCAGCTCATTACTTTTAAGCGTTGGCAATTGCTCAGGCTTCACATATACGAGCATATTAGACCTTAAAGCCTCTGGCGTAGTATTCACGTTAGAATTACTACCCTCGTCTATAATAACGTCCAAATCACCAATGCGTGTGAAAGTATTGCCTATGATTGTGCCGTGTTGACATACACCAATCTGCCACACTCCATAGATAATAGCATTTGGAAAGGCGTCAAATATTGAGGAATCCATTATTATACCCGCAACAGTGCCAGTCCGAGCGTTCAACCTTAATCTTTGTCCCACAATTGCTATATTTCTCTATAATGTCCATATATTGGGAATAGATTTGCTCAAAAGCGTTGGTGGCACTACTCTTAAAGTTAATTGTAAAGTTGCGAACACTTTTCGATTGAATAGTGTCCTCTGCACCTTGAAACTTCAACGCTGCACATAAGAAGTTAGCTAGCAGAAGTGCCAAATCCTTATTTGTTTCGTCCAGCGTAGGGAATGTATCAAGGCAGAGAAATGACGCAAGCCTAATCTCTGCAATACCGATAATAGTAGCCCAGTCTTCACTAGAATAGCTTACAGTTTGCCCAGTAAATAGCTTATAATCGTCCTGCGTCATTTTAATCTCCTATAAATTAGCTTTCGCTTTCAGGGTTGCTTAGACCTTTGATAGCAGCAGCAGATTTGTATTTGGTTAAAGTACCACCGATAGGCATTTCATTCAAAAGAATGTTTTGGTTGGTGTTTACGTCAAAGGATGGGTAAACACGAGGGTTGCGTTCACCAGTGGTGGTGTAACCGTTCTTTACCAAGAGGAAAGCGTCCTCGTCAGCGTATTCCATCCACATTGGGGCGAATACACGAGCAACACGGAAGATATCTTCAGCAGTTGCACCTGGTTCAATGAGGTAGCGGTTGCCAACCTTAGCTTGGAAAGCGGCAGTAAGTACGCTTGGCTTTACTACCAAGATTTGTTCGCCTTCGGAACGAATCCATTGGCGAGCACCAACAACACCGTCGTAGAGGTTGTCGGTTGGTTTTGCATTGTAGGTAGAAGCTACGAGAGTACCATAGCCAGATTGTGCAGCACAGTCGGCGGCGATTGGGTAAAGACCAGTTCCAGTAGAGGAATCGAACATACGCAAATCAGCGTCAGTACCACTTGGAGCAGTACGGCCGTCACCGATAAAGATAGCACGCTCAATCGAGAGTACAATTTGGTCGAACAATTCTTGTGCACGGAATTCAAGCAATTCTGGGTTGTTGTAGATTTCCATAGCGTCAAGAGAGAGTTTCTTGTAAACCATTTTGTCGTAAGCGATACGAATGGTGTTGGTGATGGTTTCGTCAACCTTAGCGTCACCAGCTTTGTGGCCTTGTGCCTCGTTGCCATAATCAGCACTACCAGCTAAAGCATTGTTTCTTAAACCACGGCCATTGGTTCCGCCAATGTGCATTACATAGTTAAGAATGCCATCGGATTTCTCCATAGCTTCAGTAAACATATTAGTAATGTTTAGAGGATTGCCAAGACCAGTGATAGTATCTTTGTATTGAGCAACAGCAGCTTCAAAGCGGTCATTGAATTTGCTGTCGAATTTGTAGTTAGAAGCCTTAAGAGCGTCACGAATAGCATTCGCACGAATGTCTTTAGCTTCAGCTTTTACGTCCTTAGACGCAATTACAGTTTCTTGTTTCACAGCTCTGTCCCTTATAGTAATGTTAATATTATGAGCAACAGAATCTTTGGATTTGGAATCATTGGATTCAGTTGCCTCTTCCTTTGTGTCTTCAGTTTCAGTAACTTCAGCCACAGCTTCTTCCTCGTCTTTCGACTCTTCTTCGGTTTCAACTGCGGTTGGTTGTACTTCACTTTCAGGCACGTCGGTAGTGAACTCGTCCACGATTTCCGTGACTTTTTCCACAATGTCCTCAGCGAGGCGTTGCTTCATTGCCACGTTTTCTTTTGGAGTGAGCTCGTCTTTGGTTTCGCTCATTTGAGTTTCTCCTTCGTTAATATTGCTTGTACCATTTTCGGCGTCCACAACGTCGCTACCCTTAGCCCTTGTTGCTTCAGCTTCTTTATGGTCGATAGTTTTTGCACGCGGGTCGTTTCCAGTCAATACCATTGAGATTTCCCGCAAAATCCCGATAGGTTCTTCAATATCTAGTCCAACGCCGTAATAGCCGTCTGGGTACCAATCAATCCCCGTGGAATAACTAGCGTCTTCAGAAATAGCCCAAGCGTGGTCTGCTAGGCTGTCGTTATTAGCGAAATACATACGAGCATGGAGCCCGTCGCTCTCTAGCCATACCTTGCAAGAGCCAAATTGTTTTTCAATTGTATCGACAAGCTCGCCATCAATAATAGTGCCGTGGTCAGCTTGAGCCTTTACGGTATATTCTTCAGTTTGCTTGTCTGGGTTATTATTTAGTGTCTTAATCGCAATTGGTTTGCCATCTCTGCCCATAACATAGAGATTTTCTAAGTCACGAATTTCACCCGATTCCATAATCTGGCCGGAATTGGCAAGAATGTTCCGAAACCTACGCTCTTCCGAGTTTTTTGCGTCTTTAAGCACTGTAGCGTCGTAGAACTTCATAAGGCAAGCATATCATACTTTTTATGGTTTGTCTAGATTTTGTTTAATGTCGCACAATAAGAAAAGGCCGAGCGGAATTGCCCGGCCTGAGGGGAATTAAAATTGCTATTCTTTGGTTGTTAGGACGTTGATAAGTCGCTCAATCTTCGTTATAACTCTTTGTTTCTCGTCTTCGGAGATACCCACGTCTGGATTAAATGAAACAAGCACAGCGGCACCGATTTGCTGTACGTTAGTATGAGGAATTGAGCGTAAGCTACACAACATAATCCTTGCCTCGTCTTCGTCCTCACAATATGTTGTACTCATATAGGATAGCATATAATCACCCCCTTAAAGTGCACCCCCTCGGGCCTATTATACCACAAAAAACCGTCTCTCAACGGACGGTTTTTTGCTAAAGAGGTGCTTTTATTGTAGCACAACTATTTCACACGGTAAATAGTATCATTTGCGAATAAGCCGTAGCCAGTACCGTGGGTCCAGCCAAAGAAAACGGTTTTGCCGGTTTTCTTAGATACCCAAGTATTAGCATATTGGTTCATTTCATTACCCCAAGCGATTTTCCCCTCGCATTGCTTCATAATGAGGCCCATAGTATCGCCAGCCACTACGTCCCAAGATTCACATTTTTCCACAACTGGTTCTGGAGCTGGAGCAGGCTTGATATAAGCCTTTGGTCGATAGAATCCAATAAGGTTTTTGAGGCTGATATTGATAATGTTTGTTGCAGCACCACCACCGTCGCAAGGTTTACCGCCTTGGTTTTCACCTAGTAATGCTACATAGCCGTTATTTGCTGGGCCTAGAGCCATACCTACGTGTCCATATTGCCCACCGTCAAAGATAAGCCAGTCACCTGCTTGGATTTCGTTTTTGGCCTCTGCCCAATACACTTCAAAATCGTCACCAGCGTTTTGGTCGGCACAATTCAACATACCCTTAGCCATACCAGTACCACAGGTAGAAACGTCACGACCAGCGTACGAGTACCAGAAGCTCCGTGCCAATGAAACGCACTGGGCTCCAAAACGATTCGAGGCATAAACGCAAAGCCCATAGGTAGCGTTCTTAAAAGCCTCAGGTGTAGAAGTGTCAAAGGTTTCAATGGTTGCCCCTAAATCAGCATATTCACCGTCTGATAAAGATACCCCAGTATCAATATCTTCAAACTTGCCACCGTCAATCTCTTCCACGGTAGGAATTGGTTCGTCTAGTATTTGCTCGATTTCGATTATTTCGCCCATATCGTCTTCTACTGCCGCTGGCTTTTGCTCGGCAGAATATTCGATAGTGGCTTCGTATTTGTCTCTCTCTATTTTTATGTTTACTGTTGCCCCCGTAATACAGCCAATAGCGGCCAACACTGCGGCTACGATAAAGGCTGCGAATTTACCCTTGTCCATAAGACCCTTTCTGTTAATGGTTACAACTTAATCATAATAGTTTTTATTTTTAATGTCAAACAGCATTGATTTTACGACATTTGATTATTTTTCCCCAGGGTATAATAATGTAACAGTTTCTGGTGAAACGACCATAGTGTCCACCAAAGCACAAACTGCGGGTACTTATGTAATACTTGCAATTGGGTCAATGTCTTCCTCAGACCAGACATTTATAACCTGGACATTAAAGCAAAATGGAACACAGATTGCTCAAACATTCTCTGACCCTGTAGCTAGAGCACACGCCATAATTATTACCCAAGCTATCTTAAATCAAAACGATATTATAACGCTCACAGTAGATGGAACAGGGACAACCCTTACAAGGCCTAATGGTATCTTACTCTTAAAAGTTGGCAATGCTACTAGCTAGATTTTGTATAATAAATAGTAATATAAGCGGTAGCACCACTACGGTCAGCACCACCTACGTCAATAGAGATATTCGTACTATTTATCAACAATACTATACCATAATTTAATGTTACAATATTCACAAATGGCAACGGTAATACAGTCCCGTTACCTAATTGTGCAAAACCACGAACGTCAATTATTCTATCGTATGTAATGCCATGAGCAACGTCTTTAACTCCACCATTAGGCAACGCTCCAAAATATACCGTTTTGCTGTAAATAGTCTCACCGTTAAGCCAGGTCATTTCTGTTGCTTGTTCGGTACTACTATATTTGCTTAGCGACATAGTCGTCCAATCAATGTTGGACGACCTCACTTGGTTAAGCCCAATCTGTTCAGATTTTACAGACCTATCAGCGAGGAATCTATTACCCTGCACTTTTGCCCAAGGCTTAGTATTGCCCGTAAATACCCAAGCCGAATTATCAATAACAGTAATCCCGGCCTTCACTTTGATAGTATATAGAATCGCATAATAAGCAGTCGCACCAGAAGCTCCGTCGGCAGTAATAGCCGTACGAATTGCCGTATCGTCTGGAGCTACTGGAGTACCAGAAGCGATACCTTCTACAGCGATAATTCCACAAGCCCCAGGATTATCAATATCTGTATCGTTTCCCGTTGGTGGATTGTCCACATAAGCTACAATTACGTCTAAACGGTCGTTTGAAGCCGCTGCCGTTGCGATAGGCACATTGATTGGACTGCCAGAGATATTATTGATTGTTGTTTTGTTTCCTGCATTATCTTCGGCCACAGCTACGTCACGGTCTATACCATTACCGCCCATATCTACGCTCATACCGCCACCAGCGGCAATGTCCCAGCCATTAAGCACACCACTTGAATATTGTGCCAAGTTGTCATTAAAGGCATTTACAGACGTTCTACCACCATACGCACCGTCTGTACCAACTGCGTTGTTTGGATTAGTCATTTGTTTTTTCCTTTCTTATTAGTTTATCGTATTCGCTAAAAGTAACTACTTTCATTTTTACCTTTACAGCATTGCATTTCGGGCAATTAAGCACGCAATCAATGCTCTTATCGGTGTCCCCAAGAATCCAGCCACATTTTGGGCACCTTATCTTCACACCGCCCATTATTCAATCACCTCGTCGAAGTAGCAACGACAATTTACGTGTGCGTCCGGGACTCTACCGTCGTCATTCCAACTTGAATGCTCCCAAGATACGACTTCGCCGTCTGCAGTTTTTACTGAATCAGGGAACGCTTCACCAAGCTCTATCTCTGTGCCTTCCATTGCCGCACATACGTCACAAACGTCACCGTCTCCAGAAGTACGCCATACTAGCTTCACCTTAAGCCCATATTTTTCGGCCAGCGACTCGTCTTGTTCTAAGCGTCCAGAGCGTACCGCATAATTAGTCTCATTTCTTGCGATAATCTCAGCTCGCTCCTTTGAAACTACTTGCGACAACTTTGTTTTCATTTCTTCTGCACTTAAATCCTCGGCAAGCACTTCTTTCATACGTTCTTGAATGTAATCTGCATAGCCACCAACCAACATTTGGCTTCTATTAGCAATTCTATTGCCCAAAGCCTCGGAAATATACACCGAGCCGTCTGAGAGTGCCTTTTTTATCTCATTTGCCACGTCTTTATTGGCTAGCATTGATAGAACTTTCGCTCCCTTTTTTGCCCCTAAATTAGCGTTATTTTCAAGCATTTCGGTCATTTTTGCGATAATTTCGTCTAAATCTACCTTTCCAGCGGTATTTTTTACAATATTTTCGCCTAATTGTACGAGTAAATCGTACACTTGACGCTCTTGCCTATTCATTGGTGGCAATTTATCTAAAGAATGCTCACAAGTACAATGCTTATGGTCGCATTTCTTTATAGTTTCAGCCTCTTGAGGCTCTTTTTCGGTCTTTTTTGCGTCAATAGTAGCAGAAATAGCTTTCGGCTTGGAATATTCAAGCTCATAAGGTGCATTGAGTTTATTTTCCAACGCACTTTGGTAAATACCGTCTGCGGCGGCCTTCCAATTATCGCTAAGTTTCAAAGCCTCTACTGCGGCAGCTGCTGAAGCCCCTGCAGAGATAAGGCTAATAAGTGACTCGCTCTTTACACGGTTAATATCTGCCTTGGCTTTTTCACGTTCAGTAAGTTCCGGAATTTCTAGGTCAAAACTAATGCCATAGCCAAGCCCACCGCCGAGGATTCGCTCTAATTCATGTTGGAATTGGTTCCAGAACGCAATCAAAGCAGGGTAAACACGGCGTTTGGTAAACTGGTGGTCGCTAAGCTCTGCGTTGTCATACTTGGCCGAGGAATCGTCCCCAAGAATAAAGTTAGACACGCCAACCGACTTATTAAGCCGGTCATTCACAATATCTACAATCTCACGAATTGCAAGCGTGGAGTTATTACCCTGAATCGTCTTCACTTCTACCTGGTCGGTGCTTGTACCAGTATCATTATCGAATTGTCTCCAAGCATACACTGTCTTGTTACGATTTCTGGCACCCTTGAGATTATTTTCTAACTCATGGCGAGTTTTCTTGTACAATTCTTCTGAACTTGCCGTAATAAATGTAATAGTGGCAGGAATAGCACCATTCTCGAAGTAGGCTCTCTGGTACTGTGCGATTAAATCGTCAATCTGTGCCCAAATACGCACCGAGGAAGCTGGTGAAACGCCACGCTGTACGTCTCTTGGGCTGCGAGAAAAACGCAATCGCATGACTTGGCTTTCGTCTAAAGTTTCCATACCATCTACGGTCATTACTTGCCATTCCCAATTTCCATAGCCTAGATAGATACGGCTTTGAGGCGGCAAAATAGTGTAGCCAATAACCCGGCCCTTGTCGTCTCTCCATAGGTGTACGTCTAGCTCGTCTTCAGTAAGCCAAGTAGCGAACATTAAATCGGCAAATTCGCTCCAGCCCATTTCGTCATTAGGGTTCTTAAGCCAGTAAAGCTCTGGCGTCTTGCTATAATCTAGTTTTGTGCCACGGTCTGTAACACCATAAGGCATAACTGACTTCATAGCGTCAATTAGAGGCCGGACCTGTGCGAATATATTCTCGTAGTCGCTACAAAGCGGACTTAAATAAAATTGGTTGCTTAACTCTTGCGAGAATCCCCGCACCTTTTCTTTTTTTCTAGCGTCCATTATGTTGCGTACTGCGTCAATCACTCTCATTGGACACCTCTACTTTCTTCTTAACACTTTTCTTTGTCTTCTTAGCTGGTTTTCTCTTAATAAGTTCCTCAAGACTTGTCGAGAATTTTACGCCATCAGTAAAGAACGGCATTTTGCCAATACCGTTCTCAAATACTGCCTTGTAGCATAATTCACGTCCCTCTGGCGAGGCAAAGCTCACCTTGCGGACGTTCAAATGTTTCTTGGCGATAAAATCCTTGAGTTTCTTGCCTCTGTCCCCACACATAACGCAGTCTTGAAAAACGCAAAGGATTTCTTTACTCATTATCGCTCTCCAATGCTCTTGTTATATATTTCTCAATAGCCCCGTCGGTAGCTTTCGATAATCTATTAAGCCCAGTTTCACCACCAGTTAGATAAGCCCGCAATACGATTTTATCGTCCGTGCTAAGTTTCTCACGAATAAACTCTTTGGCGTAGTCTTCCTCGAAACACGAAGCCAAAACGCTATCGGCTTCTCTAACGTCTTCCTCGGTCTTGAATTTCAAACCGTTAAGGCGTAGTTTCTTTTCTGCGTCAATCTTTGGCTCGCACATACGACCCTTGAAATCGATTGGCTCTAATCCGTTGAAGTGCAACATTGCTCTTTGCTCCTTTCTTGTTGCTATATTATAACTCGAGCATATCATATTTTTACCATTATCGCAATTGTGGTATAATAAAATTGCGAAGCACCTTATGCACCACAATAGTTTCTCGACAATCTTAATGTATGAAACGATTTTCTACACTCTCAATGATATTCAAGGTCAAGGCATAAAAATAAAAATTTGTCCAAAAAAAGAATGGCCGTTAGTCGCACCGGCCACTTCTTTTTGGTACTCCCTAGACTTCTTTAAGCACTAGATAACGCAAAGCAATTCCAGATTTTCCAATTTTATCAGATAATTCAATCGAGCCAACCTTGTCAATCTCTAAACCGCTAATGTAATAGTAATGAGCCTTTTCACACCCTTGAATAGAGTATGCGAGATTCTTGTAACCCTCATACACGAAATTGTAGTTTCCCTCGCCAATTTCTTTATCAAAGAACGCCTCAATTTCTTTGCTTGTTTCTTCCTTTGTTAAAATAATCGCTTCGTAAGTTTCCTTTAACATTTTATTCTCCTCTTGGTGGGGGAGAATCGCTCTCCCCCCTTAATTTTATTATACATTATTAGTCGTCGTAACCGTGGCGTCTATCATAATAATCAATGTAATCTCTCATAAATTGTTCGTGTGCTAGCTGTTCTTCTCGCTCTTTAATTTCTTTGTATTTGTCTTCGTCATTCACTTTGAATTCCTTTCCGTTTATTTATTATATTCTTATTATATAGCACAAGCCGTTATAAGTCAACTACTTTTTTCACTATTTTCATAAAGTTTTCCACAGGCTACCATTGCATGCGGTGCTTACTTAAATCGTCTATCGCATAGCGTAAAGCGTCCATTAAATGGTCATTGCCGTCCTCTGGCTCATCTAAAATCTCTCCACTGCGCTTTTTACGCCACGCATAACTCAAATACTCACGCTTGAGATTTTGACCACAATATAATATCTGCCGTTGGCTCACACGGTCTATCCCACGCTTCACCGAGCCTGGATTCTTGTCAGCGCTTACAATTCTGAATCCAGCCGCTTTAATCTCGGCTATAATCTCAGGTCTCGCACCATCTGCTACTATCAGCACATTAGGGTCTATTCCAATCTGGCGGAGTGTATCGACATACTGGGAGCCGAGCAAACCTTTGCGATATAATTTCTCGATTATACCTATTTTTCTTTTATCCTGTTCTTGCACTACTGATAAGCTGCCATCCTCAAGCTCATATACAGCTACCATAGCTGTTTCATCATTAGAAAATCCAAAGTCTAGGCCATAGCGAATGAGCTTGCCTTTATGAATATCTGCCACCGGCATTTCTTCCCAACCACTATACACATTGCCTTCTAGCGTTCCAATTTGGCCCAATCCATAGACTGTCCACCAATTACTAGGCTCTTCCCCTTGCTTCGGCTTACGGCTCTCGATATTCTCCCGCTCTTGCTGGCTTAACGCCTCATTATCTAAATAAGTCAAAGTTAAAAAGGTGGTTTTCTCTGGTTTCTTTTCTATAAGCTCTTCATGAGCCCAAAACTTGGCACTAGGGTTGTAGTCTATAATCACAAAGTCCCTAGTACGGGTAGCCAATTGGTCGAAAGTTTCATACGGCACACCGTTAGCCTCATTAACAAACAAAACATCACGCCTCGGCCCACGTGCGGTCATATTATCAACAGACAAAAACTCAATCTGCGAGCCATTATCAAAAGTATAAATCTTACTAGACTTATTGAAGTTCTCCGGCTTCCACCGATTCGTCTCTTGTAGAATCTTTTTCAAATCACGCATTGTACCAGTCGCAAGGTGATTATAAGTCATGCCAGCAACTGTGATAAGCGAATTTGGGTAGCTCTCGGCATAGCCAACCAACAAAATCATAATCGAAAAAGTCTTCGAAGCACTAGCACCACCCTGTATAACCTTATAGAAAGTTTGCTCAAGGATTGCCTCGTGGATTTTCTTAGTCCCGGTTGTTAGTGCTATCGCCATCTCCGCTCCAACCCGAAGCCCGAATCGCCCTCTCTTGCTCTTCAGCTTCTTGCTTTGTTTTGTAAACTTTGCCAGATTGGCCGAATTGCCAACCTATTATTTTACCCCCGGCGCTTCTAACTGCATGTACTGGCATATATACTCCTTTTCTTTATTATACCTCAAATCTGCTCTTGGTGCTAAATCTGTCCCGCAAATAGCGTCCTATATCACCATGTGAAAAACTCTCGTCGCTAGTAGATACATAATCCCATTCTCGCATTGCTTTGGCCGTACCGCTCCAAAATGCCTTTTGAATTTTCATATCGTGGTTACTCTCGCCACCAATCTCATAATAATTGCCATATAATGCCCTACTCATTGGCTCATTAGGGAATTTGTCTAGTACCGCTAACATTTTCTTACGGTTAATGAGCATAGGCTTGTGAACTGCGTAATCTAGCGTTGGCTTGCCTGCCTCTTTGAGCGTCTTCACTAGGTGGCGTAACATTTTGGTGTATTCTGTCGGAATGTTGCCGTGTCTGCCTTCAATCTTGGCAATACGTTCCTCAAGAGTCTTATTGTACATTGGTTTAAGTGTCTTTTCGTCCTTGCGTTCCAAAATAAAGAAATCGTCATTAAAAAGCCAGAAGTTTTCGGTCAATTCGTCATTAAGGCACGCCTGCCTAAGCATAGCATGCACACGCTCAAACTTGTTGTACTCGGTCTGCACGCATTTCACATGCAAATCTGGCTTCAACCCGTCTGGACACCCGCCATAAAATACAACCCTATTGTACGGCCAGTTTTCTTCAACGCTTCTAAGTGAATACCGTAGCTCCTCGTTTATTTTCTCTTCCTTGACGAAATATACCACGTCATACGAGCCTTTTGTCTTGTCATTGTACCCGAATCGCTTAAATAGTGGAGAATTTGAATGTCGCACAATACATTGAGTAATAAACTCCCTGTTCTTTTTATTTGTCTGTCGCTTGCGTATGCTCTCCAGTTTCCTAATAAGACCCTCTAAACGCTCTAGCGATAATTCACCCCGGCATAAAGATTCGTGGTCGTCAAAATAGTGGTTAATAAGAGTCTGAGGTGCTTGATATAGCCCACCGTTAGCCATAATAGCTCGAACATTGAAAATCTCGTCTTCGCCGAATTGCATGCCGGCCTCAAACTTAATCCTGTGCTTATTTATGAAGCTACGCTTGTATATTTTATTCCACACCATAGCCCAACGGCGTGGCAATGCGAACATATCATAATGCCCCTTTATAACATTATCTTTGAAACAACCCTTGCTACTATACCTATATTGCCCAAATTGGTAGATATTAAAATCATGCCGAGTAATCCGTGTCATAACGTCCAAAGCGTCCTCTGTAAATGAGTCGTCTGCGTCCAAAAATGCCAAATACTGGCCCTTTGCCTTTTTCATACCAAAATTGCGAGCCTCAGCAACGCCGGAATGCTTGATTTTGTAATACTCCCAGCCATAGCGTTTACAATAGTCTTCACATATTTTACTAGAGCCGTCCGTAGAGCCGTCGTCCACTATAATACATTGAAAATCCTGTTCAGTCTGGTCCACTAGGCTGTCTAGACAACGCTCAAGAAACGGTGCTTTATTATAGACTGGTATAATAAGACTTATTTTCATAGGCTTATTATAACACATAGCAAAGCATTGCTTCATAAGATATAACAAAAAACCACCGTCTTAGGTATTTCTCCGTTCGAGCGGTGGCCGAGGCCTCCTGTCATTTCAGGCTATGGGCTACTTACCAACAGACCTGCGCCTAGCCTCTCAGCTGTAATTCTATTATACCACCAAAAAACCACTATTTCTAGTGGCTTCTTGGTATTAGGTCGTTCCAACTTTTATAAGTAGGATTACCATAATTATACGCCTATTCAATTACATAGTCAATGCGCTTATTATACCAAAATATTCGCTTAATTCAAAATCTACCCCTGTTATTCGCCATTTTTCTTGCGTTCTGTTAAATCAACCAACGGCTTTGGTGCTAGTATCTCTGTTTGGCTAATCTCTTTGAATTGCCCACGGAGTTTGCTTAATAGCTCAATTGCCTTTGGGTCGCCAGTCTGTGCCTTTAAGTTAAGCCTAAACATCATACCAACATCGTTAATCATATCTTCGTCTTCGATACCCGCTTCCCTTAAAATAGCTCTGTTCTTTTGCGACTTAATATCTAAGCCCCCAATCATTTCGCCAATTTGTGCAAGGGTTTTGCGTTGCCTTTTTGCCTTACCACTAGCAATGCCACCCTTCTTGCCTATTTCTCGTGCTTTTTCCGTGCTAAGTGGCACTAGGTTTTGTTCATTTGCCATATTCTTCTCCCATATCTAAATTACACAAATACATAATATCGTCACGACTTTGCGCTTTAAGATTTAACGTTAAATCAGTATCTTCCCATAGCATACCTCTTATATTTTGGGTAGGGATTACAACATAAGCATACTCTTCAAGTCTAAGATTCCTTAGCCCCATCTTTTTTCTCCTTTCGCTTAGCCTTCTTTTGCTCTTGCCTTAAAATCTTACAAACTTCTGCAAAAATATCTTGGTCTAATTCTTTTGGTGGAGTGAATTTCTGCTCAGTCATTGTTGTTTACCTTTCTCAATATATTTCGCAAGTTTAATAAAATCATCAAAACTTATATTGTAGTCCATATAGTCATCGCCAGTATCAGTCCATACTTTTTGCTCATCCCACCATATTTGAAAACCACATAAATCTTCTACATTATTGCGCTTTTGTGCCATCTTGCCAACCTTCCTCGCTACCAGTAGTAAACTTCCAATAGCGTTTACGAATTACATCACAATACTTTGGGTCAATCTCGCAACCATAACACTTACGACCAGTCTGTTCACAAGCAATAAGAGTAGAACCACTACCAGAGAACGGGTCAAACACTATATCACCCTTATTAGACATAGCCAATACACCTTTAGCACATAAACCAACCGGCTTCATAGTCGGGTGTTCCCTACTTACCTTCGGCTTATCAAAGAACCATACATTAGAGAGTTTGCGTGAATCCGTGAAGCCTTCGCCTTTGCCTCTAGCATAGCAACCATATTGCATATCATCGGTGGAATCATTAAGCTCATCTCGTGCGAACTTCCCTTCACCAGTGCCATAAATAGCCAGTTCTTTTGCGGACTGAAAATCATTTCCACCAAGAGTAAAGTGGTCTTTTACCCAACAAATCACCGTGCGAAAATTCATCCCGGCGTTATCCATAGCGTTCTTAAGTGTTAATATCTCCGTATCACTCATCCAACTAATGCACCCCCCCCCTTGCACAGTATGTGCAGCTACTACTTCAAAGGCACGATTGAGAAAATCTTGAAAATCAGCGTGGCTCATCTTATCATTTTGAATAGTCTTCCCAGTCGTTCTAGATTCCACAGCTACATTATATGGTGGGTCAGTAAAAGTACATTGAGCCTTCTTGTCGCCAAATAGTTCCCGTACCTTTTCATCATCCTCAAAAGAACCACAAAAGATACGATGGTCACCTAACTGATAAATATCGCCTATAATAGAATATGTATTCTCTTCATCCACTGGGGCTGGCTCATCCTCTTGGATTTCTACATACGGCTTAAAATCATCTACTGCCCACTCGTGAAGCTCATCATCGGTGAACACTTCCCTTAAGTTCTCTTCGTCCCACTCCAAATCTGCTTTGGCGGTAGAATTATCAGCAAGAGCCATTTTGCGACCTTTTTTACTATTCAAACTTATATCAGTCCGCTTTACAGCAATAAGCTCATCGCCAGTAGTTTCAATAACCTTCACTTTATCAAGCCCAATTTGGCCGGCACTCTCTACAATACCATTTCCAGCGATTATGTTATTATCTTTGTCAATCAAAATTGAACGGCCAGCACCGTTCTCTCTTAGCGACTTCTCCAATAAACTCATACCATATTCGGTGTGCTTATTGAAGTTCTTATCGTCAAACTTTAAGTCCTCTATTTTCATTGTTATTCTCCTCTAATAATTTTTTATCACAAAGCAATATGCTTACGTCGCCGCCGTTCTTCTCGGCCCAAGTGGAATAATACTCCCCCATCCAGTCATTGCCACCTAATTCACAAAAATAGTGGCGAGCCTTTTTCTCTATCGCCAGCCTATTTTTTGCCTGTGTGTCCATTAGCAAAGCTAATTCTAATCTACAAGTTGCCTTTTCTTGTATTAAATCACGTTCCTTTGCTTTGGCTTCGTTTTCATGAATAGTAATTTTAATCTCCTCAAGACTAGCATTAAGATTAGCGTTTACCTTTGAAATCATTCTATCGATAAGATACCCTAGAACAAATACTGCGAGCAATAGCACTGATACTACTGCCGTGGTCGCTCTAATGTCCCAATCGAATACCTTTGTCAAAATGCCTACAATAGCACCAATAGAACCAATTGTGCCAGTAAGTCCTGCTATCACCCTTGCTAGCCTATTCTGAAACATAACTAATCCTAAACATTAGTGGTATCATAAGCTAACTATAGCACTTTTTTTAATATACGACAATTTTAATAGTGAAATGTATGCTTTGGTTTATTTTTCTTGCGGTTTTTAACCTTCTTTTCAATAAAATGCCACAATTCGTGGAATATTGAGCAGAAAAACCCGCAAACTAGACCATGAACCAGCATTTCTATAATAAAATCCATTACTAATCCTCTCTTTTATTACTGAATATAATTCCGAGAATCCGACCTATAGCAAGTGCTACAACTGCACCGCCTATATTCCCGGCGTGTACGCAATAAAGTGCTATTAACGCTGTAATCATTTTGTATTCTCCATTTTAACTGTGCCGTAATTATGTTCTTTATTATTCCAATATTCTAAAAAACCGTCTTGGTAGCCTGCGTTATAATTATCATTTGGTTGTACTAGCCAGAATAGGTTTACCACCGTCGCTAGTATCGCTAATATCGTGGCGATACATAGAGCCGTGATAATTCCTACCCCTAGCTTATCTTCCTTGTCCATTTTTACCTCTCTTCCAATAGTGCTTTTCTGTCATTTTTTATTCTCCTTAAATAAATTATTCATAGCATTTTCCCTCACCTCTCCAACTATTATATTCTTATCTCTTTTTACCATTACAGTCATACATTGTGTCTTAAAATAGTCTTCCATCATTTCGTATAAAGACTCCCTAGTCCATTTCCAGTTTTTATACATATAGTCGTGGCTATGTCTAAACTCTTCTTCTAAACAATAGACCCTTTCAAGTAGGCGTTCATATTCTTCTTTATCTACTTTAATTTTCATTCTTTTTCTCCTTTCAATAATTCTGGGTTTTCGTGGATGTTGCCGATAACCTCAAAATCTCTATGCGGAATATTGTAATCGTAAAAATCAACTATATGATAACTACCATCATCGAATTCCCAATCTTTGACAAAGAACCTTCCATCAGCGAAGCACACTACTCCCATTGGATTTAGTGCTAATTCTAAATCAGCAAACTTTACTATATCACCCTCATAAATCTCTTTGCCGTTCTTATCTTTAAGACCTGTATATTGCTCAATGATATAATCTTCTTTTGGTACTATAAATTCATAATAACCATCGTCGTCAAAATCAAAATCCTTTACATCACCATTTAATTTTATTTTATAGTCAATATTCCACTCATGGAGTTCAATCTCCCATGCTCTAAACTTAATTTCTCTACTCATGCTAACAACCCTCCCAATAACAGCCATCTAATTCCCCATGCTAACGCATAAAAAACCACTCCACCGCCAATTCCAAAAAACCCATATGAAATGGTTTCTATTATGTCATTACTAGACCAGCTCATTTTTGAGCCTATGCCAATCAGCAAGGCCCCAAACAATGCTGTGCTAATTATAAAAATTAATTCAATCATTCTTCACCCCCGAAAAGCAGGTTAAAATCTTGGTTATTATAGCCTGCTGGCCCATAATCAAACTTTATCGTGTCCAAACAATCGCCTTTTCCGCAAAATACAAAACCACTATCTTTCAACCGTTTCCAAGCCTTTAATTTTTCCACAGCTTTCTCGGCTTCTTCTTTGGTTTCAAAGTAGTTACCGATTTGTTTCATAAACTCAATAGCATATTTTTTATCCCATAAACTTGGGTCTGTTGACTCACACATTACTCCACATTCGTTGTCAATATACCAAAAATCTTTCGGTTCTTCGTAATCTTCCCACTCGTTGAGTTCGGCGAGAGAGTTAATGGTAAACATATCGTCCACCATTATCTTTTTAACCTCTCTTATCTCCCCAGTTTTCTTATTTCGTAGTTTCATTTTTTGTCTCCTTAGTATAATCAATATTGATATTTTTGCTATCGCAATAACCTGTTTCTTGACAAATCTTTGCTTTTTCTATTGTTTCTTCTATTTCTACTTCTTTTCTATGTTCAATAGTGTCTAATTCAAATTTATGCACAAGAGCAAACAACCCTGCAAAAGCTATAACTGTCAAAACACTAATAACACAACCACAAATTACTGGGTGGTCGTAGAAAAAATCTTCACCATTATACCAACGACTATATTCTTTGTACTGATTATATTTTTTCCCCATTATTCTACCCTTTCCATTGCGTCTAGCGGAATTACCCGCATAGCAATTATTTTGCCTTGTTTTGTTTCCATACCCTCGATTGGGGCTTTACAAATAGTGTCGCTCGATATCTTATACACACCTTTGTATGCCCCAGTCAATATTTCTACAGTAACTCCTTGTCCACACGGAAGCCTATACCTCGCTAATAATACGCTCCTATCTCTATATCTTGGTGCTTTGATTTTAATCATAAGTTGTCTCCGTTTAATGTTTATACTTCTATATTATAGCACAAACATTTTGTTGTCAACTACTTTTTTGTGGAGTTTTCCACAGCCTGCGTTTCGAGAAGTTTACTTTCGATATTGTCAATGTCCCCGTATTCTTTTTCGTCCTCGGTCTTAACATTCCGCACAGTTTGGTAGCTCTGCCAACCCAAATCCATTGCTTTTTTAAGTCTGTTATAATCTACCCGTGACAAATCCTTAATAAGTTCCATCATTTTATTAAATTTCTCTTCTACTGGGTCCATTACTACTTCTACTTTTTTCCTTTTAAGACACATACTAGCTCCTTTGCTTAATAAATCTGCGTACACTGGCTACCGTAAACCCGAAACGGTCTGCGATTTCTGGCACACCAACGCCGTTATAATACATTTTTAATACTTCGCCTTGCTTTTTCTCAATTTGAGGCCAAATCGCTGCCCCTCGGCGTGAATTGGTGCCACCTTTTGCACCGGCCTTGACTGCTAATGCATGATTACTAGCGAATCCCCCAGTATGCCCGTTAATTCCACCTTTACGGCCATTTTCTCGCATTACTTCCTTGTAATTTGGCCCATATTTATCAATCATTGTTTGTCTCCAGCGAGCATTTGCTGCTTCTCCCTCTGGTGTTCCTTTTTTTGGTCTTGGCATTTTTTCTCCTTTCTTAATTGTCTGCCCACTTCTTAAAGGCTGCTAATAATTCTTTTGTGCAATTCTCCCATTTTTTGCCATCTGGGTCATTCGTTTTAATGACTTCATACTCATAGTCTGGACTCCAATCGCAATTTTGCTGATATTTCCAAGCTACATTATTCATTTCTATAGCTTGTGCCACGGTTAATTTACCGAAACGGTCTCTAAAACTACTCATTTTCCACTCCTTTCTTTTGCCATTTTTTCCTCTTGCTCTAAGAGCGATTGTGCCATCTCGTCGGCTGTTTTCCCATCTAAAGCACCAAGCACAGCCAGTGCGGTCATAGGGAATATCTCGTGTCTACTCACTTTCACCCCCATTGAACATACTATAAATAAATACTAAAATTGCTACGATTACCACTACTGTTGCCCAAATCATATTGATTGTAATAGGTTCGGTTGCTAACATAATTATTCTCCTTCATAATGTTGTTTTAATATTGCTTTGGCGTCTTTTACAGGGTCGCCGGTCTTTTTTACTTCCGGCTTCTTTACAAAGACACGTTTGTTTAATGTGTCATTCCAAATACTAAGCCCGTCAATATCTCCATTCTCTTTGTATGATATTTTTTCTACTCGGAACTTATCATTACAAGACCACTTATCTTTGAATTGCTTAATGTTCGCATTTTCTGCCGTTACCCAAATAAATGGTGCGGTGTATAACTCCCGGCCGATTCCCCAGTTTACACAAGCCCGCTTAAATGAATCGCTGGCTAGACCTTTTTCGGCTTCGGTGTTACTCTGCGTGCCTACGTCTTCCTTGCTAATCCATTGCTTTTTATCTTCGTCCCAAAGACTTACCGTACAATTTGAATTATCTCGTGAATGTTCTCTTTTCCAATTCATAGAGCCGACAGTTTCGTCCAAGATATTCATGTCGCACCGTGCGTCCTTGTAAAGAAGTAGCGATAAGCCTGTGCCGTCTTTTTTAATTGTCCCGATTCGGCATTCGATTTCGTCTTCTTTTAATTTTCTAAACTTATTCATTTTCTAAA
>Ga0265298_10002099_pt1 | contig 28491 bp, 26 predicted proteins | sample AusTroGonzalo_MG_3_FD_193486 | JGI IMG/M metagenome (GOLD analysis project Ga0265298, IMG submission 193486) | Bovine rumen microbial communities from tropical cattle in Woodstock, Queensland, Australia - Gonzalo_01 | ecosystem: Host-associated > Mammals > Digestive system > Stomach > Rumen ...
ATCCGGATTCACGCAATGTTTCATTGCATTTTCCATCAGGGGCATCATCAAAAGCGGTTCCACCTGGCAATTCGGATTTTCAAGTTCATATTCAAACTTAAAGTCAAAGGAATCGTCATGTCTCAGCCTTTCAAGTTCCGCATACTTTTCCAAGATGCCTACGTCTTCTTTAAGCGAAATATATTTGTCGCCGGTCTGGTAAAGCATCACGCGAATCAACTGCGAAAGCTTGGTCATGCTAGTTTCAGCAAGATCCGGGTCAATACGAATCAAGCTGGTAATGTTGTTCAAGGTATTGAACAAGAAATGCGGCGAAAGCTGGTTCTTCAAGAACTTGAGTTCGTATTCCAGAGTCGAGCGCTTCTTTTCGCGCAAGATAAACGCCCTAATAATTTGTCTAGAGAACATCGAAATCAAGATGCACACAAAACAAATGAGCGCAAGCGCAATCAGGAACACCAGCACTGTCCAAACGGAAAAATGTCCGCGCACAGCCCCTGCACTAAAACAATAGTTACTAAAGAATTCTACAATCCCCTCGCCCGCCTTGCGCTGAATCAAGAAATAAAAAACTTCTCGGCCAAGCAACGAAATAAAAAGAATCAATGCATTGCAGGCAATAAATACAACATAACGTTTTCTAAAGAAACACTTTGGAACAAGGTAGCGCTGGTTCACCAAGAATGTCAAGAACGTAGCAAGAAGAGGCAAATAGTAGGTAGCAAGGTTAATAAACGACACATGTGTCAACGGATACGTCGGATCGAGCAAGAGTATCAGAGGAAACAACAAGATGAACATCCAAATCAGAATCATCAACGCAACAGTCGGAATCGGATACTGATTATCGTTCTCATCGCCTATGATTTCGATCAATTCTCGCTCGTTTTTCTCGAATTGAGCCTCCTGAAGCTCCGCAAAACGTTCATAATTGCGGCGTAAAAAGGCCCTAAAGGCGGATTTTGCGTATTTTGTCGTCATTTTTTCCTCTTGCAAACACAAAAATAGCCGTTATTTGGGCAAAAAAAAGGGCGTTATGACAAAAACGTGACAAAAGTGCCGTTTTCTTTGACGAAATTCACAAATAACTTTTGCGAACAAAGGCGTAATCTATGACACTTCAAAATTCAAATTGAGGTAGATTTACGAATGTAAACGAAACAACAAGCAACGAGGTTGATATGACAAAGAATACACACGTTCGTGACGACAGGGATGTTTATTTCCAGTACCTGAACGATATTTCTAAATATCCTCTGCTTACCAAGGAACAGGAAAAGGTTGTTCTCGCAAAAGTCCGCGAAGGCAGCCGCGAAGCCATGGACCTGCTCGTCAAAAGCAACCTCCGCTTCGTCGTAAACATCGCAAACCTTTACAAGGGTCAGGGCATCGATGTGAACGAGCTCATTAACGAAGGCAATATGGGCCTCATTGAAGCCGCTCGCCGCTTTGACCACACCCAGAAAATCAAGTTCATCAGCTATGCCGTTTGGTGGGTTCGCCAGAACATCACCCGCGCCATCGCAGAACGCGGCCGTCTGGTCCGCATCAGCGCCGAAAAGGAACTCGTGCTCCGTCGCTTCGCCAAGAAGGGCGGCCAAATGCACCAGGTCGTTGGCGGCGGTCTCATGCTTGACCCGAAGAGCCTCGAAGGCGTTAGCAAGTACAAAGCTGACGACATCGAAAAGATCTTGATGATGGGCAACAAGTCTACTTCTCTCGACGCCCCCGTTGGCGAAGATGGCGATATGACTCTCGGCGACACCATTGCTGCAGCAGAATTCCGCACCGATGAACTTGCCGAACAGAACAACCGCTCCAAGCTCTTTAACAAGGCGATGAACAACAGCCTTTCCGCCCAGGAAAAGGAAATCATCAAGCTCTATTTCGGATTCAAGATGGATTCCGACCTGAACTTGAAGGAAATCGCCCCGATGGTCGGCCTTTCCAAGGAACGCACCCGCCAGCTCAAGGATTCCGCGCTCGAAAAGCTCAGGAACGAACAGCTCGCCCGCGTTTTGAACGACGCCGCCTAATTTTGACCTTTTTTCTCTCTCTCCTTATATTAAAAACCGGCCTAATGGCCGGTTTTTTCCGTTTTTTGTACCCCGACAAACAAATGAAATTGTATTTTTAAAGCATGAATTTCAATATGCTGAACTTTCGAACCCTTTTTGTAGCCGGTCTTTCGGCTCTGTGCCTCACCACAAGCCCGCTTGCAGCAAGCGACAAGAAAGATCCTCCTGGCGATTTCTATAACGAAGTTTCGCGCCTGAACAAGGTGCTTTCCGAAGTGAACCGTAAGTATGTCGAAGACGTGAACCCGACCGAGCTCACCGATGCGGCTTTGAACGGCATCCGCAACATCCTGGACCCGCATACCACGGTATTTTCGCCCAAGGACTACGAAAGCCTCAAGGTTTCGATGGAAGGTAAGTTCGGCGGCGTGGGCATTACCATTAGTCTCCGCGACAACATTTTGACCGTCATTTCGCCCCTTTCCGGCACTCCGGCCTTCCGCCTCGGCATCCGCGCCGGCGACCGCATCCGTAAAATCGACGGCAAGGACACCAAGGGTCTTTCCCTCGACGAAGCCGTGAACAAGCTCCGCGGTAAAATCGGCACCGACGTGACCGTTTCCATTGAACGCGAAGGCGTGCCCGACCTGATGGACTTTACCATTACCCGTGCCGAAATCATTGTGCACGCCGTGCCCTACTACGGCATGGTCACCAAGGATATCGGCTATATCAAGCTCGCCACCTTTAGCGACAAGACCACCAGTGATGTAGAAAACGCCCTCAAGATTCTGCAGAAGAGGGGCATGAAGAAGATTATTCTCGACATGCGCTACAACCCGGGTGGCCTTCTGAACCAAGCTATCGAAATCAGCGAATTGTTCTTAAAACAGGGCAATTTGATCGTGAGCACCCGTGGCCGCACTCAAAAGACCGAAAGCCACGCCCGCAAAAACGGAATCGTGAAGCCTGAAGTGCCCATGGTAGTTCTTTTGAACCAGGGTTCTGCCAGTGCCGCCGAAATTGTCTCTGGCGCCCTCCAGGACTGGGACCGCGCCCTGATTATCGGTAAGACATCTTTCGGTAAGGGTTCCGTGCAGACGATTTTCCCGCTGGACAACCAGGGTAACGCCCTCAAGCTTACCACAGCCTTCTACTACCTGCCCTTCGGACGTTGCATCAACAAGCCCGAAAACGGCATCAAGGGCCTGAAGCTCCTTGAAGAAGAATACGCCGAGGAAGGCGAAGGCAAGGCCGATTCTACTAAGAAGGACACCGCCAAGGTCGACACCTTCTATACCCATAACGGCCGCATGATGTTCGGTAGCGGTGGCATTTCTCCTGACGTAGAAGTGGAACTCTCCCCCATGCCGTGGGTGGTCCAGGTTCAGGAACGTATGGCCATGTACTTCAAGTTTGCCGTCAAGATCCGCCCGGATCTCGAAAAGAACAACGTGAAGATTGACGCCAACTGGGAAGTCCCCGATAGCCTGTTTACGCAGTTCCGCGACTTCTGCATGAAGGACACGAATTTCACGAAGGTCAAGAGCAACGCACTGGTAGGCGTGGACCAGCTCGAAAAGAGCATTATCCGCGAACAGAACTACATGGGCGATAGCGCCAAGGTTGTGAGCGACACCGCTCTCGCCAAGCGCATTGCAGACATGCGCAAGGCTCTTGAAAACAACCGCAACGCCCAGTTTGACGAGAACAAGCAGTACATCAAGGACGGCATCAAGCGCGAACTCTTGACCGCGTTCATCAACGACTCCGTGAGCACCGCCTTCTCCCTGAAACAGGACAAGCAGTTGAACGAAGCTATCAAGTACCTGAGCGACATGAACCTTTACAAGAAGGCTATCAGCGCTCCGTCCAAGAAAGCATCCAAGAAGAAGTAGGATTCCTTGATTACCGTAATGAACAGAATTGCAGAAAGTCTGGGTAAGTTTATCCGGAAGTTTCTGCATACGGTATTGAGTTACCTGTACTTTGTCTGGCAGCTATTCAAGAGCGTTCCTGGCGCATTCAGCAACCTCCACACGACAGTGGAACAAATGCAGCACGTGGGCCTCACCAGTATTCCCGTGGTGGTGGCCGCTTCCCTTGCCACAGGCGCCATTATGGCATGGCAGCTCGCCTACCAGTTTGCAGACATTATTCCCCTGATGTTTGTGGGAATGGCAGTCGGCAAGTCGGTGATGGTGGAACTCTGCCCGATTCTTACCGCAATGGTGCTTGCAGGCCGAATTGGAGCCTCTATGTGTTCCGAGCTTGGAACCATGGCCGTGACCGAACAGCTTGACGCCTACAAGGTTCTTGGCTTAAGCCCTTATAAGTTCTTGCTCGCCCCCCGTTTGATTGCAACCATCATTATGCTTCCGACCCTTACGATTATCAGTATCTTTATCGGTATCGTCGGCGGTTACGAAGTGGCGCACCTTTACAAGGATGTTTCCTTTGCCGTATTCTTCTACGGCGTGCGCATGTTCTACCAGAACTGGGACTTGGTGGTGGGCCTTATCAAGGCGACCCTTTACGGCTACTTTATTGCAAGTTACGCCTGCTTCTTTGGCTTTAACACCCATAGCGGCGCCGAAGGCGTGGGTAAGAGCACCAAGGCCACTGTGGTGGCCGGCATGACAAGCATCCTGATTGGCGGCTTCGTGCTTTCCAAACTGCTGTTGCTTTAATGAACAACCCCACTCACAAAAAGCGCGGGAAGCCCGTTTGCGGCAAGGATCCCGAAGACATCAGCGTGCTTTTGCAGATGGTCTTGGACAAGACTCATATTACCGACGAAATGGTGATTGGAAAGCTCTCTGAAGGCCTCGAAACTATAGTGGGACCGCTGGTAAAACCCCATGTGCAAATAGCCAAATTCGACAAGAATATTTTGACGCTAAAGTGCGATAGTTCCGCGTGGAAACAGGAACTTTTCTTGCAAAAAAAAGCTATTATTGACAAGTGTAATTTATTGCTCGGGAAGCCCTCTGTAAAGAACATTCTTTTCGTATAAAAGCATGTCAAAAAGGCCCCGGGCATCAAGAATTTAGAAGAAGAAAACAAGGTAAAAAATGGCAGAAGAATCTGAAGAAATGAAAAAGGCCGAAGAAGATTACAGCGGCTCTAGCATTACCGTTTTGGAAGGCCTCGAAGCTGTGCGTGTTCGCCCGGCTATGTACATCGGCTCGACAGACATCCGCGGTCTCCACCACCTGGTTTGGGAAGTGGTCGACAACTCCGTGGACGAAGCTTTGGCCGGATTCTGCTCTCACATTGAAATCGCCATTTTGCCGGGTAACGGTATCCGCGTGACCGATAACGGTCGTGGCATTCCGACCGACATTCACCCCAAGGAAAAAGTGGGGACCATCCAGGTCGTGATGACCAAGCTCCACGCCGGTGGTAAGTTCAACAACAGCTCCTATAAGGTCTCTGCCGGTTTGCACGGCGTGGGCGTGAGCTGCGTGAACGCACTTTCCAACAAGCTGGTTGTTACCGTGCGCCGCAACGGCCGCGTGGTGCAGCAGGAATTTTCTAGAGGCGTTCCCTGCGGTCCGCAGGTTGACCTGGGCGAAAGCGACGGCACGACCGGTACATCCGTTGAATTCTATCCGGATGACACCATCTTTAGCGAAACCGTTTACGTGTACGACACGCTGGCTACACGTTTCCGCGAACTCGCCTTCTTGATGAGCGGTCTTCGCTTGACGCTGACCGACGAGCGCGACCCCGAAAACAAGCAGACCGATACGTTCTGCTATCCGGGTGGTGTGTCTGAATTCGTGCGTTACGTGGACGAACACCGCACCAAGCTGTTCCAGGATCCGATCCACCTGGTGCTCCCCGAAGGCCAGTATCCGCTGGAAGTGGCCATGTGGTACAACGACGGCTACCAGGAAAACTTCTTTAGCTTCGTGAACAACGTGAACACCTACGATGGCGGAACTCACGTGACGGGCTTCAAGACGGCCCTCACCCGCGTCATCAGCAAGTTCGCGCAAGAAATGCCCAAGGGCAAGAAAGACATTACCATTACCGCCGACGACATCCGCGAAGGCCTTACCGCAGTAATTGCCATTAAGGTCTCGCAGCCGCAGTTCGAAGGCCAGACCAAGCGCAAGCTCGGCAACTCCGAAATCGCAGGCTATGTCGCCTCCGCCTTCGGTGCCAAGCTGGAAGAATACTTCCAGGAAAACCCGGCCGCGGTCAAGATCATTCTGGACAAGGTTTACAACGCCGCCGTGGCCCGCGAAGCCGCTCACAAGGCTCGTACCCTCGCCCGCCGCAAGAACGTTCTCGAAAGCGGCGGCCTGCCGGGCAAGCTCGCCGACTGCTCCAGCCGCGACCCGAAGGAATGCGAACTGTTCATCGTGGAAGGTGACTCTGCAGGTGGTTCTGCAAAGATGGGCCGTAACCGTGAATTCCAGGCCATTCTCCCCCTGCGCGGTAAGATTTTGAACGTGGAAAAGGCAAGCCTTCACCGCGTGCTCGACACAGAAGAAATCCAGAACCTGGTGAACGCCATCGGTTGCGGTCTCGGTACCGAATGCAAACTCGAAAAGCTCCGCTACAACAAGATCGTGATTATGACCGATGCTGATGTGGACGGCTCTCACATTCAGACTTTGCTCCTCACCTTCTTCTTCCGCTACATGCGCCCGCTCATCGACGACGGTCACGTGTTCCTCGCCATGCCGCCTCTGTTCAAGCTCAAGGTCGGCACCAAGGAAACCTACTTGTTCGACGAAAAGGACAAGGACGAAGCCATGGCCAAGCTCGAAGACAAGAAGAACGTGACGGTAAGCCGATTCAAAGGTCTTGGCGAAATGTCTCCGGAACAGCTTTCCGAAACGACCATGGACCCGTCCAAGCGTTTCTTAAAGCAGTGCTACGTGGAAGACGCCGTCGCCGCCGACCAGATCTTCAGCATGCTCATGGGCGAAGACGTGGAACCGCGCCGCAAGTTCATCGAATCTAACGCCTACAAGGTCTTGAACGACCTGGATGTTTAAAGGTCCCAATGGCTCCGACTAAGGCAGATTTTCAGACTGTGCTGTCTCAGGCACGCGCACTTGTCCAAGAACAATTGCAGCTCACCGAACAGGTCATTCTCGGCGTCGCCAAGAATGCCCCTGCAGGAATCCGCGAACGATTGGAATCTCTGTTCCTGCGCAAAGGCAAGCGCATTCGTTCGACACTCCTTTGCCTAATTGCACAAAGCGGTGCGCAAAAGCCCGACCCCCTGCGCGTAGCCCACGCTTGCGCGGGCATTGAACTTTTGCACCTGGCAAGCCTTGTGCACGATGACATCATCGACGGCACAGACATTCGCCGCGGACAAAAGACCGCCCACAAGGAATGGGGCACGCAAGTGGCCGTTCTGATTGGCGACTACGTTCTTTCGCAGGCCATGCAGTGCGTGATTGACGAAGAATCTCATGACATTCCGACCGTACTTTCCAAGGCTGCAGACAAATTAATCGCCGGCGAAATTCTGGAACTGGATCAATCCGGCAACATGCGTCTTTCCTTCGAAGAATACGACCGCATTATCGACGGCAAAACGGCCTCCCTAATTGCAGGCGCCGCCCGCATCGGAGCAATCCTTGCCGGATTCGACAAAGAAATCATTGACAAGTGCGCTCAAATGGGTAGCCATTTTGGAATCGCATTCCAAATCGTCGACGATCTTTTGGACTACGGTTTTGGCAGCAAGAATCTGGACAAGGCCAAGTTCACCGATTTAGGCAATGGACTGATTACGCTTCCGCTGCTGTACTACTTCGAAGGCTGCAATGCTCAGGAACGTTCCGAAATGGAAGCGCTCATCGCAAAGGCAGACCAGCCCGATGTTCCCGAAAAGATCATCGAAAAGCTGAACGAAAAAGACGCGTTCAAGAAGGCAAAGGCCAACGCCCAAGACCATCTTGAAAAGGCCCTCGAAATTGCACAAGGACTTCCCGGTTCGCTTTTCACCGAAGAAATCATCTCGATGTTCTCTTCAATGGACAACCGAGGCAACTAGTCCAAAAGGCTTAACTTGCCAAGGGGCGCAAAATAAGTTATATTGCGCCTACATCACGGGGATATAGCTCAGTTGGTAGAGCGACAGGTTCGCAATCTGTAGGTCATGGGTTCGACTCCCACTATCTCCATAAAAAAAAGCAGGATTGAATCCTGCTTTTTTTCGTTTTTAAATTTCCCACTTGAAGCCGACTTTCAATTCAGAAAGAATGCTGTTTTCTGGATAGACGCCCTTATAATATTTGGGCAAGCTGTAATGCTTGTAGAATTGCTCAAAGCCCAAATAAAGCGTTATCGCATTCGGTTTCCAATAAAGCATGGTACCCCAAACGCCACTAAACTTGCCCATCTTTTCGTAATCGCTATCCGGGCCGTCCAAGACAAAGCCGTAGAACAAGTTGAGTCTTGCCTCCAGCGTTATATTGCGTTTGAATTTATAAGAGACGCGGGAACGCAGCGTAGGGCCAAGCCACTTTGCATAGTACTTGGGAATTTTGATCTTGACAATGGAATCCGTATCTTGAGATTCATTCTGTTGCGCCCAGTACATGGAATCGATTTTTCCGATATTCCAGTTATAGCATTCCGGTCCATAGGTTTCTAGACAAACCTGCATCGGGTTTTGCCAGTTTCCGTACATGGGATACCCTCCCTGATACGGGTTTTCCGGCTCTTCATCCTCTTTTTGCAATTCTTCAAGAGCTTCTTTATAGGACTGCATAAAGCGCACGTAATCGACGGCAGAATCGGCCTCGAAACGAGCTCCCACGTAAACCGAGCCATTCAAGCCGTAAGGTACAGTCCTATGCCAAGAGCCATATAACGCAAACGAAAGGGGGCCATCGGGGTCGTAGTAAGCCCAGGCTGCAGCGCCAATGCGTTGCTTTTCAAACCGGTAAAAATCATGTTCTACCCACGCATAAAAATCGGGCGAAACGTAAGCCCCTTCGACCACCTTGATATCGGCCCCCACATCAAGCATCAGGGACTTACCGACCAAGGAATATTCAAACCCGACCGAGATATTCCAGTCGTTCGTATCGAGCACAGGCATGTCGTCGTTTGCCACAAACCAGTCGCCCGAAAAACCTAGCCCAAAAGAATGAATCCAGTCACCCGAGGAATAATCTACAAACGGCGTTACCGAAAAGAAGATGTCTCCACCGTTTTCGCTGACCTTCTCTACACCGCCATATTCGTTATAATGCAAGCCGTAAAAACCGATGTCGCCTAAAGAACGAACCGACCACGGATTCTTTGTATCCGCAGTCGCATCAAGGGCTTTATAGTATTCGTCAATAATTTCGCGAATTTCTTCTGTATAGGGGCCAGGAATCTGAACCGCTTCTTCGAAAGCTGCTAGGGCCGCCGACACATCACCCGCTTCTTCAGCCATCATGGCACGGTAGTACACTTCTTCTTGCGTCTCGGCAAAAAGCAGAGACGTAAGCAACAGGAGCACTACTGCAACGAGGCGCATCTAGCGATGGGGATGGTTCATCGGCATCATCATAGGATTAGCCGGCCCCGGACCTTGGGGCATATCTCGCATCGGGTTCATTTGGTGAGACTCTGGTTGCTCATAAAAAGGACGACGTTCGCGAGACTGATTTTTCGGGATTTCCCCCTCAAAGCGAGGCTTTTCGTCTCGTTTTTTCGAGACTTCCTGGCGGATATTTTGCTTTTCGGCAGCGGTACTGTTGCGCAAGTCCGTAAGAATTTGCTCTCGGGCTGCACGACGTTCTGCGCGCAATTTTTGCCAATCCGCACTTTCCTTAGCGCCTAAATTCTGCGAATCACGCGAAATTTCGGTTCTTTCGGCGGGGGTCGGGACAGAAGACTCCGGACGCGCAGAAGACGGAGCAGCGTAGCTAAGCACTGCAGCCATCATAATTGTCGTTATGAGAGTAGTCTTTTTCATACTCAATCTCTTGCAAATTCCGTGCCAATAGTCCTTTCAGGCCTATGCCGGCAAATTCTTGCCAGCTAGCACCCTTAAATATATAAAACTATTTTTTGTAGTCTTCCTTTTTCATCCCCAATCTTTCCATGATTTCGCGAAGAACCTTGCGGTCTATTCCCAAAATCGTCGCTGCAAGCGTCAAATTCGCGTTGCTGTCCGAAAGCGCCCTGCCAATCACCTCGCGTTCCACGATTTCGCGGGCTTCTTTAAGCGTACGCGGAGACTCCTTGGCCTGCGCCTGGACATCGCCCAGCCCCAAATCGGCCGGCTGGATCACGCCATGGACCGCCTGGACCAAAGCCTTCTGGACCTTGTTTTCGAGTTCGCGCACGTTGCCCGGCCAGTGATAGCTGAGCATCGCCTTTTCGGCATTGCGACTCAAGTGGAACTTTCCACGGCCGTATTCCGCCCCGTAGCGGGTCAAAAATTCTTCGGCCAAAAGTACAACGTCTTGTCCGCGATCTCTCAGGGGCGGCATTTCAACCGGCATCACCTGAATGCGGAAATACAAGTCTTCCCTAAAGCGCTTTGCCTTGACAGCGTCTTCCAAGTCCACGTGCGTTGCACTAATGATGCGCACGTTCACCGGAATTTCGCGGTTGTCGCCCACGCGGGTAATGTGCTTTTCTTGCAACACGCGCAAAAGCTTCACCTGCATGTTCATGGGCAGTTCACCGATTTCATCAAGGAAAATAGTTCCGCCATCGGCTTCTTCAAAGAATCCCTTGCGAGTTTCAATGGCTCCCGTAAACGATCCCTTGGCATGTCCGAACAAGAGCGATTCCATCAGGTGTTCCGGAATGGCGCCGCAGTTGACTGCGATAAAAGGCTTGTCTGCACGGGGGCTATGCCTGTGAATGTAGCGGGCAATGACCTCTTTACCGGTTCCCGTTTCGCCACGGATAATCACCGGCATCGGAAGCTCAGCTAATTTGTCTGCAAGAGCAAGCAGGCTAGCCATAGCCTTGCTGGAATACACAATGCCGTCTTTGCGAATCACGTTACGCAAGACATTCAAAGATTCCTTGTCGCGCAAACGGTCAAAGGCGGCAAAAGCAAACTTTTCGCACACCATCACGAACGAATCGAACAAGGCGCTATCGTCTTCGGTAAAAGGCTCTTCGCGGGCGGCTCGCTGCAAGTACAAGTAACCGGCTTCGCTTTCGGGCGTGCGGAACGGCGACACCATAATACTAGTCAGCTGGTTTTGCACAATGGATTTTGAAAGGTCGGCGGAATCGTCGTCGAGCTGGTTCCACACCACGGCCTTCTTTTCGAGCTTGGCCTGCTTTACTGCAGAAATAGAAATGGTCACATTTTCGGGATTGCTCAAGTGAATCCCGTTTTCGCCACCGGCATCAAGAACGGCGGCATCGGCGTGCAATACGTCCTTGGCCACTTCAAGAATTTTCACAAAAAGAGATTCCGGCTGGACTTCGTCCAGCAAGATTCTGACGACATCTAGCATTCTTTCTGTCGCGAGCATCGATTCTGACTTCATGCGAAACCTCTTTCTAAAAACTATTCCGATACGGGCGTAGGCAAATCCTTCAGAATTGCAGGCGGAAGCGTATCAGGGACAGAATTTCCACGATTTTCTAGACCCGATTCAACCGATTCCAAACTTCTGGATTTCTGAAGCAACAAATGTCCTGTTTCGTCTATGTCGGGACTTTTTGTCCCAACCAAAGCGAAAAACACCACTGCAATTAATATAAGTCCTAAAATGACCAAAACTGCAATTTTTAAGGTGATTTTTTTGTTTTCATTGTCACTTTTGCTGTACGGGAAAGCGCTTTTTTGCTCCGTCGGGAATTTTCGCCCCATTTTTTCGGGCAAGACTTCGCCAGCGTATTTTTGCAAAGCTGTCTGGGCGGTTACCTCCCCCACGCCGATCGAATCCAGGGCGATTTCCAGGAGTTCGTCCAGTTCGTCAAAGTCTTCGGCACGATTCTCCGGAGATTCTTTCAGCAGGGCCTTCCATAAAGGTTCTAGCGCCGAGAGCTCCTGCGGCTTGCAACATTCCAAATCATAAAGCCGCGAAGAAATATCGACGCCGTCGATAGCTAGAGCCTGGGCAGCAAGTTCGTTGTAGTCACCCGATTCAAGCAAGTCAACACCTGCAATCCAGCGGAACAAAAGCATTCCCAAACTGTAGAGATCGCTCTGTGTACTGGCGGGCTTACCTTGAAAGCGTTCCGGCGCCGCATAGGCCAAGGCGCCGGGGCCCACAATGCCGCAATCAATCAAAAGCGTCTGCAAACCGTTGTCGGACTTGCAAAGCAAGACATTCGATGGGTTGATATCGCCGTGATGCACGCCTTCTTTATTCAAGACATCTAGCGTCTGCACGACTCCGCGCAAAAGCTTCAGCGCCACCGCTACCGGCATGGCCGGAACGTCCGCCGTACTCACGCCCTCAATAAAATCGTACACCAAGTAAGGCGTATTATCGCGAACGCCCGATTCGCGAACCCGGTAAAGCCCAGGAACATTCAAGTGTTTAAGACGATCAACAACAGAACTATCAAAGCGGCAACCAGAGTGGTACCACTTCAAGGCGTAAAAATCTTCGCCACATGCAAGTTCATAAACATCGGCTTCGCCTCCCTGATGCAACAAGGCGCAGTCGCAAGCCTTGTCCAGAATGCTCATAGACTTTTCGCCTTTTACGCTCATAGTCTACCCGAAAGCACCATCGACTTCAAAGAATCTTCGGCAACCTGCGTCCAGTAAATCAAAGAACTGTTTGTCGGGGCCTTCTGCAAGCCCGCAGACCAAGTATCCCAGGCCGATTCCACATCGCCTTCGTCCCAGTAAATGTTTCCGAGGTTAATGTAGGCCGAAACGAATCCGGGTTCACGAGTTACGATATGGATGAATATATTCTTTGCGCTATTCACGTCACCGGGAACATTGCTCCGGGCAAGAATCAAGCCCTTCAGGTTATAGCTAAAATAGTTCAGACTATCTAAAGCGATAGATTTGTTCAATAAGGGAAGCACGTTCGCAGAGGCATCGTGACCTAGTGTTGCGCGGGCCAAGTAGAACAAGCAAGTGGAGTAATTGGCATCGATGCTTCCGCTGCTATCAAGACCGTAAAGAATCTTGAATTCGCGGGCCGCGCGGCTCCAACGGACAAACGAGGAATCGTTGAATCGGTCAGCCTGCTCCGCCTCGGCATAATAAGAAAGGGCCAGGCCGTAACGGGCGTCGCGGTTGGCAGGTTCTACATCCAGGGCTCTAGAAAAATTAGCGATGGCGCGTTCATAGTCGCCAATACGCAAGGCGTCGTTTCCACGCTTGATGTCGTCTTTGACACAAGACATCAATAACAAGGTGCACAATAACACCCCTATGTAACCCACACGCCTTAGCATATCTCAAATATATATAAAAAAAAGACCTTGGCAAAACCAAGGTCCTTCAAATTCAATCAAGTAATAAATTACTTGTCGAGTTCACGCTGAGCAACAACGTTACCTTCGGCGTCGAGGGCGCGGATAACGTTTTCATCGCGCTGGAGAGTGAGGAAGGCCTTTTCGCCAGCAGCGGTGGTCATTTCAACGGACATGGTACCGTCAGCATTCTTGACAGCAGCAATTTCGTTGCCCTGAGCGTCCTTTTCATAGTAGGAGTCGCCAGCAGCGAGCGGGTTGGAGCCAGTCCAGAATTCGACAGTGTTGAGGACGAGGAAGTCCACGAACAGAGCGATACCGTAGACCGGGATCACGTTCATAGCAAAGTGAACGATGGAGTTGAGCCACTTGTTACCAAGGGTGCCGTTCCATGCGAGCAGCTTGTTGAAGCATGCGTACTTGCCATAGCAGCCGGAAAGAACGATCATGCCGGCGCAGAGAAGGGTAATGATACCTTTTTTCATTTTATTAACTCCTTAAGGGTTGTTTATCGTTTTCTTACGACGAGAAAAATATAACTAAAAAATGATTCTTTGGTGAGAAACGCCATAAAAAAACTCATTTTTTGATTTTTGTCACAATTTGCTGCATATTGTTTAGATTTATTTACAAACAACTACGTTTTTTGCCGTTTTTATTCCATTTTGGACTAACTTTGCCCCCACCATTTCTGTGATTTTTTTCACTTTTCTCTTTTTTTTATTATTTTAATGTTCAAATATTCATGACGATATAATAAGAAAGGAGAGTTGTTCATGGGTTTGATGATGAATAGAATTTTGCATTCCATTCTCGCAGTGGCTATTGCATCTACAGCCGCTGTAGCAGCAAAACAAAAGCCGCTCACAGTATGGATTATGCCCAATGGAGCCTCTCCGCAAGAAATCCTTGAAAAGAGACTTGAACTTTTCACCCAGAAAACCAAGATTCCGACCAAGGTCGAAGTGCTTGACTGGGGTGAAGCCTGGAACCGCATTACGGCAGCGCTTTCCGGAACTCAGCCGGCCCCCGATGTATTGCAGCTTGGCACTACTTGGATTCCGTACTTTGCATCCCGCAAAGAAATTAAGCCTTTAAACGAAGAACTTTCGGCAATTCAACCGGAACGTTTTGTCCCCGTCAGCTGGAACACGACCCATATCGACGAAGACTCGACAATCTATTCCGTGCCTTGGTTTATCGATATTCGAGCTGTTCTTGCCAACAAGAGAATCCTTGCTGAACACGGCATCACTAAAGATTCCATTAGAACCTACGAAGGATTCAAGAACGCAATTCGCAAAGTCAACCAAAAAGACGAAGTTCTTGAAGACGGGGCCCACGTACGCGGTTACGCATTCCCCGGCAGAAGCGACTGGAACCTTCCTCACAACTTTGCCCCCTGGATTTGGAGCAACGGCGGTTCGTTCATCAAAAAAGACGCCGACGGCAAATGGCACGCCAACATTCTTTCTGAAGAAACGCTCCTAGGCATTGCAAGCTACCTTCACTTTATTATGGATACGCTCGTAGCGCCCGAAGCACTGCAGACTAATACGGCACAGATTGCCCAGCAATTCAACAATGGTGAGCTCGCCTTTATCGTGAGCACTTCCGAAATCATCATGCAGACCCGTTTCCACGGAAACATGGGAGGCCTTTCTAACGCCCGAATCGGTTCCGACAGCGTCATGGTAGTTCCCATTCCTAAGGGCAAGGTCGGAAGCGTCAGCTTTATCGGCGGTTCAAACCTCGCCATTCCGGCAAGCAACAAACGCAAAGAAGCTCTTGACCTTTTGCTCTTCTTGACCGACGACGAAAACCTGGACGCCTACACCAAGCAGATTGGCCTGTTGCCGCCCTCTAGAAAGGTTTTGCAGACTTGGGCTGAAGACGAAGAATACCGAGTGCTGGTCCGCGCCCTTGAAACCGGTCGCGCCTACGTGGCCATTCCGGAATGGGGCGAACTGGAACAGCAACTCAACACCCTGTTCAGCGCCATTTGGGAACAGATGGAAATTCCGTCGCTCTATTCCGAAGACAAACTGTACGGGATATTCAAAGACCTCACTGTCGAAATCGACAAAAAGTTGAACTACCCGACAACCAATATTATGACTGCAGCCGAATTCAAGGCCGCCTGGAACAAGATCAACGACGAACAAAAGCCCAAGGTTGAAGCCGTCAAGGATTCCACGAACGGAGCCGTCGACGACAACATGAAGACTGCCCCATTCGTATTCGTCGTCATGCTTATCCTCGGGTTCCTGTTCGCCTTCCTCCGCAAGCGCAAGAAATAACCGACTTTAGAAGATTTCGCCTATGTCTACCACTACGATATCAGGTTTCTCGCGAAGCATCGTCTTCAAGGTGCTTATCGTTTTGATTTTCTCCATGACCCTCGTGGTCACGGGGAGTATCCTTATATTCACGTCAAAACAGACCAACCTGATGTTGGAGTGGAGCTTCAACAACAACGAATCAATGCTTTCTCAGATTGGCTACATGGCGTCTAGCGAAATGAAGCAGTTCAGCGACCGTCTGACACTTCTTTCCAAGACTTCGGAAATTCAAAGTCTGGATGCAACGACAGCAGCCAGTTATATCAAAAGTTACAGCGTTTCTTCCCTGTTTATTTCGGGCGAAACCGTCACCTTGTACGACAGGGCAAACTCATTTATTTGCGACAATTCCATGGTGGGCATTCCGACCGAAAGCCCCTACCCCATTGATTTTTCGCGCATCACGCAGCACCGTCCGTACATGACCCCCTGGTTTAGGGAAGCAAAAGACGCGCCCCCAAAACGACTGTTCGGCATCAGCATTATGAACAGGTCCAGTACCTCCGGATTCCTGCTCGCTAGTTTCTCGCTCCGCAGACTTTGGACAAACTTCCCGAATTATAAAATCGGCAAGAACGGATTCCTGGTAGCCATCAATGGTCAAGGAGAGATTCTTTACCACCCCGACTTAAAACGCTGGCTCACCGATTCCCACAAGATTTCGGAATTGGGACTTACCGATATTGACCCCCGTAATTTCGACGTTAAAAAAGCTCAGTTCCAGAAACTTTCTGACAACGAAAAATACCTGGTCAACTATTACTTTGATTCCAATACAGACTTCGGTCTTTTCGCCTTCCAGCCGCAGAGAGAAATCGACGAACTCATTTCTTCGGCAACACAGGCTAGCCTCGCTATTTTGATTGTAGCGATCTTGATTATTTTCCTTGTTGCCGCTTGGATGTTCTATACGCTTGGTTTACCGCTGAACCGCATGACCAAGCACATTCGCCAGATCAGCGACGGTAACCTCGATATTGACGAAATTCGTATGGGCAACCGTAAAGACGAATTGGGTCAATTAGCCAATGCATTCAACTCTATGCACGACACCATTAAGCGCCAGATTAAGGAACTGAACGCCCATAGAGAAATCTTGGAACAGGAAGTCAAGGAACGTACTAAGGATTTGGAAGAAGTCAACAAGAAGTTGGAACTGATTTCGAAGACCGACGAACTGACCGGGCTCCCGAACCGCCGCGAAATGAACGAGAACATTGCAAACGAAATGGGTCGTTCCGCTCGCACGCACAAGCCCTTCTGCTTTATCTTTATCGATATCGACCACTTCAAGAATATCAACGACACCTACGGACACGCTTGTGGCGATATTATTCTGAAGTCGGTAGCCCAGACGATTCGCGGGCTCTTGCGCAAATACGACGTGTTCGCCCGCTACGGTGGCGAAGAATTCTTGACGCTGTTGCCCGAAACCGACCTCGAAGGCGCAAGGGTTGTGGCCGAACGTTTCCGCAGGCAGATTGAAAAGATGACTGTTCGCTACGCGGACTTCACCATCAAGATTACGATTACGCTCGGTGTCGCCAAGTTCGACGAACGCCTGGGTGCAGACCGCAGCATTCAAATGGCGGACAAGGCGCTTTACCAGGGTAAGGAAGGCGGCCGTAACCGCGTGATCGTGTGGAGGCCCGAATGGGTGACCGAAGCCGACTACGAGGCTGCCGCTATTGAACTTGCCGCTCTGAAAAAAGATGCCGAAAAGCCCAAGGGCGAAAACTTCCAGGTGAGCCTCGACTATATCGAAGACCACCCGCTCAAGCTAGCCGCCGAAGCTGCAGCTGCCGAAGCCGCAGAACGCGAAGAAAATTCCAGTGACGAAGAATCGCCCGAAGAGGAAGAAAAGCAGAGCTAAAATTCTCCGGCACAAATCCGACAGACGCTTTTAGAAACAAAAAACACCGCCTTACAAGCGGTGTTTTTTATCGGGATGACTGAATTCGAATCAGCGACCTCTTGAACCCCATTCAAGCGCTCTACCAGGCTGAGCTACATCCCGTTGGTTCATTGGTGGGTCAAAATTAGATAAAAGTAGGCTTTTTTGCAAGGCTAAAGCCCCAAAAAAGCCGATTTTTTACTTCCAGAAGCCCACAATCAGCACGTCGGGCGTAGCCTTCGGGTACTTTTTGCTCTTGAACGAAACGATCTTTCGAATGCTCTTTTGCTTGAGTTCCCAACCTTCGCGGGTAAGGCCCTTGGTCGAAAGCGTAATCTTGAGTCCGGGGACCTTGCCGCCTTCCGTAATCTTCTCCAGTTTATCGACATTCAGCATTACCGGCTTGGCGGTCATGGCAAACTGCTTGGAAGATTCCGGAGCAAGCGTCAAGTCAGGGCGTTCTTTTTTGTCGGTGCCCCACACATAGAATGTCCATTCACGCTTTTCGCCCTTGGCGTAGTAACCGGCATCAAAAAGTTTTTCGCCGAAGAAGAACGGGACCTTTACGATGCCGTCCATGTTGGCAAGATAAGGCTTGCCGGTGGTATCGACCAGCACCACCACCGGATTGATTTGGCCTTCCATTTCAGAAGAGTTAAAATCGAATTCGATTTTGACGGTACCCTTGGCCGGAATCTTGTTCGGGAACTTGAAGTTCGACATGCCGTTGCCCTGGCCGAACACGTTTTCAAGAACGATTTCTTTGTCCGTGATGTTGGCGCCCTGCAAAACGATATGCTTGGTATCGCCCTGGTTCAAAACACCAATCGGGTAATTTTCGGGAACAAAGCGGATAGCCTCATCGGCAAAAGCAGCCGTAGAAAGGGCAAATGCCGCAGCCAAAACAGTAGGAATAATTTTGAAATTCATGGTATGAATATAGAAAAAATACTAGTCAGAGATTCGGTCCAGCAACTGGCACATTTCCGCATAGCTTTCGACCGTATTTTCGGGCTTTAGCGGGAGCAAATTGTGCGGTTTTCCAAAGCCACAAAGAAGCGTAATGCAATCGACGCCGGCATTACGGGCCGCCAGAATATCCGGCTGGTCATCGCCCACCATTACCGCCTCTTCGCGGGAAACACCCGCCATTTCAAGAATCTTGAGCAGGCCTGCGGGGCTCGGTTTGCGTTCGGGCGTGGTATCGCCGCAAAGGATAAATTCAAAACGGTCGCGGAGTCCGAAGTGATCCAGGATTTTTTCGCTGGGGCGAAGAGGCTTATTCGTCAGCATGGCCACCCGCACCGAGCTTTCGCGCAAGAATTCAACGACGCCCGGATTCGGGAGTGTGCCTTCTGTGCAATGTTCCCAGTAAAAGTCCGAATAAACCTTGTGGACCGCTTCGACAGTCACACCTGTGCGGGCGATGTTTTCAGGGAAAGCCGCCTCCCCCATGCTCCGCTCGATAAGCTTCATGGAGCCGTTCCCGATAAAGGTCCGCACCCGCTGTTCGTCATGTTCCGGGAGTCCGAAATGGCGCAACGCAAAATTCACCGCCACAGCCAAGTCGCCGAGCGTATTGAATAAAGTTCCGTCCAGATCAAAAACAATCAGGGATTTCTTGCAGAGCATAGCGCGCCCAAATGTAGAAATTTACCGGATAAATTCCATCTCGACAAGGAACCGGTAAAAGCAAAGCGCCGACACGCCCAGAATGAACACGACCACAATTACAAACTGCACCGGGTGCTCATGAAAATCATAATCCGCCTTGCCGTAGGAAAACTTTCCACGGATAACGGCGCTGATGAACAGCGCAAGGAACAAAACAGCAAGCAACAGGGACATCGGGCTGAAAATGTAGAAAATAAATTTGCTATCTTTGGGCGCATGAAAAAATACCACTTGGCCACATACGGCTGCCAGATGAACGAATACGATTCGGCGCTCATTGCCCAGAAAATGGACATGTTGGGCTGTATCGAGACGGCGACCCCGGAGGATGCCGATTTCATTATCGTGAACACCTGCAGCGTCCGCGAAAAGGCCGAGGAGACCGCCATCGCCCGCATTTTCCAGTTCAAGCCCATTAAGGAGCGGAACCCGGATTTGAAGATTGCGATTTGCGGTTGCATGGCCAAGAACCGCGGTCCCGAACTTTTGAAGAAGATGAAGTTCGTGAACTATGTGGTAGGCCCGGACCAGTACAAGAAAATTCCGGAACTCTTGATGGGCGACTACCATGGTCACCACCGCATGTTCCTGGAAGAAGATATTGGCGAAAATTACTTGGGCGACTACGCCAAAATCAAGACCGATTTTAGCACTTATGTGGCCATTCAGCGCGGATGCAACAAGCGCTGTAGCTACTGCATTGTGCCCTACCTGCGCGGGCCCGAAAAATACCGCGAGATGAATGACGTGCTGGCCGAAATCCGTAGAGCCGCCGACCAAGGAATTACCGAAGTCACACTGCTTGGCCAGACGGTGAACGCCTACAAGACAGAAGGCGGCAATTTTGCAGACCTTTTGACGAAGGTTTCTGAAATCGGAGGCATTCGCCGTATTCGATTCACGAGCCCGCACCCGAGACATTACACGAACGAACTGATCGATGTTCTCTTGAACAACCCGAAGGTTTGCCATTACGCGCACATTCCTATCCAGAGCGGCTCCGACGCCATGCTCAAGAAAATGCGCCGCCAGCACAACATTGAACAGTTCCTGACGCTTATCGAACAGTTGCGCAGCAAGGACCCGTACTACGGAATCTCTACCGACGTGATTTGCGGATTCGTAGGCGAAACCGAAAGCGATTTCGAAGCCACACTCAAGGCTTTTGAACTGTGCCAGTTCGACAACGCCTTCATGTTCATTTACAGCCCGCGCAAGGGCACGGAATCTTACAACGAAGCCGAAACGCTTACCGAAGAAGAAAAACTGGAACGTCATGGTCGCCTGGTGGAACTGCAGAACGCAATCACCTTGAAGCGCAACGAAATGATGCTCGGCCGTACCGAAGAACTCTTGGTAGAAAAGCCTTCTTCACGCGACGAGACGGAATTGCGCGGCCGCACCGACAACTTCAAGAAAGTCGTGTTCAAGCCCGAAGAAGGCCGGATCGTTAAGCCTGGCGACTACGTGAAAGTAAAACTAGACGATATTCGTGGATGGACCATTAGAGGGAAATTGGTGGATTGATTATGAAATTCAAATCAGCATTTACCTTACTCGCCGTTTTTGGAACCAGCCTGTTCGCACAGACGATGGCTGACGCTCAGAAGGCTTACGTGGCCGGCAACTGGAAAGAAGCCGCCGCCGCATACGAAGCCGCCTGCCCCAAGGAACCGGATTCCCTGCGCGCAGAATGCTACCTGTGGAATGTCCTTGCGCTTTCGCAAATGGGTAGCGCCCAGTCTTTCAAGATTGCAGGCAACCGCCTCGACAGTTTGATCAAGACGACAAACCCGCAGCGCGCTATTTACGCCGACTTGATGATGACTAGCGCCCAGTTCAGGCTTTACCTGGGCAAGTACGACAAGGCCGCCGAAGACTTGATTCAGGCAATCGAAACTTCGCACCCGCACCAGGCAATTGTACTGCAAAAGGTTTGCAAGGCCGTTAAGGCGAAAGTGAAATCGGAAGACTTGAACGAGCGTTGCAACTTGCTGAACAACCCGGATTCGCTCAAGGCCGTTCAAACAGCCGCAAAGGCGAAGGCCGCCCCCGCCGCCGAACCCGCAAAGGTTGCCGCTTCGGAACCCAAGCCCGTTGCTGCCGAACCGGCACCTGCAGTCGAACAACCTAAGGTTGCAGCCCCTGTTGCCGCAGCCCCCGTCGCAGCCCCGGCACCTGCTCCCGCAGCACCTGCCACAACCGCATCGGCAGAATACTGGACCTTGCAGTTGGGCGCATTTGGAACAAAATCTAATGCTGACTTGCTGGTATCGAATTTAAAGAAACAAAAAATTACATGCACGATCATTGAGCAGCCGCGAGGCGAAAAAACGCTCTATTTGGTCCAAACGGGCAAATTTGAAAGTAAAGATAAAGCAGTAGATTTTGCTGCAAGCAAGCTTGCACCCCTAAAAATCGAATATCAGCCCCTTTTGAAAAGGTAAATTTGCACAAAAAAGCGCTTTTTTCACGCTTTCCCCTGCAAAAAAAGCATAAATTGTTCTATATTTGAGCAAACCCCGAGCCGGGGTGGTGAAATTGGTAGACGCGCCGGACTCAAAATCCGGTACTCGCGAGAGTGTGAGGGTTCGATTCCCTCCCCCGGCACTATTTTTGAAGGAAGAAACTGATGGCGAATTGGTGCAAGATTCTCACAACGGTGCTTTTGTGCGGCTCCATTGCGTTCGCACAGTTTGACGACGAATCTTCCGAAGATTCCTATTCATACGGGGCATCAGAGGAAACAGACGACGGCTTTGCTGACGACAACAACAGCAGCGACGAAGCCGAAGAAACTTCCAGCGCAAGCGTTGGCGAAGCAGCAGCAACTGCCGACGAATGGCAGGGATTCAACTACGAAGAAATGGGTCTGACCCAGTGGGAATTCCAGCAGGCCAAGCAGGAAGGCGTTACAAGAGCCAAGTTGACTCACCTCGTTGAAATGGGGGTCCGTCCCTCCGAATATTTGCAGAAGCCCTGGGAAAAGCTCGGCGTTTCTGAAGAAGAATGGCTCGCCCAGCGTTCTGGCGGCCTCGAAGATGCAGATATTGACCGTTCTTACCGCAACCGCTCTGGCGACCAGGGCTATGCCTACCTATCTCTTCTTGTTCCGTCGCTGTATCAGTGGCACAAGCAAGAATCTATGAAGGCTATCTGGATTGACGCTCTTTGGGGCGTAAGCGTCGGTGCAACGGTTTACCTCGCTATCGACGGCAATTCTGCCTGGTGGTACGGTTTGATTTTTGTGGCTGGCGCTCACATTTGGTCCTTCGCTGACGCCTTCTTTAGCACTCAGTGGGACAGCAACCCGGACGCAAACCGCTTCAGCTACGGCATTCTCCCGACCCCGGAAAAGGGTGTTGCGGGATTCTTCAATGTCAAGTTCTAAGCGCATCATGCAGCTGGAATTACTCAAAAGCAAAATTCATCGCGCAACTGTAACCGATGCTAACCTCAATTATGAGGGGTCGATTACTATTGCCCGCGACTTGATGGATGCAGCCAACATCCTCCCCTTCGAAAAGGTGGGCGTTCTTGACGTGAACAACGGCAACCGCCTGGATACTTATGTGATTGAAGGCCCTGCCGGTTCTGGCGTGATTTGCCTGAATGGCGCTGCCGCACGACTTGTCCAGCCCGGCGATCTCGTGATTATCGTTGCTTATGCAACCATGAGCGAAGAAGAAGCCAAATCGTGGAAGCCTACAATTATCCACGTCAATAACAAGAACGAAATCGTCTAATTCGCATTTGCTATATTCTAGCCATGCGATTTTTATTGCTAACCATAGTCCTTGCAGCATTTGTTTTTGCGGAAAATCCCGCAAAGGCGGACTCCGTTGTTAGCAAAAATGACTCCCTTGTAAAAACCGCCCAAAAGGACACGATTGTCGATACCGTCTACGTGGTTCCTGACGACGGAATCCCTTGGAACCGCGAGCATTTTGACCCCGATCGCTTGGTAAGGCACGAAACCTTTGACCCTGCGTTAAGCGTAGCCTACACGTATTCTGTGAGCTTTATGGGAGGCACCTTCGGAAGCTTTGCCCAGCAAAGCTACATGGCACACCTCGCCTACGAATTTACGCCGGAGCTTCATTTATATGCAAACGTAGGGCTCTGGATGCCGCTGTATTCGAATTTCCGCTTTGGCACTCCGATTGCCAAGGAAGACGCCCGTCAAGGAAACGTGGGAGTTGTCATTCCTGACATAGCCTTGGAATACAAGCCCAACGACAACATGAGCCTTAGGGTGATGTTCATAAACGAAAACGACGCGTTCAAGGCATACGGCCCTTACCGCTACTTATATGGCGGTTGCCCGTGGCGCAATCCGTATTATTGCCGATAACAAGTTGAGCTTAGAAGATTAATTTTCTAAATTTGGCTTGTAGAATGTTCCGAAACCATACAACAACACATCGTCATATCTTTACCGCAGCAGCCGTTTTGACGGCGTTGCTTTTGACGGGTTGCGAAGAAGAAAAGAAGGCGCCCGTCGTAAAGGTCAAGCGTACCTACAAGGGCGATGTCGAGGTGTTGAACAGTTGCGGCATGCAGGGGGCAGCAGCCAAAATGCGCTCTTATCTGCGTGATAACGGCTTTGATATTGTAAGCTCCAGAAACGACCGTCTGCAGAATTACGACGAAACCGTTCTTGTGCTTAGAAACCCCGAATGGGAAGGTGCGAAGGCGCTTGCCCAAGCGCTCAAGACCGACAACGTGCTGATTGTCCACAGTGACCGCGCTGTCGTTGATGCCGCCGTATACATCGGAAAAGACTTTAATCAAATCATAGAACCCGAACAGGGAGAAGAAAAATGACAACAAAAATCAAAGACCTGCCAGAGTCCGTAAATATCGGCGCTAGCATTCTTTTTGAATTGCGCGCCCAGGACGTCCAGTTGATTGACCTTCGCGGCATCAAGGACGTGACCGACTTTTTCCTTGTCGCCACTTGCGAAAGCGAAGCCCAGATGCAGGCCATTTTGAATGAACTCCGCAAGGAATTCAAGGCCGCCAAAATTCCGTCTGTAGGCGTGGAATACAAGGAAGGCGTGCGTTGGGCCGTGTTCGACGCAGGTCTCGACCTGATGGTTCACCTGTTCGAAGAAGAAAAGCGTAACGAAATTTCTCTGGACCGTCTGTATGCCGACGGCACCGTTGAAATCCTCGACGAAAACGACTTTGTGAAGAAGACTACCAAGAAGAAGAGCAGTGAAGATGAACTCGTTTGAGCAAGAAATCGCAGAAGCGCTCGCCGCTACCGGTTCCTTCGAAAAGGAAGCCGCACTCAAGCTTATCTCTGTGCCGCCTGACACCACCCACGGCAACTTTACCATTCCTTGCTTCTCTTTGGCAAAGGTGATGCGTAAGGCTCCGAAGATGATTGCCGAAGAGCTCGCCGCCCAGGTGAAGCTCCCCGCCGGACTTTCGAAGGTGGAAGCTGTTAACGGTTACCTGAACTTCTTTATTGACCGCGGATTCCTCGCCAAGTCTACTCTCGAAGAAATCGCTGCCAAGGGTTTGGAATACGGCCACGCAGCTCCGAACGGCAAGGTCGTTTGCATTGACTTTAGCTCCCCGAACATCGGTAAGGAACTCGCCTTCCACCACCTGCGCTCCACAATGATCGGAAACTCGCTTTCCCGCATTTACAAGGCCGCCGGCTACAAGGTGGAACGCATAAACCACCTGGGTGACTGGGGTACCGCTTTCGGCAAGCTCATCGTGATGTACCTGCGCGAAAACCGCCCGACAGACGACGCTACGCTTGATAGCCTGACCGTGAAGGAACTGAACATTCTTTACGCCGCCTTCTCCAAGGCCAGCAAAGAAGAACCCGGTCTGGAAGACGAAGCACGCGCCGCATTCACCAAGCTCGAACAGGGCGACGAATTCTACCGCAAGCTTTGGACCGCCTTCCGTGCGGCAACGCTCAAGGAACTCATGCGCATCTATGACATGATGGGTGTGGGCTTTGACCACTACACCGGTGAATCCTTCTTCGAAGACAAGATTCCGGCCATTCTCGACGAACTCCGCGAAAAGAACCTGATGGTCAAGAGCCAGGATTTGGACGTGGTGATGCTCGACGAATTCGACCTGAACCCCTGCCTGATCCGCAAGAGCGATGGTTCTACCTTGTACGCAACCCGCGACTTGGCCGCCGCCTGCTACCGCAAGAAGGAATACGACTTTGACAAGTGCCTTTATGTGGTGGACCTCGGACAGGCCCTGCACTTTAAGCAGGTGTTCCATGTGCTCAAGAAGATGGGCCGCGAATGGTACAAGGACATGTACCACATTCCGTTCGGCGTGATTCTTCAGTTGGTGGACGGCAAGTGGGAAAAGGGCAAGACCCGTACAGGTACCGCAAGCCTGCTTCGCGACGTGATTGAAGCCGCCCAGAAGAAGATTCTCGAATTCATCGACCAGAAGAATCCGGATCTCGAAAACAAGGAACTCATCGCTCGCCAGATTGGTATCAGCGCCCTCACCTTCAACGACTTGAAGAACAGCCGCCTGAAGGATGTGCGCTTCGACTGGGATGCCGTCATGAGCTTCGAAGGCGACACCGGTCCGTATGTTCAGAACGCCCACGTGCGTCTTTGCAGCATTATGCGCAAGGCCGGCTACACCGTGAACATCGCCGATGTGAACATGGCCGAACTTGGTGACGATGCCGCTTACAGCCTCATCAACATTCTGTCGAAGAAGGGCAAGAAGATTCTGGATGCTGTCGCCGGTGACGAACCGAGCGTACTCGCCCAGTATGCCTTGGAAATCGCAGAAGCCGCCCACAAGTTCATTCACGAAGACCGCGTGCTCGGATCTGCCGAAGAAAAGTCCAGACTCTTCTTGGTGCAGTCTACGCAGATCGTGCTCGAAAACGTGCTCGACTTGCTCGGCCTCTTCCCCATCCGCCAGATGTAATCGAAGCGGTTTGGGCATCGAACCCGATGCTACAAGATATAAGAAAGGCTCCCATTCGGGAGCCTTTCTTTTGTTCAAGAGCTGCTTGAAATGTATGGATTCCGGACGCGTGGCGTCCAGAATGACTAGTTACCGTTGATGCAGCGGACAGAGTAAGCGTTGGTCTTGCTCGGCACCAGCTGGCGGACCATCTGGTCACTCATACGACCCATTGCCCAAATCCAAATGGTTTCGTTACGGCCGTTCTGTGCAGACCAGAAGCCGGCGTATTCACCCATGTCTTCGTAGCGGACGATAGACTTACCCACCATCTTGCGGTAGCCCGAAGAGAAAATGGAGAAGCCGTATTCGTCGGTACCGCCACCGCCCTGCCAACCGGTGGTAGCCTTCATCTTGTTGGCGAACTTTTCGCACTTGTCCACACCGTCGTAGCACTTGGTGAGGCCAGTCAGCAAGTCCATCCATTCGCGGTCACGGGGCAAGTGCCAGCCTTCGGGGCATGCCTTGCGGGCGCCTTCCAGGTCATACAGACGACCACCGCGGGCGCAGTAGTTTTCCTTGTCTTCGTAGCACCAGGAGTGACCTTCCACATTGTAGTTCACGTTCTGGGCAAACCATTCACGGCCTTCGACCTTGATGGTGCGGTACACCTGACCGTCACGCGGGTCCTTGACCATGCCGGACACATCGCGGAGAGAAGAGCGGTGTTCCTGTTCGGCGCGGCGGTATTCCACCACCTTTTCGCGCTTGTACTTTTCGCGGGCTTCCAAGTTGGTTGCCCAGGCTTCTTGAGCCTTGGGGTTGGTGAACTTGATTCTCAGATCGCCCACGGCAAAGAGTTCGTCGCCACAAGCGAGGTCAACACCAGCGATGTTGATGACCAGCTGTTCGCCACCGAAGTCGCGGGGCTTGTTAAAGAAAGAAATCCATGCTTCCATGGTTTCGTTACACTTGTTGTAGAAGCCTTCCTTTTCGATCTTGTCGGCAGGAACGGTCATGTTACCGGCGACAGAAAAAGCGAACAAGCTGTCGGAAACCTTGAAAGAAACCGGCTGTACTTCTTTATAGTGCGTGTACTTACCGAAACGAATCTTGCCATCGATCTTGGCTGCGGAATAATCACCTTCGCCTTCAGCGTTATAAATAGCATCCCAGGACTTCTGCGGAATAGCAACGGCCTGGACAACAGCCATACCGAACGCAATGGCAATCATAGACTTGAAAGAGAATTTACGACTCATTTTTCCTTCTCGTATAAAGTTTTCGTTTTAAAGTTAGAATATTTTAGATTTTCGGAAGGAGAGCAAAGACTTAATCCCTGCGATTTTATAATTTTGGGCTATGGCTATTACTCGTTATATTTTGCAGATTCATTGCCCTGACCAAAAGGGACTTATTGCAGGAACTACCCAGGTGCTCGCCAAGGCGGGCGCAAACATTGTTGATTTGCAGCAACATACGGCAAAAGACATCGAAACGTTCTTTCTACGTGCCGTTTTTGAAGCGGAATCCGAAAATATCGAAGAAGTCCGCAAGCACCTGCAGACCCTGGAAGGTCACCTCCACCTGAACTGGAAATTGTTCGATACCACCAAAATCGAACGCGTAGCCATCTTCGTCTCGAAGACGGACCACTGCCTTTACGACCTTTTGCTCAAGAGACGCGATGGAGACCTCCCCTGCGAGTTCAGTTGCATTGTGGGTAACCACCCCGACCTGGGCCCCGTGGGCGGCACCTTCGGCGTACCGTTCTACTATGTGCCGTCGAACCCGGACAAGAGCATTCCCGAGAACCGTTTCCGCGAAATTATCGCCGAAACCAATACCGACACGGTGGTTCTCGCCCGTTACATGCAGATTTTGAGTGAATCCTTTACAGAGGAATTCAAGTACCGTATCATCAATATTCACCACGGATTCTTGCCGGCATTCAAGGGCGCCAAGCCCTACCACCAGGCATGGCACAAGGGTGTGAAGATTATCGGTGCCACGGCCCACTTCGCCACCGAAGACTTGGACCAGGGTCCGATCATTTGCCAAGACATTCAGCGCGTGCCCGAAACCGCAAGCATTGACGAGCTGGTGGAACTGGGTAAGGATATCGAAAAACGTACGCTTTCGGCAGCCCTCAAGCTCTGGCTGGAACACCGCGTATTCGTTTATGCGGGCCGTACCTTTATCCTCTAGAATTTTACAGGAGACCTTATGTCCGAAGAACTGAACCAAAACGAAACCA
>Ga0265298_10002100_pt1 | contig 28481 bp, 50 predicted proteins | sample AusTroGonzalo_MG_3_FD_193486 | JGI IMG/M metagenome (GOLD analysis project Ga0265298, IMG submission 193486) | Bovine rumen microbial communities from tropical cattle in Woodstock, Queensland, Australia - Gonzalo_01 | ecosystem: Host-associated > Mammals > Digestive system > Stomach > Rumen ...
TTTGTAATATCTTCATAAATCATCCCAACTGTGCCTTCAGTTGAGGTAGTCGGTGCTCCATTTCCTTTAATAATCAATCCATCAATCAAATCTTTTAATTCTTTACCTTGATTTGCCGATAAAGCATCTACCGTAGAAGAATCTGTTAAAGAATCTATTACATTTACCGTTAGAGGCAAAACAACTGAATTATAACCCTCATTCGTAATTCCAAAACGAACTCTAGTGGTCGGTTGAGTTCCATTTGTCGCAATAATAAAACAACCCCTACCAGCTCCCTCGCCTTCAGCTTTTCTTATCACTAAAACTGAAGTTTTAGTATTATCAGTTTCTTTTACTCTATCGTATTCGTAATAAGCCGTATTTGATGAAATAATATATTGACCTTCATCTAATAACCACAAAGCAATCCCATCTTTTTCGCCGGTTGTCGGAAAATTATAATCGTCAGCAGTTAAAACCGTTACGGATTCGGTAGCACTTGCCGTAATCACATTATCTACGATACTAATATTTTCACCAGCAATCAATTTTTCTTGTATCTCATTAGTATCTACACTAATTTCATTCTCACTAGAAATATCAATCCCGAAACCTTCAGTATAAGTCGGACCGCTACCACCTAAATACGGTTCATTTTCCATTTCAATCTCAATCTCATCATATTCGGGTTCTAATGAGGTTTCTCTCTCATCATTTTCAATTTCCATTAGCTCTCCGTTTCATTTACAATCCAACAAGACGAATTACCCACAATAAAGTATCCGTGTGCTGGCTTAAATCTATAATTATTATTATCATCTACCGGAGTAAAATCCCAAACATATTTACCGTAATCAAGATTTTCAGTATCGGTAGGTTTAATTGTAAAATGATAGTAACCATCTTCGGTAAAAGTCATATCACTTAAATCTTTAATAATAAGAGCTTCTTTATCGGTCCATCTTTTCTTCACCACAAAATAAATCTCTTGTGCTTGCGTTAAAATTGGTTGGTTATCTAAATCCAATCTTTGAGCTTTTAATTTAAGAGTGGTGCCACGATTTATTCCAATAGTTTGTAGACCTCCAACGATTGGTGTATTATTCGGACATTTCATATTTTCATCATATCACATTTTAGGTATTTTGAAAAGAAAAAAGCAGTCCAGAATCTGCTTTTTTCATAAGAAATTGTATTAGTGTGTTTTAGAGGTATAATGTCCTGAGTATTATAAACCAACTAAATAATACTCATACTTTTATTATATCAAAAATTATCATTTTTCAAATACTTATTTACAAAAGCTATTGCCTCGTCAGCTCCTTTACAAATCTTACAAGGTATTCCGGCTAATTCATAAATCTTTCCCCATTGTTTTTGTTCTATTGAAACTGTTCCACCTTTTCTTCTTTTCATTTCAATTTTTAATAATTCATAACAATCTACTTCACCCGTAATACCTTTTATCGGCACATATACTTCGTAATCCCAAACACCTCTGCTTTGTCCCATCCTTTTTAATTTAGCACCACGAATAATAGCATTTTTATTTGAGCTTCTTGATTCATTAGCGATATGAGCATGTGGTATATTATTTAGCTTTAACCAGCTAGAAAATGTAATACACTCATCATCTTCTAAAGGGTTAAAGGTAGATGATTCACCACTCATAATTTTAATTTAGCAATAAGTTATTTTTTTGTCAAACTTTTTTCTTGCTCTTTATACCAATCTAAATATTCAGCGTATTGTCTAGTAACTGTTCCATTACCACCATTCTTATGATATTCTAAATATTCATTCTCAATATTATCTCTATTCTCTGGCATCTTGTGGAGTAATTCAGCTCTAATGATATCTTGTGTAATCATATTTTGAATAGAACTCTTAGCAGCATTTCTTTCTGTCGCCATCATAGTTTCTTCTTTATCTTTTTTTCTCTGAGAGTTCATATAAATATTCGTAATCGCAACTATGGTGGTGGCGAGTGCTGTTATCGTTGTTGTAATAATCGCCGTCAAATCCACGACTTCATTCTAGCATATTTTACCTATTTTGTTAAGATGTCGTATAAGACATTTTAAGCATTTTCAGAGCCGTTTTAATTTTAAGATACTAAATATATCATCTTTAATAGTAAAATGCCTTTTAAGCGTTTTAATTTTCTAAATACAATATATTATTATTATCTTCTATATTATTATTTTGATTTTGGTCTAATAAATACCGGTCTTTAGCATATTTCGGAATATAACCACCAAAATATTTTGTATTCTTTTCTTCTATATGGCTAATGTCCATAGCCGAAAATATAAAATCACCAATTTTAATAAAATTATATTTCAAATCAGGATTATTTCTTAATTCAATTATTTTATCTAATTGACTTTTAGTCGCCCAAACATATTGAATCAATCCATTTTCATCTTTATTCATATTTTTTAATGTAATAGCATATAGAATCATCTTATATCTCCACACTACTTTTACTAATATTATTTCTTAAAGCTTTCCCACTTCCCCATTTCCAAATTATATCACACCTCTGTTGTAAAGTATAAAAATCAGCTATATTCAAAATTACGGCGCCGGCATATTTATCCTTTTGTGCTTCTCTTAATATCACCATTGTTTGAATAATCCAATCTTTACCTTTATCTTTAGCTCTTAACATATTATAAAGAGCGAATCTATTTTGTTTTGAATTCTTTGGCTTATAACCAAACATTTCTTTCCATTTATCAAACATTTCATTGATTTCTTGATTTCCATAAGTTTCAGATTTTTCTAATAATATAGATTTATCTATATTATTTTTATTATCTATATTATTATTTATATTATTATCTTTTATTTTATATAAGTCTGCCTTATATTTTTTATAAGTCTGCCTTATATTTTTTATAAGGCAGCTTTTCAAAAACCGCTTTCTTCCATCAAACTTAATTACTTCTAAATAACCCAATTCAATTAAAAGAGAAACTGATTTTGATATTTTTATTTCACTACATTGACAAAAATCTGCCAAATATTTATTACTAGCAAAACATCCTTCACCGCAATCTAAACTATCTATTTCTACTAAAATTATTTTATCCAGAGCATTCAATCTTGTATCCAACCAAACTTCTTTTGGTATCCAGACACCTTTGAAATCTCGTTCCATAATATACCTCCTTTACTTATTATTTATATTATAATATAAAAATTATCATTTTTAATAAAAAAATTATATAAAAAAAGAATCTCCCGGAACAGCTAAACGAAAGACAAAACCAATTCCGGGAGGGCTGTGGAGGTATAAATAGCCGACAAGCCATTTTTATTATAGCATATTTTAATTAAAAAATAAATAATTATAATACACCTTCAATACTATCAATTTCTCTTGTTGATAAAATTGTAATATCAGTAATGATTTGAGAGTAAGAGAACAAATATTGTATATTACCACTCGGAGCAGACAAAGCAGTATCAGAGTAAGATAAAACTTCAGCAATTATCGGCTGTGTTCCAGATTTATAAGTAATTTTCCAAGCATTATAATAAGTAGAGCCACTCTGTTCTTTAATATAATACTTAGAGGCACAAGACGCCTTTTTCGTCTGTTTCAAATCTAATAATTCTTGTTTTAATCTTCTAAACTCCTTCCACATTTCATCCGAAATAATCATTATGAGCCTCCCAAAATATTATGATATTCTACACTTATACTAAACTTACTACTACCAACTGCTTGTAAACTATAACTCAAATTGACACTACCACCACCATATAAGGTATTATAATCATTCGCATTTTGCGAAAATACCGCTACATCATATTTTACTTGACCGGCATTAGACGCTACTCTCTTAATAAATATAAATCTATCGTCTAAATTACTTGGTGTCATATTATTCAAATAGCAAGCCGAAACCATTTCAGAACTATCATCTGTCGTTAAAGTTATAATCGCCCGTTGAGTGCTAAAAATATTTCCCGATAAACCATCTAAGGTTAAAGAAAAATTGACGGTTTGATTTAAAGTCATTGTATTGATAGTGGTAGCTGTTTTGAAATGAGCTGTCTTCAAATATCTAATTTCTCTTTTCAAATCATTTAATCTTTTATAAAATAAATCACCACTAATCATACATAACTCCAAGTAATTGATTCTATCGGTTGAGAACTTAAAGAACTAACCTTAAAATTAACTGAACTAATAGTATTACTAGATAAATATAGTTGATAAGTCCAAGTATCGTAATTACTATTTACACTAAAATCCATAAAATCTACCGAATAAAATCCTGCCGGAATATTCCAACCGGTTTGAACTATTGGTGGCTTTGCCGTTGGTGTTGTAATTTTAACAACTACATTTATCGTAGCCGTATATGAGCCATATTGATAAGGTAGATTTAGGTTAAAATTGAGATTTTTTTTAAAGAAACTTAAAGCTCCTAACGGCCTCTGATGAGCTGTTTTAAGATTCGTAACCTCATTCTCCATCTCTTTAAGATATTTATCAAACTCATATTCGCCGTTATTCATTGACTCTCTCCAATACGGGGTTTATCAATTCATCACCTGTATCGGAAACTACAATATTCAATTCATTTACCCTAAACTTCCCGTTTGTCATCCCGGTTAAGTCTAATGAATTATTTATTGTAATAGTATCGCCAATCCATATTTTATTACTACCCGTTGGCTTCGGTTCTACTTGTCTGCCGTGTAAAGTAATTTGTGGTTGCCATATCGGGTTTGATGCGTTATCTAATTCAGCCGTAATATTTTTTTGTAATACTGATGAATTAGAAATTGAACTCTCTTGATATAAACTTTCAGCATAGCCATATTCGGCCACCTTTATATTATTAGAAACGAATTCAAATAAAGCCGTATTCTCATCTGGACTAGCACTAATTTCACCTGACCCAATACCAATTACGGCGCTAGCAAATCCACCAATTTCAGCGGCACTAATTGAGGTCGCAGAGGTATTATTTAATAAAGTCGGATAAAATGCTACCCAATCACTAATTACATCACCAAAATTACTATCACTTAAAATATCATAGGTTTTATCGGCATGAAAATATACATCAAACGGACCGGCACCAGTGGTATTATCACATCTATCACAAATCCAATCTTTAACCGTTTTATAATTATCAAAAGTGTGTGTAATACTCGATAAATTATCAATCGTTCCCGGTGTAAAGTTAAAAGCCTTCCCTGCGTCATAGGCAATATTATCAGCTAAACTTATCATTGATGAAACTAGGTTTCCGGCAGGTCCTGTAATCGTTCCTAATGGTAAATTAGTTGAGGTATCTCTAATATAAACTCCACCTAATAAGTTTAGAAATCCATCAAAATGTAAAGTCAAATCAGCACTCTTATTTAGTGGAGCATAAGCCGGCATTGTAGCTAAAAATCCACCAACAACTTCAATACCATTTCTTTTTAATCTACACTCTAAAGCCAATGGTTTTAATATATCGTTAATAGTCGTATTTCTTTCAATACACCATCTATTTAATAAAGCATCATTTACTACGAAATCAATAGAATCCACGCCGACTTTAGTTCTTTTTCTTGTATAAGATAAGTTTTCGGCAATTCTTCTACAATCGCCAATCAAATTACCATCTAAATATAAATTGACTTCATAAATCGGAGTATTTATCATCCTACTACCTCTTGCCAATAAATAGTGCTTGCTTCAGCATCAGCATTAGCCGTAGTATAAGTAACTCTATTATTACTGGGTTTGAAATAAACCCAATCACCCGAAACATTACTAATGACGCTAGTGCCGTTTAATTTAGCCGTTTTATTGAACATATCAATTAGTAAAGTCTGACTTGCTCCTACATTTCCGGTATAAGATAAAGTCGTTCCTGTTGTAATACAAGATAGTTGCGGATTTGTAGCCGGTCCTTTAACTTCCCAAATCGGATATACATTATCAATAGAATCAATCGTAATTGTAGTCGGTCCTCCACCCCCTTCTTCCCATTCAGCACCGATATTGTCCCAAACTACACCATATTCATCCCAAACTAAACCACCAGTTATTCCACCGGTAGATAAAGTAATCGCAGCCGATTTTGTATATCTTTCATTACCATCCTCATCTTCGGCGTAGCTATAATAATTTATATCTTCAAAATTAAGAGCTATATGATATTCGGGATAGAATTGATATAATTCTTTTACTTCCGGCGCTTCTACAATAAATCCTTTTCTTCTTTGAATTGCATCACCATTCGGAAAAATATAAACAACGGTATAGTAATAATCTTTTCTAAAGAACTTAATAAACTCTTCTCTATAACCTTCTACATCTGATTTAACAACTGTGGCATCTCCAATATAACCATCAAACGGTTGCACCTCGCTTCTTCTCACCTGACCTGCCAAAAATAATCCATCATCACCTTGAACTTCTACAATATCATTTTTATAAGCATTAGCTACGAAATGTAATTGAGAATCCTTAAACTCATAAGCACCAGAACCTAATAGAAATCTTTCCCCATCATCTCTAATAAATAAAGCTAAGATAAAACATTTGGTTTTTATGTCGTCAAGATTCATACCGCCCTCCTGATACTTTGAACCATTAGGCTACCAATTTCTTTGGCATCTAATTTATTATTGATATTATTATTCATATAAACATTGATTTCTTTATTCTCACCATTTAATACCATTTCATCAGCCAAAGTTGACGCTAATAATCCCGCCCAATTACCCGTATTATTCTCTAATGGTATTACGGCTTCATCACCTTCTTCACCAATCATGGCAATTGTCGCTGAACTTACAATACCACCTTCAGCCAATCTAGGCAATCTAATTCTATCAATCCTACCTAAATTGACACCAATCCAACCAAACGCACCATTTATAATATCAATAAAACCATTGATGATGTCAATCGGCGTATTGATAAAACCTTCAATAAATCCAATTACGCCATTTATCGCACCTTTAAAGATGCCACCGATAAAATTGCCGAAATTAGCCGCAAACTCACTGAACATATTTTTAATACCAGTCCATAAATTACCGACCAAAGTTCCAAATGCACTAATCAATCCACCTAAAATCTGTGGCACGGCTAGAATTAGAGCCATAAATAATTGAACTGCAGCATCCATCAATGCAGCAATCGTTTCTGGATTGGTCAAGAAATTGATGATTGCTTCTATAATCTGTGGCAACGCTTCTACTAAAGCCGTAATCATATTTGGCAACGCACTTATAAAACCATTTAAGACCATTGTCAATATCATAGGTGCATTCTGAACTAAAGCAATCGCCAACTGAGTCACCACATTTATTACCGGTGGCAATAATGTCTGAATCAGAACCGGCAACTTCTCAATTACTAACGGTCCTAATCTATCAATCAATTGGCCTATACCACTTAACGCAATCTCAATTCTCGGTATCAAATTACTCAAAGCATTTGTGGCCGAATCCACAAAATTATTCATCAATACTTCAAAGTTTTGGTTATCATCAGCAACTCCAACTAATAAATTAGCCCATGCGGCTTTTGTCGCATTTACCGAACCTTGAATTGTTTTACTAGCTTCTAACGCTGATGTTCCTGTAATCCCTAACTCATTTTGAATTACATGAATCGCTTCTACCATATCGGCAAAATTACCGATTTCATAATGAATCCCCGAAAGTTTTTCAGCATCTTGTAATAATCTGACCATTTCACCACGAGTGCCACCATAACCTAATTTGAGGTTGTCTAACATCATGTAATTTTGTTTTGCGAATCCTTGGTAGGCATTTTGAATCATCTCCATGCTCGTTCCCATTTTATTCGCATTATCGGCCATATCAATTACAGCCATATCAGCAACTTTCGCAGCCTTCGCCGTATCACCACCTAATGATTGAATAAGCGAAGCTGAAAAACTTGTTACAGTATTCATATATTCATTAGCCGATATTTGAGCTGTCTTAAAGGCGATTGCCGCATTTTTTTGAACAGTATCTGAAGCATCCTTAAATAAAGTATCTACACCACCAACCAATTGTTCGTATTGAGCAAAACCTTGAACCGCAGCTTTGGTCGCCTTAGTAACAAATCCAATCGCCGCAGTAGTCGCAGCCGAAAAAGCAGCTACGCCAACTTTGGCAATAGTCTTAAGACTACCACTTATTTTAGATGAAGACTTTTCAACTTGCGACTCAGTAGAAGCTAATCCACTTTTTAGACTTTTACCATCAAAACTTAACTTAATTACTGCTTCACCAATCTGTGTCGCCATTAGCTAACTCCTTTCGCTAAGTTTTCTTCTTCTTTAAGCATTTTAATTGCCGTTTTAAGCGTTTTAGGAGCATGACCATGTTTATCTGCATTATTCGCACCATAAACGCTCGCTACAATGATATTTTCAATCTTCAAACGGTTTCTAGCTTCTCTCGCTCTTTCGGCCATAATAAATCTTGCCATATTATTTTCAGTTATTTCGCCAAACTTCCAAGCCACATAAGTATCATAGCCAAATCTCGCTATTATTTCGGCAATATACGCATCAATACTATCAAAACCGGTCTTTTTCTTACCATTCAAATTAGATTTTTTAACTTCTTCTAATTGGTCTTGAGTTAAAAAGTCTGATGCCCGAAAAGTTTTCTCCTTCGCAGTTTCTTTAACTTTGTTAAGAGTCAATTCAGGCACCATCATTTTAACTCCTAGGAGGATTCACCTGCGCTGGTATAAGCACCAGTGGACGCATTTAATCTCATCTTAGTAGTTAGGTCATAATCACCTAAGCGAGCCGAATATTGTGGATAGCCATCACTTGAGTGTAATGCTTCATTATAAATAATCGGGTGTAGATTGAGGGTGATAGTTGGAGTATCACCAGTTCCGATTTCAATAGCATCATCCACGCTTGGCACGCAACGAGTAAGCTCTACATCAACTGAAGAACCATCATCACAGAGTCCTTGAGCAATTACCGACATATATTCGCCTTCGGCACAAATATCAGTGCCATCCCAAATAACATTACCGGCAGTCGCAGTAGCACCTGCGTAGGTGGCTTCGTTCCATTTCTGAATTGCTAAACCAAGATTCTTAAATGTATCCATCAAGAATGTGATTGAACCAGCAAATCCGTCTAATGTCCCCGAAATCGCAGTTTCAGTAGAACCAAGACTTGAGGCTCGGCTTCTCATACGAGGAGCAACATTGATACTCATGACAGTATCTTGACCTAGGTCATCTGGCTCTAAAGTAAATACACTCCACGAATTGTCGTCAGCATCCCATTTACGGAATACAATTCGGCGTAGTTGAGTGATATTTTGAACCGTTGCCATTTCACTATTCCTTTCTCATTATTTAATATCATAAATTATTTCAGCGCTTGCTATCTTTACAACCAAATTATTTTCGGTGACTACAAAGTTTTGAGGTGTTGTAGTCGGTCTGATACGCACATTTTTGTATAAATAAGTAGTGCCACCGACGCTTCCGGACAATTCACATAGACACGGATTTTCAATAATCCATTCTAAAATATCTTGATGAACTGCTTCGGTTTTAGGTTTATTTGCTAATGCCACATAGAAATCTACCGTAGAATGTAAATTATACCCTTTTGGAGAATTAGCGGCATTACCACCTCTAGTAACTAACCACACCCCACTAGCAGGACGACCATCTTTTTGTAATGGTGCTTGCTCCCAAAAGCAATTAGAATCAATCTTCAAATCTGCGACATCATCTAATTCCATCTGCTTTAGTATTGCTAGCGTTATCATATAATATCTCCAAAGTATTTAGTGATATAATCACCGGTTGTAATTGTTTTATAGGCGTTCTCCATGTAGTGTTCGGTTGCTGGATTTCGGTTCGGTCCTTGCTCTCTTTTCCAAGCGTAGGCGACTTTTCTACCGCCATAAGTTCCACCAGCTACGACCTCTAAAGTATCTTTGTCGCTTGATTCTCTCACTCTAATGGTATTTCTTAAAGCACCAGTTAGATATGGTGCGTTTCGCCTTGCTTGAGCCGCAATATCAAATCCCAATCTAAACAATCCTTTTACGGCTTTTTCATTAGTTAAAGTGATTTTAGAATTGTCCCATTTTAATTTAACCGATACGACTTCAGGCATCTACAACCTCGGTTTGAACCACTTTCAATTCAATATGTTCTACCATCCCGTTATGTTGGTTTTTACCAATTCCGGCATCTATGATTTCATAATAGGCATCTTCATCTGAATTATAAAGCATATAACCCGATACAAGAGCATTGGTGCTTAAAGTTGGCATTTGGCACGGATAAGCATAAATCAATAAATCTGACTTTAATGCTTCGGGCGTAGTATCAACGGATGAACTGTTACCTTCATCTACAACAACATCAATATCATTTATTTTCTCAAATTGATTCCCAACTACTGTTCCATGTTGGCAAGAACCTATTTGCCAAACTCCAGAAATTATTGCATTAGGAAAAGCTTCAAAAATTGATAAAGAATCCATTGTTGTAATACTCGCAACAGTGTCTAGCATTTCGCTCTACTTTAACACCTAAATCACATTTACTATAAGCTTCAATTATGTCTTCATAGTTATGGTAAATCTGACCGAAAGCGTTAGTGGCACTACTCTTAAAATTGATTGTAAAGTTTCTGACACTCTTTGATTCAATAGTGTCTGGAGCACCTTGAAACTTCATAATGGCACAGATGAAATTAGAAAGTAGCATAGCTAAATCCTTATTTGTTTCATCTAATTCCGGAAATTCTTCAAGGCATAAAAGCGACGCAAGCCGTTTCATAGCAATATTTACAATGACTTCCCAATCTTCATCCGAACAGTTTACGGTTTGTCCTGTATATAAAGTATAATCGTCTTGCGTCAGCATTTTATTTATTCTCCCAAATTAGCTTTCGCTTTCGCTTAAGCCCTTAATAGCAGCAGCCGATTTGTATTTAGTCAAAGTTCCACCAAGTGGCATCTCATTCAAGAGGATGTTTTGGTTGGTATTTACATCAAAGAACGGATACACACGAGGAGAACGCTCACCAGTAGTGGTGTAGCCATTGCGGACAAGGAGATAAGCATCATCATTCGCATATTCCATCCACATTGGCGAGAACACACGAGCTACACGGAAGATATCTTCGGCAGTAGCACCCGGCTCAATCAAATAACGGTTTCCGACTTTAGCTTGGAAGGCAGCAGTCAAAACTGTTGGCTTCACAACCAAGATTTGGTCGCCTTCAGAGCGAATCCATTGGCGAGCACCAACGACACCATCATAGAGGTTGTCACCAGCGTTTACAGTGTAGCTAGAAGCAACAAGCGTGCCGTAACCGCTCTGAGCAGAACAGTCATCAGCAATCGGGAACAAACCGGTGCTGGTTGCAGAATCAAACATTCTCAAATCTGGAGTATCTTCTTCACGGCCATCACCAATGAAGATAGCACGCTCAATTGATAGTAAGATTTGGTCTAACAATTCACGAGAACGGAACTCAATCAACTCAGGATTCTCATAAATCTCCATAGCGTCAAGAGTGAGTTTCTTGTAAATCATTTTATCGTAAGCAACACGAATGGTGTTGGTGAGGTCTTCATCCTCTTTTTCATCACCTGGTTTATGGCCGAAAGCACCATTACCGTAGTCATAATCACCGGCAAGTGCATTATTCCTCAAACCACGACCATTAGCACCACCAATGTGGTAAATGTAACTTAGAATACCATCATTGTGTTCCATAGCATCCGTAAACATATTAGTAATGTTTAGAGGAGTGCCAAGACCAGTAATGGCATCTTTACTTTCTAACGCAGCAGTAAACTTTGCGTCAAACTTAAAATTAGAAGCCTTGAGAGCATCACGAATTGCATTGAATTGAGCTTTCTTCGCTTCGGCTTTAGCGTCTTTTGAGACGACAGGAGTTTCGTTTTTCACAGCTCTATCCCTAAAGTTAATGTTAATATTATGAACTACTGTATCTTTAGTTTCCTCTTCAGCAGGAGCTTCGGCAACTTCTTCCTCAGCCGGTGCTTCAGCGGGAGCTTCTGGCGCAGTAGCTTCTTCAGAATCTTTTGATTCCTCTACCTCAGGCTCATCTGCTTTCGCATCTTCACGAGCCGTTGGCTGGACTTCACTCTCCGGAACATCCGTGGTAAATTCATCAACTACCTCTGCGACCTTTTCTACTAGGTCTTCTGCTAGTTTTTGCTTCATCACAGTATTTTCCTTAGGAGTGAGTTCATCTTGAGTTTTACTCATTTCAGATTCTCCACTTTCTTTATTATTATCACCATCTTCAGCATCTACAACATCACTACCCATAGTCCTTGTTGCTTCTGCGTCTTTATGGTCAATAGTTTTAGCGCGAGGGTCGTTTCCAGTCAATACCATTGAAATCTCTCGCAATATTCCAATGGGTTCTTCAATATTGAGTCCTACACCATAATAGCCATCCGGAAACCAATCAATTCCGGTAGAGTAACTAGCATCTTCACTTATCGCATAAGCGTGGTCTGCTAATCTATCATCATTGGCGAAATACATTCTAGCATGTAATCCATCTTCTTCTAGCCAAACTTTACAGCTACCAAATTGTTTTTCAATGGTGTCATATAATTCACCATCTTTAATTTCACCGTGGTCTGCTTGCGCTTTCACGGTATATTCTTCCGTTTGTTTATCGGGGTTATTATTGAGTGTCTTAATCGCTATCGGTTTACCATCCCTCCCCATTACATACAAATTATCTAAATCTCGGATTTCTCCCGATTCCATAATTTGACCCGAATTGGCAAGAATGTTCCTATACCTACGCTCTTCTGAGCTTTTAGCGTCTTTAAGCACTGTGGCATCATAGAACTTCATACTTACATCATAGCACATTTTTCATCATTTGAAAAGATAAAACCTAATGTCGTAAAATAAAATGACCTCTGCGAGCCCTAAATACTCCAGAGGTCGGGTGATGTTATGTTTAGGACATAAACTAAATGGCTGCTATCACCATTTCTATTATACCACTAATTTCTATATTCTATAACATCACCGGCATATAAACCCACGCCATATTTTGAATTCCAACCCTCAAATACGCTTTGTCCCGGTTTCGTTTTTACCGAATACCAATGTTTAGCGTAGTCGTTCATTTTATTCCAATCAATTTTTCCTTCACATCTTTTCATAATCGCACCAAGCGTATCACCTTTAACCACATTTATGGTTTTACAAGAATCCTCAGGTGTCGGTGTAGGTGTTGGAGTTGGTTTTGGTTCAGGTTTAATATAAGCAGTTGGTCTATAATAACCAATCAAATTCTTAATGTTAATATTGATGATATTTGTAGCTGCACCACCATTGGCACATGCTTTACCACCTTGATTTTCACCTAATAACGATACATAGCCATTTACAACCGGTCCTAGTGCCATTCCAATATGTCCGTATTGACCGCCGTCAAATACTAGCCAATCTCCAGCTTGAATGCTGTCTTTAGCATCAGCCCAATAGATTTTGAAATCATTACCAGCATTTTGTTCGGCACAATTCATCATTCCTTTAGCCATCCCGGTTCCACAAGTAGAAACATCTCTATTGGCATAACTCCACCAGAACACCCTTGACAAACTAACGCATTGAGCGCCAAAACGATTGTTTGCGTAAATACATTTTCCTAGAGTATCATTCTTAAAAGCCGTAGGACTTGACACATTATAGGTTTCCGACCATCCCAAATCAGCATATTCACCTTCGGTAATAGAAACACCCGTGGTAATATCTTCAAATAATCCACCATCTACTTCTTCTACCGTTGGCACAGCTTCTTCTTCTACTATTTCACCCATATCATCTTCAATAATCGCAGGTGTTTCTTCTTCGGTATATTCAATCGTGGCATTATATTTATCATTTTCTATGTTAATGTTTATTACAGCACCAGTGGCACCACCAAGTATCAAAATTATAATGATACTTACTAGCCACTTTAGGTTTAGTTTTTTCATTTTACTCCTTTCTTTTAATTAGTTAGATTTCGTGTAATAAAGCGTTACATAGGCCGAAAAAGCACTTCTATTTGAGGTCGTTTGAATTGTAATCTTAGTAGTAGAAATCCACATATCTACCCATGAATTACCACCACCAGGAATACTAATACATGTGCCACTAGTATTTCTTGCCGTGCATTCAACTCTCATAATATAACCTAGATTTGAAATATTATGTGCGACTTCCGTATAAGAATTATTTGCTAATGCACCAAAATTGACGGTCTTTTTATAAATCGTTTTACCATCAATCCAAGTATAGCCAGTATCAATCTCGGATTCGGAATAATTATCTGACAAGGTAGATAAATCAATATTATTGGCAGTAATTATTTTACTTCCGGCCAAAGAAGCACTACTTCCTTGACTTATATCACCACTTGTAATATCAGTAGTCCCATTTACAACCGTAATATTCGCTAATACTACATAATAGGCCGTAGTTCCTGAAGCACCATCTGCCGTAATTGCTGTTCTAATTGTGCTTTCATTTGGAGCAACCGGATTCGCAGCTACAGTTCCTTTTACGGCAATAATACCACAAGCACTCGGATTGTCAGCTACCGTGCTAACGCCATTTGCAGGGTTATCTACATAGGCCACAATAGAATCAATCCTTGAGTTAGAAACCGGCGCAGCGTCTAAAGTTACATCCACCGGACTTCCCGAAATATTATTTATCGTAGTCCTATTCCCAGCATTATCAATCGCAATCGCTACATCTCTATTATTACCATCACCACCTAAACTTACGGTCAATCCCGAATTAGGCACGCATTCCCAACCACCAACAATACCTCTCGTAAAAGCACTTGCTAGGTCATTGAACGCATTTGTAGAAGTTCTACCGCCGTAAGCAGCATTCGTTCCTACTGCGTCATTAGGATTTGTCATTTAATATTCTCCTTTCTTATTAGTTCATTATATTCGGCGAAAGTTGCCACCTTCATTTTTACTCTAACTGCATTACATTTAGGACAATTTATAACGCAATCTACGCTCTTATCGGTATCACCTAGAATCCACCCGCATTTAGGACATCTAATCTTAATCGCACCCATTATTCTAGCACCTCATCAAAGTAGCATCTACAATTTACATGAGCATCAGGTATTCGGCCATTATCGTTCCAAGATGAGTGTTCCCAAGTAATTGTTTCGCCATCTTCAGTAGTAATGATATTATCAAACGGCTTTCCTAATTTTACGGTTTTACCATCCATCTCGGCACATACCGGACAAACTTTATTATCGCCCATAGTTCGCCAAACTAACTTTACATTTAATCCATATTTATTTGCCAATTCTTCATCTTGCTCTAATCTACCACTTCTAATAGCGTATAGAGTTTCATTCCTCGCAATCAATTCAGCTCTATATTTAGGCAAAACTTGACTTAATCTTGACGCTATTTCATTAGCACTTAGGCTTTCAGCACCTGCTAAAGTTTCTTCTAATACGCTTCTTGCATAATCGGCATAACCATTTGCTAATTGCTCTGCTCGCATTTGAATCCTAGATTTTAATGCGTTGCTGATATAAATATTGCCATCTGAAATAGTTTTAATAATTTCTTTAGCAACATCTTCTTCAGCTAGTAATCTCAATGCTTCAGCACCTTCTACTGCTCCGCTTTTAGCATCTTCTTGTAATATTTCTACCATCTGCTCTATTACGCCGTCAATATCTAACTTATCTTCCTTTTGGCTAAATATCGCACCAGCTAATTCAACTAAAATATCATAGAGCTTCTTTTCCTCTGCGGTCATTGGTGGCAATTCATCTAAAGTGTGATGACAAGTGCATTTATGGCCGCAGGCCAAATCTTTTAAACTAGATTCTTGCTCCTGTTTATCAATTGTCGCTTCTACGGGTTTTGGTTTTTCATAATCTATACTAATTGGTGATAGTAATCCACCGGCTAATCCTTTTGCGTAAATACCTTCAGCAGCCGGCAACCAAGTATCAGGCAATCCAAGAGCTTGAATCGCAGAAGGTCCAGAAGCACCTGCGCTAATGAGATTTACTAATGACTCAGCTCTAATTCTAGCAATTTCGGCTTTAGCTTTAACTCTCTCGGTCAATTCAGGTATTTCTAAATCAAAACTAATACCATATCCTAATCCACCACCTAAAATACGCTCTAATTCATGCTGAAATTGATTCCAAAAACTAATCAACGCAGGATATACACGCCTTTTAGTAAATTGGTGGTCTGACAATTCAGCATTATCATATTTGGCACTTGAATCATCACCTAAAATAAAATTACTTACACCAATAGATTTATTTAACCTATCATTGACAATACTCACAATATCTTTTATGGCCAATGTAGAGTTATTACCTTGAATCGTTTTTACTTCTACTTGGTCTACACTTTGGCCTGTATCATTATCAAATTGTCGCCAAGCAAACACGGTCTTATTATGATTCCTTGCACCTTTTAATTTATTCTCTAACTCTCTACGAGTTGCCATATATTTTTCTTGAGTGCTAGCCGTAATAAATGTAATAGTTGCCGGAATCGCACCATTCTCAAAATACGCTCTTTGGTATTGAGCGATTAAGTCATCTATTTGAGCCCAAACCCTCACAGCCGAAGCTGGAGATACACCCTTTTGAATATTTCTCGGACTTCTACTAAATCGTAATCTCATCACCTCATTTTCTTCTAATATCTCAATCCCCCTCGTAGTCATCACTTGCCATTCCCATTTACCATATCCGAGGTAAATCCTACATTCAGGTGGTATTATCGTATATCCTTCTACTTTACCGGTTTTAGTTCTCCACACATGGATATCTAATTCATCTTCTGTAAGCCAAGTCGCAAACATCACATCAGCAAATTCCGCCCAACCCATATCGTCATTAGGATTTTTTAACCATGCCAATTCCGGTGTCCTATTTTCTGGCAATCTCGTTCCTCTATCGGTAACACCATACGGCATCACACATTTCATTTCATCAATAAGAGGTCTAACTTGTGCAAATAGATTTTCATAATCAGAACAAATCGGACTTAAAAAGAATTGATTTGATAGTTCTTGTGCGAAATCTCTTGATTTCTTTCTTCTTACAGCATCTTTCAAATTATTTAGTAGTCCCATTTTTTGCTCCTCTCTTTTTTGGCTTTAACAACTCTTCTAATGAGGTGCTAAACCTCGTTCCATTAGTATAAAAAGGCAACGAACCGATTTTATGGTCAAATACGGCTTTATGTATCAAATCTTTACCTTCTTCAGAAGCAAAACTTACTTTTCTGACATTTAATTTTTTATCAAATATCAGCTTTTTCAATTTCTTTCCTTTATCACCACATAACGGACAATCTTGATAAACGCAAATTATTTCTTTAGGCTTTTTCATCTAAACCCTCTATCGCACGATTGATATATTTCTCAATCGCTCCATTGGTTATCTCTGACAAGCGATTTAATCCTGTTTCGCCATTTACAAGATAGGTTTTTAATACTATTTTATCGTCAGTGCTTAATTTTTCTCTGATAAAGTTTTTAGCAAACTCTTCATCAAAACAAGAAGCTAGAATATCATCTGCTTCTCTAATCTGTTCTGCCGTTTCAAACTTGGCATTACTCAAACGCAATTTTTTCTCTGCGTCTATTTTTGGCTCGCACTCGTGACCTTTGAAGTCAATTGGCTCAAGCCCGTTAAAGTGAATCATAGCTCTTTGCTCCTTTTAGCTACTTTTACTATAGCACATTTTAACCAATATCTCAATCGCTAGAACTCAATCCTTTTCTTACTCAAATCATCAATCGCATATCTTAAAGCATCTAATAAATGGTCGTTACCGTCTGTCGGCTCATCTAAAATAATTCCACCTCGCTTTTTTCGCCACGCATAAGATAAATATTCTTGCTTTAGGTCTTTTCCATAATAATAAATCTGCTTTTGGCTTACTCTATCAATCCCTCTTTTTACCGAACCGGGGTTTTTATCAGCACCTATAATCCTGAATCCACTATTTTTAATTTCAGCAATAATCTCTGGCCTAGCACTATCTGCGACAATCAATACATTAGGATTTACGCCGATATTCGTCAAATATTCGGTATATTGAGAACCTAAAATGCCTTTTTTATAAAGTAATTGTATTATACCGATTTTATTATCACCTAAATCATAAATCCCCACTAAAGCCGTTTCATCATTACTAAAGCCAAAGTCTAATCCATATCTTACTAATTTACCTTTTTTAATTTCTTCTACACTACTCTCAATCCAACCTTCATAAACATTTCCCTCTAAACTACCAATCTGACCTAAACCATAAACCGTCCACCAATTACTAGGTTCTTCACCTTTTTTTGGCATCCGACTTTCAATATTTTCTTTTTCTTGCTTTCCCAATGCTTCATTATCTTTATAAGTTGTAATTAGAAATGATGTCCGGTCTTTTTGTTTTTCTACTAATTCTTCATGAGCCCAAAACTTAGCACTCGGATTATAGTCTACAATGGCAAAATCTCTCGTCCTCGTTGCTAATTGGTTAAAGGTTTCGTAATCAATACCGTTTGCCTCATTTACAAATAAAACATCACGCCTAGGACCACGAGAAGTCATGCTATCTACACTCAAAAACTCAATTTGAGAACCATTGATAAAATTATAAATCTTTGCCGATTTATTATAATTATTATCATCCCACCTATTTGTTTCTGTCATTATTTTCTTAAAATCACGAATTACGCCTGTTGATAAATGACTATAAGTCATTCCAATCACCGAAATAAGTGAATTCGGGTAGCTTTCAGCATAACCAACTAATAAAATCATTATGGAAAAAGTTTTAGATGCTGATGCACCACCTTGAATTACTTTATAAAATGTCGGCTCATAAATAACATCTTTAATTTTTTTAAGCGCCGTTGTTGCTGCTATCGTCATTATTTTCTTTCCATCCACTTGCCATTATTGCTCTACCTTGAGCTTCAGCTTCTTCTGGTGTCTTATAAATCTTACCTTTACTTCCCCACCTATAACCAATGATTTTTCCACCGGCACTTCTTACTGCGACTACTGGCATTTTATCTCCTTTCTTTTATTATAATTCAAATCTGCTTTTAATCTTAAACTTATCTCTTAAATATCTACCAATATTACCATTTTCAAAACTTCCATCCGAGGTGCTTACAAAATCCCATCCGTTCATTACCTCACTCATTTTATTATATTTCAAAACTTTAATTTTCATATCATGTCGGCTTACTCCACCGATTTCGTAATAATTACCATATAAGGCTCGGCTCATAGGTTCATCCGGAAACTTTTCTAAAACTTCTATCATGCGTTTTCGGTTTATCAATATAGGTTTATGCACCGCATAGTCTAAAGTGCCCTTAGAAGCCGATTTAAGCGTTTTCACGAGGTGTTTTAATCGCCTAGTATATTCTGTCGGACCGCCATGTCTTTTCTCAATCTTAATTATTCTATCTTCTAATGTCCTATTATATTGTGGTGGCATATTTTCTGATTTCTTTCTCAATACAAAGAAATCATCATTGAAAAGCCAAAAATCTTCCGTAATATCATCATTCTTACAAGCTAAATAGAGCATATCTCTTACTCTTTGCCATTTACTTAAAGCCGTTTGATTTATAAATACATGTTCGTCAGGTTTTAGATTTTTCGGACACCCACCATAAAACCAAACTTTATTATATTGCCAATTCATTTCTACCGACCTTAAACTATAAACCAATTCTTTATTAGTCGGCGAATTCTTAAGAAAATAAACTATGTCGTATTTTCCATTTGGTTTTCTCTTATAATTAAATCTTCTAAATAAAGCTGAATCTTCATGAGTTTTAATCTTATTATCAATCCATTGTTTTTTCTCTGCTGTCTTTTGCTTACTCTTTAATTTCTCTAATTCTTTAATCAATCTCTCTAATCTCTCTAAACTCAATTCTCCCCGACATAATGATTCTTTATCGTCAAAATAGTGTTCTATTAGAGTTTGTGGTGCGTGATAAATACCACCATTCTTTAAAATACATCTAGCATTGAATATCTCATCCTCACCAAATTGTAATCCACTAATAAATCTAATATTACTGATAAAACTTTTCTTATACAATTTATTCCAAACCATAGTCCATCTTTTTGGCAATTTATTCATTTCATAAAAGCCTTTTCTCGCACAATCATTTATAATGCCGGTTTTATGATGCCGATATTGACCGAATTGATAGATATTATAATTGTGTCTTGTAATTCTAGTCATAATATCAATTGCGTCAGGAGTTAAAGCGTCATCAGCATCTAAAAAAGTAACATATTTATTTTTAGCTTTATCTAATCCATAATTTCTCGCATCAGAAACACCACCATGCTTAATCCTATAATATTCCCAACCATTTCTTTTACAATAATCCTTACATATCTCTTTACTCTTATCAGTAGAACCATCATCTACAATAATAATTTGAGCGTCTTTTTCAATTTGTTTTTCTAAACTATCTAAACATCTACCAACAAACTTTTCTTTATTATAAACCGTTACAATTAAACTAATCTTCGCCATTTTTCTTTCGCTCTGTCAAATCTACAAGAGGTTTAGGTGCAGTAATAACGGATTCAATCCTCTGTTTAGGTTGTCCATAAACTTGATTCATCATCCCCTCAATTTCTTTCCAATTCCCATTAGCAATACATACTGCTAATTTTCTCTCAAATAGAGGAGCATCATTATCTTTTGCGATTATCTTTAATTCTTTTTCTGATAGTTTGAGCATCTGCTCCAGCTTAAAACGAGCAGTGTCCTCTTTTTTCCAAGCACCGCTATGTCTCGGATTTCCATTTGGTTGTCCGAATTGTGCTGATACATTTATCGGATTGCCATTTTTTAATGTTTTCACCTGCTTTATGGTGCTTCCCATTCTATCTCCTCCTAATATGATTGATAGTTTACTCTTTCATCTTCGTAAATCTCATCATCATCTGTTTCATTTCTCATAACTCTATTATACAACAAAAAACCCTCATTATCAAATGAAGGTTTTTTGTTAATGCAAGAGTTCTATTATAAATAAAACTATCTTTATTATATCATAGATTTAATATAATCCATAATTTTCATACAATTCTTCATTAAGCTTTTCAGCTATTTCTTTAGCTTCTATTTCATCTTCAGCAAATCTCAAGCTATCACAAATCAATATTTGATTTCTACCAAATTCACCACTACTCATCCAACAATCAATATTCAAATCCATTCTCTTTACGATATTTTCAAAACCATTTTTTTCACACCAATCTCTAACATCTTTCCACCCTTTCCAATTCATTTTATCTCCAAAATTCATAATATCTCCTTTCGTCTAATCAGTTTCTTTCAAATAATAACTTAATTTCTCATCCTTCCAATTCCTAATGATATATTCATCAATTTTTCTCCATAACTCCATATAAGTCTTACACATCTCACTATCACATAAATAACCGTCTTTGGCGAATTGAAATTGTTTCCAATTCAATACCATAGCCAATTCGGTTCCATAAACTTTATCATCTTTCCATTCTTTAAAAGCTCTATCAAAAGTTTCCTTTACCTCTTTTACGCCGAAATTATCAGCTATACTAAAATCTTCCCAAAATGTTGTTTTTGGCTTATAACCGGTCATATCAATTAACGGCCAACGAGGTATCTTGAATTCAACTACTTTCACCATCTTATATTTCTCCTTTCTTAATCATTATTTCAATTGTTTTACAGATTTTAGCTTTATAAACCGTCCAAACATACACTTCATTATTCTTCCATCTCCAATCACCTTTTTTGGTGAGATACCGACTTTCGTCAAATTCATCACCATAGACTTCTTTTAGAGTATTTAGACATTGACTATAATAACAATTAAACACTCCATATTGGCACATTGTATTTACGGCACCCCAAACTGTTTGATGACTGTCTGGAATCGTCTTATATCTTTCTATTTCATTTTTAAGCTCTTTAGCATTTGGAAAGTAATCCGAAATATGCTCTTTGAATCTCTCATATTCTAATTTTTTCATTACCATTCTCCTTCGTTTTCTTTGAATTTAATTATTTGATATGAATCACCAGAGTCAAGTGCATTTGGTTGTCCAGGCTTATATAATTTACTTAAATCTCTTGGACAAGAGCCATAACGGGTCCTAATGACTTTACGAAACTGCTTTACAGCATTTTCTCGGCTCTTATAAACTCCAAAGATTTCGAATCCATCTCCGTAGTTAGTTAGATTTGCTACTATATAACCTTCTTTCATTTATACTCCCATCATAAAGATTATTGCTATTATTATTCCGAACAATGCTGCCCCGAGCATATCTTTTATTTCTTCTTTCATTTATTCTCCTTTCTATGGATTTCACCTATCAAATCTCTTACTATTAGTCCATTTACCCAAGGATTTTCGGTGTAACTAGCGAAATCCAAAGCTGCTTTTTCTAAATCTTTGATATATTCTACCTCATCAGGATTTGGAGCATCAAAGATATATTCTGCTTTCAATTCTTTCTCTAATAAGGTTTGAATAAAATCAATCGTTGATTTCTTTAATTTAGTTGTCATATTATTTCTCCTTTCGTTTAATATTTAACTGTGACGATTTCAATTCTATCGCCATCAGTAATTAAATCAACGAGTTCATTCCATTTCTTTCTATTTAGAGTGGCTCTAACTCCATTGAATAGAATTTCAATTTCGTAATCTAATTTTTCCATAGTAATTCCTTTCATCAGAAGAAAGGGCTTGAAGCCCTTTCCCTTATTTTTCAATTCTTACTTTTTCGCCACCATAATCAATATAGATTCTAGTGCCGTCTTCCAATTCGTAACAATTCTGTGCAAATTGGTTGAACCAAGACCTTACGACCTTGTAGGTCTTGTATTCCTTAACTTTGATATTATCGGTTCGCATTAACTGTTCGCCTTTCATAGTAATTCCTTTCGTTTAATGTTACTATATATATATTATATGTTAAAATAAGTATTTTGTCAAGTGGTTTTATTGACTTTTTTGTATTTTTGTGTCTTTCTTTCCCCTATAAATCTTGAATAAATGCCAAATCTGGACGAAAATCAGGCAAAAATTCAAAATTCCCGTCCAAAATGCACTTATCCAGAAGCCATAAATTACAAAGAAAATAGAGCCAATAAGATTGAGCCATCTAATCAATTTGATATCTTTCGGTATGAAAGAAATAAATACTAAGAAAGTTGCTATAAATCCTATCAGCTCTACAATCATTTTTATTCCTTTGCCATTTCTAATTGCTTTTCTTCTTTAGTTTTGAGTTTCCTGCCAAGATAGGCAAACGGAGTATCAAAGAGTGCGATAATAACCTCAATTAGACAAGTTACTAACGCAATAGACCAAAGGTCAGCAGTTGGAAAGACTCCGTAAAATGCGAGGAATACAAACCCAAAGTTTTCAAGACAATTACAGGTTATAGTGCAAATGTTGTTACGAAGCCAAAGATGCTTACCTTTTGTAATTTTTGATAATTTGTGAAATAGTTGAACATCAGCAAAGTTAGCAATCGCATACATAATTACACTAGCAATAGTGGTTCGTAGTGAAATTGTAAATAGCGATTGGAATGCTCCGTTGGCGACATCAATATCATTCGGTTGGAACAATAATGTAATCTGTGATACAAAAATCCAGAAAATCATAGCACCAATTCCGGCAAACACTGCTTTTTTCGCATATTTTTTGCCATAACATTCAGAGAGCATATCTGTTGCGAGGAAAGATGATGCAAATAGCACATTTCCTAATGTCGCACTTAGACCAAACAAATCAATACTTTCATTGACTTGAATGTTTGCTAATACTCCGACAACTGCCACCCACGCAATAAGACCATACTTTCCCAAAAACTTTTTTGTTAATAATAGTGAGCCAAAGATAAACAAGGCTTCAATTAAAAGTAATAGTTCATTACTCATAATTTCTCCATTTCTTCTTATAGTAATTTTGTAATTTCATAGCCTCTTTATAATTTTCAAAAAATACAATTTCCCTAGACTTTTTACTAAACTCTTTTGTTACTTTGCCTTTTGTGCCAATCCTGCCAAAAATACTAGATTGAACCCAACTTGAACTATCTACATAATCAAATGGCACTTTATCTAATATTTTTGTTCTTGTCATTCCAAGACAATGAACTTTACAATTATACTTTTTGGCATATTTTAGAAACATAAGATATTGGTCGTCTTTAATATCTTCGTTTTTGAACCCAGTTATGGCTACAATCTTCCCGGCATAGTCTTGACACATTTTTTGGTATTCAGAGATTCCTCTATTTTTATGCCAAACCGGAATGATTTTGTCCGAAACAAGCTCCAAAACCCTCCTTAGTTCTAAAACTTTTTGATAACCGATGATATTGTCTACATCCATCTCAAAATAGCCAATAACATTCTCTCTATCAAACCTTTTTATAAAGTTTGCGTATTCTCTAGTATATGTGTCCCAATTTACCTGTGTCCCTTTCTGAAAGGAATGTGCTCCACTATCTATTAGTATTTCTTCAGAATTATCTCTGATGAATTCGGCAAGTCCCTCTCTTTTTTTAATATAGTAATAAGACATTAGATTCCACTTCATTTTAATGCCTTTTTTGACAATATATTCTGCCATATTCAAGACACCAGCGTCTTTAGATGAGGTTGTATTTTCTATTGCTGATAAGAAAATTTTCATTGTTCTTCATCTACCTTCTTAAAGTGTATCTTTCTATCTATGTGGTGACAGGCAGGGCATTCTAACATTTCGTGCTCTGGCTCTTCGTAGTTTTGGTCGGTAAGTTCTTTTACTTTATCCCAATCTACTTCTGAGCCTAAAATGTCTGTCCCTCCCCATTTTATCAAATCTTCTTCATTAAAGTGTAATTTTAATTGTTCTTCGTCCCACGACAAATCAACTGCACCTGTTTGATTATCTGCAAATGCCATTTCACGACCTTCTTCAGTATCTAAATCAATGTCAGGTCTTTTTACTGCGATAATTTTAGTGCCATCAGTTTCTACAATTTGTAAATCTTCTAGTCCAATATTTCCGGCAGCCTCGATGATTCCATTTCCGGCAATTATTCGGTTATTTTTATCAATTAGAATAGACCTTCCTGCTCCGAACTTTGATAAACTTTTTTCAAGTAAACTCATACCATATTCGGTATGTTTATTGAAATTCTTATCGTCAAACTTCAAATCTTTAATGTTTGTCATTCTTAATCTCCATTGAATATAATTTTACTAAAAATCTTTGTAATTGCAATCTTTTATCTAATGGCAAATTATTCGCCCAGCGTTGTAGTTGTTTTTTAGTTTTCATCATTACCTCCTAAATTATTTTTACTTTGAGTTAATTTTCTAGCTTTTGCTCTTGCAAGGCTTCTTAATCTTTCCTTTTCTCTAAACAATGGGTCTGCCATTCTTTTGTGCCACCTTGCTCTATCACGAAGTTTATGAGATTCTTTATACTTTGGGTCATTTATAATTTTATAATAATACGCCAAGCTTCTTTCTCGTTGAGTTTGCTTTGTAATAGAATCATCTACTGTTTTATAATATTCACATATATTTTTATACCTACCCCTTGGTACACACTTAAAACAATATGTGGATTTATTGAAAGAATAAAATATTGCACCGCAAATCCGGCATTTATGAAATGTTAATTTACTCATCTTTAACTCCGAAAAGCAAGTCTAGGTCTTCGCCCATTCCGTTGCGCCAGTACCATCCAATTTCTTCTTTAGGTGCAGTGAATTGAATAGTATAATCCTCATAAACACCGTTAAACCTAAACCCTTTGTCTTTCAACCGTTTCCAAGCCTTGAACTTTTCTACTGCTTTCTCGGCTTCTTCTCTGGTTTCAAAATAGTTGCCGATTTCTTTCATCTCATTCTTAAACTTTTCATTTTCACCGGCATATATAATGACTCCGTCATAATCAATAAAATAATAGTTGGGGTATTTATAATCTTCCCAATCTTGAATTAAATCTTCAAGCGAAACACCATAAACAATCATTTCATCATCTTTCATAATTATAAGTGTTTCGCCATCCAAATCTAGGGTTAAAGTTGCTATTTCTCCTGTAGTCTTATTTCGTATTTTCATAATTATCTCCTATTATCACTAATATCATATAAAAACGCTGGACTTTTAACCTATCTTCTAAAGATAAATTATCAAACCAGCGTTTTTTATTCATCTCAATCCTCTATTCTTTCTAATTTATCTAATGGCACAGCTCTCATCCATATATCTTTACCAGCTTTCGTTCTCATTGTTTCTAAATTAGAATTACAAATATCATCATTACTTACTCTATACAATCCTTTATACGCACCTTGTAAAATCATTACCTCTACTCCTTGGCCACAAGGCAGTTTATATCTTGCCAATAATACGGTTCTATCTCTATATCTTGGTTCTTTAATTACTATCATTTATTTATCCTCTTTTACTAATATTCTTTCGGCGTTAGTAATATCTTCTACCTCTTTTTCATCAGCAGTTTTAACATTTCTAACTTTTTGATAAGCACTATACCCTAAATCCATAGCATCTTTTAATCTATTATAATCGGCTTTAGGTAAATCCTTAATCAACTTCATCATACTATCAAACCTTACTTCTACGGGGTCGGTCCATCTTTTCCTCTTAATTTTTAATCTCATATTCGTATTCCTTCCCATCCTTTTCGTAAAACCCTATATTGTTTCTTACTCCTTTAAAGACATATCCCTTCTTACTTCTTCTACCACCTTTAGAGCCAGCCTCAGCAGCTTTTTCGCGGCTATTAGCAAAGCCACCTCTGTAGTCTGGACCTCTCCCATTTTCTCCACCTTTCCTGCCGATTTCCTTAAAAAACGCAGTAGGATTACCATATTTTAATTTCATTGTTTCTCGCCATTTTCTTAATGCTTCATCTCCCTCAGGTGTTCCTTTTTTCGGTCTTGACATTTTAATCCTCCTCATTAGTTAAAGTTGTTATATCATGCTCGCAATACCATTTAGCAGCTTCATTTAATTCTTTAGCTTGCTCTACGGTCAAATTAGCAAATCTTTCTCTAAAACTACTCATTCTTTCTCCTTTGGCATTTTAGTAAATACGATACTACCGGTTTTAGCATTTCTAATCGCCAATCCATCAATTTCATTATTTTTATTATAAGTTAATTTAGCTACCTCAAACTTATCATAACATCTAAACTTATCACCAATTCTAGTGATTCTAGCATCTTCGGCTTTAACCCAAATAAATGGTGCTGAATATAATTCTCTTCCTATTCCCCAATTTACGCAAGCTCTCTTAAAGCTATCGCTCGCTAAACCCTTTTCAGCTTCCGTATTACTTTCTTTTCCTACATCTTCCTTACTTACCCATTCTTTTTTATCTTCATCATAAATACTCACAATACAATTTTTATTATCTCTTACATGTTCTCGTTTCCAATTTAACGGTCCAACCGTTTCATCTAAAACATCCATATCTACACGAGCATCTTTGTAAAGTAATAAAGTTAATCCATTTTCTTTAATCTGACCTATTCTACATTCAATTTCATCTGCTCTTAATTTTCTAAATTCGGTTTTCATTTCTCATCCTTTCTTCTAACTCATTTTGTATAAACTGCTTTTCTAAATAATCTTGACCTAAAAATCGTGAGGTATCTTCATAGTCGTCAGCATCACCATATTCATTTCTAAACATTTTGTTTCTCCTTACTCAAATCTGGAAACTCCTCACCATAAACTTGTTCTGCGTAGTCTTTAATCCTACTCATATCTTTCTCCATATTAGATTTAATATTGTTTAGTTGGTCTATAATCTTGTTGAGCTGTTCTTCACAGCGTTGTCGCCAAGATATACGACGAACTAAAATAGACTCCTTTTTAGAGGTGTCTTTGATTTGTATTCTCATACCGCATCCTTCCGTTTAATTATTATGTTATTATTATTATATTATAAAACATAAAAAAAATAAATAGTTTTTCTATAAAAAATAACCCCCTGCGGAAAGGAGTTATTTTGACTTATTTAGGTAAGGTCTAATTTATTATACCACACTATGCTCCAATATGAGAGATATTAGAGCCGGTTGCTGTATTTATGGCATCAATCAATGAATTGATTTGCCCTACGGTTACGGCATCATTCGCACCCTCACCATCATGGACTCCCGAAAGTAGTCTAAACTTAGTAGAATTATACCCATAAGAGGTGTCAGTAGTCCCAATATTCATTTCGCCAACTTTAGTCGTAGCTGCACCATAACCTAAAGCAATAGAGCCTTGTGCTTTTGCTCCTAAACCATTATTCGCATGCCCACCAATAGAAATTGCTCTAGCACCATTCGCTACTCCTGACGCTATTGAAATTGCTTGTTGACCAAA
>Ga0265298_10002101_pt1 | contig 28477 bp, 39 predicted proteins | sample AusTroGonzalo_MG_3_FD_193486 | JGI IMG/M metagenome (GOLD analysis project Ga0265298, IMG submission 193486) | Bovine rumen microbial communities from tropical cattle in Woodstock, Queensland, Australia - Gonzalo_01 | ecosystem: Host-associated > Mammals > Digestive system > Stomach > Rumen ...
TACGCGGCAACAGCCTATTTAGTTTTTGGTCCATAAGAACCATCAACATCAAGACCACCAATTAAAATTTGTAAAGCACAAGTATATACACTTTTCTTATTTTTACTAGTAGAACAGGTTGGTAAACTTTTAGCAATTGCAGTCCAAGTTTTAGGACCAATAATATAATCTGCATCTAAATGCTACTGTGCTTGCCAATCGCCTACTTCTGCGGCAAATCTTTCATCAAAAATACTATTTGCCTAATTTATTTCAACGTATTTTAATAAATATTGAGCGACATCAACAAGGTCACCCCTACAACCTAAACGAATTGTTGCCAACATAAGTTATCCCTCCTCATCGTCTGGTGCTTCAATTTCTATAATATTACCTTTTCCATCTCTTATTAAAATTGTATTTGAAATCCAATTTTCGGGTATTTCTAATTCTTTTTCATAAATAATTTCTTCCATTTCCGTTACCCCCTTTATGTATTGATAACTTCAGTTGCAGAACCACAATTTAAAATTAGATAATTTGCGTTTCCTTCTATTACATCATAAATACTACCAGTGCTTGCAATTTTAGCAAGACGATAGTTATGAGAAGTATTATTTGGTGTTAAAGTTGTATAACCACTATTATTATCACTAACTTCAATACCTTCATTTATTTTAGTTGTTAATGTTGAATCTAAATCAGAAGTAGAAATGGTATCTTTACTAGCTAGTGCACCAGTAGGGACTGTTATATTAACTGTTTTATTAGTTATAGTTTGCTCTGTATTATTAACAGTAATATGCTCTATTACGTTTGCTTCAGCATTTTGAATAGCAGTTTCAATTGCTGTTTTAAATGTTGCTTCTAAATCATTCGCGGTCACACTACCACTTACTAAGAAGCTACCTTCGTCGCCTAAATGTATCCAGTTAGAGCCTGCTGCAGTGTTTCCTTTATTATAAACATATTCAGAACCACCAAAAAGAACTACGTCACCTGATTCATAGGTATTAAATGTAGTAGTTTCTGTAGCGACTGGTAACGCCGCACCAGTAATTTCACCTTTAAAGTGCATTGCTCCAGTAAGGCCACTAGTAGCATTTACAACGTCTGCCATTGTCGCAGCTTTATTTGTGGTTGGATTATAAGCGCCATTACTACTATTAAAAACTAAATCGGTAATTTTAGATATATTTAAATTTGGTATATCATTCGCTGTAATTGCGGAACCAGTAACTGTGAAAGTTAAACCATTTTGTGTAATAGTTCTTATAATTTGAGTAGGAATATCTTGTGCTGTTTCATTTTCATTTTGTGGAATTGTATGATTTGAATCAAATAGTGTACCGCTTGCTCCAGATAATTGCTCTGTTAATTGAGCTAATGCAGAACCTAAATCTTCTGGGCTAATATTTCCTGCAACTAAGCCACCTAAAGAAGCATTAATTTTATCAATAGCATCTTGAACAGTATTAACTACTTGCGGTTCACTATTTATACCATAAGTCGCGGCGATAGTATTTGCGGCAGGAGGTGTAGAACTTTTTGCCCAACTATATACATCACCAGCAATTGCTTGTATCCAAGGTAAATCATTAAATCTATGACTACCATCACCAACTTTCATTCCTATGGCATAAGGAGATAAGCCAGAAGAATCTGGATTGCCTACATTATAGTTATTATTAGCATTTGGAATGACAGCAACGCAAATTTCACCTGCAAGTGGGTAAAAGGTACTGCTTTGCCAGGCAGAAAGAGTATCATATTTTACTCTAATTCTTGTATTTATTGTATTACTCATACTCTCTTACCTCCTTAAGCACCGCCGCCATTTAAAATGAATTCATCTATACCATTTATAATTTTATCAGTAGTTACACTATTAACTTCCATATAACCATAATTATCTACACTAATTTTATTATTTTCACTAGAAGATAATACTCCACCTAAACGGAAATTAGTTGCAACATTTAAAGTATTTATATTATTAATTGAAACATTACTATCAATTAATGCGCCATTATTACCAAATGTAACAATATTGCCTTCTACGTAAGAAGCTGGTTTTTCTACATAGTTTGTTAAATCAACCGATGTATCTCCAACTTGTACAAATTCATCATTTATAACAAGATATTCTTTATATTTATCTGCGCCAGTTGCGTTATTATCTTTTATCATGTAAATAGTATTTCTATCTGCATATAAAAGATTTGGTAATTGATTAACTATTTCACGTTTTAAGTGCGGCGCTGCCGCAATTTGAGTTGCAATTTGATTATCTACATAACCTTTTGTTGCGGCTTCTAAATTAGTTAAAGGATTGCGCGCAAGTGTAATAACTGCACCATTAATAATACCTTGTGCTTTATCAAAAGTAAAAGAATCAGGAAGTTTTACCCATCGAGCCACTCCATTTCTAATTTCTAATTCTAGAGCAGAAGGCCATCTAGTGAGGTCGGTCTCATCTACTTTAATTTCTGTTCCAGAATTTACATCATATTTATAATAACTTTTACCATAATTAGCAACAGTAAATTTACTATTAGATATAGTAATTAATGCTCCATCTCCGTCGCGCCCATTAGATCGATTGATATAATCTAAATCATTATAAGGAGATAAGCCATCACCAAGTTTTAATAAACCAGTATCAATTTCGGCTCCAATTTCTCCTTTTGCTAGTACTGGATTTCTAGAAATCCACACATCTTGAAAGTCATTACGTAATATCAATCTTGCGTTTACAGTATGTGGCATCAGGCTTCACCTCCTTTAATAATAGTATTAGCAATTAACATTGCATTAACAGGAATATATTCATTGTCCCAATAATAAAGTATTTTTTCTTCTAAATCAAAATATAATTTACTATACGAACCATACTGTGGAAAATTATTATAATTTTCAAAGATAATTTGTTTATCAGAAACATAGTTGACAAATCTATCTAAAAACTCTTTTTCTGTCCCTATAAAACCATTAATAATTGCAACTTTATAAAGCTAGTTAGAGAAGATAGAAAGAGAGATATTTTCCCAAGGATATATCATACTAAATTGTGTAGAAGACGGAATTGGGGGTTCCAAAGTTCCCTAATCATCAGGAACTGTGGACCCCCAACTATATACTGTATTTAATCCCGCAATGCGTGGTTTGGGCGGGACTATTTTATTGTCATATTCAAGTAGTAAATCTCTGGTGCGATATCGCTCATAGTTAATACTGCGAACCATTTTTACCACTCCTATTTAATTTTTCTATATGCCGTAACCAAGCATCTATTGTAATAGCTTCCATTTGCATGCCTTCCATTACACTACGTGAACGTACTTGGTTAGAAATTAACATTTTATCATTTATAGGAATATTATTCCACATATCCTTTTTCTTTAAAAACCATTTAGAAAAATGTTTTTCTGTAGTATTACGATATTTTTGGTTTTCTTGATTAATCCATTCTGGTTTATTCATGGTATAATAGGCATCAAAAATCATTGATACTGTATAGAAAGTTGCTTTGTCATGCATACCACGTTGCATAAAATTTGTAATTAGCGCGTCAGTGCTATCTAACATATTCTTATATGTTTTTAAAATATATTTTGGGTCATGACGGCATACACTACTATCGCGCCATTTCCATAGATAAAAAGGAGTTTGACAATATTTAACATTTTGACTTAAATTTTGGCATAGAATGTTAAAATAACTATCTTCATGAATAGTTAGATTATCATTCCAACGAATATTTTTATCTATTAAATATTGTCGTCTATGAATTTTACCATGAACGAAGGTGCTATCCATTTCACGGTTTAAGTAAATTGGTTTTTTAGTATTTGGGTCTTTATTTTCTTCTAAAAATACAGATATTAGACTATCAAAACCAGTTTCCATTTCTCTAAATACAATCCAAAGCCCACAAACGTTACAGAACATATCATCTGCATCGCAGAACATTACGTAATCCGCGGTCGCGGCATCAAGGCAAGCATTTCGTGTTGCAGAAACACCCTTATGTTCGCATTTTAAATACTGTATTTGAAACGGATAAGAGTTTAAAAAATTATCATTTAAAATGGTATCAGAACCATCATTAGCAATAATAATTCCAACCTCATTTTTTAAATCTATGTTTTGTTGAAGAGCAATAGAATCAAGAAGTGGTTTAATTATTTCTTCTGTTTCATTGTATTGTGGAATTAAAATTTGTAATTTCATATTTTACTCCTTTTATTTTTTTTATTCAAGGGCAGCGATTTGTTCGTCTGTTAAGCCGACTATGATTGATGAATAGTCAAAAAGTGTTGTTTTCCATTTAGAAAGAAGAGACTCACGTACATATATTGTTCCTCGTACACCATCTGTATAGGTGGTGTAAGTTGAGATGGGGGTTGATGCAAATACATTAGTAGGACAAGAATTTAATACTGATGAATTTAGAAAATATACAGATAATAAATGACTACAATTCAAAAATGCAGAAGAACTAATATTCATTACTAATGGTAAACTAATAGTTGTAAGAGCAGAACAATTCGTAAACGCCCGCTGGCTTATACTTGTTACTAATGGTAAACTAATAGTTGTAAGAGTTCGACAACCAGAAAATGCATACTAACCTATATTTGTTACTAGTGGTAAACTAATAGTTGTAAGAGCAGAACAACTTATAAACGCAAATGAACCTATATTTGTTACTAGTGGTAAACTAATAGTTGTAAGAGTTTTACAACCAGAAAACACATACTAATCTATATTTGTTACTAATGGTAAACTAATAGTTGTAAGAGCAGAACAATTCGTAAACGCATACGAACCGATATCTGTTACTAATGGTAAACTAATAGTTGTAAGAGCAGAACACCACCAAAATGCACACGCACCTATACTTGTTACTAATGATAAACTAACAGTTGTAAGATTACTACAATTATAAAAAGCATATTCACCAATTTGACTAACTGTATTATTACTATATTCACTTATTGTTCTCGCAACAATTTCTCCATCTTTATTATTCCCTTCACCGCCCCCGCTCAAAGTTCCAACAACTCCAAAAATACTTACTCCAGAAGCAATATTACTTGCTACCAAATTTGTATCACCTAAAATGGTTTGCGCGCCACCTATATACTAACCAGAAGAAAGTATCTAATTTGTAGTACTTGGCGTAATCGTTGTTGCACTTAATGTTGGTAATTGATATGTGCTGCTACCAGTTACAGAAACTACGCCCGCAGTACCAGTAGAAATATAACCAGAACTAATAGTAGGAGTAATACTTGAACTACTTTCATAAGAAGCAATAATTAATCCATTGGCGTCAATGCTAATGGTTGGATTATTAGTAATTGTTACTGCGGGAGTAAATGCTTCTCCTCCTGCAATATCTTTAGTAACCTAAGAAGAATAATAGCCAGAAGGAACAGTAACTGTTTGCGCAGAAGTTGTTAAGTCCGTCGCGTCTTTAAAAGCAATTGTTCCAGTTATTTTGCTTCCATCAACATAAGCTGTTTTATTAGATAATATTTCTCCTGCTAAGGCATTAGCATCAGAAGTATCTATATATTTTACTGTATTACTGCTTGTATTTGTGACTAAAATAGCAGTAACACTTGATATAGTTTTATTTAAAATATTTAAATTCTAAGCCATTTTAATCACCTTCTTATTCTTCTATATATGTATATGTTTCGCTGCTCGGGTAATTTTGTGCAGATGTATAATCTTCTAATTTATCAGTGGGGACGTAAATGACACAGTCGGTCGGCAAATTGAGAAAGCTGTTCACGCCGCCCAGCGTGGGAGGCGATGCAGGTTTGAAGTGGAGTTCTTTTAGACCACAGCAATTTTGAAGAGCATAATTGCCGATATTGGTTACATTTTCTGGTATCGTGAGTTTCGATATTGACCAGCAACCGGTAAACGCGTAATTCGACACAGTTGTCAGCGAGTCGGGCAAAATCAACATCGCGAGCGCGTTCAATCCCTGACACGAGTCTTGATCCATGGCGGTCACCCTGTTGGGGATCGCCAGCGCGCGAAGGCCCTGACAGGTCGAGAAGCAGCTCTCATTGATCCTGTTGATGGTCTCGCATAATGAAATCCGTGACAGCCTGTAACAGTAGTTGAACAAAAACTTCTGCAAAAGCAGTATTCCATACGGAACCACCACAAATTTCAGACTGACACAGTTCTAAAACGCATAATTGGCAAACAGGCTCACGTTGGTTGGAATCGTCACCGTTTCCAGGGAATAACACTTGCTCATCGCGTATGTGCCAATGGTACAGTTTGCGCCGATCTCCAGCTTCCGAACCGAATTGGTATAGATGTTGTTCTGTTTGGTCAACGTACCGTTGGTCACGGTCTTCCACAAAAGATGCGAACCGCAGCTGTTATCTCCTATAATCGCCATACTTCCTGTAATCACGTCTACACTGATTACGTAGTCTCCCGCTGTAGCATAAGTATGCTATACGTTAGTTGATGTTGTTGTACTCGTTCCTGTCACAGTCTCTGTCGCACTACCGTCGCCCCAATTCACCGATATTGTACCATTGACGGCAATGCCAAGATATGGAGATAGTCTGCTTTCAGATAAACTAATATAAATACGAGTTTTATTATCATCTGTAATGTAAGACTAACCAATAAATAGTTTACCATATTTTGCTACATAATTTTTAGCTCCTAAAAGCGTCCAGTTCCATCCCTACGCAATAAGTCCTGTATGCGTTGGATTTTTTGGAAATTCTGTAAGCTAAGCAAAATCTGAAGCAGAATATGAATAAATTAATGTTCCATCATAATCAAAAAACATAACATCATTTTCTGAAACTTCATTTTTAGTAGCAACATTAACATAATTATATGAATAACCACTATTAGGAGTATATTGTCCATCATCAGATACTTCTAATGGTATTTTAACAGAAGTATCTGCCGCCGCGATTGCGGGGATAATTAATTCTCCGTTATTATTTTGTTCTAAAGTAAGCTCGAAATCGGCAGTCCCTTCAATGCCAAATATGCTTACTCCATTTTTAATGTTTTCTGCTGCCAAATTTGCATCTAAAGATGTCGCAGCAACACTAGAGGTCCCGCCAACACTCACTGTTCCCGCAACACCACTTCCAACCCAACCCGCATTTACAGTAGGTGTAATATTTTGACTTGTATTTACTGTCGCACTAATAATCCCATTGGAATTACTTACTGTTGGATTTGCTGTAATATTGGTAGCAGGAGTGGTAGCAGAGCCAGACTATACATTTAAATTTAATTCGATATCTTTTTTTAGATATGCATTCGCTGTATGTAATTGAACGCGTGTTCCTGTTTGATTACTAATTTGTATAGTATCAGTAAAATCAGAAAGACTAGCGTTAGTTATTGATTGACTCATTTTTATTCCTCCTTTTAGAGGGATTATTTTTATTATGTTTATAATATCATAAAATAATAAAAATGTCAAATATTATTTTATTTAATTTTATTATTCATAGTATATTCCCATAAATAGAAACTTCATAATAAGAAATTTTATTAATTATTATACATTATTTTCCTTGAGTTTCTAAAATTTGAGAAATTAGGGATGGAGTTATTTCATAATCTCCATCCCAAAAATTCTTTGCTATTATTTTATTAATAAAATCTTGTGGATAAATAAGATTTCTCTATTATATTATTCATTAATTACATTACTAATAGACCAATCTTCTGCTGTCTCTTTAATTTCACATATTGGTAATGAAAAACTTGCGTAATAAGAATTTACTTCTTCTGCATCAATTATTTCATCATCCTCTATTATAGGATTTTTATAATATTTAATATCCCATACATATTTCCCCGCAGGGATACTAAGTGTCTCATTATAAGAAAAATTAATATTTATTAATCCATCATCTATTTCTGCTTCTTTTTGAAAAGTTTTTTTATGAGTTAATGGATTAAATATAAAGAAAATTACTTTATCATTATTACTTACTGTACTTAAACAAGGAATAGTAAAAGAACCTGTATCTCCGCGCGGAATGATTAAACGGCGTTGAATTAATCTAATCATTTTAATCACTCCATTTTTTCTTTATATTTTTTATAAAGAGTTTTTTGTTCTCCTATAATATCTTTAATATCATAGCCTAAAGTCTCTAACTTTAAGTATTTATGCTTTGCTTTTTTTAGTTCTTTATCTACATCTTTTAAAAAGAACATAATTTTTGTCGCGGCACAAATTTCACCCATATCATAAAGTTCTTTATAATATATTTCTAAATCTTTTTTTGTTTCTGTTTCCCAATCTACCCAAGCTTTAACCAATTCTTTTACAGTAGAGCGTTTTACATTAACATCTACATCATGTTTAGTATGTTTATACCAATTACTTGGAATTAAATCAGGTTTTTCAAAAGGCTCTTCTGGGACTAATTTATTATAATGTTCTAAATAATAATTTTGAACGCATTTACAATTCTTACTTTCACTGAAATAATGATATTCATGGCATTTTTGATAACCACATAGGTCTAAAAAACCATACATAATACTTATTTGGTTATGTATCATTACTCCCTTCTTCATGTGCGCGACTAATTTTGAAAAAATTTCTTCAATTGTCATGATGAATTTCCTCCAACTTTTTTAAAATTAAATCTAATTTTTCATCCTGATTTTGAAGATGTTGATGAACTTCATTTAATAATAACTAAATTTTTTTATTTAATTCTTCTTCCAATTCCTATTTATCATTTTGAGTTAAGTTTTGGTCTAAATTCATTAGCCCAATACAAAAACTTGCAATATTTAAATAATCTAAAAATTGTAATTGAGTAGAAAAATTATTGTTATTATACATATTAGCAAAGTTTAGTTACAACAATGTTAATGTCAGCATCAGTTAAATCAGAACCAGCCGCGCGCACTTGCACCACAGTGGGGCTTGTATAACAATTACAATTACAATTATTTTCAGCTACTTGGAGAAGAGTACTAAAACTAAAATTAGAAACATTACCAGAAGCAGTTGTAAACTGACTTTGCGCTTGTGGTAAAGCAACACCATTTACATAAAGTTGAATAGTTACATCATCTGCGGCGCTACCAGTTCCAAATCCATCTACTTTTATTACATAAACACCACGCCTATCTATTTCAATAGTTGCGGGCGCAGTTAGTTTTTCAGAGCAACCTTTATTTATAATAACATTATTAAATGGAATTGCGCTATCAGCGGTAATTGTAATATTTGAACTATATGCTTGTAACATAATAAAACCTCCTATAATAAAAAAAGAGACGTACTATAAAGTACGTCTCTTATATTGGCGTACTCAATACGCTCTAATTTACATAGAATATCCGCAACCACAGAATGGGTTATTACCAGCAGTGTATACAAAACCATTAGGATAACGAACTACACCAGCCATAGCTTGTTGTAGTTCTAACTGATTGATACGATTTTGCATTTCATCCATGCGATTACCAGTAATGGTGTCAATAATCTTTTGACCGACAGCAGTAGTGTTAGCATTAATTGCAGCTGTATTCATAGCAGCATTATAATTAACACCATCAATGGCTCTAAGAGTGTTACAACCAACTTCATTGTAGCGAGCAAGTAAGTTTGCTTGACCCACTGCTAAACCAGCAACATCACGCTGTAGTTCACTATACTTATCGCCAACATAGCCAGTGATATCATGATAAACTTGATTAGTAGCCATCATATTTTGAGTTCCAATACTATTCACGGCTGCTAGAATATCACGAGTTTGAGCTTGTAGATTTTGATTATCAAAACCACGATTAACATCGGCCTGAATAGCATTAGCATTGCCATTGCCATTACCCCAGCCGCCGAATCCGCCACCACCCATCATAGCGAGGATAGCGAATAACCAAATCATACCATTCCATCCGCCCATATTGCCATCACCATTTAGTAGAGCGACATCAGAAGCAGTTAATCCATCCATTGAGAGTTACCCCCTTTTACAAATGTTTTTTATATATATAAAAAACATTCATACTAGAAGTATGAATGTTTATAAGCATTAAGATTGTAATTGTTGTATTAAATTGTTTAAATCAATCCCTTTTTGCTATGCCATTATTTCGGCAATTTGCTAAAGAGAAGTGCCATTTTTCTATTGTATAGCAAATATTTGCTATAATATAGGATATTGTTGGGTTAAATTATTTTTAATAGTTTCTGGGTTTTTAAACGCCTACATTTGGTTCATTAAATTTTTAATTTCCTATATTGGTAACTGATTGTTCTGGTTCTATTGCTGAAACATTGCGTTGTTTCTTCTATTGTTTATTTGATTGAGTATTGGATTGCCTTGCATTAATTATATCCTCCAATTGCGCAACACGTTGATTTAATAAATTAATATCTACGGGCGGGACTATTTGATGTGGAGTTAAATCATAGGGCATTACAGTAAGATATCCCGCACCATCTGTCTATACATGCCAAAGTATTGGTTCCTTTTCATCTAATAAAAGAGCATCACTATTTGGAGCCATACGGAAATTTTTTGCTCCTGCTTCTCCATTAACCTTAATTATTTCATAATGCGGCAATACACCACTATTAAATCCATAATTAAAATTATTAAATCTTGGAAAAGGATTATTATTGTTATTATTTGTTATTCCATTCATTGGATTTCCCCAAATATCATTCATAATTAGCCTCCTAATAGAGTATTCTTTCTAAAAAGAAAGTGGAGAAATTATTAATAATTTATTGTGTTTTATACCTAAAAAGAAAAAAGAGAGTAAGATAAAATCTTACTCTTCTTCATTATACTTGCGGCCGCAAGATGGACAATAATTACATACTCTCATATTATTTGCGGCATCAAGAAAGAATAATTCCTTATTCTTTTTCTTTCTCCTGTCCCAGCAAAAACCACATCCAACCTCTATTTCTGTAGGTTGTACTTCTGGTTCTTGTGAAGCATAATAAGATTCTTCGTCGTAATACTTCATAATTTCCTCTATTATATTAAATTATTATCTTCTGTTAATCCATAATCTATAATTCTTAATCCTAAAACAGGATGATAACCTATATTAGATGGATTTAACAATATATCATCTTCTCTTAAATTATATTCTTCACACAAATCTACTGCTGTATCAATAAATTTTTTATAATCATCAAAAGAAATACCAAATCTTTCTAAAGTTATTCCTAAAAGAATTGGTAAATCTTCAATTTTTGTTTGCCAAACTTTTTCTTCTTCCATTAAAGGAGTAAATTTAGGATAAATTATCGCAGGTAAATTATGTGGATTAGAATATAATACAGAACATTGTGGCGCTAAAATTTCTCTAAATACTTCTGCCGCGTCATTATACAAAAGAATTTCATTATACTATTGAATAATAGCTTGTTGTAAAATACTATTACATTCACATTTTTGAAATAATTCATTTAAAGTTATCCAACCAACAGATGAAACTTTAGGCCATTTATATTCTGGAGATAACTTGTCAGAGGGAATTATTTTAATAATAAAACCCTCTTTCAAATCTTCTATAACGCGGCAAGCCATTACTTTTCTACTGGAGTGAAAAAAGCATCAATTTTCTCCTGTCGGCGCGCCGCGCTATCAGAAAACTTTTCACCCAGGTCATTTAGAATTTCAACAGACTCATCTAGCCACTTATCAAGTGTATTAATATAAGTCTTTGCCCGCTTAAAGAAACTACGATTTAGCTTTTCTCGCGCGCGGCTATAAGCAATTAGCTTACCAGTCTCTTCATTCCACTCGTCATCCTTACTACAAGTAGCTACACCCCAAAAACGATTTGGCATATATAGCTTGCGTTCAAGTCTATCATAATTCTTAAAATCTATAACGTTATCAGGCTGAATTTGGAAATTTCGTTCCATAAAACGAGTAAATAGACGACTAGTATTATCAATGATACAAACTACCTTATTGTTATCCTTATTTACAATATACTTACAATTCTCAGGCTTAATATTAATCTTATACATTTTTTTACTTATTCTCCTTATTTTCTAGATTTCTTGCTTCACGAATTAGTGCATTAATTAGGTGTTCATTCATTTGTTCTCCGCGCGCACGAAGAAGATTGATACGATACTTAATTTTGTTTAATGTAACTTCTTTACTAAAAACCATTTTATTAAATAAACTCCTTTAATAATAGAGATTTTACAACATTTTTCATATAATTATGTAAGTCTGTTACCATATTTTTAAGATATTTGGTATAATCAGGTGCTTTTACCATTAATTGCTTTGCTTTTTCGCAACATTTTTCTTCTTCAGAATTAAGCAATAATACAACTTTATCTCTTACAGTTTGAAGTTCATTTTCTGTTGCTTCAAATCGTAATTTATAAGCTTGTTCTACATATGGCTTATTTCGCCAAGTATTTTCATCCATATAAAAATTTTCTTCTACCAAATCAAATAGCATTTGCTGAAAATAATATGCTCGTGAGATAGATTTGGCATTTACCCCATACCCATCTAAAGAATTAAAAACTAAACCTTTTGTGGCAAGATAAAATTCTTTATACTTTAATCGCAAATAGCCACTTTTAAGTAAATCTTTTGCTCTTTCTACATATTCTTCTACAACATTTTCTTGAAAAACCCACTCAGTTGAAAAAAGCATTTCTAAAGTATTGGGATTACATTTTAATACAAGATTATCAAATTGACGACAATCTACTGGACTTACATGTTCTTTATCATAAAAGGCTGGCAAATCTGACGTAGATACTTTTGTAAAATCATATAAATCAGAATAAGAAGGACAAAATAAAACTTTATAATCCTTATCGCTATCCGCGCCGGATAGTCCATAATTTTGTGATCCGTATAATACTCTTGCTACTTCTTTCATTCTTTATTCAACTTTCTACCGCAAATAGGGCAGTAATTAATTGATTTACCTGCTGTTGGATAATTACCAAACGCGGCATCCCACACCGCATAAAGAAGGTTTTTCTTAATGGATAATAAAAGTCCATTTTTATCAATCAAAAACTTTTTGTGACCTTCGCAATAATCGCACATAATATCAATCCTCTAACTTTCTGCCGCAGAAGGGACAATACTTAATTAAAATATCTATTTCAAAGTGTGCATCACCAAAATACCCTAAATCTAATAGATGACTAACATTTAAAACAGAGTAAGGTGTCCGGCCATAGCTCTTTTTATGATCTATATGTGCAGTATAGCTACTTTCATTTTCATTATAATCTTCAAAATCAATTAACTTTAACTTTTCGCAATATTCACACATATCAATTTACCAACCTTTCTCCACAAATAGGGCAATAATTTATATTTATATTTCTGTGAAAAGAATCTACTCCATTATAATCGCCAAATACTATTTGAGGAGGAATATGTTTATTATTCATAATATAAAGATAAATAATATCATCATTCAAAACATATTGAACATTTTCTTTTTCACAATACTTACACATTTTCTATCCTTTCCACGGCATAACCACTATCAGTCGTATAGTGAATATTTTTTATTCCCATCTCTTTAATTGCGGCCATACAAGCGGGACACGGTCGAGCCATACCCAATTTACCATCCCGCAATTCTCTATAAATATAGAGATGGGCTTTAGAAAAATCAATATCCAAGTATTTTACTTTATTAAGAGCAGCAATTTCAGAATGAACCTTACTCGGCAAATACTTATTACCGCTATCTTTATAGCGCCACTTGTTATATCTGGCCTGCGCAGAATGAGTTTTATCAGAATTAAATCCTTTAGCCAGGATTGTTCCTTTATATACAAAAACACAACCTATTCGCGCGCGACCACAGCCGCTATAATCGCTTTTAAAACTACATTCGCGCGCGGCCTTAAACAAGTGACTATCATTCATAACTTATTTGTCCTTTCCTCTTTTGTATAATAATTATACTATAATTTAAGAAGAATGTCAAATGTGTTGGGTAATATAATTTCTATCTTTCGTGAAAATAGGAGTTTCTAAATCTACACACCACTTATTGCGAATAGTTGATTCACTAAATGAGCAGTTAGGAGAATTATCTATTTCTATTGGTTTGCGATAAATAGTTACACCATTTTTAAACCAATTTGGCTCATTAGCCCAATTAATATTCTTTTCTTGGAATAGCATTTCTTGAATGTCATTTTGATTTTTATTTTGAAGTTGCTTATGAGAAAAATGTGCTTGACCAAGAAGCTGAATAGAATTTCTTACGCAATCAAGTTGCCGCCAATAAAGAACATTAAAAACTTCTTCTCGTGGGACAAGGAAAGCACGACTATCAAACAAAGCCATACGTGTTGTCAAAGCTTTAGTATGAGCAGTTTCAGTTTCTGTATCAAAAGTATGTAATGCTTCATAACCAACGGATTTACGAAACTCTTCATTAAAGAAAAGAGTAGCCATACTCGCGGAAATACTTACAATCTTTTGAAGATTATTGCTAAACCAAGGTTCTGTTTTTGGATTTTCATAATCAGTAAGAACAAGAGTAATTTCATCTGATTGTGTATATCCAATTTTACAACCACTAATATTTTTACAAAGTTGTCTTGCAGTTTCCCACATACAACTGGCAAAAAGTTTATCATATGGGCGCGCAAAACCTTTTGTGAAAGTATGCCCTGCACGCATATCACATCTTACAATAATAGCGGAATTATGTGGCAAATAAATACGATAACAATTTTCATACTGTTTCATGCGGTCGCCTAAACTATCTTTATTCATAATTAATCCTTTCTTAATATAAATACTATTCTTCATCGCAACTATCACTATAACTAGAATGAAAACCTGCAAAATCTATTACAACTAACTTATTATTTATTTCTCCAATATTGCCATAATGTAAATCATTTATGTTATATTCATACATAAATTCACTTATTTTTTCATATTCTTCCATACCATAACGAAGAATAAACTCCATTGCAATTTGAAGATGCCTATTCTTTAAAGGACTACCAATAGATTTTGCTTTCTTTTCATATTCTATAGCTTCATTTCCAGTTAAATTAGTATAAGTATAAGGATTTGCTTTAGGATAAGCATATAAAGGAATTTCAATAGTTATAGGAATAATTTCTCCAAAGTCATCCTCTTTTTTAGCAAATTCTTCATCAAACCACTGATTATCATAATCAACCCAATCAAAGTTTTGCTCAATTTTTTTAATATCATAAAAGTTAATTATTTTATGATAAACGCCAACAAATATCGGCTTGGTAAAATAATGTTCTAGATGCTGGCTTTCTGCTGCACGATAAATATCCATTTCGCGATAGCAAAGACTATCACCAAAAAAGTCATTATCTATATCAAATTTTACTACATAATCAAAATTGTCATCTACAATACAACCTCGCGTAATACCAAAATGAAGAGATATATCTTCAGGAACCGCGGGGTCATCTGCTGAACCGCAGATGGTTTCTAACATATATGGCGCTTGAAAATATGTGTCAAAGAAAAGTGATGTTTCAAGCATATTGTCTATAATATCCGAGAAGTGATTAAAGATAATTTCTTTATTCATACTTATCTCCTATTCATTTTCTGATATTATTATAACAAAAATTTTAAGAAAAGTCAAATAAAAAAAATTCGCGGCTTTGCCGCGAAACCTTTAGACTTCCTTAAAAAGTTCCTGCGAAACCTTTCGCTTGACTTCCTTCTCTTGTTTGTGCCGTGTCGCATTTGACTACGGGTATGTGCGGTGTAACCATATTCTTTTGTGAAGGTAATTTCTTACTTTCAGTATAGATGTTATAGGGTTAGGACCAAATCCTAGGATTTTCTTCTGGTCTAGAAATAAAAATAAAATTATTGTCTCCATCAGGTATTAAATAACCTTTTTCTATTAAAGTTAATAATGCTTTATCTGCGCTTTTATAATTTGTATTTACATTTTTAACAAAATTAAGTCGTTCATAATGAATAAAATTTTCTGGAAATGACTCTAAATATATAAATAGTTTATAAGCAATTTCACCTAAATTTTTCGCGGCGATAATACGATTTTCTGGGTTGCTTTCTTCTATAAAATTTTTAGTAATTATACATTGAGTAATCGCCATTGTATCACACCTCTTTAAGACTTTTTCCTATTTATAGGATTTTTTCCCTACAATTTTATTATAACATATAAAATTGAAAAAGTCAAATAAAAAAATGCGGTTTAACCCGCATTACTTAATTTTTACTTTAACTTCATTTACACAAGCTTTCGCGCGAATAGAATAAATCTTACTACCAAAATTATCTTCTTTCTCTTTAATCGAAAAATCAATTAAATTGTTATCAAGCATTTCTTTACCAATTTGGTATGCTAATTGCTCTTTTTCAAAGGTTAAACTATCATCATCAATGGTATAGTTTAAAGAACTACAATATACTGGCATTAATTTAATTTTACTGCCTTCAATTATCTCATGGTTATATTCTCTTTTAGTAATCCCGCCAAGCATTTTAATAATCTTATTCTTACTTAATTCTATCCAATTCAATTTTATCTAACCCCTCAATATTTTCTGGATTAAATATGCCTACCCAAAAATTATTATGAGATTTTTCTTGCGCGGCAAAATCTTCATTCCATTTTTGAACTTCTTCAATAAGCTGTTCTCTGTCCCAAGGATAATACATATGCTCTTCAATACGAGTATTTAAAGAAGCATATCGTTCCTCCCATATTGCTTCTGTGCGTGGACAATCTATATAAGTTATTGCTAATGCAATTAGCATAATTATTGTAGCGATTACAACTGGGGCAGCTATAATGCCTGAAATTAAATTAGCTATGTCGTAATCATTTCGCTCAAAAATAACCGCGAGGACAATAAAAACAATAGTAACAATTAAACAAATAACAAATATCATAATTTTAAATCTCCTTTAATAAATATCTTCACTAAATAACTCACCGGGAGTATCAGTTTGGCCTTTTATTTGACCTTCTTTTAAAGCAATTTGATATGCTTCTTCACGAGAAACAAAACGTATAATATCAGGATTTTCATAATTAAGAAAACCTTGTTCTACTTCTGTTTTATCATAGATACAACGAAGTTGCTTCATCCACAAAAAGAAATCTGCATGTCTATGTACTGGGAAAATATTATATTCACCATTAACATAGCCGCGCACAGCTGCACTAATAATCATAATAACTCCTCAGTCTTTAAAATGTTTTATAAAACTATCAAGTATGTCTTCTTCCATTAAATCATAAGTTACTTTTGATGGTTTTCTGTGAGAAATAATTGCCTTAGAAGAAGTTGTTTCAGTTCCTCCAAAACAACTTTTTTCATATTTATCACAACTTTCACAATTTTGTTCGCAAGTAGTTGCGTTATTCCAAGTCGTTACTTTAATATTTGGATTTGAAGTTGCGGTCGCGGTTGTAATAGAAGGACTATCCTTGACTGGTGTTCCAGTTTGTGATTGCTTTAAATATTTTTTCCACCATTCATTATCATTAACACTAGTTCCGCTACGATAAATCACTTCTTTATTGTTGCAATAAGGGCATTCACTTACATGAGGAGCAAAACTGCGGCCGCACATAGGACAGCGCCATCCTGTTGGGGTATCCCAATTACTATAATACATATTTTACACTCCTACAAAAACTAAAAGTTTAATTAAAATAAAAATAGAAAAGAAAAGTATACTAAGTAAGACTGGAATATTTATATTAGTATCTTTATCAATAATTAAAATTTCCCATTTAGAAAGAAATATTATAATAAATGCGCCTAAAAATATCCAACAAAACTTACTCATTATTAGAGCTATTTGTTCCAGCATCTGTTTTCTCCTTTTTTTCTTCTATTACTATTCCATCATAATTTTTATCAAAATCAATTTGATTGCCATTTTTACAAAGAGGACAATATACTAAATCTCCATAGATATCAGCATTATTATAAGCTAATAAAGCTCCGCACTTATCGCAAATAAGTATACGACCCGGATATTTAGGGCTTAAAATTTCCATTTAGGCGGCTCCCAAGATAGAATTATAAGAATAATAAAAACAGCAACTAAAGCTCCAGTATAAAAACTCACACAAATCACCCTCTTTAATGACTTTCTTCATCTACTTTATGCAGACGCATTATATCAATCCACAATGTATTTCCTAAACGTTCTCTCCAAGTCTTTTGTGCTCTTTCATCCATATAAGGGCACATATGATAACATACTAATTGTGCTATTCGTAGAGAATAGCCCATATTTAATGCTAAATAAGCGCCGACATTTGCGTGATTAGGATAATGTAAATCATCATCTTTATCGGGCCATCTAACCGCAGTCCAAGCCTTACCATAATCATGAATATAAGCTGCTTCTATAACATCGGCATTATATTTTTTTATATAAGCAAGATTTCCCGCGCAATGACAATGCTCGTATAGAGATAAATTATGATTTTTATTTTGTTGAGAGCCAAAATTTCTTACTTTTTCTCTAATAGTTAACCATTCTTTATCATCTATCAATATTCCGTTATTAGCAGACTGCTCTAGATAGTTAACAACTTCAATCTTGTTCCATCCTTCATTCTCATAAGGAACTTCAAATTGCTTTAATTGTTTATCAATTACATAAGCAGGAACAACACGAGAGCGCGCAGAATTACGCTCACGACACACATCAATAGGGGTATTAAATACTATACAACGGCAATATAGTTTAGGAAAAACGAGCTTTAACAGCTTTAAAAGATTAATACGACGTCGTGAAGAAAGATTAGTAGCTGAATAAATTACGGACTGACCCGCGCGCAAAGCGTTGATAGTAATGCGATACATTTCATCAAATACTCGGGCATTTTGAGACTGGTCTGCTTCATCACCTAATAGGCGACCGCGCATTTCATCACTATCAATTACTAAATAATTATCTCCCTGCTTATGTGCCCAAGTAGTCTTACCCGCGCCGCTAATAGCAACTGTCATTACAAATTCTAACATATTTTTTCTCTCTTTCTTTTGATAATATTATTATAGCAAAAAATAAAGAGGAAGTCAAGTATTAAACTTGACTTCCTTCTTCTAATTGCCATGCAGCAGGAAAATCTATAGGAGACCAAGTATTATTATTAATTAAACTTATATAAATATGTGAACCAATTTTTACTTTGTCTCCTATATTATATGTTTTTGAATAAGCACTATCCCATTCTTCAATTATATCTTGTGGAGGAATTACTTCTTCAAAAGCATTATCTTTATCAGGAGTAGTCTCTCCTTGAGAATTAGATACTGCTACATACATTTTATTATTATACATAACTTTATCATTTATTATATATTTTGTATTATATATCCATTCTGGGTATAAAAAATTAATTCTATAAGCATCTTCTGGCGATACATCTCGTAAAATTTCTTTCAATTTTAATAAACCATTATTGAAATTAGCAACAGTAATTTTACGATTATTCCCAATAATTTGTTGGTAAAACATAGAAGCATCTACAATTTTACTTGGAATAGGAATAAAAGTTTCAGTATATCCACTTAAATCTGTATTAAAATCACTAATAATTTCTGTGTATACAATATTATTTTTTTCAATACAAAAATCTCTATTAGAGTATATGCGCGCAAATTTTTCACCAGAAACAGGATGCGTATAAGTTTCTTTAACTATCATTCTGCGTCACCCCTTATGTACAAAAACCAAAGATAATATATGGTGTATTACTTGGATTTGTTTCAAGAATACTATTATTTTCACCAGAAATTATTGCAGCTGGACGAGTGTTATTAAGATTACGAAAATCTCGTAAAGCAATATTAATATTATTACCATCTTTTACATAAATATTTGTTTCTCCTAATCTATAATTAGGTGGAGTATTTGTATCATTTGGCTTAAAATATGGATAAGTGTAGTTTTTACTATCAAAACCTAATTCACTTAAAGAAGGTGGCCATAATTTATATCCTTCTAAATCAAGATTTAATAAAACAGGATCAACACTAGTAGAAGTAAAACCATATGCTTGTTTTATAACTGATTTAATTCCATTTTTTAATGCAGTATCTTCAATTCCATCATATAAATCTTCCATTAATTCTTTAAAATTAGAGCAAGAACTATAAATTTTATCTGTATTTGTATATACGTTAATTGGTTCAAATCTTGATAAAGTTCTTTCTATCCAAGTTAATGATGCTTTATTATTTGTGCCTGCAATAGTATCTTGCGTTTTTCCAACAATTATCATTTCGGTTGGTATTCCATTAACATAAATAGTTTTTGTTTGGCCTATTTGATAATTTTCAATATTTCCAGTATTACAATCATTAATAATTGTAGTCCACGAAACATTATTAAGACTATTATTATTATATTCAGCAATATCTATTTCATATTGCTCTAAAGAGAAAATATTATCACGGAAAGTTGCCCAAGCACCACCATTTTCACCTTTATAATAATTTACTAAATTACTTGGCACATAAATGCGACCGTATTGTGGGCCAGAGGCCATAGGTGTTGTTCCTAAACCTTGTGTACTACTTAATGAAATAAAAAATGGATAATTAATTCGTAAATATTTTAGGAAATAACAATTTTGGAACCAATAACCATTTAAATGAACATTATTTAATGTTTCCATATCTTTATTACCAAAGCTAACATTTTTTAACCAATAATTATTAGAAAAAGAAGCAGGTATTAATGAATTACTTGAACCATATTCATATGTTGAGCTATTTGTAACACCTTCAAAATTAGGGAGATTTAACTCCCTAATTTTAGTGTTAGATAAGAAACTATATAATATATATTGATTTAAAATATTTGTATAATTTAATTTTGGCTCAATACGCTTTAAATTAGATAAATTAACAGAAGTTAAATTGTTTCCTAGTAAAACGAAAGGGGATTGCTCCAAATTCTCAAAATTAATTTCTTTCAAACTTGGATTATTTATATATAACCCATTTAAATATGTTGAAACAGAAGTTTCAGTATCAATATTTGTTAATTCAGGAATATTTAATTCTGTTAATGCTGTATCATATTCAAAAAACTGCTTGAGTTTAGTCGCGCTAGACTGTGAATTGGATATCATTAATTTCCGCCCCCTCTAAAATAGTATTTACTATTTCAAGATTTTCACCGGTTTGCAATGCTCCAACGTGAATATGGTCTGTATTTATAGAATTATTAAAATTATTATCTAATAAGTTCGTAGGAATACCTTGTTGATAAGTATTTGCATTAAACGCTGTACCATTAACATATATATGGTTTATATCTTGATTAGAAAAGAAATTTGTAAATGAGCTGCTTAAAGCAGCAGATTGTTCATAATAATTTAAAGTATTATCAACTTTAATTAGAGTTGGTGAATATGGTATCAAAATATTACAATTATACATCTCTGAAAAAGCGTAAGCATTAACATATATAGTTCCATGAGTATAGAAAATAATATTTGCATTTCTTAAACCATAGAAGCAATAATCTCGTAAATAAATATCATCATTTTGATTTGTGAAAATATAATATTTCATATGTGATGCATCTGTTGTAGCCTGATTACAAAAACTAAATGGTTTTACTAAATTGGCTTTAGTGCGTAACATTCTTAGATTACTACTATGTAAGAAACCGCCATCAGGAATTGTTGAAATATTATTTGGTAAAGTTAAATTATCTATATTATTTAAGAAATATCTTGTAAATATATCTTCCACGCAATAATATATTAACTGTATGTGCATATCACCAGTTACTTTTATTGAATTAGTAGTAGTAATATTTGGTCGCCAACCTAAGAATCTAAATTTGCGTGCACTATCTAATTTACCAATATCATTAGTATAAAATGGAGTATCCCCACTTTGATTTGGATCAAAAATGGCTATTTCTGAATGTAAAGTAGGATTCCACTCTGCTAATTCATTATAACTAATAGTATTAGAATTAGCATTGCTAAGAGAAGGTAATACTGTTTTCCCGCTAAATTGACCAATTAATATAGGTTCGCGCGCATTATCAATAAAAGTATTATAAATATATACAGTATATGTTGCTAATTCACGACGATAAACGTCATATAAACTTTCTACTTCTGCAGATTTAATATGAGTTTCTAATTCAATATTATTTCTACCTTCAGTTACATTTGGTGCGGTTGTCTTATAATTAGTTCCTGTAACAGTCCAATAACTATGAATATATTTATAATAATCTCTAACAAATGTTTCTTCATTATTATAATAAGAAGTTATTGGTTGACCAATATTATAATATTTATGTACTTTATGAGGATCTATATCAGGATTTTCACCTAACATATAATAATCCATTCTAGATTGAGTAATTCTATCTGCGTGCAATTCAATATTCGAAGTAATATTACTTAAACTATAAGTACCCGCTTTAATTTCTCTCCATCCATCAAAACCGATACGAGTAGCTGAAGTTCCGTCTATCCATCCAGGATTTTCATTAGTATTATAATTAATTAAATATTCTTCGGTAAATAAAGTGCTACTTGGATCAGCAATATACCCCGGAACAATTTTAGTTAATAATAGTTCATTACCTAATCCATAGAAAGAAACGCTATAATAGGCGTGTATTTCACCATTTATAATAGTATAAATATTGATAATACCGTCAATATTATCATTAATGTGATTAATAAATTCTTCTGATAATTCACCAGTAACATAAACAGAGCCATTTAAAAATGGTTTTGCTTCGCTATCTTCAATACCTTCTGTGAAACCGTGCATAGTAACAATTTTATTATTATAAAGATTAACAAATTCTTCTGCGGTCATATTCCACACAAAATTATTTAAATAAAGTGCTTTATCATTACTCATTTGGTTGACAATTTCAGCAGAATCAATTGAGTTAGTATGATTCACTGAATCTATAATACCAACATTATCTAAATATAAAACATTAATTGCACTATAATCGTTATTATGATTTGCCGCGGGTACTTCGTGTTCAGCATCAGTAATTTCATTTGCTGGTAAATATGCACCAATAATTAAGTTTTCTAAATATGGCTGATTTTCAATTTTAATTTCAGAAATTGATGTTGGGTATTGGACTGTAATTAAAATGCCACCATTTGGTAAGCTTAATGCTGGAATATTTGTGCCGCTTAAATATACTGTTTCTAAACTTATATAATTACTTAAATCTAATTCAGTACGATAGCCACTATAATTTCTCATATCAAAATGTCGTAAAATAGCATTTTGACCTAAAGTTAAAGTAGATAAATTAGTATTAATAGTAGTAGCGTCGCCCAATTTTAATGTTTCTAATCTGTTAGCATGTGAGAAATCAGCTTCGCGTGCTCGTAGAGAAGCAATGCCACTAATACTATTTAAAGCAGAAGCAGGATAAATAATAGTTTCAATACCGTCAATACCAGTTTGCTGATCTTGTTCACTATATGTATAAGATAAAACTTTTGACGTACCACGAGGCACGCGCTCAGTTCTTGGTGTACCGTTTGCGCCAATTTCAATATTTATATAAGAATCAGCATAAGTTGATACATCTAATGAATAACTACGTGGTGCAACACGTAAATAAATTCTATCACTATTTTTATCAACTTGATATTTACTATTAAAATATCTAAATCTATTTGCTAACCACCATTTTCTATGCGATTCTTTAGAGCCAAGTAGCATATATAGATATGCTTGGCCCCAATCTATATATTTATGAATCATATCTTCATTAAATATTGCTTCTGACCATACGCTCTAGTGCGCTTCAAATAGATTTTCAACATAATTATAAGAAAGTCTTGAACTAAAACTTATATACATATTTTTAATTTCAGCCGCATATGCTTTCTTAAAGGCTTTCCATAATTTAGAACGTTGACCGTTAAAGATAACAGAAGTTCCGTCTGGTTGTAAGTCTGTGTCTTCATAGTGATAATCAAAACGAATACGACCATTATTATCAATACCAAGCGCTGTGTCAAAGTCATAGGGGAATGAGAACCAACCAAAATAATTTGCATTATTTGTACCATCTACTGTTAATGTGTTAACATCATAAGAAGACGGTCTATCATTTTTTACAACATAACGAGTTAAAAACATATTTTTCGCGCGGTTATCAACCATAAGGAAAAATTCAGTAAAGACATAAAAGAATAACATTGCACGTAAATTGAAATAATCTTCAAAGTGAGCTTTAAATTCGGCAATACAAGAATCATCTGCCTCTATATCTTTACCGGAATTATTTAACGCAGTTAAAACAACAGTATCATTTACCCATTTGACTGCTTGTTTTAAACCAGCAATCCATTTTGTTCTTTCTTCTGCACTAACGTCGGTAATTTTAGTAGCATCACTACCTGTCAATTCTTCAATAGTATCGTCTTGGTCTGGGAAACGAGCTTCAAAAGCATTATACCATTCATCCCAGATATTTTCATTATTATAATTAAATAAAGTTAATGGTGATTCACCATTATTTTTTACTTCCCAGCTTTGGTCACCAGCCCAAGGTTCTGATGTATCTCCTTCTAAACCATAAACTTCATCAGTACCTTTATCATTATTAAAATTATATTTACCTAATAATGTATATTGAGAAGTGGTTTTATTATAATACCAAGCAACAACAGGACGGCCTTCAATACCTTGACGAATTGAAGAATTTTGTTCTTGTGGAGGAGTGAGATAAAAATCACGCGAAATTTCATCATAAAGCATTGTTAAGCGTGTATTATTTGCACTTTCGGAAGAAGCAACGTCAGCTTTGATACAGAATGTCCAAGTAGGATATGATGTACTACTTAATTTATAACCGGCTTTACTTATTCCTGTTTTAAGAGTACGAGAAACTTCTACTTGTTCTTCTAAACCTGTTTCAGAGTTGATTTGAGTTTCATAAGTAATATCGTAATCCTCATTAGTTAATTCTTTTTTACTTTTATGTATTATACCATCTTGCGTAAAGGTAGTAAATTTAAGTTTATAATTTTTTCTATAATAATATTGAGAACTTGTACCTTGTACTTGTACTTTCATCTTTCCTTGTCCATAAAGACTAATTAAAGTTCCGTCAGAAGCAATCGCGCCAATATTATTAGTTGTATCTAATGGGTCATAAAAATAAAAATCAGCATCTTTTGAGTATTCACTACCTTTTTGAACCGGCATATACATACTGTCATTTAAATCGCCATCAGTCATAATAACCATATATGGAGTAGTAGGTGATTTTACTTTAAATTGTTCAAACAATTCTGTATCATTTGCCGCAGTATAAGTGTTTTTATTATATAAAGCCGCGCGTTTTTCAAAATTACCTTCATTAGAAATCCAATTTTGAAGTATTTCACGATAATCCAATACACGAGAATAGTATCTAATAGAATATATATTAGTTGTACATTGGTCAGAACCTATTACAATTTTACCATTAGAAAAATTAGTAATAGTTGTATAAGGGGTAGCGCCAGATAAGATACCATTTATATAAATATACATTAAAGCATTTTCATTACTATTGATATTGCCAGTTGTTTTGTTAATTACAAAAGCAATAGTCATTTTTTCTTCTTCTTTATAGTAAGCATTTAAAATGTTTTGACGTGTTAAACTTACCTCTTCATTGTTACCAGTATTAATAGTATCAGTAGACAAGTTAGCTTGGAATCGGCTATTTTGTGGAGAAAGAATAATACCTCTGCGGATATATCCATTTTCTACATCATTAGTATCATAACAAGCAATACAAATAGTATCATAATTTACAACGTCTTCTGTTTTAAATTCAATTTCAAAAGTCATACCATCAGAGATATTACCATTAGATTGTTCAAAATTAAAAATAGAGAATGGAATTTCTACACGAGCTTTGTTACGCAATTTTAAGTAATATTTATCATCGCTATCGCGTTGCCATCCATCAACATCACGATAGAATAAGAAATTAGATAAAGTGGCCGTAACTGGTACACTATCACTTGCGGTACTAGAGTTTTCCCAAACATTACGAGAAGCAGATGTATTAGATTTTTGATCTGCGGTTAGGTATAATCGTAAGTTTGTTGTGACAGGTGAGAAATCATAGCGTGTATTTTTAAGTAATGTAAATGGAATAACGATTTGATTTTCATTACTATTATTGACACGTAAAGTAACATATAGTTGTAAACTATCTACTGAGTCACCTATTGGTATATTCAATGCAGAACTCCAACGTTCATAAGATGTCGATGCCATTGTATCATAAGTATTATATATATTATTTAATGCATCGGTAATTGTAATAGTAACTGGTGTAGTGTTACTACGAGGTGTGCGCGCTAAGTAATTCAAAACTATATTATTATATTGCTCTAACTGTGTATTAGGTTCAAAGTCAGTAGCAATATAGGATTGATTTAAAATGCCGCAAATAATACCATAATTTAATACATTAGAAGTTATTGTTTCGCTATTGATTACAGAAGTAAAATAGGCTGTTAGTCTATGTCCACCATTAGAAGGTGTTGTGAATGTAACAGTCTGAATACGTTCTGAGGTTTGACTATAACTGGAGAAAGTTTGTGCCACACCATCAACCAGGATATGTAATACTTTATTGATAGAAGTATTACCAATTGACATAGTGAAAGAGAAAGAAATGGTATTATTATTTTGGATAACTTCAGGATTAAATGTTGAAGTAAGTATTGGTTCAACAGCTTCAATTGTATAATAGAAACTTTTTGCCAACGTAATATCACTACTAACAGTAATTCTAAAGTTATTTGTGCCAAGAGTAATATAATCAGTTACTACTAATTCTGAATAATTGCTAAGACTTGTAACAGATGTTACTGGAATTGTGGCTAATAAAACATTATCTTTATATAATCGTAAAGTACCTCTAACACCACTAGAATCATCGTTTGTATCACTATCACGAGTAATCCATTTATAATTTATAATATAAGAACTACCTAATGCAATAATTGGTGTGCCCGCAGGACGAGATACGTCAAATACACTATATTGAGAGTATGTTGTTGCACCTCCGCCACCACCACCTTTTGGTAGAACTATATAGGTATTATTTAAATATTCATTATCAACAATATCTTGTTCTGTTTGCGCTTCTGCCGCGGTTAAATCTCGCTTTAAAACTAAATAATCATTTTCACCTATAGGTAATGTAGTAGCATCAACATAAGCATCAGAAACATGCTCTAATAAAGCAGAATAAGAACTAATTTCATTATCCAATTCTTCATTAGCTTCACGCACTTCATATACAATAGGATATAAAGTTTCTAATAAAGTTGCAGCAGATTGAGTAATTTCATTTGTACCATTTGAAACTGTAATATGATAAAAATTATCTTCTAAAGTTAATAATGATTCTGATAAAGCATTTATTTCAGTATTTGTGACATTTGTAGTGCCATAAATAGCTAATTTTAAATTATCTATAGTATCTAGTAAAGAAGAAGAACTTTGACTTGGTGAGGATGCGCCATCTAAACCAAGAACTCCACGAAGTTCATTTATAAGTGACATAATTGAATTAGAATATTCACCAGTTTGTTGGTCTATAGTTTCTCCACTTTCTGTTTCTAATGAGCGGCCAATCATTCCTTCAATTTTATCAATTAAAGAAAGTTGTCCAGATTGATTTTCGCCAAGTCCTAAATCTGTTTCTAATCCATTTAAATCAGTTTGTAGATTTTCAATTAAAGTTAACAAACTATAATTTAAATTTTCGTTTTCGGTAATTTGTGCAGAAGTTGGTTCTAGTGGTCTACCTATTGCAGTTTCTATTTTAGATTTAAATGAAGTACCGCCACTACCTCCGCCTAGTTCATTTTGAAGAGCAGTAACTTTACTATTTAATGAATTAGCATTATTCGTTCCACGCACAAAACTATCTAAATCATCTATCTTATTTACACTATTATTAAAAAGAGCATTATAAAGAGTGGTTAAACGTGAATCTACCGTAAACATGCCAGTTTTTAGTGTAACTGGTAAAGTATCAGTAGTAACAACATAATTTGTGCCTAATAAATTAGATAAAGTTTGAATAATATTAGAATTATTTGTCGTTAAATTATTATTAACTTCTGTTGAAATAGTTGTTGGTAAATTATTTATTGTTGTATTAAAATTACTTAATGCGGGTAAAACTGTATTGGTATAATAATCTGTTAGATTATTAATAGCGGTCTCTGCCGCTGCTTCAGTTCTACTAAAGCCATCAAGAGCAATTTGTATACCTTGTTCAATATTATTCATATCAATAGTTTCAATAAGTTCATTTTCATCCCATAGCTTAGGATAATATTGAAGATATTTTTCCGCTATTGTATAAGGTTGTTCAGGAGCAATAGAAGAAGTATAATGTTCTCTATAATTTTGCTCATTCATATTGCT